>Ga0126381_100005199_pt1 | contig 14287 bp, 14 predicted proteins | sample PanSoiMetPlot_28_FD_96465 | JGI IMG/M metagenome (GOLD analysis project Ga0126381, IMG submission 96465) | Tropical forest soil microbial communities from Panama - MetaG Plot_28 | ecosystem: Environmental > Terrestrial > Soil > Tropical forest > Bulk soil | place: Panama | collected 2016-02-17
AACGTTGCCTATCCTGGCGCCGGCGCAGTCGCATCGCGGCAGCCCTACAGCAACTTCTCGACCATTAACGCTTGGGCTCCGATCGGTATTTCCAACTACAACGCGCTGCAGCTTTCGGCAGAAAAGCGGATGAACCGTGGCCTCTACTTCATGACGGCCTACACCTGGAGCCGCAGCCTCGACATGGGACCGGGGGGCAACTCCTCCAACAGCGAAGGCCGCGCCAATATGCAGGATCCGCGGAACCCGCAAGAGGAGTACGGCCTGTCGGATTTCAACTACTCGCACCGGTTTACAGGCAGCACCATCTACCAATTGCCGTTTGGTCGTGGCCAACGCTTCCTTTCGAACGCAGGCGCCGTCGAAAACGCGATTCTAGGAGGATGGCAGGCAACCGGAATCCTGACTCTACAATCGGGCGCTCCGTTCTCGGTCTCGATGGCGACTTCGCAGGCGAACACCGGCACGTTTACCCGCCCTGACCGCCTGTGTAACGGCAATCTGCCCGGTTCACAACGGTCCATCAAGAAGTGGTACGACACATCCTGCTTCGTGAGCCCGGCTCAGTATTCGTTCGGGAACACTGGACGCAACATCCTCATCGCACCTGGCTTGGAGACGGTCGACTTCAGCCTGGGCAAAGACTTCCGGATGACGGAAGGGATGGGCATGCAGTTCCGCGTCGAGGCTTTCAACCTGCTGAATCACACTAACTTCGATGTACCGGGAACGAGCATTGGTTCGGGATCGGCGGGAACGATTACCTCGGTGATTGCACACTCGCGTGAGTTCCAGATCGCGGCTCGTCTCCACTGGTAGTCCAACACTAAAGTAAGAGGACGAAAATGCAACGTAGGAAGTTTTTGCAACTTGCAGGAGCGACGATGGTCGCTCCTGCCTGGATTTCGGCCGAGACCGCATCGACTCGGGTTGATTTACGAGATAGCTCGGTGGTTCTCAGCGAAGCAGCCTCTGCTCGCGAATCTAAAGCCGCCCAGGTTCTCGTAGAAGAGGCAGCAAAGCGCTGCGGCATCACCTGGCCGGTCGGTAAAACGAAGAAGGCAAACACAAAGGTCAACATTTATCTCGCTACGCGCCAGTCGCTCGGCAAACTGGCACAGCGCAATCTCGTCTCTGACTCAATGCTCGGCGGCCTTAAAACAGAGGGCTTTCTGCTTAAGAGCGGCCAGGATGCCTCAGGACAGTGGATTGCAGTGATCGGCAACGACGAGCGCGGTCTGCTTTTCGGCGTGGGTAAACTGCTCCGGCTGATCGATTTCACGCGCCAGTCGGCCATTCTCCGCGGTGGTCCGCTCGATATCGAGAGTAATCCGGAGTATCAGCTTCGCGGCCATCAGCTTGGCTATCGTCCCAAAACCAATGCCTACGACGCGTGGACGGTCGAAACCTGGGACCAATACATTCGCGATCTGGCTGTCTTTGGCACTAACGCTATTGAACTCATTCCGAAGCGTTCGGATGACCTTCCCGACAGCCCGCACTTCCCGCTGCCTCCCGACCAGATGATGGTGGAGATGTCGCGGATCGCCGACAGCTATGGTCTCGACGTGTGGATCTGGTATCCAGCGCTTGATAAGGACTACAGCGATTCGGCGACCGTGGAGTTTGCGCTCAAAGAGTGGGGCCAGGTCTTCGCCATGCTGCCTCGCGTCGATGCGGTGCTTGTGCCCGGTGGCGATCCCGGCCACACCGAACCGAAGTACATGTTGCCGTTGCTGGAGAAGCAGAGGAAGAACCTGCGTCAGTATCACCCCAAGGGGCAGATGTGGGTTTCGCCCCAGGGCTTCGATGCCGCCTGGATGGACGAGTTCTTAGAGATTGTCCGGCAAGAGCACACCAAGCAATGGCTGGATGGTATCGTCTTTGGGCCCCAAGCCCGCTTACCCATTCCAGAGCTTCGTAAGGCGCTACCTTCGAACTATCCTCTGCGGTACTATCCCGACATCACGCACAGCGTGCAATGTCAGTACCCGGTGCCGGACTGGGACGTCGCCTATGCGATGACCGAAGGCCGCGAAGTGATCAACCCGCGCCCACAGGGTGAAGCCAACATGCTGCGACGCTTCTGCCCCGGCACTGTCGGCTTCCTTACCTATTCCGAAGGCTGCAACGACGATGTCAATAAGTTTGTCTGGAGCGCTCTGGGATGGGATTCGAAGCAGTCGGCCGCCGATGCGGTACGTGACTTCGCACACTACTTCGTCGGACCTCGCGACGCCGAAGGATTCGCCCAGGGCCTGTTGAGCCTTGAGACGAACTGGGTCGGGCCGCTCGCCACCAACTCCGGAGTCGAAATTACGCTGCAGCAGTTTCAGGACATCGAGCGCACTTGTTCGCCGCAAGTACTCGGCAACTGGCGCTTCCAACAGGCCCTCTATCGTGCTTATTTTGACACCTACGTTCGCAGGCGCCTGCTTAACGAGACGGCGCTGGTGCAACAAGCAAAGAATGTGTTGTCGACGGCATTGGGAGTTGGATGGGGTGCGGTGCCGTTGGGCATCGGAGATGCGCCATCCAAGCGCTCGCCGAATGGATTGGATCCTGAGCCATTGCTCGCCGAGGCGCAATCTATCCTTGACCAGATCATCACCAAACCTGTAGCTAGCCAATTGCGTACCCGTGTAATGGAATTGGGTGCTGCGCTGTTCCAGAGCATCCAGATGCAGCTCGATGTTGAACGGTATCAAGGGGAAGCGGTAGAGCGAGCAACCAATCTGGATACGCTGGATGCACCAGTGACCGATGGGATGTGGATGCGGAGGCAAATCATTTGTATCAGAAAGACGACCGATCCCATGGCGCAGATTGCCGCCATTCGAGAGATGCTGTTCCGAACGGACCCCGGTTCCGGTGGCTTCTACGATCAATTAGGCAATGTCTCGACGCGGCCGCACTTGGTGCTTGGACCTGGCTCCGTGGAGGATCCCGACTTCCGCAAATCGCCTCTGATCGGCTTCAATTATCCTGACGAGTTGGGCGACGCTGCGCCAATGGCGTGGAAGAGCTGGGCGGAATCCATCTCCGATGCGCCGCTCACAATGCACTATTCCAATCTCAATCCGCGAACGCAATACAAGCTGCGAGTGGTGTATTCGGGCGATGCTCCGAAGAAGAAAATTGGGCTGGTTGCCAACGACAAAACCCAAATTCATCCGTATATGCTACGCGCTTGGCCGCCTGCTCCTCAGGAGTTCGCGATCCCAGCCGAAGCCACCGCCAACGGCGAACTTAAACTCGTCTGGACCCGTGAGCCAGGTTTGGGCGGGAATGGGCGGGGTTGCCAGGTAGCCGAAGTCTGTCTCATTCCGACAACCACAACGGAGCGTTCCTAATATGGACGGTACTCCAGATAACACTCAATCGAATGGCTGGGGAAACAACCGGCTGCGAACTCGCCTGGAAGCAGGCGATTTCGTGGTCGGCTTGACCATTACCACCAGCAACCTGGAGACCGCGGCGCTCGGGGCCAGGCTTGGTTTCGACTTCCTCTGGGTCGAGATGGAGCATTCGCCGGTGTCACTTGATGCGTTGCGATCCATCGTTCTCGCAACGCGAGGACTCGATACAGCAGTCCTGGCACGCGTTCCAGTGGTCGCCCTGTGGACCGGAAAGCGAGTGCTCGACCAAGGTGTAAGAGGAGTCATCTTTCCTTTCGTCGGTGATGCAGAGATGGCCCAGACTGCGGCGGCCGCTTGTCGATACGCACCAGTGGGCCTGCGCGGTTCCGGTGCCGGACTGGCTGCCTCCACGTGGTTCGAACCTGGTACCTATTACGATTCCGCCGACAAGCATATGCTGTCTGTGTGCGTCATTGAAGAAAAGCGCGCTCTAGACCAAGTGGATGCAATCGCCGGAACACCGGGTGTCGATGTTCTATTCATTGGGACGAGCGATCTTTCCTTCTCCTTGGGTCTGCGCGGACGGCAGCAAAACGAACCCTTGCTGGAGGAGGCAATCGAAACGATTCGAGCTGCGGCCCGACGTCATAACAAGTTTCTCGGCCGTCCCGCGGGAAGCGCGGAAGAGGTTCTTCGTTTTCACCGCGAGGGCTTTCAGTTCTTTCAGTCTGTCACTGAACTGGGATTGATGCGCCTTGGTGCTCACAAAATCCTTCATCCGCTCGGAATAGACCGGATGAAATCGGACGAGAGCATTCTGTATTGATCTTCTAATTCTCATCTTTGCAAAGGTATTGTTATGAGCAGAGCAGAGCAAATTCGACCTCTCAAAGGCATCATCCCGCCGATGGCGACACCCTTGGCTGCCATCGATACGTTGGATGTTCGTGGAGTGGAAAACCTGGTTGAGCACATTCTGAGTGGAGGTGTGCACGGACTCTTCCTGCTGGGCACGACCGGGGAAGGCCCGGCGCTTAGCTACAAACTGAGGCAGGAACTGATCGAGCGTGTTTGTGACCAAGTGGGCTTGAGGGTTCCGGTATTAGTCGGCATTACGGACAGTGCTTATGCTGAGGCTCTCCATATTGCCGACGTTGCCGCGAAGGCAGGCGCATCGGCCATCGTGATGGCGCCCCCTTTTTATTACCAATTCAGCCAGAGCGATATGATGCGCCTCATCGAGAGCACGGCTCAGGCGTCAACTCTACCGTTGTATCTTTACAACCAGCCGGGCCTCACCAAGATAGCGTTCCATCCCGAGACGGTCGCCCGTTCCGCAGAGATTCCGAACGTGTGGGGTATCAAGGATAGCTCTGGTGACATGAGCTATCTCAAAAGGGTTCTTGAACTGGTCGGCAAGCCCTATCCGGAATTCTCCGTGCTCGTGGGACCTGAACATCTGCTTGCCGAGGCGCTGTTGTGCGGCGCACACGGCGGCGTATCCGGTGGCGCCAACATCTTTCCCCACCTTCCCGTTCGCTTATATAACGCCTTCGTCGCAGGCAGGTACGAGGAGATGCACGCATGGCAAGCGGAGATCAACAGCATTGGTGCACCAATCTGGAATGCCGACGAGACCGAGCCAGGTCATTTGCGACGCTTGAAAGCAGCGCTAGCGATCATGGGTATTTGCAGCGGTATTCCCACATGGCCTTATCAGCCGTCAACGCCTGAAGAATCTAGGCAAATCGAAGCTCACCTCGAGAAGTACGGAATCCTCGCTACAAAGCGATAGTGACTAAATCCAATTTGAAATGGCTGATCTACAGCCCGGAGTAACTGCTATGTCGATGAATTCCCCGTCTCCCGTTTACATGGTTGCCAGCGGAGATCTTCGATCCTCAGCAAACCAGGTTTGCTGGCCAGCGCAGGAAGCATTTGAGAATGTACTGACGCAGGCGATCCGATCCTTTGGGCGAGAGGTGATTCGCGCTCATTCGTATGATCCTGTAAACCGTCACGGTTTTATCGATAGCCAGCGCTATGGCATGAAGGTTTTCGCTAACATTCCCAAGGACGCTCCGCTTATCGTGGCAGAGGCCGTTTGGCAATATACCCATCACGTACTTGCTGGGCTTATCCACCATCAGGGACCGATTCTCACCGTGGCCAACTGGAGTGGCCAATGGCCAGGTCTGGTCGGCTTGCTGAATTTGAATGGCTCGCTTACGAAGGCGGGGGTTACATACAGCAGCCTCTGGAGCGTTGACTGTAAAGACGGCTTCTTCCTGGCGAATCTGAAGCAATGGTTGAGCGACGGAACAGTGCAGCACGATACATCGCACGTCCGGGCATTTCAGCCCGACTCCGCCTCTGCCTCCGCGCGATCGATCGGCGACGCGATCGCGGAAAAGATCCGCGGCAAACAAGCCATTCTCGGCATCTTCGACGAAGGCTGCATGGGCATGTACAACGCGATCATCCCAGATGAGCTACTGCATCCGATGGGTATCTTCAAAGAGCGCTTGAGCCAGTCGGCCCTTTACTATGAAGCGATGCAGACCGCCGATGAGGATGCCGAGGCTGTATACGCCTGGCTTCTCGAAAAAGGGATGCGCTTTGCTCTGGGCTCTGACGAAGCGACTGAATTGACGAGGCAGCAGGTTCTCCTCCAGTGCAAGATGTACATCGCCGCTTTACGGATTGCCGATGGCTTTGGCTGTGATGCGATTGGGATTCAGTACCAGCAGGGATTGAAAGATCTTCTTCCTGCTTCAGATCTCGCAGAGGGACTTCTCAATAATGTGGATCGTCCGCCCGTAAGAAGTCGCAGCGACAACCGTATCCTATTTGAAGGTGCCTCGTTGCCTCACTTCAATGAGGTTGACGAGTGCTCCGGAGTTGATGCACTGATCACCAATCACGTTTGGACGGCCATGGGCTTGGCGCCCGAAACCACATTGCACGATCTCCGCTTCGGAGAAGAGTACGGTGGAAAGTTTGTGTGGGTTCTTGAGATTTCTGGCGCCGCTCCACCGGCGCACTTCGTTGGCGGATACCAAGGCGCAGTCAGCGAGCGGCAGCCCCCCATGTATTTCCGTCTCGGAGGTGGAAGCCTCAAGGGCATCAGCAAGCCAGGAGAGATTGTGTGGAGCAGGGTTTACGTCGAGCAGGGAAGACTGAAGGCTGACCTCGGTCGTGCCAGTGTAATCGAATTGCCCAAGGAAGAAGTGGAGCGGCGGTGGAGTATTACCACTCCGCAGTGGCCCATCATGAATGCGGTGTTGTCGGGCGTGACCCGAGACCAGATGATGGCGCGTCATAAGGCGAATCACATCCAAGTTGCGTATGTCAATAACGCGCAACAGGCTGTTGAAGCACTGGACGCGAAGGCTACGTGTTTCCAGGCGCTTGGGATCGACGTCTTTGTTTGCGGAGAAGTGTCTTAATGAATTTAGTGCTCAAGCAAGATCCACTGGCCCCCGCAGAGGGAACTGCCGGACTACCGGAACGGGGAGGTCATCCACCGCTCCCCGGCACGTATGGCTGGGTGATCATCGTTCTGCTTTGGCTGGTTTGCTTCTTCAGTTACGCCGATCGCCAGGCCTTCTTCTCCGTCTTTCCGTTGTTGCAGAGAGAGCTGAGCCTCACTCCCGTGCAGCTTGGCATGTTGGGGTCGTCGTTTGCCGTAGTGTACGGAATCTGCGGTCCATTCGCTGGGTTGGTTGCCGACCGTATTCGGCGCAAAACGGCGATCTTGAGTGGACTGCAATTCTGGAGCGTCATCTGCGTTATTTCGGCATTCTCGCGGAATTTTTTCCAGCTCCTGCTCTTTCGCGGGCTGGAAGGCCTCGGCGAATGCATCTACAGTCCCGCCGCCATGTCGATGGTGAGCGACTATCACGGCAAGCGCACCCGTTCGCGCGCAATGGGAATACTGCAAACTAGCGTCTACGTAGGTACGGTGGGCGGCGGCTACTGGGCAGGTGCGATCGCCCAGCGGCACGGATGGCGGCCTGCCATTCTCTTCTTCGGGGGCTTAGGCTGTCTGCTGGGCTTGGCGCTCATCCGGCTCATGCGCGAGCCCGTGCGGGGAGCCGCGGATGCGCTCGATGGTGTGGATACGGCGAAGAAGCGCACGGAGCAATATGGGATAAAACGCGCCCTGCGTTCGCTCCTGTCTATCAAGTCGTTCCTCATGCTGATGGCCGTGTTTGCCTGCGCCAACTTTGTCGCGATGGTGCTGCTCACATGGATGCCCACGTATCTATACTCGAGGTTTCACCTCAGTCTTAGTATGGCGGCCTTCGACGCTGCTATCTATCCGCAGGTGGCCAGTATGGTCGGTGCGGTCTGCGGCGGTTACCTAGCCGACCTGGGTGCGCGGCGTACCTATAGTGGACGCATGCTGGTGCAGTGCACCGGGGTCATGGCGGGTGCTCCCTTCGTCGTCCTCTGTGGTCTGAGCGGTTCCCTCTTGCTCGTGAAGGTGGCGCTGCTCTGCTGGGGATTCTTCAAAGGAATCTACGACTCCAACATCTTTGCATCGGCATTTGACGTGGTTCCCATGGAGACACGGGGCACGGTGAGTGGCTCAATGAATTGCATAGGCTGGCTTGTGGGAGGCGGAATAGCTCCTGTGTTGATCGGCTTTGTCGCGGGGCACTTCTCGCTCGGCAAGGCCATCGCCGCCTCGTCCGTGGCTTACGTGATTGCCGGCATCCTCCTTCTTCTCACCATGCGATGCTTCCTCGAACGCGACGCGAACAAGGCGAGGCTCGTCCCTGGTCCTTGAGATTCTGACTAAGAAGAACCGTAGCAGAAGGGTCATCAACATGATGACCCAAATTGGTGAGGGCGCGCGCGGCTAATTTATTTCGCGGTTTATTTGACCAAGCGCAATGAGCCCGGGTGTGCATGGCGTGTAGCGTCTATGGTTATCGACACTCGTCCAGAGTCGTCGAGGCCAGTGATCACCGTAAATGTCACCCACCTTGTTGGCTGCTGGTAGGAGAGTTACGGCGAAACAGGCATGGCACACCTGATGTTCAGCGGGACGCCGTCGCGTTAGACCTTCTCACGGACAGCATGAACTATCCGGGCGTCTTTACAAGCGACTGGTTGAAGCCAAGCTCGCCGCTGACGCTAGCGCCGGTCTCACGGGAGCGCACGATCCTGGACTTGTCTCTTTTGTAGCACCAACTTACCGAAAGACGGAGATTTGCAGATGACAAAGACGGCGCTCAGTAACGTTGCCGAAGGCATCGTCACCGAACCGATCACACAGGCTGACCTCAATTGCGTCAAGGGCGAGTCACTGAACTATATTGAACGGGCTCTAACCGCTGCGGATCGCGTGGGTCTCTACCGATGCGAGTCGATTTCAGAAGGAGATTGGAGACTGCTGTTCTGGGAACGAGATCAATTTACGAAGGTCACTATTCGAGATCTGCAGCGAGTCGCAACCAAGTATCTCGTGCCCTCCAACAGAACTGTCGATCTGTTCATTCCGACAGAAGCGCCAAAAGGAGTATGAACAGAAGATCCCTAAGAGCGCAATCCAACACAAACAAATGGAACGCAAAGAAACGAAGCTTTCGATGGAAGGAGTAGGTCTCAAATCAGACCAGTTATACAGTCAAACGGATCACTCGGGTTGTCAACTATGGCAGCCATCGCAATAGTGGGGCCAGTAGATCGCTCGAAATTGCTTTCGCCGTAAAAAAGCACCACCAATCTGTTCCCTTTTCGGTGTGGTAGGGGAGCCGCTTCTTCTTGGCAACGTCCCATGGGCGGGCTCGACATAATAGTTGTCGCCACGTTTGGTGAAGTACCGCTGCTTCCACCGAATGCCGTAGACAAAGGGCGAGCCCTCGTACTCTTTTACGTGACAGCCCCGGCAGCTCTCGGAGCCCACATAGTGGTGTGGTTTCGTGCCATTGACCTGGGAATTGGCTACTTCCACAAGAACGCCGAGCGCAACCCGCACGGCCAACATCAACAGACATCTCATTATGCTCATCCTCAGCGTGAATCGTAGACAGCTAGCTGGAGCAATGACACTGACCATTCCCTTATAGCTGGGAAGTGGCGAATACTCACCTGAAGACCTTTGAGCAAGCGAGCCTGCCGGGCGGCGACCCGTCTCCTTCTTGCTGTTTCACTCGCGGGAGCGGCACGAAGTGTTTAGGCAGGCTGCCGGGAGGTTCGCGCCATTACAGGCTCTGTTCATGGATGGCTGCCAGCCCCCTTATCACCACGCCTTTGAACCGCCCTCAATGTGGCTTCGGGAGGTCCGCGTATGCCACAACAAGATGCGGGCAATGCCGATGCAGTACAGACGCATCGAAGCGAGTGCGACGCCCTGGCACGAATCAAGTTGAGGTGGGGCGACCCCGGTGGCACCCGTCGCGAATCCGGGAGCTTTTTTGGGGCATTCCTGCGGCACCGGAGTGTAACGGTCTGGCGACATCAGGTTGCCGTGAATGCGACCTGATTGGTCCGGGAAATCACCGGGTTCTCAACAGAAACTCGACCTTGATCATGCCGCACTCCTGAGCGGTGCGATCCGCTTCCTCTTTTCGCGGAGGGCTTTGGATAGCTCATAGTTAGCCTGAGCAGTAACCCAAAAGCGTGCATTGGTGGCCGGGAATGCCTCAGAGAGTTTGATTGCCATCGAGGCTGAGACCCCGGCCTTGCCGTTGAGGATGTTGGACAGCAGGGGGCGCGTGACACCCAAGTGCTTGGCTAAGGCTGCTACGGTGATGTCGTCGCCCATCCATTCCCGAATAATTCTGCCGGGATGAGCTGCGTTGAACATGGGCATGGTCGTGACTCCAACTGATCTTTTGGGAAGGGGACGCGACGTCACTGTCCCCCTCGGTTATGGGTTAATGGTAGTCCTGAAGGTTTACAACTTCGGCGTCCTCACCAATAAACCGAAAAGTCAGCCGCCAGTTTTTATTGACCTTGACTGACCAATGGCCATCAAGATCACCCTTCAAGGGGTGGAGATCCCACCCAAGAACACCCATCTGACTCACGTCATTTGCAGCGTCTAGGGTGGACAACTGTACTTCTAGTTTTGGAGCAAATTCAGCTTTGATCCCAGCCTTGGAGCCGGTTCTAAAGAACCGTTCCAAGCCCTTGTGTTTGAATGACCGGATCATTGCCTAGCGATTCGCCCTCTTTGCTGCACGCTTAAGAAGCATGCGTATAGTGTATATATACACTATATAGAAGTCAAGCTTTGATTTCAGTGCAAGTCATGAGATCCACCCATTCGTCTATTTCACTCGAAGCCCACGCGGGCCCAAAGAAAAACACCGGCTGTCACAGGGCACTGCGGGATGGCAACAAACAGTAGATTTAGCTAAAGTTATCGGAAATAACAAGATTTTTGAAGGGAATTGGACGCCGCTGGACGACTCTGGAAGAGTCAATGGCGGAGAGTGAGGAATCCTACAATGTCGACTGCGCCCGCCGTTGGGCTTAGAACACGCGGCAGTAACCAACCGAAGTGATCCGATATAAGTTTTCTCATTGATACGCCAGATGGTTCCATGACAGTTCATTCCTGGAATTTACTTTGGAAACCTCTTTATACCGGCCAACGATGGGTAAGCCAGAGGACGATTGGGACCGTAACGGCTAAAGACAGTGTCGACAGTAAAAGCATGGAAGCCGTTTCGGATTCGGAGGATTTGTATCGCGCCGCGAAGAGCACGACCACAGTCGCCAAAGGAAAACTGCAGCAGAACAATGCCACGTGCGCGAACGGGCTATTAACATGCAACAAATGCAATAGAGCGAGTAAAACCAGATTTTGCACAATGAGACGGCCGAGGGTGCCGAGCGTTACCACACGCGAAATCTGAAGCGCATGGGCTGCCAAAACCAGGCCTACGGCAAAGACAGCAACCCCGGAAGTAGTCGATCCGATCAGCTCGAAGCATCCGGCTATCATTCGCGGCAGCGGCAGTTTGAAAAGAACAATTGCGATTCCAAGAATAGGCCCCCACAGAAGCGGTGATTTCAGGCCCGAACTCAGGCCGGTAAGGACAGGACCGGGTCGCGAAGAATCCGTCGTGACTCCCCGATGCTTAGCTGCATCCACTTCAAGCAGAACGACTGCTGCAGGTACTACGAGGTTGATGGATAAAGCTACGAGTCCCACGGCCCCAGTAGCAGTAGGACCCAGGATTGGTCCGAGGACGGCTAATCCAAAAACCGGGGTCGCCGATGTCGCCAGCATAAGTGCGTAAAGGATCGCGGGTGTCCCTCGCAGACTTTTCACGAGTCCCAAAACAAGCCAAGTTACGAGAAAGAGGCCGACATGAGCAAGAATCAGCGCCAGGACCAGAGGCCCCTGCTGCAGAAGCAAGTCCCTGGGGATATCTGTCATGCTGACGAACAGCGACGCGGGTAATGCATACGAAGTTGCGAGCTTGCTTAATCCTGCAGCCTGATCAGCATCGAAAGCATTTCTCTTGCCGGCAAAATAGCCGAGTGCAAGGACAAAAAATACCGGGAGCAGGGCTCCTATGAGTCCACTGATGTTCATACAAAATTCCTCTCTTCTCTCAAAACTCCACTTTGGTTCTGAATCCGAACTACGGCGTGCTCAGTCCTGCCGCCGGCATTCGCGTAATACTGCACGACAGGCTGCAAATAAAGCATCGGTCCGACGCCCAGAAGCGCGTTGAATTCAAGGCCGTGCTCCGGTTTTCCAATGCGAAGCGCCTAGCGGAACGAACTGCTGACTCTGGCTATTCCGCACGTAGCCGGGTGACATCGTATTGTGAATGCGCAAAGGCAACGGCTCGTTGAAACGCAGTCCAGCCGTGAGCAATGTGTTGTGTTGATTGACATCTGGCGGACTCCAGTCGTAGGCCAACGTCGCATCAAGGCCCTTCCCTCCCTTCGGATCAGCACGCCAAAGAGCTTGGCTTGCCATCCAATACAAGAGATAGTTTCCCGACCTGGTTTCATTAGTAGCCGTCGCGAATTTTCCCGGATTGTAGGACGCACCGAACTGATACAGTCCGGAATAGCCTTTACGGGTCTCGACATTATCGAAAGCCCGGATTGACGACGCTTTCTTGCCCGGGGTGAACCCGATCTCTGAGATGCTCACAGGGACGCCGCGAAACTGTGGAACGAATCCGGTCGGATTGTGAGCAAAGGGTCTTCGATCCTCGGCTTCGACCATCGACTTCACATAGAAGTGGCGAGCCGGAACTACACGTACTTCGAACGCTGGCGTAGAAGGTGGATCGTAGGACTCGAAATCTGTGAATAGATTACCCAACGCATATCCCATCGGTTCAAAGATGAAGGACGTCGCATCATGCTGCGCTCCATAATAATCCTGGCCAGCGAACTGCCCGAGTCGTGCGGTGAGCCGATCATGCAGCCAGCGCTCTTCAAACCACCATGAATCGAGGCGGAAGGTATTCTGACTGGACATGCCACTCGGACTCGTGAGCAGGCCTAAGATAGGTTCCGAGATTACCTCCTCCCTGCCAGAGTCCAGTCGCATGAAAGTAAAGCCCTGGGCACACTCTGTATGCGACGAAGTAAGACTGTCGCGTCTGACCTAAACTCTAGGCCGTGCCTTTTTGGGCGCGCGACAATGCCCGTCATCCTCTATTCGGCTCCGGGAAGTGATCTCGAAAGAGTTTCCAGTCATGAAATGCGCTGTCTCTGAGATTTGGCTTCGCCGCGCTGTTCTAGTAGCAACGATGATCGCGCTCGCAGACTGCGCGGGCCCCAGAACAGGAAGTGCGCTCTTCGGTGTGCGCGCCGCAGATGACTTGAGCAGCGGATACCTACAGCGCAAGTCTGCAGTAGGGGTGGCAGGAAACGGGGAATCCCGGCCGAACCTCACCTTTGAGGGATATATGCCAGAGCTGAATGGCGGTGTCGCATGGCTCAACTCCACCCCTTTGAGCACCAAGTTGCTGCGCGGCAAGGTTGTGCTGATCAACTTCTGGACGTACACCTGTATCAATAGCCTGCGCCCGCTGCCTTACGTCAAGGCGTGGTCGGCAAAGTACAAGGACGCAGGGTTGGTGGTGATCGGCGTACACACGCCGGAGTTCTCGTTCGAGAAAGAACAGCCGAATGTGGAAACAGCGACGCGAGAGCACGATGTGACCTACCCGGTTGTGATGGACAACAAGTACCAGATCTGGCGGGCATTCAGCAACGAGTACTGGCCCGCGTTCTATCTCGTCGATGCAAAGGGGCAAATTCGTTATCAGCATTTTGGGGAAGGCGATTACGGAGCGATGGAGCGAGCCATTCAGGAACTGCTGAAGGAGAATGGTTCGCGCGATGCGGGACTGCCCATCGACGACTTCGTCGGTCATGGTATCGAGGCGCCGCCGGGCCCCGATGAACGCTCTCCCGAGAGCTATACCGGTTATCGACTTGCCGAGCGCTTCGCCTCGCCTGGCGGGCTAAAAGAGAACCGAGACAAGACCTACAACCCGCCTTCAAGACTCAGTCTCAACCATTGGGGATTGATCGGTCCGTGGAACGTGAATGCCGAGAGTGCTGTTCTCGTCTCCGCTCCGGGCAGAATCGTCTATCGCTTCCACAGCCGCGATCTGCATCTCGTTTTGGCGCCGTCGAAGGATGGCAGGCCCATTCGCTTCAAGGTGATGTTGGACGGCGCAGCACCGGGCAACGATTGTGGTATCGACTCTTCTCCCGAAGGCACAGGAATCGTTCAGGAGCCTCGGCTATATCAGCTTATTCGACAAAAAGGCACGGTTGAGGACCGCACCTTCGAGATCGAATTCCTTGACCCCGGCGCTCAGGCCTTGGACTTTACGTTCGGCTGAACTTTGCTTCCAGCGCATAGTGAACATGGCGGGAACCTCATTGATTGACGGTGACGGCAGTAATGGCTCGCTAACTTA
>Ga0126381_100005200_pt1 | contig 14285 bp, 8 predicted proteins | sample PanSoiMetPlot_28_FD_96465 | JGI IMG/M metagenome (GOLD analysis project Ga0126381, IMG submission 96465) | Tropical forest soil microbial communities from Panama - MetaG Plot_28 | ecosystem: Environmental > Terrestrial > Soil > Tropical forest > Bulk soil | place: Panama | collected 2016-02-17
TTGAACAGCACATCAGACGCCCTATATACTCTGTGAGTTAACGACGATGGCATTACATCATGAAATACTGCGTGACATCATAACTGGGCGGGTGCCGCATCGCTTTACGGTGTCCGATCTAAAGCGATATCCGGGAAGCGGTCCGGGCCGTTACCGTGTTGGTCTTACGGAATACTCCAACAACGCGATTAATACGATACCTCGCAATCATAGCGTTCGCCCAGATGGAACAAGTCCTGGCGATTATGTCCAGAAGGGCCGAAAACCAGCTTTTTTTTGGTTCGGAGGCGGACAGTACGAGCTTATTCTCGATCAGGAGCATGTCCTCGAAAGCACCAATCAGGACCATACTGAGCTCGATTCCGCTGAGGGTGACAACGAAGCGTTGATCCGAAATACCACGAATGTCGGACCGAGTCCCCCTTGCCCTGTCAATGTGGATGAGAGTCTACTCCTAAGAATCGCGGAGTGCGGGATTAACCCCGCTAGCATTCTGGTTGAGTACCTTGCCGAACAGCCACTCCAGTCATATCACCGTCTCAGGTCCGTGGGTGCGCCGGTATCTGGATGGGGTGCAAGGCTTCGCTCATACTTTTGGCCATCTCCCGATCAGACATGGTCCGCAAATAGTAGTCGTGTGCTGAATATTTCCCGTCAAATCCAGCGGGCGCTGCGAAACCTTGATGCCAATTCGGATGTGGCGGGGGCTACTGCGGAATTGATGGAGGGTTTCAAGCTAACGTGTGCTTGGGGTGGCGTTAGACTGCCCGAATCCGATCCCGAATGTCTTGCGAAGGAGGCTCTGTGCGCCTTCCGCGCACTGTCGGACGAACAAGAACCACCGAATGGTTGTCGGTTGAACAGTGCTTGGACGAAACTCTATGCGTTTGCTCTACCGAATACCTGCGTCATCTATGATTCGCGGGTTGCCGCCACGCTTACGTCTATCCTCGATTCCGTGATGCACCTACTCTCCCCTTCAAATCTATGGAAACCGTATTCGCGTTTAGGGACAGTCAACGGGCGAGGCGGCACTCGACCACGCGATCTGAGATGGCCGTGGCCCATCGGGTATGGCAGGTGGGGGAGTCAGATGGCGGCAAACCTTTTGTGCCGCAATATGGTGGACGAACTTAACCGCCGTTCTGAGACAGAAGTCAAATTCCGCAAGGATGGCGATGGGACTCGTTGGACCCTTCGGGAAGTGGAAGCGGTGCTCTTCATGGAAGGCTATTAATCGCAACTCCGAGCCCGTAAGTCGAGTTAGACAACGAGACTCTGAGCAGCTCATTTTCAGATTTGACAGCAACGTTGACAGCAACCAGGGGTGAAAGTCATGAACCCGGTAAAGTGGGTGACTCTGTAAGTTATTGAAACGGTTTACTTGGTAAACTCCGTGAACTCGGGCAGCGATCCAAGAATACATCTTCGAACCAGTAGGTCGGGAGTTCGAGTCTCTCCGGGCGCGCCATCTTTCGCGAAGGCCAGGCTCGGCCTCTATTCGCGACAATTTACCGGTAAGCTGCCGCAGCCTGCGGATGAAACGCCTTATCCCTCAGCACTGCGAAGCGAGGATCGTTACGTAACGGATCCATGCGAACATCGACGTCCAGCAGAAAAAGCGTCGCTGAGTTCTCCTCCACCGCCCGTTCCAACTCTTGAAAAGCTTCGTCGTGTTGCCCGAGCGCATGACAGAGCAGAGCGACGAAATACGCGTCCACATAGTCCGACTCCCGCACCCGCTGAATCTCTTCGAGGATATCCGCCGCTTCCTTCTGCTTGCCGATCCCGGCGAGACAGACTCCCTCCATGGCGCGTAGCCAAGGCAGATCAGGACACATGACATGCGCGAAATGATACTGCCGTACGGACTCTTCGCGTTTTCCGGAAGCAAACAACGCCTCGGAGTACAACGCTCGTCCCAGCGGATGATACGGATAAAGATCCACGGCTCTCTCGCCCGCCGCGCGAGCCTTCTCATAGTCGCGCTGACACAGGTGGATGAAAATCTCTGCAGGCGGCATAACCGCGCTGAGCGAATCGATCGCGCGAGCTTTTTCCGCCACCTCAAGAGCATCCTGAAACCTGCCCCTTGTCGCATACAGCATCGTCAAACGGACATAAATACCGGGAGCCTTGGGTTTTTCTCGGATCGCGCGCTCCATTTCTCTTTGCGCTTCGACGAATTTCCGCTCAAAGATCAACATGCCGTGCGCGCCGGCGCCACGCAATTCCGGTGTCATCCCACATAATTCAAGGGCCCGGTTGTGCGCCTTTAGAAAAAGCGGATAGACCTCCCGCGCGGGCCTCATACCATATGTGCCAAGCGAAAGGTAGCAAGAGGCTACGCCTTCATAGGCGCGATGATCCGAATTGTCGAGCTGTTCGGCACGCTGGAAGCATTCGGCCGCTTTCTCCAGGCCTTCCCGCGTCAGGCGGTTCCAGAAGTGCCAGCCTTCGCGAATGAGTTCCTCCGAACCCGGAATTTCCATTCGATATCCGATTTTCGGGCGGTGCGTAATCCACGATCCGTAATCGCCGAGAGCGCGTTTTAATTCGGCGATCGTCACCGCGACAGTGTGCCGCGAGACCTGCGTGCCTTCCCACGCATCGTGGATCATCTGGTCATAGTCCACATAACGGCCACTGTTCTGGATGAGAGTTTTGAGCGCGCAGAGAGCCTTGGGGCGGAGGTCGAGGTTAGCGCCTCTCAGTAACAGCTGCCCAGTTCGGGAATCCACGTGGAATGGGCCGAAATCGATTTGCTCCGTGGGCGCAGACAAGCTCACAATCCCCTGTAAATTTGACTTTTTTTTGACTTCTGTTGGATGGAGTCTACCATATAATCCCGAAGAAGGACAGGCCCGCCCCGAGGTGGAGGTTTACGTCTTTTTCCGGCCCTCGCGCGCGCCGTTGAGAGGAAGCACAGAGAGGAAGACGGCACATGCAACTCGCGCGAAGCTTATCGTTATTCGGAGTAGTTTTTTCCCTTCTTTTGACCCCCGCTTTGATCGGGCAATCCGCCGGAACAGGAGCATTGACCGGTCTTGTAACGGATCCTTCGGGTGGCTCTATCGCCAACGCCACTGTTACCCTCACCAGCCTTTCCACCAATCAGGCCCGTACAGCGACCACAGGCGCGGATGGCTCCTATCGCTTTACGCTACTCCCGCCCGGTAGCTACAACGTTCGATTCATGGCGAGCGGTTTCAAAACCACAGACGTGACCTCGGTCGCCATTGATGTTACTGAGACTCCGGTCTTGAATCGTTCGCTTGAAATCGGGACCCAGACTGAGCAAATCACGATTGAAGCAACCGCGGAGACGATCCAAAGCGCCACCTCGACACTAGGTACTACTGTTACGGGGACATCGATCAGTTCTCTTCCGCTGGTGAGCAGAAACTATACCCAGGTCCTGAGCCTTTCCGCGGGCGCAAACGCGGATACGAACCAGGGGGCCGCACTTGGGAAAGGCACGTCAGACATGAGCGTGAACGGCGCTGGTCAAGACCAAAACAATTTTCAAATGGATGGCGCGTCAATCGTCAACGCGTTCGGTGCGGGGCTCTCGGGCGACTCAGGGATTTATGTTGGCATTGCAATTCCGAGTCCCGACGCGATCGCCGAGTTCAAGGTGCAGACATCGACGTTCGATGCGAGCTATGGACGCAATCCTGGGGCGAACGTGAATGTGGTGACTAAGTCCGGGACGAATCAGGTCCACGGCTCGCTGTTCGAGTACTTTAGAAACGAAGACCTGAACGCGAATGGCTTCTTCCAGAATCGTGACGGCGGCGGCGTGAAACAGGTTCTGAAACAGAACCAATTCGGCGGTACGATCGGCGGTCCGCTCAAGAAAGATAAGCTATTCGTTTTTGGCAGCTATCAAGGCACTCGGCAACGGAACGGAATTGCGGGGGGTGGAAGCTCTAACGTGTTTCTGCCTCCGATTCCCGCCGGAGACCGCTCGACACCCGCTTTCAAGGCTGCTCTCGGCGCCGCGATGTGTCCCGCAAATCATCCCGGCAATTCGGCGTACACAACGTTTAGCCAGAATATCGGAATTCCCGGATCTGTTCAGATTGCGTGTGACGGATCGAATATCAGCCCCGTCGCTCTCGGACTCCTGAACGTGAAGTTGCCCGATGGCAGTTACTACATGCCGGGTTCAACCAATGGTCAATTCCAGCAGAAATCCTACAGCATTCCGTCACAGTACACGGGCGACCAATATATCTTTAACGTCGATTACGTCCTGAGTTCGAAGCACACATTCTCGGGCCGTTATCTTTTTACCGAAGATCCGCAGACGACGCCCTTCAGCATCTCCACCATTCCCGGAACGCCGAACACAAGCTACTACGCAAACACCAACGCGCTCGCGAAGCTTACCAGCCTCCTGACTTCAAACTTCGTGAATGAAGCGAGAATTTCAATGCAGAGAAACATCGCGAATGGCGCGGATTCCACTCCGTATACACCGCAGCAGGTCGGCATTACGCCGATTATTCCTCAGCAGACGCAGCCGCCGGCCACTATCATCAGCGGCACCTACGCGATCGGCGGGACGCTCGCGCCTTTCTATGGTCCCGCGAACCAGTTTCAATATGCAGACCAAATCTCGTGGACGCACGGGAAACACACGATTCGCGCCGGCTTTGAATACGAAGCTCTTCAGTGGAACCTGTCGTTCAAATCGCTGCTCCGTGGATTCCTGATCTCTCCCGGCCTGCCGGATTTCCTGCTCGGCCGCGGAGGCTTCGGCGACACCAGCGGACCAAATACCAACTCTCCATTTGGCGCATTCGTCGCGTGTCTCTTCTGCGTGCGCAGCGGACCCGATGGCATCATACACGGATACCGCGAAAAAGATATTAACTGGTTTGTCCAGGACGACTTTAAAGTTTCGAACCGGCTCACCCTGAACCTCGGCCTGCGCTGGGAATACGACGGAATGCTGGCGGACCACTTCGGGAACCTTACGAACGTCTGGCCGAGCCTTCTGCAGACGGTTCCAAATCCGCCGTCTACTCCGCAAGCCACCGGCGCCAGCCTCGTCGGATACGTCGTTCCCAATAACTTCGCAACTCACTATGGACTCCCGCCCGCGGGAGTGAAGACAGTTGACGAACCTGCGCCAACTGAAGGCGGAATTCCCAAGAACAATTTCGCGCCACGGTTCGGGTTTGCGTGGCGTCCTTTGGACACGAATCGCTTTGTGATTCGCGGAGGCGTGGGATTGTTTTATGACCGCGTTGGCTCCAGCAAATTTGTGCACGCGGTAGAGCAGGGTAACCCCTACGCTGTAACGCTCGATTACGGAGGCCCGAATCCCTACAGTCTCGCCAATCCGTTCCCGAGCACTCCTCTGGGCTTCACGCCCCGCTATTTTGATTTCGCAACTGGAGCAAACTCGGCTTTGAACACCCCGTTCTATGCCGTGATTCACACTCCATTGAGCCGTCAGTACAATCTCGGCTTCCAGTATGAATTCGCGCCGAATTGGGTGCTCGAGGCGGGTTATGTAGGGGCGAGCGGAATCAATCAGGCCAACTACAACCACAACTACAACACGGCTCGTCTCGCAAGCCCCAGCTCTCCGATCAACGGCGTGACGACCAACACCATCGCCAACATACCGTATCGTGTACCCTATCTCGGCTACCAGCCCATAGGGCTCCAGGGCACAGGCTATGATCTGGTCTATAACTACAACAGTCTTCAGTTGACGGTTCGGCGCCAATACTCACATGGTCTTACGCTCCAAGGCGCATACACCTGGTCAAAGGACTTGAGCAACCAGAACGGTGACGGACAATCGAATAGCAATGACGCCAGCGACACCTGGCAACAATACGGCCCGGTCTCATTCAGCCGTCCGCAGCGGTTTATCTTCAACTACAGTTGGGATCTTCCTGGCTCAAGCCTGAGAGGAATTGCCGGCCACGTAGTGGGCGGTTGGAATTTATCCGGCGTGCTGCTCGTTCAGGGAGGAGCGCCGCTTACAATCAATGACACTGCCAATGGCTCGATAACGGGCACGGGGACGAGCACCACTCCCGAAACGGGCACTGCGCGCGTCTCAGTCTGTCCGGGCGTAACTTACGGCCAAATTCCCAGTTCCGGTGGCGTCGAATCCCGCTTGGGAGGCGCCAGCGTCGGCCCCGGGTTCTTCGCGCCCGGAGTCTTCTGCGATGGTCCCACGATCGGCGATGGCCGCGGGTTCGGGAATACCGGCGTTGGAATCATTCTCGGGCCCGGCCAGTTCAACTGGGATACATCGCTCGCTAAGAGGATTAAGCTAACCGAGCGACAGGCGCTGCAATTTCGGACGGAGTTTTTTAACATCTTGAATCATCCGAACTTTATGCCCCCTGCCAACAACCGCAACACGGCAAACACATTTGGCGTGATCAGCGCTCAAGCCGGGAATCCCAGGCTGATTCAATTCGCGCTCCGGTATTCGTTCTGATGGGCATTCGGCGGGAATTAGTTTGGGGCTCAAATTTGATCTTTTTTTGACTGCATGCAGGCGCGGTTTGCCCATATAATCGGCAAAGAGTTCAGATTTACCTCTAACCCACCCCTAAAAAGACCCGTAGCTTTGCGCTACGGGTCATTTTTTATCGATCCTCCAGCATCATCGAGGGACAGACCTGGAGAGGATCGGGTCGAACGTTGACCGCTTGTGGACAAGCCAAAGCGCAATGTCACCTGGTGCCGAGGATACCTGACCCTGATCTCAGGATCAGATAGCGGTATGCGGCGGCTGGACAGCACTGAAGGGGCTGGCGGCAGAGGCGAAGGGCAACGGCTCGTCATCGCGCTCGGCCCGGTACATCCAAGTCGACGCTAGCTTCGCGCCCGCGATAGTTGAGCTATAGCCCAAATAGATTGGCGGCAGGTAAAACCCAAAACAAGATGAAGAAAATGGTCTAGCGCGTGGATCAAGAAGATGAGAATCGGGCGTCGAGTTTTCCTATCGTTCGACCACATGTAAACGCGCTTCCGGCCGTTTGGGAGAATTCATTGTCTGTACGGCTATTTACCTCGCTGGCAATGACTATTCGAAGTTTTTCTCCATTTCTAAAGTCGCTTCGAAGCGTCGAAGCCCCGCCCGTTAGAGGCTGCGTGTTATAGTGTCATGACGTCAAATGGCCGAGCGGACTCCATTCCCACCCATTTGCATCGCACTGGGGTTTCCTGACGCAGACACTTTAATTGCTCATGCGCGGCAAGAGTATGCCGAGGGTGAGCGGTTCCTGGAGTGGCGCCTGGACTACCTTGCGTCGCCTGAACGGGGCATCGCGGCGATTCGCAAATTTCTACAGCGCCATTCGGATTGTGTAATCATGGCGACGTGCCGGCGTAAGCAGAACTCGGGGCGCTATCAGGGCTCGATCGACGAGCAACTCCGCATTCTGGAAGGCGCGATCGATGCGGGCGCAAAAGTAGTGGATGTTGAGATCGAGACTGCCGAGAATTGCGTCGAAAAGCTGCCGAGACTGCGGACGGGTTCTTACTTGCTGCTTTCGTATCACAACTATGGAGGGACTCCCCCTCGGCTGGATACCGTTTTGCGGCGCATGACGCGGATTCCGGCGGACGGGTACAAGCTGGTGACGATGGCCCGGAAGCCTTCTGACAATCAGCGGGTGCTGGCGCTCGCGCGGGGGAATCCCAAAACACCTACGGTGCTGTTGGCGATGGGCGAGACCGGATTTGCGACTCGCGTGTTATCGCCCGCGTTCGGAGGCCTTTACACATACGCAGCGCCAAATGCGGGGGAGGGTACGGCTTCGGGCCAGATCGGCGCAAAGCAATTGCGGAACTTGTATCGCGTTTCGAAATTTTCGCGCGATGCGAAGTTGTTTGGCGTGATCGCCGATCCTGTGCGCCATTCGATCTCGCCGGCGGTGCACAATCGGGCGCTTCAGGCCCGGAGGGTGGATGCGGTTTATTTGCCGTTCCTGGTGCAGCCCGGTAAGCTGAAAGACTTTTTTGTGCTTGCGCAGAAGCTGCCGCTTTCGGGGTTCAGCGTTACGATCCCGCATAAGCAGAAGATCATTCGGTATCTGGATCAGGTGGATCCGCTGGCTCGGCGGATCGGAGCTGTGAATACTGTCTGGCGCAAAACGGGTAAGTGGCGCGGCGCGAATACGGATGCTGCGGGCGTGACCGTTCCGCTTGAGAAGCATTTGCGCCTAGGGAAGGCTTCGGTGCTGATCGTCGGCAATGGGGGTGCGGCTCGAGGAGCGACGTTTGCACTCGCAGAGACCGGGGCGAAGCTGGCGATTACGGGACGCAACCTGGATCGCGTGCGTGCGCTGGCGAACGCCTCCGGCGCGGAAGCGTTGACGCGGGAGCAGGCGGAATCGCGAATGTTTGACGTGGTCGTGCATGCTACACCGCTGGGTATGGCTCCGAAGATCAACGACTGTTATTTCCTCGATAGGATTCCCGGGAAGATTGTCTTCGATATGGTTTATAACCCTTTGGAGACGATGCTGGTTCGGCGCGCCAAGTCGCAGGGGGCGCAGGTGATTCCCGGCCTTGCGATGTTCCTCGAGCAGGCCGCGCGGCAGTTTGAGATATTTACGGGCGATAGTGCGCCGAGGGCTGTGATGGAGAAGGCAGCATTAGAGGCTCTGGCCGGGAGGTAGCGCCCGCACTGCCTGCCGTGTCGGCGCCTATGCCAATACCTCGTCGCCAGTACCTCCATCTAGCGCCGACAGAAGTTTCGACGTCGCGCGCATGGGAGCGTGGGCCACATTACAATGAACGCATGGTGACCCGTAGAAAGTTGGCTCTGCTTGCCACCGCTGGCATAGCGGCTAAAGTTGCTTTGGCTCAGGCGCCTCCAGCTCCGGCTCGCGCTGAGAGTGATGCTGACTTCGAAAGCGCGCGGCAACAGGCGCGGAATAACTTCCAGGCAATCGCTCGGGTGAAACTGCCCATGACCGTCGAACCCGTGACTACCTTCAAGGCCTGAACGTTATGGCCTCCGATTTCTCAAAGATCTTTTTCAGTTCGCTTACCGAGATCAACGCCAGTTTGCGCAAGCGGGAGTATTCGGCGGTCGAACTCACCAAAGCGTTTTGCGACCGCCTCGAGGAATACGGGCCGAAATACAACGCGCTCTCGCATTCCATGCGCAAGCAGGCGATCAAGAAAGCTAAGGATGTCGATGACGATCTGAAGATCGATCGCACGCGTGGGCCGCTGCAGGGTATTCCTTTCGGCGTCAAGGATCTGTTGGCGGTGAAAGGCCACCCGACGACTTGGGGTGCAAAGCCTTATGCGAATCAGGTGTTCGACTATGACGCAAACATCGTCAAGAAGCTGAACAAAGTCGGCGCGATTTTGATCGGTAAGCTCTCCATGGTGGAGCTTGCCGGTGGTGGAGGATACCGGTTCGCGAGCGCTTCACTGACTGGTCCTGGATTGAATCCGTGGGACAAGTCCCGGTGGAGCGGCGGGTCTTCCAGCGGGCCCGGGGTCGCGGTGGGCGCGGGGCTATGTACGTTTGCTTTGGGGTCGGAAACGTCGGGGTCGATCATTACGCCATCGGCTTATTGTGGCGTGACGGGACTGCGTCCGACTTACGGGCTGGTGAGCAGACAAGGGGCAATGGCGCTTTCGTGGACGCTGGATAAGCTTGGGCCGATTTGCCGCACCGCCGAAGATTGCGGGCACGTCCTGCAGGTGATCGCGGGCGCGGATGCGGACGATCCGGGGTCGGCTGGCAAGAGCTTTTTTTACACGCCGCAGTTTGCACGGAAGCCCCAGGATGTGACCATCGGCTATGCGCCCGTGGATTTTGAAGAATACGCGGAACCGGCGACTCGGGCGGCGTTCAAGGCGGCGCTCGATGTAGTGAAGAGCCAAGGCTATAAGTTTAAGGAAGTCGAGCTTCCCGACTTTCCGTACGGAGCGATGACGAGCACGATTATTGCGGCGGAGTCAGCTTCTATCTTTGAGGATCTGATCAAGTCGGACAAAATCGACGAGATGGCGGACAAACGGCAGATCGCTGGGTTTAAGACTGCGGTGGATACGCCTGCGATTGAGTACTTAAGAGCGATGCGCGTGCGGACATTGGTGCAGAACGCATTTCACGATTTCTTCTACCACAATGTCGACATGGTGCTTGTGCCTTCGCGGACTACCGTGGCCAGCAAAATAACGGATCCCCTGGATGGATCGGGTGGAGCGGCGCAGGCTCCCCGGCCGAGGTCCAGAGGGTTAAGCGGGATTATCCCGGCTGGGAATTTGGCTGGGTTGCCAGCGATTTCGGCCCCTTGCGGATTTGTGGATGGTTTGCCAATCGGGATTTCATTTGTAACGAAACCTTTCTTCGAAAACCAGATCATCGCGGCGGGAAAGCTGTTTCAGAGCGCGACGGATTGGCACAAGCGGACGCCTAAGCTCGAGGGGTGAAAGGCCGCTTCTAGGAATCCGCACGACGGCGTATCGCACTCGAAAGGCGGAGGGAAGTGGGCACTCTGATCACCTCGCAAAGAAAGATAGCAGGTTATCCCCTTGCTTCAATACGCGAGAGCACTGAAGCGTTCCGTAGGAGTCTTTCAGTTTGAGTCTTACATCGTGCTGCGCGATCACTAGCCGCGCGGAGCCACCGGCAGCAATGGTCAAAGCAGCCTCGTATTCCCGGTCCATATCGTAGGGCGGGTCTAGGAAGATGATGTGTCCGCCGACTAGAGGCAAACAAGCCGTCGCGCGGCCTTGCCGCACTTCGGCCCGATCCTCGATGCCCAGTGACTTCAAATTTGATCGAATGACACCGATCGCCGCGCGATTCTGCTCGATGAGAACGGCGCGCGAGGCGCCGCGACTCAACGCCTCAATTCCCACAGCGCCGGTGCCCGCATAGGCATCCACAAATGTCACGCCGGGAATCTCCGGAGCAAGCACGTTGAACAACGTCTCGCGCATGCGGTCCGAAGTCGGCCGAACGGCCAAGCCTGGCACACTCTTCAGGATGCGGCTTCTGAATTCCCCAGCGATTACACGCATCCCTCAGCCGATCTGAACCAAACCGTAACGCCTCTGCCAATGATCGCGAATGTAAGACACTGCCTTCCGTAAGTCCTCCTCCTGCGGAGGCTGCGAAACAAAACTCTGCGCTTCATTACGCGCAATTTCCAGTACTTCAAGATCACGCGCCAGGTTGGCTACGCGCAAAGCGGGCAGCCCGGACTGGCGTGTGCCGAAGAACTCCCCCGGGCCACGTAGTTTCATGTCCATTTCAGCGATGTAAAAGCCGTCGGTTGAATCGACCAGGGTGCGAATACGCTCCCGGCCTGCTTGATTCAGCTTGTCTGTAACCAGGACGCAATAACTCTGCTCTCCTCCGCGGCCTACGCGACCGCGAAGCTGATGAAGTTGCGCGAGTCCGAACCTCTCCGCCTGCTCCACCACCATTACCGTAGCATTCGGAACGTCCACGCCGACTTCAATGACCGTGGTCGCGACAAGAATATCCGTCTCGCCTTTCTGAAATTTTTCCATAGCGAGTTCTTTTTCTTCGGTCTTTAGCTTGCCATGCAGCAGACCCATAGTGAATTGGGGAAAGACGATTTGCGAAAGATGCTCGAACATCTTCTGTGCGGCTTTCATCGCCTGGGTTTCCGATTCTTCGATGACCGGATATACGACGTACGCCTGCCGCCCGAGTTCAATCTGCTCCTTCAGAAAGCTGTAGACGTGCTCGACGCGATCCTGTTCGTAATGCTTGGTCATAATCGGCTTCCGGCCCGGCGGCATTTCGTCGATGATGCTGACGTCGAGGTCGCCATAAATGGTCAACGCGAGTGTCCGCGGAATCGGCGTAGCGGTCATCACCAGCACGTCGGGATGGCCGCCTTTCTCCATTAGCTTCTGCCGTTGTTCGACGCCGAAGCGGTGCTGCTCATCAACGATGCCGAGTCCGAACTTCTGAAACTCGACGTCATCTTCGAGCAGCGCATGAGTACCAACCACCACCGGCGCCAACCCCGCTGCGAGCAGTTTCTTCAACTGCACCTTTTCTCGCGCGGTATTCGAGCCCGTCAGCAACAGAACAACGTAGCCGAGCTTCTGAAACAGCCGCTTGAAATAGAAGTAATGCTGCGTTGCGAGGATTTCGGTCGGGGCAAGCACCGCAACCTGGTATCCGTTCTCAATCGCGATAATGGCGGCTTCAGCCGCCACAAGAGTCTTTCCGCTTCCCACATCGCCTTGCAGTAGCCGGTACATGGGATGGGGGTTCGACATGTCCTTCGCAATCTCCCCAAGCACGCGCTTTTGCGCGCCCGTCGGTTTGAAGGGCAGCATTTCCTTGATGCGCTCCCGGACCCGATCCGTCAGCTCGAACGCGATCCCCTGAAAGTGCTTGGCCTTTGCGCGCTTCAATTCAAGACCACATTCAAGCCAAAAAAATTCTTCGAAGATGAGCCTGTATTGCGCGGGCGATCGGAAGCCATTCAAGAGCCGCAAATCTGAATCGCGTGGCGGAAAATGCAGGTCGCGAATCGCTGTCGTGCGATCCGGCAATTTCAGGGCAGCGAGGATGTGTTTCGGAAGCGGATCGTCGAGTTGCGGCATGCTCTCGAGAATTCGGTGGATGAGCGCCCGTAGGATGCGCGTCGTCACCTTGCCTGCGGCCTCGTAGATTGGCACAACCCGTCCTGTGTGGAGCGATGCATCGCCATCTTCGGCGCCCGAGAGAACTTCGAACTCCGGATGCATCATGCTCAGTCCGCCCAAGTAGGAGTCCCACTCGACTTTGCCGAACAGCGCTACTTTCTGGCCCGGAGTCAGTACGTCAGCAAGATAGGACCCGTGAAACCACTTGCCCGTGAGGATGCCTTTCGAAGCATCGGTAAACGTCGCTTCAAATAGGCCGAGATTCTTCCGGCGGAATCCGGCAACCTTCGAGGTGCGGACTTCACAAATGATTGTCGCCATCTCGCCCGGAGCAAGCTCGCGAATGGGCTTCAGGTTGGAACGGTCTTCGTAGCGAAACGGCGCATAGCCTAGCAGGTCCTCCACAGTAGTGAGGCCCTTGGCTTCGAGCATCGCAGCGCGAGCGGGGCCCACGCCCTTTACGTACATGAGTGGAGTACTGGGGTCCAAAGTCCGAATATGGGGCAGGTTTTCAACCTGCAGCAGGCTTTAACCCGCTTCCGAGAGCGGCGTTAAAGACGCCGCGCAGGTTGGAAACCTGCCCCACAGGCTAGAATAGCGGTTTCATGTCACAACTTCTTGAAGGCCGGCAGATGCTGCAAGGAAAGACGGCTCTCATCCTCGGACTTGCCAACAAATGGAGCATCGCCTATGCCATCGCCCAGGCATTCCACCGCGAGGGTGCGAAGCTTCTATTGACTTATCAGAGCGAACGACAAAAGGAGACCGTAGCCGAACTGGCGCAAGGAGTCGGAGCGGCCGAACTATTTGATTGTGATGTTTCCAAGGACGAGGACTTGACGAAGCTCGCCGACACCGTTGCGAAGCAAGGTGAGCTGAACGTAATGGTGCATTCGATTGCGTATGCCAATCGCGAAGACTTGAGCCGTGCGTTCGTTGAGACCTCTCGCACAGGATTCGGATTGGCGCACGACATTAGCGCTTATTCGCTGGTGGCGGTCTCTCGCGCGCTCGCGCCGCTAATGACGGGCGGCGGTTCGATCATGACCTTGACATACTTGGGCGCGAATCGCGTGATGGTGAATTACAACGTGATGGGTGTGGCAAAGGCCGCTCTTGAAGCTTCGGTACGCTATCTTGCAGCGGATCTTGGTCCGAGGAACATTCGTGTCAATTCGATCTCGGCGGGGCCCATTAAGACCACCTCCGCGCGAGGTGTGCGCGACTTTACAACCATGCTTAACAAAGTGGAAGAACGCGCGCCCCTCCGTCGTAATTGCACGCCGGAGGAGGTAGCGGACACTGCGGTGTTTCTCGCGAGCGATTTAGGCCGAGGCGTGACGGGCAACAATATCTTCGTTGATTCGGGCTTCCAAATTATGGGCTTGTAGGAAGCATAGGTTGAAGCCCGAAGGCCCATCTAGAGGCTAGCTTTCCTACTGGCTCAAATTAAACTTGGCGATGGATCCGCCCGCACCCACGGCCCATCCCACCGGTCCGCTAGCGAAATCGATGGCATTGAACCCTTTCCCAAACGACTTCCAAGTCTTCCCCCCATCCATCGAAGCCTCAGACCCCGGTGTCCCGACCGAGATCCACATCTTCTGGTCGGGCAAATAATCGATCGCAGACTTAAA
>Ga0126381_100005201_pt1 | contig 14284 bp, 10 predicted proteins | sample PanSoiMetPlot_28_FD_96465 | JGI IMG/M metagenome (GOLD analysis project Ga0126381, IMG submission 96465) | Tropical forest soil microbial communities from Panama - MetaG Plot_28 | ecosystem: Environmental > Terrestrial > Soil > Tropical forest > Bulk soil | place: Panama | collected 2016-02-17
GGAAGTCGATGCCGACCTGATCAACGCTGGAAAAGAGACCATCAGCGAGCTGAAGGGCTGTTGCTATTTTTCTTCGGCGGATTCGTTCGGAATGATTCGCGGCGGCCACGTGGACTTGACGGTGCTGGGCGCTCTACAGGTGGATGAAAAGGGAACTCTTGCCAACTGGGCGGTGCCCGGGAAAATGTTGAAGGGCATGGGCGGAGCCATGGATCTGGTAGCGGGCGCCAAGCGTGTCTTCGTCGCGATGGAACACGCCACAAAAGATGGCCAGCCGAAAATCCTGAAAAAGTGCACGCTGCCGCTGACTGGCGTCGAAGTCGTCGATCATATCGTGACCGAACTAGCAGTAATTGAAGTGACGTCGCAAGGATTAGTGCTGCGCGAAATCGCGCCCGGTACAACGGTAGAACAGGTTCGGGCGCTGACCGAACCGAAGCTGGTTCTGCCGCCAGAGGGTCCAGGACGGATGGAGCCGTGAGTACGCTTTCGCCTTGGTTCTCACAGCAGCGGCACGGTCGATCGTGCCCTCTTTGATTTGCCCGGACGCACCGATGTCATTTGTAGCAGCGGGTTTATCCCGCCGCGCTTATGCAGCGAAGGCGCGACAGCCAAGACAGCGGCGTAAAGCCGCTGCTACAAAACGGATCAGGAGCTGAGGTGCCGCGCGGTGACGAACGAATAGTGGAAGCCGGAAACGGTGGTCAGCACCGCCACCAGGTAGGCCAACAGACGATTGATTTCCACAACCGACGGGCCGGGATAACCCGCGGCAAAAACCGCTCCGAACACCAGAACGATCTGAAAAAAAGTTGTCGCTTTTCCAAGCAGGCTTGGCGGAAACGGGCGGTATCCGGAAATCAAGAGAATCACCGCGGCCACCATCAGCAACAAAATATCGCGGCTCAGCACCATGATGGTGAGCCACCACGGAGTAATTTTCTCCATGGCCAGAATCACAAATGACGAAGACAGCAGCAATTTATCAGCGATGGGATCAAGATACGCGCCGATGGCAGATTTCTGGTCGAGCTTGCGCGCCAGCAAGCCGTCAATTCCATCAGAGAGCCCGGCAAGAACAAGAATGAGCAAAGCCCAGCGGTATTGCTCATAAACAATAAGAATGAGAAACGCCGGCAAAAAGCCGAGCCGGAGCAACGTGATTTGATTGGGAACGGTCCAGATGCGGCCTTTCATCTAGACAAAGAATAGCGCAGATTGTGAGGATTGTCGCAAAGCTGCATGAGCCGTGAGTACCGCTAGGCGAATTGCGACAGATATTCGCTGATGGGCCGGCCAACTTTTCGCGCGAACAGCTCCGAAAGCGAAGGGATAGAGCCGGAAGATTCATCGAGCGCGATGCGTTCCACTCGGTTCATGGGAAAAAAGATGGTCGGCAAGCCGGTGCGCTCCTGGTCGGGATTGTTGATCTGATTGATGAAGTGATCGAAAGAATTGAGATCGATGCCACGCATGGTGATGCCCGACGGATTGATGGAAAGCAGCTCTCCCCAAAGTTTTTCCTTGGGTGTGTGCAAACTCACCACGACGATAGAGTGCGGGTCCATTGGATTTCTCAATAACAGACTAACGCAATTTCGCGGTTTGCTTCGCCGATCAACAAAGCACTATGAGTGAAGAGTGACCCCCAGGTGGCCCGGCATTTTTCGCCAAGCCTCATTCGGCAATTGGTTTGCCAACATGCAGAAACATAATTACGAAGCACGCCAGCACCACGACCAGTGCGGACCAGCCAAACGAGTAGGCCAGATTGCGTTCGCGCGAATTCATTGGCTGGCGATCCGCAAAAGAGCGGCCGAGCAAAAAGCCCGCCGCCAAGCCGCCGAAATGGCCCCAGTTGTCGGTGTGCAGGCCCGGCAGAAACAGCCCGATGGCGAAAAGCGTAACTACCCACGAAATCAGTCGCCCGCGAAGCTGTTGTATTTGCGTGCCACTGCGCCGATAAGTGATGGCAATCAGGATTCCAATGAGTCCGACGATCGCGCCACTGGCGCCGACGGAAAGATGCGCGCCGAACCATGCGCTGAGAAATGATCCGAAAAATCCACACACGGTGTAGCAGAAAAAGTAACGCGCGCTGCCGTAAACTTCCTCGACCACCGGGCCGATGTCCAGCAGGACCATCATGTTGAAGCCAAGGTGAATGAGACCGAAGTGCAGGTAATCCGCGGTCACCAGACGAAACCAGGCGAATTCGGCGTAGCGAAATGGAATGCCTTCGCCTAGTCGATACAGGGCCTCGCCGTTCATGCTGAACAGAAAGCTGAAGTCTTTGCCATTCGATCGCGCGAGGCCGACCAAAACAGTAGCGGCGAACATCAGGACGTTTGCGAACAGTATCGCCGTGGTAGCCGGAGCCTGGCCGCCGAAAAAACCGGACAAGCCCTTACTGAGCGCGGCCAGAGAGAAACGAAGATTGGCGCCGCATTCGTGGCAGCGGGTAGCCGAGATGCCGACCAGCGTGCCGCAGGCGGGACAAAGCTTCGGGCGCGGCTGGTTGTCCCCGCCCGCACCGAAACCGGTGGCTTGCTTCCAGCGATTGATGCGCTGCTGCCATTGATAGGAAAGGGGCAATCGGCCTCCTTGCGAGCCGCTGAGTGCGTTCCTATAATACCGGAAATGCTTTGCGTGCTCCGGAATCGGGTTCCGGAGTTTGTACCTGCCTGCCGCAGGCAGGCTTGCAAACCCTGAGCTAGACCCGACGCAGGATTGAGGAAAACATCATGGACAAATTTGAAGAGATCGGCCGGGATCTGGACGAAGGTCTAACCCGGCTGCGCAAGTTTGTGGAGAACGATCTTGCGCCGGAGACGGAGAAGCGCACCGCGCAATTTCTGCGCGAAGTTTCCGAAAAGCTGACCGAAGCGGCCGGCTGGCTGGAAGCGCGGCGCGCGGCGAAGACTCCGCAGCAAGAATCGGAGAAGAAAGACAGCGCAACGTAAACCAGGCCCATTGTGAAACTTCTTTGCAGCGAAATCCAAAAAAGACATAGGACTGTAGCAGCGTTGCTGGCACTGGCGACGGCGGTGAGCGGCTGCGCGGGGCGCAGGCCGGTCGCAGCCAACGCGCCGCCAGCAATAGCGCCAACTTCGGCTCCGCCTGTCACTGCCGAACGGCCCAGACTCCCAGCGAGTTCCGGACCAGGCGCCGCGAGCGAGCAGCCGACAGAGGGCGGCTACACCGAAGAGGGAAATGCTTCCTGGTACGGAGCGCCATTTCACGGGCGTCGCGCATCGAACGGCGAAATCTACGACATGAACAAAATGACTGCGGCGCACCGCACCATGGCGTTCGGGACCATGGTGCGTGTGACGAATTTGACCAACGGAAAAACCGCGGTAGTGCGCATCACCGACCGCGGGCCGTTTGTGGACAACCGTATTATCGATTTGTCGCGGGCCGCCGCGCAACAAATTGCATCCATCGGTCCTGGCGTGGTGAGGGTGCGGCTGGAAGTGATTTCCGGGAGCGATCCGTTCGGGGGATTTTTCACCGTGCAGGTTGGCGCATTCAAAGAAAAAGAAAACGCTGACAGATTGCGCGCGCGCCTGAATGATTTGTATCCGCCGGCGACCATTCAGCAAGTTGAGTTGGATGAGGGAACCTTTTATCGCGTGCGCGCCGGAAAAGTTTCTGGCGAGCAGGCCGCGCAGAAATTCGCCGATGAATTGAAAGCTAAAGAAGGATTCCGCGCTATGGTTATTCGTCTGGATGACGCGCCCGCGGGAGGAGAGCAATGAGCGCTGACTGTCTTTTTTGCAAAATCGCGGCGAAACAAATACCTGCCAAGCTGGTGCACGACGATGCCGAGGTATTTGCTTTCGAGGATATCAATCCGCAAGCGCCGACGCACATTCTAATCTGTCCCAGAAAGCATTTTGCGTCGCTGGAGCACGCGACAGCGGAAGACCAAACCCTGCTGGGGAAAATTGCGCTGGTAGCGGCCAACTTGGCGCGCGAGCGAAAATTGGGGAACGGCTACCGCACGGTGGTGAACACCGGCAGCGGCGCGGGACAGACCGTGGGCCACCTGCACATGCATTTGCTGGGTGGGCGAGCGTTTCGCTGGCCACCCGGATAAACAAATTCACTGCCACCAAGAAGAATGCCGCTAGCACCGGCTTTAGATGGCCGGGGTGGCGAAATTAAGTGTGCCGAGACCGAAGGCGGCGAAAGTTTCTGCTGCTGCATACTAAGTCTGAGGCCGGCCCGGCGGTGGTTCCACGGGTTGCTAATTGCCGCATTTCGCGCGTGTTGAATTCTTGACGGAATATTTGATGTCCTAAGCGTCGGCCGGCGTGACATGGACCGTAAAGCTTGCCGCGTCGCCGACCTTCGAAGTCTCAAGAGTTGTGCCGTACTTTTCCGGGAATCCCAATGGATTCAATTACATAACAAGAGTGGGACCACCATTCTGCATCGATAGTCTCACTTTTGGTTTCTTCGTTTAATAAGGCTAGAATGTGGCGACCTTGGGAGGCATGCATGGCTCAAAATCCGATTCGCAAATTGGAAAAAGCGATTCTGCTCGCTTACGGCGTGCTGTTTGGCGCTGCGCCGTCAGGCGGACAGGAGCAGCAGGGCCTGCTGACCGTGAAGCGAATTTATGGTCAGGCAAGTTTGAGCGGGCGGCTGAACCGCGGTGTGCAATGGTCACCGGATGGAAAATTAGTGAGCTTTATTGAGACCACTGGGCAGGGCAAGAATGCAAAGTCGGAATTGTGGACGCTAGATGCGGCCAGCGGGAACAGGCAATTACTGGTGAGTTCGGAGAAACTGGAGACGGTGCTGCCGGCTGAGAAAACAAAGCAGAGTCAGGCCACCGGGTTGGGGAGGCGGCCAGCTTCGGAATATCAGTGGGCTCCAGGAGGAGAAGGAATTTTGTTTGTCGGAGCAAAGGCGCTGGCCTGGCTGGACCTGAAAACCGGAGCAGCCCGAACGTTGCTCGATGGGAATGAGCCCATCGCTGACGTAAAATTTTCCCCGGATGGAAAGTTGGTCAGTTTTGTGCGCGGTCATAACTTATTTCTCGTGAACATAGCGGATGGCAAGGAGCGGGCGCTGACCACCGGCGGGACCGAAGAGATTCGCAAGGGTGAACCGGATTGGGTTTACCCAGAAGAGTTGGATTTGAAAACCGCGTACTGGTGGTCGCCGGATTCGTCGAAGATTGCGTTTCTGGAAATGGACGAGAGCAAAGTCTCCAAGTATCCGCTGGTGGATTTCGCTTCGTATGACGGAGACGCCGAGGAAGAGCGGTATCCGGTAGCCGGAGGAAGCAATCCTGTGGTGCACGTTTACACTGTCAATGTCGGCGACGGCGCGCCGACGTTGATGGATACCGGCGCCGAAACCAATCAATACATTCCGCGTGTGGATTGGTTGCGCGATTCTAAACGAATCGCAATTCAACGACTAAACCGGCCACAGACCAGGCTGGAATTGCTGCTTGCCGATGCAGCTACCGGAAAATCAAGCGTTCTCGTTACTGAAAAAGATCAATATTGGATCAATATCGCAGACGATTTGCACTTCCTGAAGGACGGAAAGCGATTCCTGTGGTCGAGTGAGCGAAGTGGGTACCGGCAGCTATATTTGTACCGACTGGATGGCCAAGAGATCGCGCAACTCACGAAAGGCGAGTGGGAAGTTACGGGATTGGAATCGGTGGACGAGAGCAAGGGAATTGTCTACTTCAAGGCTACGGAGAAAACGCCTCTGGAACGGCATCTCTACCGCGTAGGTCTCGATGGCCAAGGTTTTGCGCGAATCACCAAACAGGATGGAGTGCACACGATTCAGTTTTCTAGCGATGCCGCAGCGTTCGTGGACACGTTTTCGAGTGCCATGACCCCGCCGCAGCAGTGGGTCAGCAAGGCGGATGGCAGTTCGACGATTGTGCTGAACGAAAACAAGGTTGCTGAGCTTGCCGATTATCATTTGTCGCCAATGGAATTCGTCAAGGTGAAGACGCATGACGGAATGGAGTTGAATGCCTGGGTGATCAAGCCGGCGAATTTTGATCCCTGCAAAAAATATCCCGCGCTGGTGTACACCTACGGTGGCCCGCACGCGCAAGTGGTGATGAACCAGTGGGGCGGACCGACATTTCTGTGGCACCAGATGATGGCGCAAAAAGGATTTGTGATTTTTGCGCTGGATAACCGCGGGTCGGCGGGCCGGGGGCACCTGTTTGAGGAGCCGATTCATTTTCGGTTTGGCGCGCAAGAGATGTCCGATCAACGTGATGGGGCAGCCTGGTTGAAGGGCCAGCCGTGGGTGGACCCCTCGCGTATGGGAATTTGGGGATGGAGCTACGGCGGGCACATGACGCTGCATGCCATGTTCGAGGACCCGGAGGACTTCAAGGCGGGATTTGCAGGTGGGCCGGTAACCGACTGGCACTATTACGACACGATTTATACCGAGCGATACATCGGGCTGCTGCCGGAAAGCGAGGAGAGCTACCGGTCGTCTTCGCCGATCGAGAAGGCCCAGCTCCTGCGCGGCAAACTGCTGATCGCGCACGGCACCGGCGACGACAACGTGCATTTTGCGAATACGCTGTCGCTGATCGACAGCCTGATCGAGCATGGCAAGTATGTGGAAGTGTTGCCGTTCCCGGGACGCGGACACGGAGTTTCCGATCCGCCGGCGCGAATTTTTCTGATGAACCGGGTGACGCAATTCTTCCTGGAGAATCTGGGAAAGGCAAACTAGGCCACCCAATAGATACCGCCGGGAACTTTTCCGCCGCCAAAAACGTTGACAGACTAGGACCGCACAAACAGAGTATTACGGGTGCGCTGGTACTGCACTCAGTAACTGGGGGACGCGATGAGCCGGTTTAACGTAAAACCTATGGCATGGATGGTTTTGCTATTCGCAGCGGTGGTCATGGCTAGCGGCCCCGCGAGAGCGCAGAATCCGGCGAGGAAGCTGCCGACGATTCCGTTTGAAAAATACAAACTAGAAAATGGTTTGGAAGTGATTCTTTCTGAGGATCACACGCTGCCACTGGTGTCTGTGAATATCTGGTACCACGTGGGCCCGGCAAATGAAAAGGCTGGCCGGACCGGGTTCGCGCACTTGTTCGAGCACATGATGTTCGAGGGTTCGCAGCATGTGGGCGGCAAAATGCACTTTTCCTATCTGGAAGGCGCCGGCGCTACGGACATCAACGGAACCACGAACTTCGACCGCACCAATTACTACGAGACGGTTCCCAGCAATCAACTGGAACTGGCGTTGTGGTTGGAAAGCGACCGCATGGGCTATCTGGTGGGCACGCTGGACATCGAGAAATTAGCCAATCAGCGTGACGTGGTGCGCAATGAACGGCGGCAGGGAACCGAGAACTCTCCGTACGGATTGGTGGAAGAGGGCTTGTTCCATGAGCTTTTTCCTACGGGGCACCCGTATTATCCGGCCGTGATTGGCTCGCACGCGGATGTGGAAGCGGCGAAGCTGGAAGATGTGCGCGATTTCTTCCGGCAGTACTACACCCCGAACAACGCCACCATGGCCATTGTTGGCGACTACGATCCGGCGAAGATCAAGGCGCTGGTGGGAAAATATTTTGCCTCGATTCCCAGGGGGCCAGAGGTGCCGAAAATCACCGCGACTACGCCGCCAATCAGCGCAGAGCGCCGGGCAGTGGTGACCGACCAAGTGGAGCTGCCGCGAGTATACATGGGTTGGATTACGCCGCCAGTTTTCCAAAGAGGCGACGCGGAATGCGATTTGTACTCGCAAATTCTGGCCGGTGGCAAAAGCAGCCGGCTTTATAAGAGCCTGGTCTATGAAAAGCAGATTGCGCAGGACGTTTCTTCGAGCATCGAGGAGACGCAGCTTGGCTCGATCTTTGAATTGAGCGCCACCGCCAAGCCGGGAGTGAAGCCGGAGGATCTTGAAAAAGCCATCGACGCGGAGATGGTAAAGCTGCAAATGGAAGGCCCGTCCCCGGCGGAGGTGGATCGCGCCAGAAACGTGACGGAAACGGCTTTGGTGCGCGGACTCGGACGGACCAATGGAGTCGCCAACCGGCTGAATTTCTACAACCAGTTTCTGCACCATCCGGATTATTTCTCGAAAGATCTGGCGCGCTACGACGCCATCACGCCGGCGGAAATCAAGCAGGTGGCGCAGTCCATTTTCAAGAAGGACGCGCGCGCGGTGGTATATGGCGTTCCCGGGAAAAAAGTGATAGACGACGTGCCCAAGACTTCCGACGAAGAGAATCGCAGACAAGCCAAGGAAGCCGGCGAAAGCAAGGTAGCCATGGCCGATGAGCCATGGCGGGCGAAGGCTCCGGAGCCGGGGCCGCCGCCGAAATTCACCTTGCCGGTTCCGGAAAGGGCGCAATTGCCCAACGGTCTGACCATTTATTTGGTGGAGCGGCACAATCTTCCGCTGATCGCGGCACGGCTGTTTACCATCAGCGGGAGTGAATTGAACCCACTGGACAAGCCCGGGCTTTCCGGCTTTACGGCAGATATGCTGACCGAAGGGACGGCGACGCGATCGGCGCTGAAATTCGCGGAAGACACTGATCAGATTGGCGCGACCATCGGGACCGAATCCGGCTACAGTAGTGCCAATGTGTCGCTCTCCGCGTTGAGCTGGAATGCCGCCGCCGGGCTGGATCTGGTGTCCGATGCGGCCTTGCATCCGGCGTTTGCAGCTAAGGAAGTGGACCGAGTTCGCAACCGGCGAGTGACCGCGGTGCTGCAGGAGAATGACGAACCGTTCGCGCTGGCATTGCGAACCGCGAACCACGTGCTGTTTCCGAACAGTCCCTATGGATATTCGGTGATTGGCACGGAAGCCTCGAATAAGGCCATCACCCAGGCAGATTTGACGGCATTCTGGAAACAGAGGTACGTGCCATCCAACGCGGTGCTAGCAATTGCGGGCGATTTGGACCTGACGCAAGCGCGAGGGTTGGCCGCGAAATATTTTGGCGGCTGGAGCGGAACGGCCGCCAGCAGCAAGGCCCCCGATACGCCGGCGATGCCGGGGAAGTCCATTTCGATTGTGGACAAGCCCGGCGCGCCGCAAACGGCGCTGCTGATCGGGAGCTTGGGCGCGAGCCGCAACACGCCGGATTATGTGCCGCTGGAAGTGATGAACACCGCGCTGGGCGGACTTTTTTCCAGCCGCATCAATATGAATCTTCGCGAGGAACATGGCTACACCTACGGGGCACAATCATTCTTCCAGTACCGGCGGGGAGTCGGGCCATTCCTTGCAGGAGGCGCGATCCGCACGGATGCCACTGCACCCGCGACGCAGGAACTGTTCAAAGAGGTCACGCGAATCCGTGAAGACGAGCTGAAACCCGAAGAGTTACAAAAGGCGAAAGATTCATTTTCGAAAACACTGGTCGGGTTGTTTGAGACCACGCAAGAGACGGCTTCCACGATCGGACAACAATTTGTGTTTGGGTTGCCTTTGGAATATTACCGCGACCTGCCAGCGCAGATTGACAAAGTCGCCAGTGCCGACGCGCTTCGCGTGGCCAAGCAGTACCTACACCCCGAGGCGAGTATTGTGGTGGGAGTCGGAGACCGCGCGAAAATCGCGCCGGAGCTGAAGAAGCTAAACATCGGGCCGATCGACGTGGTGCAGTAGGAAAGTTAAGGTTCAGGGGTTGGCGGCCAGATTCTCTTACGGCGCAATAATGTCTTTGAATTTGGACTTGACTTGTATGGCGGCCAGGCTGGAGGCGTCCCAGCCGCCGCCGAGGGCTTTTACCAGAAGAACGCTGGTTACGAGTTTTTGGCCCTGCAGGATGGCTAGCTCCTGTTCGTTACTCAGCACATTCTGCTGGGCGTTAACGACATCCAGGTAGCTGACCAAGCCGCCCTTGTAACGGCTAGTGGAAATGTCCAAGCTGCGCCGTGACGCATCTACGGCTTGCTGCTGCGACTGATAGGCCTGATCGAGAATAGTCAGACCGGACAGACTGTCCTGCACTTCCTGAAACGCCTGCAAAACCGTCTGGCGATAGCCGGCAACCGTCGCGTCGTAATTGGCTTGCGCGAATTGCACTTGCGCGCGGCGCGCGCCGCCCGTGAAGATACTTTGGGCGACGTTTGCGCCCACCGCCCAAAAGGCACTTTGCACGTTGACAAGTTTTGCGATGTCGGCGGACTGCCAGCCGCCAGTGCCGAAAAGATTCAGCGAAGGATAATAGGCCGCTTTGGCGATGCCGATTTGCGCGTTGGCCACGGCCATCTGGCGCTCAGCTTCGGCGATGTCCGGACGGCGCTCGAGCAGATCGGAAGGCAGACCGGCGTTTAACGCTGGCGGCTCGACCTTCAAATCGCGCGCAGCAACATGGAAGTCCGGCGCAGATTTGCCGAGGAGAACGGCGATGGCATCTTCGAACTGCTTGCGTTGCTGATGCAGCAATGTCAGTTGCGTGCGGGAGGTATGGAGCAGGGTCTCTTCCTGCGCAACGTCCAATCCCGACGCTACTCCGCCTTTGTAACGGGAGTTGACCAAGTCTAGGCCTTTGCTGAGGGCGTCCACGGTGCCGGTCAACAAACTGATTTGCGTATCGAGTTGGCGCAGCGAAAAATAATCGCCGGCAACTTCGGAGGTGACCAGCAAGCGCACATTCTCCAGATCAGCGGCACTGGACTGATAGTTGGCCTGAGCAGCCTCGATGCTGCGACGGCGCCGGCCGAACAGGTCCACTTCATAGCTGACGGTGAATGGCACGTTGTAGTTGTTTTGCGTGACAGGACTTATGATGTTGAAATTGCTGTTGGGAGGGCGATTGCCGGAAAGGCGCTGGCGTTCGAGAGCCGGGGCGGTTGTCACTTGTGGAAACTGCGCGGAAATTTGGACGGCCGCGAGCGCTCGCGCCTGTTCGAGGCGCGCGACGGAAATCTTGATGGTCTGGTTGGACTCGAGCGATTCCTGTTCGAGCGCGCTTAGATCGTCATCCTTGAAAACGCCCCACCACTCGCCTTTTCCGAGAGCATCCTTGGGAGCACTTTCGCGCCAGGGTTCGGCTACATCCCAATGAGCCGCGGCAGGTGCTGCGGCGCGCTGGTATTTGGGACCGACCGTGCAACCGGCAGCGCAAAGGATCGCAGCGATCGCTGCCGCGGAAATTGTGGCGGAGCGCTTCACTTATCCTTTCCTGAAGCGGGCTGCGATCCGCTGGCCGGGGAGCTGGCGCTCTTTGCTGAGGGAGGAACTGTCTTCGACGAAGCTTCCGCCACGTTCACCTGTTGGCCCTCTTCGAGAGAGTCCGCGGGGTTGAGCACGATCCAATCACCACCGTGAAGGCCCTGCAAAACTTCCAGCGTGACACCGTAATCGCGGCCGATGGTGAGCGGCTGAAGATGGAGCTTATGATCGCCGTCCACGACGACGGCGCGTAAACCTTCGGATCGAAACAGCAGCGCGTTTACCGGCACCTGCACGCGCTGGCCGTCGACGTGAACGGCGAGATGAACTTGCGCATATCCCCCGGGCAATAACTCGCCGGTCTTGTTGGGGACGTCAACCTCGGTCAGCAGTGTGCGGGTTACCGGGTCGATGGCTTCCGCGGTGCGAACGACTTTGCCTTCGAACTTTCGTCCAGGGAGTTGCGTCAGTTCGAGACTTGCCGAAAGGCCGGAACGAATGGAAGGGGCAGCGCTTTCCGGAACATTGATGTACACGCGCATAGGATCGGTCTGTGCGAGGGAAAACAGCAGCTGAGTGGAGCCACCGTTGCCGGCGTTGATCAACGTGCCAAGATCGACGTTGCGGCGAGTAATCACTCCGCTGAAAGGCGCGTAAATGTGCTTGAACGATTCCAGCTCGGAGAGGCGTTGAAAATTGGCTTCGGCTGAAGCCACGGTGGCCTGCTTGGCGGCGAGATCTCCGGCGGCGTTGTCCACTTCCTGTTTGGAGACGCTGTCGGTCTTGATCAGGTCCTCGTAACGGGTAGCGGTAATGTGGGAAAGTTTGGCATTCGCCTTGGCTGTTTCCAGATCGGCTCTGGCCTGAATCAATTGTTGATCAACTTCCGGCGTATCGATATCGGCGAGCAGCTCACCCTTGCGAACCCGCGAGCCGATGTCGCGATACCATTTCTTGAGATAGCCGTTGGTGCGGGCATAGATAGGAGATTCGACGTAAGCCTGCATCGAACCAGGAAGCACCAGACCCTCTTCCGGCGCTTCGCTGATCGGATGAATCACGGCAACGGTAGGAACAGCGCGGACTTCCGTCTCTTTGGCCAGGGCTTGATATTGGGAATGGCGCTGAACCAACGTAAATGCGCCGAGAATCACCAATACCAGTACCACCACGGCCAGGATTCCGAAAAGCCGGCTGCGTCCCGGCTGGGGCTGAATGTCGATGTCCGATGCCATAGAAACTGTTACCTTTCTCCACCTGCGATGTCGAAGTTCAGGCCGTTGCCGCGACGCGCTGCCGACGCCGTTCCAGCCGAGTGTGAATCATCGTGAACACACAAGGCACAAAAAACAGTGTGGCAAAAGTCGCGAATAACAAGCCGCCGATCACGGCGCGTCCGAGCGGCGCGTTCTGTTCGCCGCCTTCTCCGAGACCCAGTGCCATGGGGACCATGCCGATGATCATGGCGAGCGCCGTCATGATCACCGGGCGAATGCGCACGAAGCCGGCCTCCAGTGCCGCGTCGAACGCATTTTTCCCTTCCGTCAATTGCTCGCGCGCAAAGGAAACCATCAGGATGCTGTTGGCCGTGGCCACGCCCATGCACATGATAGCGCCAGTCAGCGAGGGAACGTTAAGGGTGGTGTGGGTAATTAGCAGCATCCAACAGATGCCGGCCAGTGCGCCAGGCAGCGCGGTAATGATGATGAAAGGGTCTAGCCAGGACTGAAAATTCACAACGATCAGCAGATACGCCAGCACGATGGCCCCGGCTAAGCCGATGCCCAGACCGATGAACGAATTGCGCATAGTCTGCACCTGGCCGCGAACCACGATGTGACTGCCGCGCGGCAACTCTTTTTCGATGGCGGCAACCTGTTTGAAGACTTGGTCAGAGACGCCACCGAGATCGCGGCCATCGACCGAGGCATAAACGTTGATCATCGGCTGTGAATTGTAGTGAGAAATGGATGCCGGCCGGGCGGTGGTGCTGGTGGTGACCAGATTTTCCAGAATTTGCGGTGCCGCACCGGGAGCGCTGCCGCTTACCGGTGTGTTTTGCAGCGCCTGGTAGCTGTCCACGCGATATTGTGGAGTCTGCACGGCCACGTTGTAATTGATGCCGTTTTTTGGATCCAGCCAGAAGGTAGGAGCAGTCTGAAAACTAGAACTGAGAGAAACCAGAACGTTTTGTGCGACGTCGCGCGCCTGCATGCCGACCGACTGCACGCGAGTTCGGTCAATGTTCATGAACAGGGTAGGAGCGTCGAACGCCTGTTGTACGTGCACGTCCACCGCGCCGGGAATATGGCGCATTTGTGAAGCGAGTTTCTGCGCAACCAGGTAGTTGTCTGGCTGGTTAGCACCGGTAATGGACACGTCAATAGGTGCCGGAGTGCCAAAGTTCAGAATTTGTGTGACGATATCGGCGGGTTGAAAGAAAAACTGCACGCCAGGATATTTTTCCGCCAGCACATCGCGAAGCTGGTTGATGTACTCGGCGGTGCCCTTGCCGCGTTCGGTCTTGAGTTGTACCAGAATTTCAGCGTCGGAAGTGCCGATAGTACCCGCGTTGCTGTAGCTCAGATTGATGCCGCTATAAGGAAGCCCAATGTTGTCCAGCACCGTGACCAGTTCGTTGGGCGGAATGACCTGGCGAATGGTTTGGTTGACTTGATCCGCCAGACGAGCGGTCTCCTCAATACGCAGGCCAGTGCGCGCGCGCATGTGCAACCGGATTTGGCCGGCATCCACCTTCGGGAAAAAGTCGCGGCCGAGCACAAACACCAGAAATCCAGACAGCAGACAGAATCCCAGGAAAACACTGCCAAACAAGCGGGGAGACTGCAGGGCCACGTGCAGGGACCGCCGGTAGCCCTCACGGAAACTCTCGAACGCGTGTTCGAATTTCTGCTGATAACGGCGCAAGAAGCCCTGCGTTTCGCCGACGTGCTCTTCAGCATGATATTCGTCTTCGGCGCTGAGCAAGTACATCGCCAGTGTGGGGACGATGGTTCGCGACCACATGTAGGATGCCAGCATGGCGAAGATCACGGCTTCGGCCAGCGGAACGAAGAGGAATTTAGCCACGCCGGAGAGGAAGAACATCGGAATAAAA
>Ga0126381_100005202_pt1 | contig 14282 bp, 6 predicted proteins | sample PanSoiMetPlot_28_FD_96465 | JGI IMG/M metagenome (GOLD analysis project Ga0126381, IMG submission 96465) | Tropical forest soil microbial communities from Panama - MetaG Plot_28 | ecosystem: Environmental > Terrestrial > Soil > Tropical forest > Bulk soil | place: Panama | collected 2016-02-17
AGGACGCCACGCAGCATCGGTGATTCGGTCATCGTGTGGCCGTTGACCGCGTTGTAGGCCGCCATCACCGCCCAGGGCTGGGCGTCCCTGACGATGGCCTCGAACGGCGCCAGGTATAGTTCCCGCAGTTCACGCTCGCCGATCCGGGCATCGACGGTGAACCGGCCGGTCTCGGAGTCGTTGGCGACGAAGTGCTTGAGCGTGGCCGCGACGCCGCCGCGCTGGATCCCGCGGATCATGGCGGTGCCCATCGCCGCGGTCAGCAGCGGGTCCTCGCCGAAGAACTCGAAGTTCCGTCCGCCGAAGGGGCTGCGCTGCAGGTTGACAGTGGGCGCCAGCAGCATGTCGACGTTCTTGCGCCGGCATTCCGCGGCGAGCAGTTCCCCGATCAGCTCGGCCCGCCGCGGATCCCAGGTGGCCGCGAGGGCAGCGGGGGCGGGCACGTTGAGCGCGGTGTCACGTTCGTCCCACCGCGGCCCGCGCACTCCGGCCGGCCCGTCGGAGGTACGGATGGCGCGCAGGCCGATGCCCGGGTGCGGGGGGAGCGACCAGTAGTCCGCGCCGGTCAGCAGCGAGACCTTCTGCTCGAGGTCGAGCTTGGCCACCAGCCGCTCCAAGCCCGCAAGGTCCGGCTCACCTGCGGGCTCCTGACCTTGGCTATCCATTCGGCTCCTCGCCTTAGCTGACCCCGCTGCCAGCGCGCTCATATTACTGACACGTGTAAGTAATATGAATGTAAAGGCGCCGACCTTATACTGGATAGAACCTGGATGATAACGGTTTGATCACGAACTCTACCGCCGTCCTGCCCGGGGCTGGCCCTGGCCGGCCGCATCCGGATGGCGCGGAAGCTGGAGGGGACAGGGTGGCGGTTCAGGGGCGCCGGCTCACGAGCGCGGACGTGGCCAGGGAAAGCGGTGTCTCGCGCGCGACAGTGAGTTACGTCCTGAACGGCGCGCCGAATCAGGTGATCCCCGAGAAGACGCGGCAGCGTGTCATCGAAGCGGCGGAGCGGCTCGGCTACGCACCGTACGCTCCGGCTCGGGCGCTGCGTTCCGGCCGGTCGGACGTCGTGTTGTTCCTGATTCCCGAGTGGCCCATCGGCACCGCTATCGCCAGCCTTATCGAGCACCTGTCCTCGCGCCTGGCTGACGCCGGTCTCACCTTGATGGTGCACGCTCATCCGCGGGAGGCCCGGCCGGTCAGCGAGCTGTGGAAGGCGATCACGCCGGCCGCGCTGATCAACCACCAGGCGCTCAATCCGGCAGAGGAGGCGGCAGCGGAGAAAGCGGGGATGCTGGTGGTGACGCCGGTGTTCCGGCCGCGCGGCGGCAGGACGTTCCACTCGTTCCAGCGCCGCATCGGTGAACTTCAGGTACGCCACCTGGCCGACGCCGGGCACCGGCGGCTGGGATCCGCCCTCCCCGACGACGACCGGCTGCGCGCGTTCACCGCGCCGCGGCTGGAAGGCGCCACCCGCGCATGTGCCGGACTCGGCCTGCCCGCGCCGATGGCGCTGACGGTCCCGCTGGACGTGGCTGCGGCCGCGCGCGCCGTGCAGCGGTGGGTGGACGAAGACCCGCCGGTCACCGGCATTTGCGGGTACAACGACGAGGTCGCTCTCGCCGTGCTCGCTGGGATGCGAGAGCGGCGCCTGGCCGCGCCGGGCGACCTGGCGGTCATCGGCGTGGACGACATCCCCGCGGCCCGGCTGAGCGCGCCGCCGCTGACCACCGTCGCCACCGGCATGGCGGTCTTCGGTGAACACCTGGCCGACCTGGTGTCATCCTCGCTCAGCGGAAAACCGCGCCCGCCGCGCCCGGCCGAGGAGGTACTAGCCGTCATCCGCCGCCAGACCACGTTATTCAGAGCAGGCACCACTGCCCGTTTTGAAATAACGTACGGTGGTTCCCCGGTCCCTTACCGGCTCCCGCGCCGCTCGTCCCGGCCGGCGACTGCCGGCTCCGATGCATAGGATCACATTTGCCGCCCGAGTGGGATGCTGCTGGCTCATTCCATGTGCGTCCCGGGTGCGTGTTTCTCGGCGTTGGCATGTCCGGCCCTTTCCGCCTCGCGGCCGGGCGGGTGCATAAGCCGCGAACCGGGCGCCGGCCTGGATGCCGCGATGATCGTGGATCGAAAGGCTCGGAAATCCGAGCCTTTCGATCCACAATCATTCCGGCCGCGCCCCGCGTGCCCGGCGGCCGCCCGGTTTGCCCTGATATTGGCGTCCGCGGATGCGGACGCGGGCGTTCGGCGTCAGACAATTAAGATTCAAATGGTTGCGCGCGCTCCACGGTGAACCGGATATTTTTACCACTTCGGCGTACGCCTTTGCCGTGGTCGCGGTCGCGCCTCACGGCGATGGCATTCTGGGATTCAGTCCACCACGATCTGGTGGCTCCCTGGCGTAAGCGGCCCGAAGTAGATATATCCCGTCAGCCCGGTGTAGCCGGGGACCGTCACGGGTTTAGTGGTAACTCCGTTGACAGAGCCCTGAGCCGCGGTCGCCGGCACGCCGGCGTAGCCCAGGGTGCCGGGCGGTACGTCGACGGTGACGGTGAAGTGGGCGCCGGCGGCCCAGCCGATGCCGACCGGCCCTCTCGGGGTGGGCACCCGCCCCCTGGCCCAGCTGAGGTCCCCCGGCTGCGGTTCGACGAGGAAGGTCCGGTATCCGGGGGTGAGCGGACGGCCGCCGAGCACGTACATCGACAACGCGGGTGTGGCGCCTGCCGCCCAGCCGTGGGCCAGGCTGGTGCCCGGGCCCAGCCCGGGCAGGCCGGTCTGGGCGACGTACTCCCAGCAGGCGCCGCTGTAGTACGGGGTGTTCTGCGGCAGCATCAGGCCCCAGACCTGGCGGATGAGGTCCAGCGCGCCCTGGCTGTGCCCGTTGGCGAGCCGGCCGAGGACCTCCCAGCCGGTTTCGTACGGCGCGATGTTGCCGCCCGGGACGGCCGCCGAGGACTCGCACGGGCCCTTCGGTCCCGCCAGCACCTTGGTCAGGCTGGCCGCGAGCGTCGCCGTGTCAATCGACGGGTCCAGCGCCGGCAGGCCGTAGAGCAAGGCGTACCCGTTGCCGATTTCGTCGAAGACGGCCGGCTGGGTGGTCGAAGCGCTGTACATGCCCGCGGCCGGGTTGAACAGCAGGGAGTTGACCGTCTTGCCGAAGGCTGGCGCCAGGGCCGCGTACGCCGTCGCCGAGGCGGTATCGCCGGCGGCGGAGGCCATCTGCTGTGCCTGGTGAAGGCAGCCGTAGTAGTGGGCGTTGGTGGACATCATGGTCGCCAGCGGGCCCGCGCCGCTCATCAGGCCGCTCGCTCCCACCTGGCCAGCCAGCCAGGTCATGATCGCGCGGATCGCGGCCCAGTTTTTCTTGAGCCACGGTGTGTCGCCGGAGAACATCCAGTACTGGAAGGCGTCGGTTACCTGCATCATGGTGTAGTCCTGCGTGCTGAGGCTGGGCGGCGGGCCGAACGATCCGGTTACCGCCAGACCCTTCGCTTGCGCGGGCACCGCGATGGGGATGCTGCCGTTGGCTTGCTGGTACCGGAAGTACTGTTCGCAGGAGCCGGTCAGGTACTGGTTGTCGAAGGTGCTGACCAGGACGGTCAGGGTGCTGATGCCCATGTCGCCGCTCCACACCAGGCGGTCGCGCATGGCGCCGTCCATGATCGACGGGGTCACGTTCGTGCCGGCCATGCACGCGTCGATGAAGTTCTGCGTTCCTGGACCGGTGAGTTTCTCCTCGAGGAGCACTGTTCCCGCGGAGCTGGTCACCGTGAGGTTGGCCGCCCGCGACACGGCGCCCTGCGCGTTGGCGAAGCCGAAGCCGCCGGTGGCGCTCATGCCGGGAACGGTGCCGCTGAAGATCTGCGTGCCGTTGATGGTCACGGTCAGCGTGCTGCCCGCCACTGTGGCGCTCACCTGGTATCGGGTGTTCGCGGCGACCGTGAACGGCATCGGCACTGTCGCGATGAGGGCCTGGGGCTGCTGGTTCATGGTGTAGATGCGCAGGGTACCCGGGGTACTGATGGGCAGCGTGTCGTCACTGGCGCACAGGACCATCATGGTGCCGGTGCTCATGCTGGCGCTGCGCACCAGCCAGGTGGCCTCATTCTGAAGGATCTCGATGTCGAATGTGGCCGTGTAGTCCGTCCAGCTGTTGCCCGGGCGGTAGGCCGTGTACTCGCAGCCGTAGACGACCAGTCCCGTGCGGGTCGCTACGTAGATGGGCGGTATCGAACCGACCGGAACAGAACATGCGTTGACGGTGTGCACGCCTATCTGCCAGATCTTGTCCAGGTCCGGGTCGCTGCACGCGAACGCGCCCGCCCGCGGGTCGCCGGGGGTGTCCAGGCGGAAGCTGGGAATGAAGCCGACGCCGCTGATCTGGACGGATCCGGAGCCGAGCAGCGTGATGGCCTGAAAACGCTGGCCGGCTTGCAGCAGGTGCGCCCGGATGGGGCCAGGAGCGGCCAGGCGGTAATTCTCCACCCGGGAGAGCTGTGCGCCGCCCGGATCTCCGACGAATGAGATGGTCCGCTCGGCCGCGTTGCCTGGGCCGCCGAAACCGTCGCCGCCCGGCAAGAGGTAGGGCAGCGATTCGGAGTAGATCGCCTGCAAGGTAACGTCTCCGGTTACCTTGCTCACCAGGAATCGCGGCTGGCCGCCGACGATCTGATCGTAGTCGAGGACGATGAGCGGCGCCGTCCCGCCTGGACTGGCGGTCAGCGTCGCAGTGCCGCCGCTGACCAGGGCGTGCGCGTTCTCGACCTCACCCTGGACGCTGGTCACCGCGGACGGCGAGATGAACAGCCTCGTCTCGGCGGCCAGGCTGGCGTCGATCACCGGTGCGCCAGCCGGGGCCGCCGCGGATGAACGCAGTGCCGGAACCGAGGACAGCGCCGCTGCGCTTCCGGCGACGCCGACCGCGCTGATGAAACCCCGCCGCGAAGGATGGCTATCCGGTTGCCCGGGTGTCTTCGACATGGGTCTTCTCCTCACTTATCTGGCGTGCTGTTGATAGCCGGCGCACTGCCGTCGAACCGGTACGTGCCTGGGCCCGCGTCGTATACGGCGTACTGGATGCCGTCAAAACTGCCGGTCCGGGAGAATGTCGCGCCCGGGGGAGCGGTCACCGGCTGACCAGATGCCGGAACCCATATCTCGGCCGTGGAGTTGGCCGGGATGGTGACATCCAGGGTGACTCGCCCGTCTGAGCCGCGCGTCCAGCTCACCACGGCGGTTCCCGCCGGAGTGGTGTACGCGCCGGCCGCGCGGGCCAGGCCGCCGATGATGGCCGGCCTGATCACGAGCTGCCGGTATTCCAGCGAGCCAGGGGCCTGGTCGATCCCCGCCAGGTCATGGACCAGCCATGCCGCGACGTCGCCGAGGAACTGGTGGTCCTTCGAGCCTCCTGATCCGGTCAGGTTCTCCCACAGCGTCGTGGCGCCCTGGTTCACGATGGCGGCGTAGCTGGGTGCTGACGGGTTCGTGACCATCTGGTAGATGAGGTCGTCACGGCCGGCCGCGCGCAGGGTGCGGAACAGCGGGCCGAGAGCGACAGAACCGGTACCGATGCGATCCCCGTAGGCCTGGACCGCGGCGATGAGGCTGCCCACGACAGCCTGGTGATACTGTGCCGGAACCAGGCCCGCGTCCAGGGCGACCGCGTTGGACGCCTCTGTGTTGTTGGCATACCAGGCATCGCCCGCGGCGTCTGTGTGCAGGTATTTGGCGTTGTATTCGGCGCCGAGGCTGGTCGCCAGCGCCGAGTACCTGACAGCGTCGCTGGTCTTGCCCAGCACCTGGGCGATCCTCGCCATCGTGCTGGCGGCCCGGTAGTAGCCGTAGTCGATGACGGCCTGCGGCGTCGTACTCTGCGCCGCCGCCCAGTCCCCGAGTCCGGGGATGTTTCCCCCGTTGGCCGCTTTGTTCGCGGCCTCGTAGTCGAGCCATTTCACCATCGCGTCGTAGTTCTGGCTCATCACCGTGGTATCGCCGTAGACCTGATACAGCTCCCACGGGATGACGATGACGGCGCCGGCCCAGTTCGGCTCGTCGAGGAAGTCCGTCCCGAACAGGAGCGGCGGTACCACGTGGTACTCGGGCGCGATGTTCGCGATCAGCCCTGGCGACTGACTGCTCAGCGGAGTCGGGCGCTGTGAGGTCCGCATGTTCGCCACCAGCTGCCCTTCGTAGGCCTGCATGTCGAACAGGGTGAGATCGGTCTCGATGTCCTGCACGTTGTCGCCGGTGTACGGTCCTTTCTCCCGGTCGGGGCAGTCAGTCAGCACCGACTGCATGTTGTTCTCCAGCGCGCGCTTGGTGATCTGATAGATCGTGTTCAGCATGGGGCTGGAACTGTCGAAGGAGGCAGTCGGCTGGTTCGCGGCGTGCGTCACTAGCAGCGTGATCGTGCCTGGCGCCGGCGGGCGTGGCAGGCCGCGGACCTCAAGGTACTGAAAGCCGTTATAGGTGAACTGGGCGTGCCAGGTTTCCGTGCCGCGGCCCGCGAACGTGTAGTCGTAGCGGATCTGGCTGGCCGGGCTCGCGCCGGTCGAGGCGATGTTGATCGTGCCGTCGGAGTTGACCTGCTCGGCCGGGATCATCGCCATCGTCGTCCCGGCTGGTGCCGAGCCGGTGATCTGGGGCAGGCCAGCCAGGTTGGCGCCGAAGTCCAGGACGTACGTGGGGCCGGGGACGCTGACGGCCGCCGTCCCGTCCGCGTGCGATATGCGCAGTGCGGGGGTGATGGTAATCCCGGTGCCCGCGTCTTGGACCGATGTCCCGGCTGCGTGCGCCGCCGACAGGGCGGGCGTGACGGTGACGCCGGTCCCGGCCGCCCCGGCGGTGCCCACCGCCGTGACCGTGACCGGCTGCTGGCTGCCGCCCGAATCGACGAGCAGCGTCTGGCCGATGATGAAGGTGGTCGTGCCGGTGCACGCGCCACCCGGATTGCACGGGGTTCCCGTGGTCGCGACCTTGATGGTGGTGTCGCCCGCGGCGGCGGGTGCGGCCAGCGTCGTGGCCGGGCCGGCGGCCGTGCCCACGGCGGTCACCTTCCGCGACTCCATGCCGGATCCGGTGTCGATATCGACGTTGTCGCCTGGATACAGGTTCGTGACGCTGGCGACCTTCACGTTAGTCGCCCCGGGCTGGACGGGCGCGACCAGCGTGGTGTCGTCAGCCGGAGGCGTGACCTGGGCAATGCTCACCGGGTGCGCCTGGCCGGACACCACTACCGGAGGCCGCGGGTTAGCGACCAGCGGGGTGGTCGCGCGCGGGATCGTATCGGAGGTGAGGGCCGCCAGGCTCGCGCTGCGCCACCCGGGCCCGGTGAGATCGCCAGCGGAGCCGGTCCAGCCCGCCGGGACACGCCGCGCGTCGTAGTCCTCGCCGCCCCACCACGAGGAGAACGTCGTCGGGCCCAGCTCGGTCAGCCACGATGGATCGGTGACGATCGTCTGCTTCGTGCCGTCGGCGTAGGTGACCTCCAGCTGGGCGATCACCTTCGGCGTCCCGAACACGGTATTGTTCCTGGGCTGGAACATGTACCGTCCCATGCTGGTGCTGTCGGCTTGCTGATAGACGCCGCTGCCGGTCTCGATCCCTAGCTCGTTGCTCCCGGGACGCAGCAGGCGAGTGATGTCATAGGTGCGATAGTCGACCTCGGCCCAGTACGACGTCTGCCCCGGCTCGAGCACCGCGTCGGTCACCGGGAGCCCGTTGAGCCGGGCCGTGTACTGCCCTAGCCCGGTGATGTAGAGCCGGGCCTTGACGATCCGGCCACTGAGGCCGAACCCCTTGGCGAAGACCGGCAGCGGATTGGGCACACCGTCGGTCGCGTAGACGTACCCGGGATCCTCGATCCACTTGGCCGACCAGTCGGACTGGCTGAGCATGCCCATCTCCCACGTTCCTGGCGCGCTCCACGCGCCGGCGCGGCCGTTGGCGTCCCAGACCCGCACGTCCCAGACGGCGTCCTCCCGCGACCGGAGCCGCGCGCCGCCGTAATCGATGTTCTCCGTCTCGCTGGACTCGACCTTTCCCGAATCCCACAGATCAGGGTGGCCGAGCTGGGTGCGGGCGGAGGCCACCCGGATCTGGTACGCGGTCTGCCGCGCGGTTGGTGAGCCGGAATGTCCCCCCGAAGCCAGGCTCCAGCTCAGGTTCGGTGACGTGTCACCGAGCCCGATCGGATCGGCAAGCGCGTCCACGCGAAGCCCGGCCGCTGTCAGCGGGGGTCCTGCTGAGTCAGCTGCCGCCTGCCGGACCGGCCCAAGCGCCGCGCCGGACACGGTCAGCACTACCGCGACTGCCCAGCGTTGCCAGCCGCGCACACGATTACCGGTTGCCATCCTTCACCTCTTCTTGCCCGCTCTGCAGGGCGCTGCGTCCCGCTGTGTGATGTATCACCTGGTAGTAGCCCATCCGAATGACTTACACGATTCAGTGAACAAGTCCACGCTGTCAATGCGCACGCCGCTGCTGACCGGATCCGGTCACCACCGGACGGCAAAACCGTCCGGGCATACCCCTGTCACCGAGGCTGGTGTGACTGGTGTGCTGATATCCGGCCCCGGACCTTCCTGCGCTAACCACATGGTTGTGGCATCCACGTCGATGCGAGCCCGCCGGGCGAGTTAACCGGCGGGTCCCGCGCGGTGGCACGCGTACGGGACCCGCCGGGTGTCCGCGAGCTGAGCCGTCGTCAGCCAGCGAACGTGCGTTCGGTCCCGTGGGGACCGCCGGGGAGCGTGATGTGGCGTCCGCCGGGCAGCGTGATCAGCGCGGTGGTTTCCGCGGGGACGGCGATCGTCAGCGAGAAGAGGGGCCCGGTCTTCTTCCAGCGGACGAGGATCGGTCCGTAGGGCGTGGGGACCGCGCCTTGCGCCCACCGGAGGCTGCCGGGCTGCGGGGCGACGGTGAAGGTCTGGTAGCCGGGGTCGGCCGCCTGCACGCCGAGTACGTAGCTGGTCATGATGGGGGTCGGGCCGGATGCCCAGCCGTGCGCGAGGCTGGTGCGGGATTCGGTCGCGGTTCCGTCCGGGCCGATGTTCTCCCACATGGTCCCGGTGAAGAACGGGTTATCCCGGTCGGTCATCTGGTCCCAGGTGAGGTGGGTCAGCCGTTCGGCGTCGGCGGCGTCGCCGGCCAGGTAGTCGGCCTCGACTTCGTAGGCGGTGATGTAGGGGCTGATGAGGTTGCTGTAGGTGGTTCCGGAGAACGGTTCTGAGCCGTGCGGTCCCCACAGGGTCTTGAGCGCGGTGAGGATGGCGGGTACCTGGCTGGCCGGGGCGATGCCGAACAGAACCGATAGCGTGTTGGCGTCCTGCGCGAATGTGGTGTGGTCGGATTCGCTCAGGTAGTAGGTGCCGGTGGCGGGGTTGAGCAGGCTGGCGTTGATCGCGTCGCGGACGTGGCCAGCGGTCTGGTCGTAGGCGGCGGCTTTCGCGGTGTTGCCGAGGTGGGCCTCGATGTAGGCGACGTCGCGGAGGGCCTGGTAGTACAGGTCGTTGAACGCGGTCACCACGCCGGTCTTGGCGCCGTCGTAGAAGTCCCAGTCGTAGCCCCCGCTCGGCGTCCCGATCCGCGAAGTCGTCACGATCAGCCCGGCGGGGTCGGTGAGCGTCGCGTCGTAGGCGAGCTGGCCTTCCAGCCAGGGCAGGATCTGCTGGGCGAAGGCGGTGTCGCCGGTGTTGCGGTAGTAGGTGGTCGCGGCGTCGAGCGTCCAGGACGAGTAGGAGTTGCTGTACCAGCCCGGCGGGAACAGCGTCTCGGAGTACAGGCCGCCGCCTTGCGCCGACTTCGTGATGAGGGTGAGCAGGGACTGCTTGACGTAGTTGTCGCCGTTGGTGCCGAGGGTGTCGGCGATGCCCTGGCCTTCGATCTTGAGGTCTCCGGACCAGATCGCACGGTCGCGCTTGGCGCCGTCGAGGACCGAGGGCTGGGCGGCGCCGTTGGTGCCGGCGGGCTGCATGTCGGTCTGCTCGGTGTAAGCGCCGTCGTAGTACATCGTGTTGAACGCGTCCGAGCTGGACCGGAAGTACCCCTGGTAGTCCGACGCCCTGGCCAGGTAGCCGTCACCGAACTGCACGCCGGCCCCGTGCAGCACCAGGGTGCCGGGTGTGGTCAGCGTGATCGCCTCGAACCTGAATCCGCCCATGAGCCCGCTGGTCACGGTGCCGGCCGCGGTGACAGGAACGGAGACCTCGCGCGGCTGGAACGCGGAGTCGCCGGTCACCGCCCCCGGCGTACTAGTGACCGCGGCGCCGGCCGGGTGGGCCTCGGCGAGCGGCGACTTCAGCGTGAGCGTCGTGCCGGACACCGCCAGGATCGTGCCGGTCTCGGCGGGGGAGCCCACTGTGACCGTATCCCCGGCCGCGAATGTCAGCGGGCTGCGCGAAGTACCCGGCTGTACCGGCAGGGCTGTCGCCCCGGCGGCGGCCGCCGCCGCGAGCGTGCTCGATCCCGGGGTGTGCAAGTACCCCTTGGCCTCGGTGAACGCCAGCCACACGCTGGGCGCGGTGCCGCCGAACGACGCCACATCCAGGTACGGCGTGCCCTCGGCTTCCACCCCGTAGTCCAGCAGGACCGTGGCCGGGTGGTCAGATGATGTGACGGTCAGCGTGGTGTCCCCGTGCCCGTCCGCCGTCAGCGCGCGGGCATTGGCGACTGTTCCTGACAAGACGGTAGCGGACACGGCCTTGACGTCGCTGCTCCTGGGCTGTTCCAGGTAAGACTGCCAGCCGCCGGCCCCAGCGCGCGGCTGCGCATGAGCTGGGGCAGTGGCCAGCGCGGCCAGCAGCGCGGCCGCGGCGGTGAGCGGCAATGCCAGCCTCACCCAGCCTCTTCGATACCTCACCGTTGATCCTCCTAGCATCGTCGCTGGTGTATGAATTGCTGTACGAATTGCTTTATGAAACGTTTCAAAGACCTGTTCGCGGAGGTCGGGTAAGCGGATGAATGTGACAACGACCCGGTCGTAACCGGGTGGCTGCCACAATCATCCGGCGGCGGGCCAGAGGCGAGCCCCGGCGGCGGGCCAGAGGCGAGCCCCGGCGGCGGGCAGGGGCGAACCCCGGCTACGGGAAGTGCCCGGAAGCGGTCATCGCGGGACCGGAGAATTCGTGGACCCCGGCGCCCACGTGGAAGACCGCCTCCTGAACACCAGGCTCGCCGGGGAAGCTGGCCACCAGAGCCGGCGCGTTCCCGGCGGCGTCGCGGACCTCGGCGGCGTTGCCGCTGGGGACAGATACGCTGGCGGTCACGTTCGGCGGCACCTCGACCTGGAACGTGAACCGGTTGCCCGCCACTGACCAGCCGGCCCGGATAACCCCCCGGACGGATCGGTAGGAACCGCGGGCCCAGCTCAGGGATCCGCCGGGGTGCGGCCGCAGCAGCAGCCGGGCAAAGCCCGCCGAACCGTCCTCCTGGTCGATGCCCAGCACGTACCGGTACAGCCATTCGCCGACCGAGCCAAGGGCGTAGTGGTTGAACGAGTTCATCAACGGGGACTGGAACCCGTCCCCGGGAGTCCAGCCGTCCCAGCGCTCCCAGATGGTGGTGGCGCCATGGTCGGCCATGTACCGCCACGAAGGGAAGGACCGCTGCGTCAGCAGCCGCCAGGCCACATCGGAGTACCCGCAGGAGCTGAGCACCGGCAGCAGGTACCCGACGCCGACGAACCCGGTGGTCAGGTGCCAGTCCGCAGCCCGGATCGCCGTCACCAGGTGCGACGCAGCGGCGGCCCGCAGCTCGGCCGGGACCAGATCCATGAACAATCCAAGTGCGTAGGCCGTCTGGGTGCCGGAGAGAATCCGGCCATCAGGGGCCACGAACGTGTCGGTGAAGCCCGAGGCGATCTTGGCGCGCAGCGCCCGGTACCCGGCGGCGTCATCGGTACGCCCGATCGCTGACGCCATTTCCGCCATCAGCGCCGCGTCGTAAGCCCAGTAGGCCGTCGCGAGCAGTTCGTGTGGCGTGTCGTCGGCACCTGGCATGAGCCAGTCGTTGTAGCTGTTGCCGAGCTCCCGGCTTCGCAGGTAGTCGGGGTTGGCGCGCTCGATGAAGTCCATCCATCTCGTCATCGCGCCGAAGTGCCGCCGGACCAGCCCGGTGTCCCCGTACATCTTCCACATCGTCCACGGGACGATCACCCCGGCATCGCCCCAGGCCGGCGCGCCGGGCCCGCGCAGGGTGAGCCGGGGGGCGACGTCAGTGAACGCCCCGGATTCCAGCTGGGCGTCCGCGACGTCGTCCAGCCATTTAGCGAAGAACGCGGCCACGTCGCGGTTGTAGCAGGCGGTGCGGGCGAAGATCTGGGCGTCGCCGAGCCAGCCCATTCGCTCGTCGCGCTGCGGGCAGTCGGTCGGCACGCTGATGAAGTTGCCGCGCTGCCCCCAGTCGATGATCCGGAACAGCTGGTCCAGCCAGGAATCGGAGCAGTCGAACGAACCGGCGACAGGGATGTCAGAGTGGACGACCAGAGCCACCACGTCGGCCGGATCCAGGTCGCCGGGATAGCCGGTGATTTCCGCGTACCGGAAGCCGTGCTGGGTGAAACGGGGCTCGAGCACGGCCGGACCGCCGGGAAGGACGTACTCATCGGTCTGCCGCGCGGTACGGAGGTTCTCGGTGTACAGACCCCCGTCGGCGTCCAGAACCTCACCATGCCGGACGCGGACCACAGTGCCATCTGGTCCGTCGGCCCTGAGCCTGACCCAGCCCGGCAGGTTCTGGCCGAAGTCGACGATCCATCCTCCGCCGGCCAGACGCGAAATGCCGGCCGGCCTGGTCTCCTCGGTCACGCGGATAGGGGGCCCGGGATCGGCGACGAGCAGGACCGACGCCGAGCGGCCCCGGCAGCGGACGGGCCGCCAGCCGTCCGTCACCAGGAAGCCGGGAGAGTCCCAGCCTTGCGGTTCGAGCCGCAGGTCCGTCCGTGAACCCATCAGCAGGTCGGCGTGCCGGATCGCGGCCGCCGCGGCCTGCCAGTGCTGGTCGGTGACCACCCGCTGCTCATCGCCGTCGGCGAAGGTGATCGCGAGCTGGGCTAGCAGCTCTGGCGCGGTGCCGTAGTGCGCGCCGGCCCGCTTGGCATCGAAGCCGACGAACCCGGCGTACCACCCGTCGGCCAGGATCGCTCCCAGCACGTTCTCGCCGACGCGAAGCAGTTCGGTCACGTCATAGGCCTGGTAGAGAACGCGCTGGTTGTAGTCGGTCCAGCCGGGGGTGAGGCACGCGTCCCCGATGCGGCGCCCGTTCAGCCGCGCTTCGTACAAACCCAGGGCGGTCACGTACAAGCGGCCGGAGACCACCGGCTTGTCCACCGTGAAGGCCCGGCGCAGGTAGGGTGCCGGGCTCAGCGCCGTGGCCACCGGATCGGCCGGACCGGCTCCGGTGGGCGGCGTGACGTTCGCCCGTACCCCGTCCAGGCCGATCCAGGATCCCTGCCACCCGCCGATGGGATCCAGTTCCACCTCGAACGTGGCCGGATCGCTCCAGTCGGAGATCGACCCGGTGGAATCCCGGATCCGCACCCGCCACGTGTAGCGGCCGCCACGGGCCAGCGCGGGACCGTCGTAGGGGATGTCGGCCGAGTACACGGATCCGACCAGCCCGGTGTCCCAGTGAAGCGTCTCCGGAGCGGGGAACCACCGTTCGTTATGAAAGACCTGGACCTGATAGCCGTCTTGCCGGCCACCCGGCAGCCAGCTCAGCTGTACGCGGTCCGGGGCGACCGCCAGAGGGTTGACCAGGTGTGCGCAGCGCAGGCCGGTGGGGCTCAAAGCTTGGTGGCTCCTTCGGTGAGGCCGGAGACGAAATAGCGCATGGTGCAGCCGACGAGGGCGAACATCGGTGCGGTGGCGATGACGAACGCGGCGAACACCGCGCCGCCGCCGGTGAGGTTGAGGCCGAAGCTGCCGACGAACTGCTGCACTCCGGCCGAAATGGTGGTCTTGTGCGGGTCCTGGATGACGATGGTGGGCCACAGGTAGTCGCCCCAGACGTTGATCGTCACCAGGATCGCGCCGGTCAGCAGCACCGGCCTGGTCAGCGGGGCGACGATCTTGACCAGCACCTGGCGCTCGTTGCAGCCGTCGGTGCGCGCGCTTTCCAGCAGTTCGGGCGGGATCTGGTCGAAGAAGCCGCGGAAGATCAGCACCAGCAGCGGCTGGGCGCTGGCCGCGTATGAAGTTCTGCACCGCGTAGATGCCGGACAAGATCACCACGATCCGGAACTGCGGGAGCAGCAGCGGGATGTCGATGGCGAAGAT
>Ga0126381_100005204_pt1 | contig 14281 bp, 11 predicted proteins | sample PanSoiMetPlot_28_FD_96465 | JGI IMG/M metagenome (GOLD analysis project Ga0126381, IMG submission 96465) | Tropical forest soil microbial communities from Panama - MetaG Plot_28 | ecosystem: Environmental > Terrestrial > Soil > Tropical forest > Bulk soil | place: Panama | collected 2016-02-17
AGAGCGGGATCAGCTTCTCGGGGTACTGGTACGGCCCGTAGTTGTTGGACGCCCGCGTCACGACGACCGGCACGCCGTACGACGCCCAGTACGAATAGGCCAGGCGGTCGCCGCCGGCCTTGGACGCGGCGTAGGGGTTGCGGGGGTTCAGGGGCGACTCCTCGGTGAAGGAGCCGCTCGCGATCGAGCCGTAGACTTCGTCGGTCGAGATCTGCACGAATCGCCGCACGCCGCGCCGCCGCGCTTCCTCGAGGAGCACGAAGACGCCCCGCACGTCGGTCTCGATGAAGGAGGCGTCCCCGAGCAGCGACCGGTCCACGTGCGTTTCGGCGGCGAAGTTGACGACGGCGTCGCAGCCCTCCATCGCCATCGCCACGACGTCCGGATCGGCGATATCGCCGCGCACGAAGCGGTAGTCCGGCCGATGCGCCACGTCCGCGAGGTTCGCGGGATTGGCGGCATAGGTCAGCTTGTCGAGGTTGACGACGGAGACGGACCCGGCGCGGGATTCGAGGACGTGGCGGACGAACGCCGATCCGATGAACCCGCAGCCGCCCGTGACGAGCAGCTTCATACGAGGCCGATTTCGGAGTTGTCGCCGACCAGGAAGCGGTGAACGCGCGGCCGCTCGAGCCCGGGATGGATCCGCACGTTCTTCCCGATGAGCGAGTCCGCGATGCGCACGGGAATCCGCTCGAGGTGCGACCCTTCGAGCACGATGGAGTTCTCGATCTCGCACCGGTCGATGAGGCAATCCGCGCCGATCGATGTGTACGGGCCCACGAACGCGTCGCGGATCTCGGCCCCGGCGCCGATGATGGCCGGTCCCCGCACCGTGGACCGTACGAGCCGCGCGCCCGGCTCCATCACGACCTTCCCCTCGACCCGCGAGGAAGCGTCGACGCCGTCGGTGCCCTTCGCGACGAAGGTGTCGAGGATGATGCGGTTGGCCTCGAGCATGTCCTCGATCTTCCCGGTGTCCTTCCACCATCCCGACACGAGGTGCGGGTGGACGCTCTTGCCGTGATCGACGAGCCACTGGATGGCGTCGGTGATCTCGAGCTCCTGGCGCGCGCTCGGGCGGATGCCGCGGACTGCCTCCCAGATCGAGTCGTCGAACATGTAGACGCCGACCAGAGCGAGGTCGGACTTCGCCTGCTTCGGCTTCTCCGTCAGCTTGACGACGCGGCCGTTCTCGAGCTCCGCGACGCCGAACTGCGACGGGTTCGGGACCTTCGCCAGCAGGATCTGCGAGTTGCAACCGAGACGCCGGTAGTCGTCCACGAGGGTGGTGATTCCGTCGGCGATCACGTTGTCGCCGAGGTACATCACGAACGGCTCGCCGCGGAGGAAGGATTCGGAGATCAACACCGCGTGGGCGAGGCCCCGCGGAGCGTCCTGCTCGATGTACGTGACCCGGGCCCCGAAACGGCTGCCGTCCCCGAGCGCGGACCGGATCTCGTCCTTCGTGTCTCCGACGACGACCCCGATGTCGCGAATCCCCGCCGCCACGATCGCCTCGACGCCGTAGAAGAGGACCGGCTTGTTGGCGATCGGAACGAGTTGTTTGGCGCTCGTGTAGGTCAGGGGGCGGAGGCGCGTGCCCTTGCCGCCGGACAGGATGAGCCCCTTCATTGAGGCGGGATCATACCGAAAGCGCCGGCGCGACCCGATCGCCGTTCACGGCCCGAACAGGGCGTTGAGGGAACCGTTGACGTCGAGGAGCGTCCCGATGTCCTTGAGGTTGATGACGAGGCGGACGTCCTTGCGCACCGTCGGCGGAAGGTCGAGGTCGCTGAACTCCAGGAACACGGTGTAACAGGAGCCCTTGTAGGTCACCAGCAGCCGGCCCTCCTGGAGCACGCTCATGTCGGCGCTGTACGCGATGCTCGTGTCCAGGCGGAAGATCTTGGAAAGGTTGACGCCACCCTGAAAACGGATCTGATCGGTGTTGGTCGTGACGATCCCCGGCTGGATCGACGGGCGGCTCGCGAACCAGCTCACGTTGGCGTAGTTGCCCGCCCAGTTGGCGCCACCGGTGACGGTCGCGGTCGTGACCTGGGATTGATGGGGATCGTAGTCGACCGTGGCGTCCGCGTGCAGGACGCTGCTGCCCGCGATCCGGAGGATCGCCTCGACAGGCCCGCTCGGATGCTCCCCGACGCTCTGGATCGGAAAGATCGTCTGCAGCGGCGTGAAGTTGTACGTCTGCGCGATCTCGAGCGAGGCGATCTCCTGGGCCGATCCCGCCGCGCCGCCGGCGGCCCGGGCGAGCAGGCGATTGATGATCGCGTAGCGGATCTGATTCTCGCCGAGCGCCGTGTCGATCGTGTCGAAGGCCGGGATCTCCTCCGGATTCTCCACGTTCGAGATGTACGTGTAGTCGATGCGCGGCTCGATCACGTGCTTGATCTTGTCCCACGGGCCGATGTTCACGTCGTAGATCCGGGAGAAGGACGGCCCCACCACCGACAGACCGGCCGTCGCATACGTTCTCAGGAGCGAGTGGCCGGTGAAGTTGTTCTGGGTCTCGTCGGTCGAGTCCGAGTACTCGGTCACGCGGCCGCCGGCCTGGGCGAGGACCGAGAGCCACGGGATTCCCTTGATCGGGTACGAAATGGTCGGATTGAAGTCGAAGCGCCCGTAGGAGCCGCGCAGGAGGCCTTCGCCCTTGTTGAGGTAGAGACCCGACAGCGACGACTGGAGGGCGAAGAAGAACCCCGACTCGCCGATGGGAGCGGTGCGGTGAAAGTACTCGAGCGTGGGAATGCGCTCCTGGATGACGGTCGACGCGTAAAACGTCTCGTCGCGCTCGAACCTCAGGTTGACGGAGTCCGCGCCGATGTTGCGCGTCAGGTAGCCGAAGGACTGGATCTGCCGGGCCGTGTTCAGGTTGAAGTTCCTTTCCCAGTCCTGCAAGTACTGCTCGTCGGAGTAGGCCCGGATCGACACGACTCCGCGCATGTCCCAGGGAAGGTCGTCGGCGACCTGGTCGAGCGCGAGCTTCCAGCGCGTCTCTTTTCCCGTCGTGAAGACTCCGAGCGCGCCGCTCGGCAGCGTGCAGGGGCCGTTGCCGCCGTTGGGAGGCGCCTGGGAAAGCGGGACGCACAGCGTCGCGTCCTGGTCGCGGACGACGAACCCCTGGAAGATCCCGGCCGACTCCAGGGTCGGTCGCCAGCGAAACTCCTCGCCGAGCCCGATCGTGCCGTCCGTGAAGGCGGCGAGTTGGGTGGTCAGGTCCGTGGATCGGCCCGTCACCCAGTAGTAGTTGAGGCCGAGGTAGGCTCCGCGCTGATTGTTGTAGCCGAGGCCGGGGATGAGGAAACCGGACGCCCGTTTTTCCTTGGTTGGCCAGATCAGGTAGGGCGTCCAGAGGAGCGGGACCTGCCCCGCGCGGAACGCGACGTCCCTCATCCGGGCGTAGTCGTCCATCGTGATCGTTCCCTCGGCCATCGTGAACGACCACGCCGGCTTCGGCAGGTCGCAGGACGTGAACAGTCCGTTGCGGACGCGGTACGTCTTCTCGCCGATCTTTTCGATCGAGTCGGCGACAATGTGGTACGTCGGAGGAAGGTCGGCGATCGCGTTCCCCTCGAGGATGCCGGTCTTCGTGTCGAGATGAAAGACGCCGCGGTTGCCGCTCATGCGCGTCGGGCCCTGGTCGATGATGACGTGCCCGGTCAGGGTCGCCGTCTTGGTCGTGAAGTCGTAGTGCGCCGCGTCGGCCCGGATCCGGATGTCCTGGTACTCGATGACGACTTCTTCGCTGCCCTCCCAGAAGAGGTCCTTCTCGAAGTGAACCGGGTTCTTCGTGTAGAGGCGGACCTCCCCGCCCTTCTCGGGCACGTGGAACTTGATCTGGAAGTTCGGCTTTTCCTTGAAGCGAGACTCAAACGGATCGATCTGGGTGTAGGTATCCTGAGCGAGCGCCGCGATGGAGGAACCGAGAGCCAGAAGGGCGGCGCCGACGGCCTTCACGCGTCCATGGCGCGGATCGAGGCGGCCCGGCGAAAGGCGGCCCCCGTCTTTGCCGCGACCTCCTCGACGCCGACGCCGGGCGCGAGCTCGACGAGCTCGAGGCCCGCCCCCTCGGGAAGCACGTCGAAAACGCAGAGGTCGGTGATGACGCGGTGGACGCAGCGCGTCCCGGTCAGCGGCAGCGTGCAGCGCTTCAGGATCTTGTGCTCGCCCGACCGCGCCGTGTGCTCCATGGTGACCACCAGCCGCCGAGCGCCCGCGACCAGGTCCATCGCGCCGCCCATGCCTTTGACCATCTTGCCCGGAATCATGTAGTTCGCGATCGAGCCTTCTTCGTCCACCTGCATCGCGCCGAGGATCGAGAGGTCGATGTGACCGCCGCGGATCATCGCGAAAGAGTCCGCCGAAGAGAAATACGAAGCTCCGGGCCGGACCGTCACGGTTTCTTTGCCTGCGTTGATGAGGTCCGCGTCGATCTCGGCGTCGGTCGGGTACGGGCCGAGCCCCAGGATCCCATTTTCCGACTGGAGGATCACCTCCATGCCGGGCGGGATGTGGTTGGCCACGAGCGTCGGCATGCCGATGCCGAGGTTGACGGTGTATCCGTCGCGGAGCTCCTTCACCGCCCGCCGGACGATGCCCTCGCGATCCAACATCCGGCTACGCCTTCCTCACGGTGCGGCGCTCGATGCGCTTCTGCCGCGGAGCCACCACGACGCGCTGCACGAAGACGCCCGGCGTGTGAATGCACTCCGGGTCGAGGTCGCCGACCTCGACGAGCTCCTCGACCTCCGCGATCGAGATTTTGCCGGCCGTGGCCGCCATCGGGTTGAAGTTGCGCGCCGCTTTCCGGTAGACCAGATTTCCCAATCGGTCGCCCTTCCAGGCCGCGACCATCGAGAAGTCCCCGACGATCCCGCGCTCGAGGACGTACTCGCGTCCGTCGAACTCCTTGGTTTCCTTGCCCTGCGCCACGAGCGTGCCGACCCCAGCGGGGGTGTAAAAGCCCGGGATCCCCGCGCCACCGGCGCGCATCCGCTCGGAGAGCGTGCCCTGGGGGACGAGCTCGACCTCGAGCTCACGCGACAGGAACTGGCGCTCGAACTCGGCGTTCTCCCCGACGTAGGAAGACACCATCTTGCGGATCTGGCGGCCCCGCAGGAGCAGCCCCAGTCCCCAGTCGTCCACTCCGCAGTTGTTCGAGACGACCGTCAGGTCGCGGACGCCGCGCCGGACGAGGGCGGCGATGAGGTTTTCGGGGATCCCGCAGAGTCCGAACCCGCCGACGACCAGGGTCGCGCCGTCAGAGACGTCCCGGACGGCCTCGTCGGCCGAGGGCACGACCTTCTGGATCATTGCAAGGATGATAGCGGAGGACGGCGCTCAGCGCTCGGAGCTCGCGACCGCGACGAACTCGGCCACGTCGAGGTCCGGGGAGGACCCCGGGACCGCGCGCAAGCGGTCGCGGCGAGCGGTCCCTTCTGGAGACGCGGGCAGGAAGACCGTGTCGATCGACCGAACCCGGTAGCCGCAGGCCTCGAAGAGGTCCTCGAGCGTCCGCCGCGTGAAGAATCGGACGTGCGTTCCGGAGAGGATCGAGTAAGGAACGTAGTCGAAGCGGCCCCGGAGCAGATCGTCCACGATCGCCCAGTGTCCCAGGTTCGGGACAGACGCGACGACGACGCCCGCCGGCGTCAGCCATGGACGCACGCGCGCGAGCGCTTCGGACGGATCCTCGAGGTGCTCCAGGACGTCGCCGAACAGGATCGCGTCGAAGCGGCCGGCGAAGTCGTCGGCGACGTCCTCCAGCCGCGCGCACAGAACGCGGTCATATGCCTCGGACGCGGCCGCCGCATCCTGGGCGTCCGGTTCGATCCCCGCGATCCAGCGGACCCCGCGCGCGCGGAGCGCCTCCGCCGTGGCGCCGCTCGAGCAGCCGACGTCGAGGACCGCCGCCGCGCCTTCAGCGACCCGGGCGGCGAGATCCGCGCGCGGCGAGGCATCCATCGCTCCGTACCGGTGCAGGTAGGCTCCGGGGTCGACGGCTCCCCGCCATCCGCCGCGCGCCGGAAGGCCGTCCAGCGGCGCGGCCGGATCGCAGCGCGCGAGCGCGGCGCGGCGGACCGCGTACACAGGCGAGGCCGGCGCGGCGGAGGGCCGCAACGCACCCGCGCCTCGCGCGATCTCCGCCGCGGCCTCGACGAGGAGCGTCGGCGTCAGATAGGCAAACGGAGGCGCGCGGCGCGCCTCTTCACACCAGGGCTCGTTCGAGACCGGGACCACGATCTCGAGCGCGGGGTCGGCCTCGAGGTCTCGGACCAGCCGGTCGGCCGCCTCGGGCACCAGGTACGCCTCCGGGTCCGCGTGGACGAGCACGATCGGGGAATCTCCCGCCGCGTCGCGCACGGAAGGAGCGCGCCCCGGGGTTTCGACCCGCGTCGCGGCCGGAAGCGGGCGGAGCGTCCTCCGGAGCAGCCGCCAGGCCCATGGCGCCTCCGCGCGGAAACGCGGAACGCCGCCGACGACCAGATCGAACCGCGACGTCAGACGGTCTCGACGAGCATCGCCGTGGCCTCGCCCCCGCCGATGCAGATGGCGGCGACTCCGCGCTTCTTACCGTCCTTGCGCAGGGCGTGGATCAGCGTCGTCAGGATGCGCGCTCCGGAGGCTCCGATCGGATGACCGAGCGCGACGGCGCCGCCCCGGGTGTTCACTTTCGCCGGATCGAGCGAGAGCTCGCGGATCGCGGCCATCGCCACGACGGCGAAGGCCTCGTTGATCTCCCAGAGGTCGACCTCGGCCACGGCGAGGCCGGTCTTCGCGAGAAGCTTCTGAATGGCGCCGACGGGCGCCGTCGTGAACCATTCCGGCGCCTGCGCCACGCCCGCGGACGCGACGATGCGCGCGATCGGCTTCCAGCCTTTCGCCTTCGCCGCGTCCTCGTAAGACACGACCAGCGCGGCCGCCCCGTCGTTGATCTTCGAGGAGTTGGCGGCGGTGACGCTGCCGTCCTTCTGGAAGGCGGGCTTCAAAGTCGGCATCTTGTCGAGCGGCGCGGCGAACGGCTCCTCGTCCGCGTCCACCTTGACCGCGGGCCCCTTCTTCTGCGGAACATCGACGGGGGCGATCTCCGCGCTGAAGAAGCACGACTTCGCCGCGTTCTGCGCCCGCTTGTAGGACTCGAGCGCGTAGGCGTCCTGTTCCTCTCGCGTGAAGTGATACTTGCCCACGCACAGCTCCGCGCAGTTGCCCATGTGCACGTCGCCGTACGGGTCCCAGAGGCCGTCTTTGATCATCGAATCGACCAGCGTCCCCGGACCCATGCGCAGACCGGTGCGCGCTTTTTCGAGGAGGTACGGAGCATTGGACATGGACTCCATGCCCCCGGCGACGGCGACGTCGTACTCGCCGGCCTGGATCGCGTTGCCGACGTCCATGACCGCGCGCATACCGGAGCCGCAGACCTTGTGCACCGTGACGCATGGGACGGTGTTGGGGATGCCGGCGCCGAGCGAGGCCTGACGGGCGGGCGCCTGGCCGATCCCGGCCTGGAGGACGTTGCCGAAAACGACCTGTTCGACCTCCTCGGGTTTCACGCCGGCTCGCTCGAGGGCGGCGCGGATCGCAATGGAACCGAGCGCGGGAGCGGGAAGCGACGAGAGCTTTCCGAGGAACGAGCCGATCGGAGTCCGAGCGGCCGAGAGGATCACGAGCTTTTTCATAAGGGGCGGATTCTACGCCGCCGCCTCGAATTACGCAGCGCCCTACTTCGCCGATTCCAGCTTCCAGCCCGAGCGGACCTCCGTCGCGTTGCAGTACGTCTTGAGGCACCGCACGTCGTTCAAGCACTGCAACACGCTCTCGCACGCCTTCGCCGCGGTCGCGCCGGGCGCGAGCGGGGTCGTCTGCGTGCACGGGCCCGAGAAGGCGGGATTCGAGAGGACGCAGGTCGCCTGGGGCCCGGGCGTGGGGTCGCTGGCCCAGGAGCTCCCCCGGGCGAGCCCGAGCGTCAGGAGGACGGCGGAGAGAAGGGCGCGGCGGCGGAATCCGGTGATCGCGCTCACGACGGGCCCCATGATAGCGCCCCGCGGAGCCGCCGGCGGGGTTACTCTTTGGTGAATGGCGGTCGTCGTGGCCGTGGACTTCGGCGAAAAACGCATCGGCGTCGCGACCTCGGATGCCTCGGGCCTGCTGGCGACGCCGCGGGTCACCCTGGCCCGAACGAGCGATGCGGCGGCCATCGAGGCGCTCGCCCGCTTCTGCCGCGAGGAGGAATCGGAGCTCGTCGTCTTCGGGATCCCCCGTTCCCCGGAGGGCGTCGAGAGCCCATTTGCCGCCCGGATTCGCTCCTTCGCCGCACGCTTCGAGCTCGAGACGGGCCTGCCCGTCCGCTTCCACGAGGAGACCCTGACCTCCGACGAAGCCTCGCGCCGGCTTCCCCGCCACGCTCGTCGCGAAGACGTCGACCGCACGGCCGCCGCGGTCCTGCTGGAGGACTACCTGCAGCACGCCGGACCCCGGCCGCGATGAGCGCCGAGCCTCGATGAGCGTCGCCCGGCGGGTCGCCCGCATCGGCCTGCTCCTCGGCCTCCTGGCGATCGCCGTGGCCGTCTATTTCTACTGGGAGCTCGAGTATCCGTCCGGCCCGCCGCGCGGCGAGGAAGTTACGGTCTACTTCCCGTTCGGGACCTCGACCGCCGAGATCTTCCGGCGGCTGGACGCCGAAGGCGTCGTCCGTCCGGGGTGGCTGGCCGAGGTGTACTACCGCCTCGCCCGCAGCGCGACCGCGCTCCAGGCCGGCGAGTACCGTTTCGCTCGACCGACGCCGCTCTCGGAGGTGCTCGCCCGCATGGGGCGCGGCGACGTCGTCCGGTACGTGATCGTGGTGCCGGAAGGGCTCACCGCCGAAGAGACGTTCGAGCTCTTCTGGAGCCGCAGCATCAGCCGCCCGGAAGCGTTCCGTCACGCCTTCGTCAACCCGCAGCTGGTGGATTCGATCGCGCGGGGAGCCCCGGACCTCGAGGGGTTCCTCTTCCCCGACACCTACGTCGTCACGCGTTCCACCTCGGCCCGGCAGATCGTCGAGACGATGCTCGCGAACTTCCGCCGACACTTCACGCCGGAGATGCGCGCGAGCGCGCAGGCGATCGGCCTCTCGGAGCGGCAGGCGGTGATCCTCGCTTCGATCGTGCAGAAGGAGACGTCGCTCGATAGCGAGCTGTCCCTGATCGCCGGGGTGTACTGGAACCGGCTCCGCCACGGCATGCGTCTGCAGGCGGACCCGACCGTCACGTACGCCTTGAAGCGCGACGGGAGGTGGACGGGCACGCTGTACCGGTCCGACTACGGCTACGAATCGCCGTTCAACACCTACCTCTTCGAGGGGCTCCCTCCCGGGCCGATCAGCAATCCCGGCGTGGACGCCCTCCGCGCCGCGGTCGCGCCGGCACACACGGAGTATCTCTACTTCGTGGCGGATGGGACCGGCGGCCACACGTTCTCCCGCACGTTCCAGGAGCACCTCGACGCCATCTCGGCGCGCCGGCCACCGCCCGATCACTCGAAGACGGCCGATCCACACACGCGCAATTCGGGACGATGACGACGGAGAAGCTGCCCCGCGCCTTCGGACCGTACCGCCTGAGGGCGATCCTCGGAGAGGACGCGCTCGGCGCCGTGTTCCGCGCGACGCGGACGGCCGAGCCCGGATCGTTCGCGATCCTCCGCATCCTCGAATCGCCCGAGCTCGATGCGGAGCCGATCCTCAGCGCCATCGAGGAGAACGGCGAGATCCACGAGTTTCTGAAACACGCCGCGATCGCGCGCGGCGTCGACATGGATGCGGTGGACGGGACGCCGTACGTCGCCTGGAGCCAGCCGAACGGCCGTACTCTCGACGCCTTGATCGGCCGGTGCCGGGCGCTCAACCGGCGGATGCCGGTCGAGCACGCCCTGCTCATCGCCGAAAAGATCGCGACCGCACTCGACTACGCCTACAACACGACGATCGAGGGAGACCGAACCCTCCACGGGATGGTCTGGCCCGGCTTCGTGGCGCTGTCGGACGACGGAGAGATCCGCCTCGCGGGCTTCGGTCTCTCGGCCGGGATCCTTCCCGCGCTCGTCCAGCCCGGGGTCGGTTCCCTGCTCTCCCGGTACGTCGCTCCGGAGGAACGCTCTCAGGGGACGCCCGGCAAGAGCTCGGACGTGTACTCGGTCGGCGTGATCCTGCTCGAGATGCTGACCGGGCAGAAGGCGCCGGCCGACCCACTGGCGTTCGTCAAAGGCGTGGCGGGTGCGCCGCCGCCTCCGGTGGTTCCCGAGATCCTCGCGATCCTCCGGATGGCGCTCGCGCCGGCGGAGACCCGCTACCGGACGAGCGGCGACCTGCGCCGCGAGCTCGGGAAGCTGCTTTTCTCGGGGCCCTACTCACCGTCGACCTTCAATCTCGCCTACTTCCTGAACGAGCTCTTCCGCAACGAGATCGAAGCCGAAACACGCGCACGCCTCGGCGAGGGCGGGAAGCCCGAGGACGCCGTGCCGCTGCTCGGTCGGGCCGCGGCGCGCGACGCCGCTCGGGAGGACCCCGTCGCCGAACCCAGGGAGCCCTCGGTCCCCGCCGCCGCGGCCTCGCGGAAAGGGCCCCTCGCTGCGATCTTCGGGCTCATCGCGGTCGCGGCCGTCGCCGGCGGCGTGTACGTCGTCTCGCGGCGTCCGTCCGCCCCCGCGCCGACCGCGTTCCGCTCCGCGCCCGAGGACGTCCGGCCGACTCCGACGCTGCTCCCCGAGCTCGCCGCGACTCCGGCGGACTCCACGAGCGGAATGTCGGAAGCGCAGTTCCGCGAGGAGGTCGCACGGCGCCTCGCCGTCGAGGTCCAGAAGCTCGAGACGGCGCAGGCACGAAAGGCCTCGGCGGCCCCGCCGCCCGAGCGCGTCGCGCTCGTCGAAACGCCTCGGCCGGCGGTCGTCCCGGCGTATCCGACGGCGGTTCCCGCCACGCCCGCGCCGACGCCGACGGAGCCACTGCTCGCCGCGAAAGCGGAACCGACCGCCGCTCCTGCCCTGCCGACCCCGCCGCCGGCTCGGGCGGCAGCTCGCGAAGGAGCCCTCGTGGCCCTGGAAGACGTCGACAGTCCCCCGCGCGTCGCGCGGATCGTCAAGCCCGTCTACCCGCCGCTGGCGCTGCAGGCGCGCATCGGGGGCATCGTCGTGCTCCGGGTCCTCGTCTCGGAAAAGGGGACTCCCGCCGAGATCGAAGTGGCGCGCGAAGGCCGCTCCGGCCTGACCGAAGCCGCGGTCCGGGCCGTTCGCGGCTGGACCTTCGATCCTGCCGTCAAAGACGGCGTTCCCGTCAGGACCTGGATCTCGGTCCCGATCCCCTTTCAGCCCTGAGCTCGCGGCGGACGGCGGCCGTCAGTGGGGCTGCGTGTATTCGATGCCTTTCAGCGACGGATCCTTCGTCCTCAGGAAGTCCTCCATCACCTTGTCCTCGATCCAGTTGATCTCGGTGCCGTCGATGAAGTAGGTCGGCGTGGACTTGACCCCGAGGCGCTGGCCCTCGTCCACGTCCTTGAAGACGTTGCGGAGGCTCTCGTCGCGCAGGTAGCAGTTGAGAAAGTCGGTGCGGGGGATCCCCGCCGACTCGGCGAACGTCACGGCGAGCTCGTCGATGCCCGCCACCGTCATGACGCTCTGCTGCGAGTAGACCTGCTTCTTGAAGGCGAACATCGCCGGGGCCTTGGCGAAGCGGAAGATGCAGTCGGCCGCGGAAGCCGCCCGAGTCGACCACTCGTGAGTGAACCAGAGCACGAAGAACTTGTAGAAGCGCTTGTAGGAAAGGTTCGGGTTCGCCTCGAGGAGCTGATCCATCTGGAGACCGCGGAAGCGGCAGTACGGGCACTGCATGTCGGCGTACTCGACCATGATGATCGAGCCGTTGGGCTTACCCTCGAAGCGGCCCTGCGACAGGTCGATGCGCTTCTTGCGCTCCTCGCGAGGATCCATCTGAAAGTCGTACAGGGAACCGTTCAGATACTTCGTCCCGTCGGGCGCGACGTACCCCGGCACGTGCATGGGGAGGAATCCGCTGTCGATCGCGAGCACGACTCCCTTCAGCCCGGCGGCGTCGCGATCGGGCGTCAGAGTGGCCTTCACGCGCGTCCGGTAGAGCTGCGACGTCCGCGCCTCGATCCAGGCGAGGTCCGCGTCGGACCGGACCGGCTTGGGATTCGGGTTGGCGATCGGATCGCCGTCGAAGAACCACTTTCCGTCGTCCGAGACGTACACGGTCACGTCCATGTTGAGCTTCGGGTATTTCCCCGTGCGCTTGGCCTTGTAGCCCTGGAAGCCGGGCAAACGGTCCGCGGTCTTCTCGACGGTCACCTTGGACGCCGGATCCCAGGGCAGGAAGTTGTTCAGATAGCCCGGCAGCCGCGCCTCGACGCCGGCGGCCGGTGCGGCGGCCTTGGCCCCCTGCCGCGTTGCGCCGAACGACGTACCGATGCACGCGGCGATTCCAGCAACCACAGCGATTCCCACGATGCGCGTTTTCATTCCTCTCCCTTTCAAGGCTGTTTCTGACCTGAAGGCAGGCCCTTTTGTAGCAGATCGAGGGACCGAATGGCTCCCGGCTGATCGGGTTTGACGGCCAGCGACCGCTGGAAGAAGCCGATGGCCTCGTTGGGCCGGCCGAGGCACGTGTTGAGGAGGCCCAGCACGTTCAGGGTGTCCGGATCCCGCGTCGCGGCCGCGAAGGGCGCCACCGCGGCCTCCGCGCCGGCGCAGTCCTTCTCCTGGAAGAGGCGGATCGCGAGCGGCCGGGCGAGCGCCTCCTCCTGCGGATACTTGCGGACCGCCCGCTCGAGGACCTCCCGCTCCGGCCCCGTCTTGCCTTCGGACGCGTAGTGCCCCGACCATTCCAGCACCGTCCCCGTCGGATCGGCATGGCCGGTTTCCAGGGACCGAAACAGCCAGTCGATCGCGGGCCCGTCCTTGCCGAGCCGGCGATAGAGCATGGCCAGGTTGAACTGGGGCGAGTGGTAGTCGGGACGAAGCTCCAGCGCCTTCTTGTACGCCGCCTCGGCCGCCGGGAAGTCGTTGTGGCCTTCGTTGACCGAGAAGTAGAGGCCCAGGTTGTTCCAGGCGCCCTCGGTCATCCCCGGCCGGTCGCCGCCGGAGGGAGCGAGCTTGCCCGGCTCGCTGCCCGAAAGGTAGCCGAGCGCGCGAAGCTTCTGCATGTACTCGCTGGCCTCCTTCTCCGAGAGCGGCTCGATCGAAAGACGGCGGACCGGGATCGCCGACAGGTCGCGCCGCGGCGGTGGGGCCAGGTCGGAAAACGCGGCCTTCACAACTTTGCCCGACGCGCGCCGCTCGACCGGAAGGGAGAGCAGCGCCGATACGGTCGGCGCGACGTCGAACACGCTCGCGTTGCCGCGGACGGAGCTGCGCTTCACGCGCTTTCCCCACGCCGCGAAGACGCCGTCGAGGCGGTGCCAGAACCCGGCCGTGGACGGATTGAGCGAGTCCCGCAAGCACGAGCGATCCGCCCCCCATTTGAAGCCGTGGTCGGAGTTGACGATCAGCGTGGCGCCGTCCTCCTCGGCTCGACGCATCCACTGCCCGAGGATCCGGTCCACGAGCGCGTAGTACTCGTCGACCGCGTTCCGGTAGCGGGCGAAGTCCTCGTCGGACACGCAGGACAGCTTCGGCGGAACGTAGGACGCGAAGATGTGCCCGACCACGTCGGTGCCTTCGAGGTAGAGCATCATGAGGTCGGGCAGGTTGCGGTCGTAGAGCTCGCGGGCGATGCGCGACTGGATGCGCGTGGCGGCGATCGTCCGAGCGAGCGCGATGATCGGGTTCTTCAGACCCTCGCCGCTCGCCCGGGCGCGGGCGATGTCTTCGGCCGAGGCTTCCACGTAGCGCGCGAGCTCCTGGTCGCTGACTTCGCCTTCGCGGGCGACGATCTGCTCGACGCCGGCCGAAAGCGATGCCGGGTACGCGAGGCCCTGGCGTGGCAAACCTTCGAAGAGGATCGGGCTCGCGTGGTCCGAGACGAAAAAGCCCTGGACTTCCTCGGCGGGATGCGAGCCCCACCACCCGACGACTCCGACCGACACGCCCGACGCCGAGGCGACGTTCCAGATGGCCGGCACGGCCCGCGAACGGCCCGAGATCGGCACCTTCTGGCCGGAGGCCGGGTCCACCTCCTGGAAGTCGAGGACGCGGTGGACGTCCGGACCGACGCCGGTCGCGAGCGTCGTCCAGATGATCGGCGAGAGGACGGGCAGGTAGGAGCGGAGCT
>Ga0126381_100005205_pt1 | contig 14280 bp, 13 predicted proteins | sample PanSoiMetPlot_28_FD_96465 | JGI IMG/M metagenome (GOLD analysis project Ga0126381, IMG submission 96465) | Tropical forest soil microbial communities from Panama - MetaG Plot_28 | ecosystem: Environmental > Terrestrial > Soil > Tropical forest > Bulk soil | place: Panama | collected 2016-02-17
AAGCACCGGTTTGCGGATCTTCCCGACTTCGCGCAGCAGATTGAAATTCTGCATGTTTCGAGCGCCGATCTGTAATATGTCCGAATACGTTGAGAGCAGCGGTATCTGCGTCGAATCCATCACCTCGCTGATGACGAGCAAACCCCGCCGGTCCGCCGCATCGCGCATGAGTTTAAGGCCTTCTTCGCCGAGTCCCTGGAAGCTGTAGGGCGACGATCGCGGCTTGAAGGCGCCGCCGCGGATGACTTTTGCTCCAGCGTCCGCCACGATATCGGCCGAGCGTTCGATCTGGTCGCGGCTTTCCACGCTGCAGGGCCCCGCCATCACGACCACCTGACCATCTCCGATCGTTACGTCCTTGATCTTCACGACGGTTCCCTGGGGACGGAACCCGCGGCTGGCGAGCTTATAGGGCGAGATGATGCGGTGAACTTCTTTCACTGCTTCCATTGCTTCGACGACGGCCGTATCGAAATCTTCCTTGCCGCCGACCCCGCCGAGAACGGTATGAATCACGCCGGTCGAGCGGTGGACATCGAATCCGTCTTCGATAAGGCGATCGATAATCTTCTGAATCTGCGCCTCGGTGGCGTCTTGTTGCATTACGACGAGCATTTGCTGCTAACGGCCCTTCTCCTCCATCCGGTCTTTCTGGACTTTGCGCATCTCGTCGATGATCCGTTCGAAGATGCGTTTCACGGCGTCGCTGGGCAGGGGTCCCTGGTTATTCGATGTCACGTTGCTGAAAACCTGGTCCTCGCGGCGCGGCTCGTAAATCGCCATGCCCGCCTGCCTCTTGATGCGCCCTACATCCTCCACGATCGAGGTGCGCTCGTTCAGGAGCGTGAGGATCTGCAAATCGACATTGTCGATGCGCTCGCGGCATTTCGCCAGCGCTTTTTCCGGTTCAACGGACATCGGAATCTAAGATATCTCCACGTGTTCCAGCGGCCGGTGTAGCTCGCGCATGAATGATGCGAGCTGCGAGGAATCCTTTTCGATCTGCCGCACAATCGCGCTTCCCACGACCACCGCATCCACCTTCCCTGCGAGTTGTCCGACATGGTCGGGCGTTGAGATGCCAAATCCCATCGCAATCGGGAGCGTAGTGCGCGCGCGCATGCGTTCGATCAAAGGCCCGGCCGAATCCGCGATCGATTGCCTGACGCCTGTAATGCCGGTGCGCGAAACCAGATACACGAAGCCGCTCGAATATCGGGCGATCAGCTCAAGTCGTTCATCAGTACTGGTGGGCGCGGCGAGGAATACCGTGTCCAACTCCGCATCCCGCATTATCTTCACGTATTCTTCGGCTTCTTCGACGCTCACGTCGGTCAGAAGACACCCGTCGATTCCAGCAGCCTTAGCGTCCTTCGCCAGACGTTCGAAACCGTAACGCAGCGCGGGATTGAGATAGGTGAATAGCAGGAGCGGAATCTCGGACGTTTTCCGAATCTCGCCAGCGATATCGAGAACCTTGGCTAAAGTCATGCCGGCGCGGAGGGCGCGATCGCCGGCCTGCTGGATGATCGGGCCATCCGCGATCGGGTCAGAGAACGGCACTCCGAGTTCGATCAGGTCGGCGCCGCCGCGTTCAAGAGCCGCTACCAACTCCGGCGTAGTTTCCGCGCTCGGATCGCCCGCCGTCAGATAGGCGATCATGCCGCACCGTCCTTCGGACTTGAGCTTTTCGAAGAGTCTGCCGATGCGCGTCACGCTTCGTCGAGCTCCTTCAGGTTTTCGCGATACAGGTCGATATCTTTGTCCCCACGTCCTGACAGGTTCACGATGAACAGCTCACCGGGACACGCGGGAGCGCGGCGAATCGCTTCTGCAACCGCATGAGACGATTCGAGCGCGGGAATAATACCTTCAAGACGGCTCAGCGTCACGGCGGCATTCACTGCGTCTTTGTCGCAGCAGGCGCAATATTCCGCTCTCGCCAGGTCGTGAAGCCACGCATGCTCCGGGCCGACCGAGGCGTAGTCCAGACCAGCCGATACCGAGTGCGTGGCCGCGATCTGACCGTCGTCGTCCTGCAGTAGATAACTTCGGGTGCCTTGCAGAACGCCCGGAGACCCGCCGGAAAAACGCGCCGCATGATCTCCTAGCTTGTGGCCGCGCCCACCCGCTTCGACGCCGACCAGCCGCACGCCCTCATCTTCGATGAACGGATGGAAGATGCCGATCGCATTGCTTCCCCCGCCGACGCATGCGATCACCTGATCGGACAGGCGGCCTTCGGCTTCGAGGATCTGCCGGCGCGCTTCGAGGCCGATCACTCGGTGGAAGTCGCGCACCATTGCCGGGTACGGGTGCGCTCCGAGCGCCGAGCCGAGAAGGTAGTGAGTATCCGCCACGTTCGTGACCCAATCGCGCATCGCCTCGCTGATTGCGTCCTTGAGGGTGCGGCTGCCGGTCGTAACAGGGACGACTTTCGCGCCGAGCAGTCTCATCCGGAAGACATTCAGCCGTTGGCGCCGCATGTCCTCCTCCCCCATGTACACCGTGCAGTCGAATCCGAACAATGCGCAAACGGTAGCGGAGGCCACGCCATGCTGGCCGGCGCCGGTTTCGGCGATGATTCGGCGTTTGCCCATCCTGCGCGCGAGCAGCGCCTGACCGATGCAGTTATTGATTTTGTGCGCGCCGGTGTGAAGAAGGTCTTCGCGCTTGATGTAGATTTTCGCCCCGCCCAGGCTTTCGGTGAGTCTGCGGGCGAAGAACAGGGGAGTCGGGCGCCCCGCGTAATTGCTGAGCAGATCGTCGAGTTCACGGTGGAACTCGGGATCGCCTTTCGCTTCGTTGTACGTCCGCTCCAGTTCTTCCAAAGGGGACATCAGAACTTCGGGGACGTACCGACCGCCGTATGGTCCGAAGTGACCGCCGGCATCCGGCTGCGTAGTAATCATGACCGCAATGCTGCCTTAATGAATTCCCTCATGCGCGCGTGGTCTTTCTTTCCGGGGCTTGCCTCTACGCCGGATGCCGTATCCACGCCCCAGGGTCGGGTAGCCTGCACGGCTGCCTGGACATTTTCCGGCGTCAACCCGCCCGCGACAATCACGTTGCCTTCGACGCCTCGCGCGAGATTCCAGTCGAAGGTTTTGCCTTGACCGGGCCCATCCAGCAGAATCGCTTCCGCGGGATAATTACGCGGGATCGCATGACCGTTGACACGAAACGCCCGCCAGACCCGAGTGTTTCGCGGATGGTCATTGGGGTTCTCGTCTCCGTGCAGTTGGACCACATCCAGCGCGAGGTCTGCCGCAATCTCTTCGATTCGCGCCGGAGACTCGTTGACGAACACGCCCACTCTCCATACATTCGCCGGGATATCGCCAATCCAGCTCTTCACGATTTCCGGGTCTGCGCAACGGGGGCTGCGAGAGTAAAACACAAACCCCACCGCGCCGGCCCCAGCCTCAACGGCAGCCAGCGCATCTTCACGATTCGTAATCCCGCAGATTTTGACAAACACTAGCGGCCAGTCCCTCCGACTTGGCAGCCACTCCCTCGCGGTCGTGGCGCGGAATGTCTGAGCCGCGCGCGCAAGCAAGCGGTTTCGGAATGATTGAAAGTATCCACCTAGGCCACCAGTTCGCGTAAAGCCTGCGTCGCATCACCGGATTTCATCAAGCGCTCTCCCACGAGGAACGCGTCATAACCCGCTTCCTTCAGGCGCCTAATGTCGTCCGCGGTGAAGATCCCGCTCTCACTCACCTTGAGAAGGTTCGGCGGGATACGCGGCGCGAGTTCGACGGATGTCTCAAGAGAAACCTCGAAGGTTCGCAGATCGCGGTTGTTAATTCCGATGATGCGCGCTCCGGATTTTACGGCCGCTTCCACCTCGGCTGAATCATGCGCTTCTACCAGCGCTGCCATTGCGAATGCTTCAGCCATCTCACGAAGGGCGCGCAGTTCGGCTTCGTCGAGTATTGCGACGATCAGCAGAATCGCATCCGCGCCTGCGGCCGCCGCCTCGCAGACGTGGTACTCCGATATCGTGAAATCCTTTCGTAACACGGGAATTTCGCAGGCCGCGCGCGCGGCTTTCAGATCGTTCAGGCTTCCCTGAAAAAAGTCCCGGTCTGTCAGCACCGACAGCGCCGCTGCGCCGCCACGCTCGTACCGCTTCGCCTGAGCCGCCGGATCGAACTCGCCTGCCAGAACTCCCTTGCTCGGTGATGCTTTCTTTATCTCCGAAATGATTGCCGGCTGCTTTGTTTTCAGCGCCGCGGAGAAGTCTCGCCGCGACTCCTTTTGCCCTTCCGCAATCCGGCGCAACTCCGCAATCGGAATGGCCGCATCGCGTAGTTCTTCACGCTTTCGAGACACGATTCGCGCGAGAATGTCGGGCACTGGGGGCAAGACTTTCATCGTATCGCAGCAGCAATCTTCGAAGTCTTTGCGTAAAGCTGAATCCCCGCATGGATTGCCCGCATCCTGTCGCTCATGCCTACACCATTCGAGAGCGCACAGCTCATCCTTTCTCTGTATGAAACCCGGCGCGAAGAAACGATGCGGAAGGCACGGGACTTCTTTGTCACCTTCGAACCCAAGTCATTCGAAGATCTGGTCGCGCAGACAGCCGGCCCGAACGGCCCATATTTCCGGATGGTCCTCAGCTACTGGGATATGGCCGCTTCGTTCGTGGAAAACGGAGCCATCGACCGCAAGATGTTCCTCGACGCGAACGGCGAATTCCTGATCGCCTTTGCTAAGGTCGAGCCATTTCTGGGGCAACTGCGCGATATGTTTCAGAATCCGGACTTCGCCGCGAATCTCGAAAGGCTCGTGCACAGTATTCCCGATTACCGTAAGCGAATCGACACGCTCCTCGCCCGCCTTCGAGAGATCCTCGCGCAACGCGCCGCCGCAGCCGCTAAGGCGTGATCGCCGTTCATCTCGAATCCGGCCGCGTGGAGGTGCGCAACGTCCCGCGGCCGGAACGGCCGGAAGGCTACGCCCTTCTTCGATTGATCGCCGCCGGAATTTGTAATACCGACCTGGAACTTCAGCGAGGCTACTACGGATTCGCGGGAACGCCCGGTCATGAGTTCGTAGCCGAGGTCGCGGAGACCGATGACGCCTCTCTGGCCGGAGAGCGCGTAGTCGGCGAAATCAATCTCGCGTGCCGCGCCTGCGGATGGTGCGCTCGCGGCCTTGAGCGGCACTGCCCTACGCGAACGGTTCTGGGAATTGTCCGGCAGCCCGGCGCCTTCAGCGATTTTTTCGTACTGCCTGAGCGCAATCTTCATATCGTGCCGGACACAATGACCACAGAAAGGGCGCTCTTTACGGAACCCGTAGCCGCATCGTGCGAAATCCTCGATCAGGTATCGATCGCTCCGGATGAGATGGTCGCTGTTCTTGGGGACGGCAAACTCGGACTCCTGATCTCGCAGGTTCTCGCGGCGCGCGGATGTCGCGTGCGGCAGTTCGGGCGTCACGCCAGCAAGCTTCGGATTCCGGCCGCGCGAGGAGTTGAGACGGTCATCGCAGGCGGGAATCTTCCAAAGCGCGAATTTCGCTGGGTTGTCGACGCCACCGGCTCACAGACCGGACTGCGCCAGGCCTTGAGCATGGTTGAGCCGCGCGGAACGGTGATTCTGAAATCGACAGTGCATGGAGAGCTAGCCATCGACACCGCGCCTGTGATTGTCGACGAAGTAACTCTGGTCGGATCGCGTTGCGGCAGATTTGAGCCGTCTCTTGAATTGCTGGCGCGAGGACCGGAGCGGGGAGGGATTGACGTTGAGTCGATGATCGCCGGAAGGTTCCCGCTTGCTCAGGCTCCGGAGGCGATGTCGCGCGCTGCAGAAAAAGGGGTTCTTAAGATCATCCTCGAGGCTTAGGCCGCCAGCCGAACACCTTCGCGCTTGCCCACCCAAGCAAAATGGCTCCCGCCAGCAGCAACGCCGCCGGGAGCCATAGTTTATTCAGAACCAAAAACGCCTCGCAACCAATGATCGCTGCGAGGGCAATACAACCGCAGGCGCACACCGCGCGGCTTAATCGGCCGCTGCGCCGACTGCTTTCGAAGCGCCGCGGAGCACGTCCGCCTTATCCGTCTTTTCCCAGGTAAAGGAGCTTTCGTTCCTCCCGAAGTGACCGAACGCGGCCGTCTTCTTGTAGACAGGGCGGCGCAACTGCAGGTGGTCGATGATGCCCTTCGGCGTCAGCGGGAAATTCTTGCGAATGAGCTCGGTGATTTCGGTCTCAGGAATCGTTCCGGTGCCGAAGGTGTTCACCATGACCGAAACCGGGTCAGCCACGCCGATCGCATAAGCGAGCTGAACTTCCGCGCGCTTCGCCAACCCCGCGGCGACCAGGTTCTTCGCGATGTAGCGAGCCATATAGCAAGCCGAGCGGTCGACCTTCGTCGGGTCCTTGCCGGAGAACGCGCCGCCGCCGTGACGCCCCATACCGCCGTAGGTGTCAACGATGATCTTGCGCCCGGTCAGACCAGTGTCGCCATGGGGACCGCCCACCACGAACCGGCCAGTCGGATTGATGTGGTATTTCGTGTTCGCGTCCACCATGTCGGCCGGCACAACGGCGTCAATGATGTATTCGCGGACATCAGCGCGAAGCTGTTCGGTTGAAACGTCATCACCGTGCTGGGTGGAAATCACAACCGCGTCGATCCGCACGGGTTTGCCGTTTACATACTCGACGGAAACCTGGCTCTTACCGTCCGGGCGGAGATACGGCAGCGTGCCCGCTTTACGAACTTCCGAGAGCCGCCGGGTCAGCTGGTGAGCCAACTGGATCGGCAGCGGCATCAGTTCTGGCGTCTCATCGCAGGCGTATCCGAACATCAGGCCCTGGTCGCCGGCTCCGCCAGTGTCCACGCCCATCGCGATATCGGGGGACTGGCTCTGAATCGTGTTCAGAACGCCGCAGGTCTTGGAGTCGAACCCAAAGAGCGCATCCGTGTATCCAATCTCTTTGATAGTGTCCCGGGCGATCTTCGGAACGTCCACGTAGCAAGTCGTAGTGATCTCACCCGAGACCACGCAGATACCGGTCGTCACCAGTACTTCGCACGCAACGCGACCGAACGGATCCTGTTCCAGGACTGCATCAAGGACGGCGTCGGAAATCTGATCGGCGATCTTATCGGGGTGACCTTCGGTAACTGACTCGGACGTGAATAAATATTTCTGAATTTCTGCCATGAACTCTCCGATTGGAATTTAGAACTGCAATGGGGATCGTTGTGTGGAAGTTGCGCGAAACCTTGTATTTTATCGAAAAACCGCAACATCAGTCAATCACGGTAGTTAGAGGCGCGTTGGGCGCCCATCTTGCTGTCGCAGCGTTCGTAACAGTATATTCAATTACAGGAGCAGGCGCCGGATGCCTTTGTCGGGCAGGGAGTTAAGTCCGAGAGAGCGAGACATACTGCACCTGATCGTGCGCGCCTATATCGATTCGGGCGAGCCGGTCGGGTCACGCACCGTGTCGCGTCTGCGAACTCTGTCCCTCAGCCCGGCTACGATCCGCAACGTAATGGCCGATTTAGCCGACGATGGCTATCTGGCGCAGCCTCACACGTCAGCGGGCCGGATCCCCACAGAAAAGGCGTTTCGCGACTTTGCGGACGGAGTTCCCGCTAAGCCTCTTTCCGCTGCGGATTCAGAGCGCATCTTCGTTCAGATGGCGTCATGCGAGTCCCTGGAAGAGCGGGTTACGATCGCTTCCCGGATTCTTACCGAAATGACCCGGAACGTCGGTATTGCGGTCGCGATGCCGATTTCGTCGCAACAGCTGGAGCACATTGAGCTGATTGCGCTTTCGGGCCGAAGGGTTCTGATGATCGTCGCGACCCGCGACAAGATGGTCCGCAACCGGGTGGTCACGCTTGATCGTGAAATCCCGCAGGATGAGCTGGGGCAGTTGCGCAACTACGTCAACGCCAACTTTTCCGGCTGGACGCTGGAGCGCGCCCGAGCCGAGTTGTTGCGCCGGATTGAGGAGGAGCGAGCCGCTTACGACGCGGTCCTTCAACGCCTGACGATTCTATGCCACAAGGGCCTGCTCGCTGTGGACCCAGACCCGCACGTCGAAATGGACGGCGCCTCCTACCTTGTCGGACTCGATCTGCACCTGACGCGCGAGCGTATGCGCGATCTGTTTCGCGCGCTCGAGGAGAAGAAACGGGTCTTGGCCTTGCTGGACCGCTTTCTTGAGTCATCGAGAGGCGAAATCGGCGTTCACATCGGTTTGGAAGACGCCCATCCGGCCATGCGTGAACTCTCGTTGATCGGCGTGAGCGTGGACCTGCCCACGGGCGTGCGTGCCCGTGTAGCTGTTTTGGGTCCGATGCGAATGCAGTATGATCGGGTGATCTCAGCAGTTCGGCAGATCGGTCAGACTTTCGAAGCCCTTTGAAATTTCGCCTTTTTTGGCGATGCTAACCTGAAACTGAGAGTGACTCTGGAACACAACCAAATGCAGGCCGAACAGGAATCGGCGAACCCAACCGCCGGGGAAGCCACAGCCGAGGAATTCGATCGCGTTCGGGCGGAACGCGACGGCTTCAAGGTGGAGCGCGATGAACTAAAAGACCTGCTGCTGCGTCGTCAGGCCGAATTCGACAATTATCGAAAACGGTCCGAGCGGGAACGGGCCGATTACGTGCAGTACGCGGCGATGGATTTGATCAGGGAGTTGCTTCCCGTGCTCGACGATTTCGAGCGGGCGCTGAAGGCCGAGGCGCCGAATTCAGACTACGCCAAGGGCGTCGAAATGATTTACAGCCGGATGTTCGAGACGATGAAAAAGCTCGGATTGGAGCCGATCGAATCCATGGGTAAGCCCTTCGATCCACATTTCCATCAGGCGATCGAGCGCGTTGAAACGTCCGACGCCGCCGACAACACCGTTCTCGGCGAATTCCAGCATGGGTATTGTTTCAAGGGCCGCCTTTTGCGCCCCGCAATGGTAAAAGTGGCCGTTAAGGCCTGAAGGCCCGAACCAAATCAGGACGAGTGAGTTGCGGTTAAGACGATGCCGGTGACAAAACGCGATTACTATGAGGTGCTGGGAGTCGATCGCTCCGTCAGCGAGCAGGAACTGAAGAGCGCTTACCGCAAGCTTGCGATGCAGTATCATCCGGACCGCAATCCGGGTGACCATTCCGCGGAAGAGAAGTTCAAAGAGGCCGCCGAAGCCTACAGCGTATTGTCGGATTCGCAGAAGCGAGCCGCCTACGATACTTACGGCCACCAGGGCCTGAGCGGAATGGGCGGATCCGGATTCGATCCCTCAGGCATGGACATTGGCGACATCCTGAGTCAGGTATTCGGCTTCGATCCATTCGGGTCACAGCGCGGCGGAGGCCGCAATCGCGCGGCTAAGGGCGAGGATCTGCGGTATGACCTCACGCTGACGTTCGAGGAGGCTGCGTTCGGCAAGGCTGTCGAGATTCAGGTCCCCAAGATGGAGGCATGCCCGCGCTGCCAGGGTAAGGGCGCCGAACCGGGCAGCGGAACCGTCACCTGCCCTGGTTGTCACGGACGCGGCGAACAGATTTTCACGCAGGGATTCATGTCCATTCGCCGTACCTGCTCGCACTGCGGCGGAGCCGGGCAAATCGTCAAAACCATCTGCCGTGAGTGCAAGGGCGAGTGCTATCGCCAGGTCAACAAGCGGCTGAAGGTAACTGTTCCCGCCGGAATCGCGGATGGTAACAGATTACGCGTGTCGGGCGAGGGTCAACCGGGCGTTAATGGCGGGCCGAGCGGCGATCTCTATATCTTTTTCAGCGTCAAAGAGCATCCGGTCTTCGAGCGGCACGGAAACGACCTGCATTGCGCTGTCCCGATCAATATCGCGCAGGCGGTGCTGGGGGATACGATCCAGGTGCCCACGCTGGAAGGTCCTTACGATATCGAGATCCCGGAGGGCACTCAGAACGGCGTTGAATTGCGCCTGCGCGGCAAGGGAGTTCCGGAAGTCCAGGGACGCGGACGCGGCGACTTGGTGGTTCACATAACCGTTAGAACTCCTACCCGGCTGACTCGCGAGCAGCGGCGATTGTTTGAGGAACTGGCGCAGACCCTGCCGGTTAACAACGAACCGCATGAGAAGGGTTTGTTTGAAAAGGTTAAAAATTATTTTACATAAGTCGTGTCATCCCGGCGCGACCTAAGCTTTTCTAACATCTTTGGAATAAGGGGCTTGCCATCCGGTTTTCTTGTATGCGGGTCCGCTTTTTCCGCGCTCCGGCTTGATGCCTTTCAACGATTTATTGCCGAATAATACCTTTTTGCGGTTCGCGGCCTACCTCCGGTTGCCGGTTCTATCTGTATGGTTTGGCTTGTATTCTCAATAACTTTGAGCTGACTCGGGGAAGGAAGGCGCCCGAGGCCGGGTCTTTGAATCGGAGTTGCCCTGGGGTTATCGGATGTTGCCTATTTCCTCTTGCGGTCGTAAGAAGTCTTTAAAAAGAACGCCCGGAACGCTTCAAAGTGCGTGCAATTTATTTCCTGCTTTGATTAACTGAAGAGTGAATGGACAAAGGACTCGCCCAGAGCTTGGGTGTTTCGTCCCTCGTGCTGATGAGCACAATGGGCGTGGCGTTTGCAGGAACGCATTCGCCGGAACTGAAGCGGCTGCCATCCAACCGGATGGTGGATGTAATCGTCACTTTTGACGAATCGCGATCGGCGAATGTAAATCTGGGATACAAACTGCGCGATCTGCCCCACGGTGAACTGCGGCGCATGACTGTGGCCGACGCGGTCCATGCCTCGGCGCTTTTGAATGTCGCCCACGTATCTGTGAATCATCCGATCATGGCTACGGCGACGCCGGGATACGATTTCATGCCGCAATCGATACAGCCGGTCAGCCTTCCGATGTTCGGTTATCAGGTCGCCACGCAGGGCGCGGGAATCGGAGTGGCGGTGATTGACAGCGGCATTTCTGCAAACGCGGACTTGCCGCTCGGCGCTGCGATTTCATACTCCGAGAGCTTTGTTTCAGGCGAAGACACGAACGATTATTTTGGCCACGGAACTCATGTCGCCGGTCTGATCGCCGGACAGGGTATCAACTCCCTTTCCGGATACACGAACGATATCTTTGGCGTGTCGCCGGGGGCCAATCTGATCAACCTCAAGGTGCTTGATCGGAATGGGAATTCGGATGACGCTACGGTGATCAGAGCGATCGACCGGGCTATCGCCCTTAAAGACACCTACAACATCCGGGTTATTAATCTCTCGCTGGGACGCCCAATCTACGAGAGTTTTCTGACCGATCCGCTCTGCAAGGAAGTCGAGCAGGCCTGGTTGCAAGGAATTACGGTTGTTGTCGCAGCCGGCAACGACGGTCGTGTTTCGGCCACCACGATAAACTCGGGCGGCTACGGGACAATTGCTTCCCCCGCCAACGACCCGCTTGTTCTGACCGTCGGCGCGATGAACACGGAATCTACGCCTGACCGAACGAAGGCGCTGATGGCGACATACAGCTCCAAAGGGCCGTCTCTGGGCGATAACGTTGTGAAGCCCGACATCGTTGCGCCCGGGAATAAGCTCTATTCGGTTAAGGCGCAGGGTTCATATCTTGCCGTGACTACACCCTATACCGACACAGGCGCGTACCTGGTGCTCAGCGGTACCAGCATGTCTGCGGCTGTAGCTTCCGGGGCCGTTGCAGCTGTCCTTGCCGCCAATCCCGCGCTTACGAACAATCAGGTAAAGGCGCGCTTGATGAAGACCGCCGCTAAGCTGCCGAATACGACGTACCTGGTCGATCAGCACCCGCTCCAGAACGACATTTTCACCGTCGGAGCCGGCTATCTGAACCTCGACGCGGCTCTGAACTACGAAGGCGACGATTTTCCGGTCGGTTTTTATGCTGCATCGCCTGCCGCCCAGCTGCGAGGAAACGACTCTCATGCCAATGAGGTCGTCTCGATTGACTCGACGGTCTGGGGATCTTCTACTGTGTGGGGTTCGTCGACAGTCTGGGGTAGTTCAACCGTGTGGGGCTCATCCATCTCACCCACGGTCTGGGGCTCATCCACGGTTTGGGGCTCATCGACAGTGTGGGGTAGTTCGACCGTCTGGGGTTCCTCCGTCGTCTACCCGTCTTCCGCGGTCTCGGGTTCGTCAACCGTTTGGGGAAGCGCTGGCTCAACAGTCTGGGGTAGTTCGGCCGTTTGGGGAAATTCGGCAGTGTGGGGTTCGAATGCCCATATGCCCGGTCCCTTCTCCACTGTTTGGGGAAGCTCTACTGTTTGGGGCAGTTCGACTGTTTGGGGTTCGTCCACGGTCTGGGGTTCGACTGATCAGTCGATCATCGGCATCCTGGGCGGTGATCCGGACACAGGCGCGACAGGCTCTCCGGATACCTCCGGCAACTAAGCTCTTTACGAATACGATTGCACGGGGCGCTGGCGACTTGCAGGCGCCCCGATTTTATTTGTGATTAGCTTAGTGAACCGTCCGAGTCTTGCGGTTCATGTAGTCCATTAGCAGGTATTGGCCGAGCGTATGCGGAGTTGTGAAATATGCCTTTCCCCGGCATAATTCCGTCACCTTCTGGACGAAATTGATCAGTCCATAGTCGCTGGCCAACATAAAGGTATTGATGATAATTCCCTGCTTCTTGCAGCGATTGACTTCTTCCAGAGTCCGGCTGATGACCAGGGGGTCTAGTCCAAAGGCATTCCGGTACATCCGTCCGTCCTCGAGAGTGAGCGCGGATGGCTTCCCGTCCGTGATCATGACGATCTGTTTCATGTCCTTACGCTCTCGCTGCAAAAGCCGCTGCGCGAGGATCAGGCCGTCTCTGGTGTTCGTGTAGTAAGGACCAACCTGGACTCGCGCGAGTTGGCTGATGTTCAACTCCTCCGCCGAATCATGGAAGAGGACGCATCTCAGGCTGTCGCCCGGATATTGTGTGCGAATCAGATGGGCGAGCGCCATCGCGACGCGCTTTGCCGGCGTAAATCGGTCCTCGCCATAAAGGATCATGCTGTGGCTGCAGTCCAGCATCAGCACGGTCGCGCAGGAACTCTGGTATTCGCATTGGTGTACATGAAGATCGGAATACTCCAGATCGATCGGAGATCTGAGGCCCTCTCTGCGAATAGCGGAAAAGAGCGTCTCGCCGATATCCAGATTCAGGGTATCTCCGAATTCGTATTGCTTCGAAGATCCCGACGACTCGATTCCAGTCGCGAGGTCGCGCGTATCATGCCGGCCAAAGCTCGATTTCCCGAGCGAACCCAGCAGATCCTTCAGAGTCTTGAAACCCAGAAAGTCGAGCGATTTGTCGGTTACTTCGAAGCGTGCCTGCTCACGACCGTTGCCCACGCCAGGCCCGGCCGGCCCTTCCGTCGGATCCTCAATCGAGATGTGCCCTTCATCAGCCAGTTTCTGGATCAGATTCTCCAATAGCTGATCCATCTGCTCAGGCGACATCTGGGCGAGTTTCTCGAGAAGTTGCTGCGCTCGCTCGCCGGAGAACAGGTCACCGGATTCGAGCGCTTGCTGAATCGCGCGTTTCAGGTCCTCCAGAGTGTTGCGATTCCATTCCGAGAAGCGCATGTAAGGATCGTTGAAGCCACTCTCTAAGAAGAAATCGGCCAGCGCATTCATCAGGTCCTGCGCGTCGATCCCGAGGTCCTCGCCGGTGTACTTCGAAAATCGGACCCACTTCATGGAAATGCCCTCTCAGTTGAACTGACGCTTTTGCCGGGCTCGCGCGTTCTCTTCGGTGTCGGCCGGTTGTCTTCTGCGTTCCTCAGCCGCGAAGCCCCGCTCTTCGCTTCGGCTGATACGCCGGTGCGCATACAACCCTTCCAGAATGAATTCACCCGCCGCGGCGCGTACTTCGTCGGGTTCATTGGCGGTGAGCCCGAGCGCCCTCGTCTTTTCCATTAAGCCCTGAATCGAATTGAGTTCTTTCAGCATTTCCGCCGATGCCGCGTCCGCCCCCAGTTTGAGCGATCCGCCAATGTCGAACCATTGGACGATCGGCTGCATGTTGACTCCTTCGAAGTAGCGGTCGAATACTTTCCCCACCGCCGTCCGGATGAGTTCACGCGCGACAGCGTCGCCGCCCTTGAGCTCGCCCTCGTATTCGAGCTCGATTTTGCCCGTCACAGCCGGCAATGCCGCATAGATATCCACGACGCGAGGCGAGGCGAATTCTTCGTTGTTCCGCAACGCCCGGCGCTCAGCGTTTGAGATCACGTTCTCGGTCACTGAGATCGGTAGCCTCTGCGAGACCCCCGACCGTTTATCCACGCGC
>Ga0126381_100005206_pt1 | contig 14280 bp, 24 predicted proteins | sample PanSoiMetPlot_28_FD_96465 | JGI IMG/M metagenome (GOLD analysis project Ga0126381, IMG submission 96465) | Tropical forest soil microbial communities from Panama - MetaG Plot_28 | ecosystem: Environmental > Terrestrial > Soil > Tropical forest > Bulk soil | place: Panama | collected 2016-02-17
CGCGGAGAAGAAGTACAAGGACTACGTCGCGGAAGACGTGGCCATCCGGCGCATGCTGCAGCGCGGCATGGAGCGTGCGGGCATCTCCAAGGTGGAGATCGAGCGCACGACCGACCGGGTGCGCGTGGACATCCACACCGCCCGGCCGGGCATCGTGATCGGCCGGCGCGGCGCGGAGGCCGACCGGATCCGCGGCGACCTGGAGAAGCTCACCGGCAAGCAGATCCAGCTGAACATCCTCGAGGTCAAGAACCCCGAGGTCGACGCTCAGCTGGTGGCGCAGGGCGTGGCCGAACAGCTGTCCAGCCGGGTTTCGTTCCGCCGGGCGATGCGCAAGGCCATGCAGAGCGCGATCAAGGGCGGCGCCAAGGGCATCCGGGTGCAGTGCTCCGGCCGTCTCGGCGGCGCCGAGATGTCGCGCTCGGAGTTCTATCGCGAGGGCCGGGTGCCGCTGCACACGCTGCGCGCGGACATCGACTACGGCTTCTACGAGGCGCGCACGACCTTCGGCCGGATCGGCGTGAAGGTGTGGATTTACCGCGGCGACGCCGCGCCGACGCGGGCCGGCCGCGAGGCGGCGCAGGCCGCGCTGCGCGCCGCGCAGCAGCGTGCCGGACGGCCGCAGCAGGCGCAGCGCCGCGGTCGCCGGGGCGACCGTCCCGAGGGGGGCCGTCCTGAGGGACGAGCCGACAGGCCCGAGCGGACCACGGCCCCCGCGGCCGAGCCGCAGTCGGGCACCACTGGGGAGGGCTGATCACATGCTGATTCCGCGCAAGGTCACGCACCGCAAGCAGCACCGTCCGCATCGGACGGGCGCCGCGACCGGTGGTACCAGGGTCGCGTTCGGTGAATACGGTATCCAGGCCCTTGAGCACGCCTACGTCACGAACCGCCAGATCGAGGCGGCGCGTATCGCGATGACAAGGCACATCCGCCGTGGTGGCAAGGTGTGGATCAACATCTTCCCCGACCGCCCGCTGACGAAGAAGCCCGCAGAGACCCGGATGGGCTCGGGCAAGGGTTCGCCCGAATGGTGGATCGCCAACGTGAAGCCTGGCCGGGTGATGTTCGAACTGTCGGGAGTGACGGAGACGGTGGCTCACGAGGCACTGCGCCGCGCGATTCACAAACTCCCCATGAAGTGCAAGATCGTTAAGCGAGAGGTGGGTGAAGCCTGATGGCCGCGGGACTGACCGCCGCACAGCTGCGCTCTTCCTCCGCGGAGGAGCTCAGCAGCAAGCTGGCCGAGGCCAAGGAGGAGCTGTTCAACCTCCGCTTCCAGGGCGCGACCGGCCAGCTGGAGAGCCACGGCAGGCTGCACGCCGTGAAAAAGGAGATCGCCCGCATCTACACCGTGATGCGGGAACGTGAGCTCGGCATCATCACCGACGTCGAGGAGGAAACGCCGCAGGACGTCGAGGGGAGCGCTGAGCAGTGAGCACAACGCCAGCACAGGCAGCAGAAGTTGAAGCCGCGGAGCAGCTTGCGCGCGGCTACCGCAAGACCCGCGAGGGTCTCGTGGTCAGCGACAAGATGGACAAGACCGTTGTCGTCGTCGTGGAAGACCACGTGAAGCACCCGAAGTACGGCAAGGTTTTGCGCCGCACGAAGAAGTACAAGGCACACGACGAGAAGAACGCCTGTGGCGTCGGCGACCGTGTGCTGCTTATGGAGACCCGGCCCACGTCGGCCACCAAGCGGTGGCGCGTGGCCGAGATCCTCGAGAAGGCCAAGTAAGGACGACCCGCCGGCGAACAACCCCGGCGTGACGATCAGGAGTTGACGTGATCCAGCAGGAGTCGCGGCTCAAAGTCGCCGACAACACGGGTGCGAAGGAGATCTTGTGTATCCGCGTGCTCGGCGGCAGCGGCCGGCGATACGCGGGCATCGGTGACGTCATCGTGGCGACCGTCAAGGACGCGCTGCCCGGCGCTGGCGTCAAGAAGGGCGACGTCGTCAAGGCGGTCGTCGTGCGCACCCGCAAGGAGCGCCGACGCGCGGACGGATCCTATATCCGCTTCGACGAGAACGCCGCCGTCCTGATCAGGGACGGAGGGGATCCGCGCGGCACCCGCATCTTCGGCCCTGTGGGCCGGGAGTTGCGGGAAAAGCGGTTCATGCGGATCATCTCGCTGGCGCCGGAGGTGCTGTGATGAAGATCAAGAAGGGCGACCACGTGATGGTCGTGGCCGGCAAGGACAAGGGCGCTACCGGGACCGTCATCGCGGCCTACCCGGACAAGCAGCGTGTCCTCGTGCAGGGCGTGAACATGGTGAAGATCAACAAGAAGGTGACCCACCAGGGGGTGCGCGGTGCCAAGGAAGGCGGCATCACCCACCAGGAGGCGTCGATCCATGTGAGCAACGTCCAGCTGGTCGACCCCGAGACCAAGCGCCCGGCGCGGGTGGGACACGGGGTCAACGAGGACGGCAAGAAGGTCCGCGTGCTCCGGCCGAGCGGGAAGGAAATCTGATGGCGACCGAGGCGCCGGCTAAGCCGCGGCTCAAGGAGAAGTACCAGACCGAGATCGCCTCGGCCATGAAGGACGAGTTCGGGTACGGCAACGTGATGCAGATCCCGGGGCTGACCAAGATCGTCGTGAACATGGGCGTCGGCGAGGCGGCACGGGACGCGAAGCTCATCGACGGCGCCGTCAGGGATCTCGCCGCGATCACCGGCCAGAAGCCGGCCGTGGCGCGGGCGAAGAAGTCCATCGCGCAGTTCAAGCTTCGCGAGGGCATGCCGATCGGCGCGCACGTCACGCTGCGCGGCGACCGGATGTGGGAGTTCCTCGACCGGCTGCTGTCGACCGCACTGCCGCGCATCCGTGACTTCCGCGGCCTGTCCGACCGGCAGTTCGACGGCAACGGGAACTACACGTTCGGGCTGACCGAGCAGGTCATGTTCCACGAGATCAACCAAGACAAGGTCGACAGGCAGCGGGGGATGGACATCACTATCGTCACCACGGCAACCAACGACGCCGAGGGCCGCTCGCTGCTGCGGCGTCTTGGCTTCCCGTTCAAGGAGGGCTGACAGGTGGCGAAGAAGGCGCTGATCGCTAAGGCCAACCGCAAGCCGAAGTTCGCCGTCCGGGCCTACACGCGGTGCACCCGCTGCGGTCGGCCGCGCGCCGTGTACCGGAAGTTCGGCCTGTGCCGAGTGTGCTTCCGCACGATGGCGCACCGGGGCGAACTGCCCGGCATCACGAAGTCCAGCTGGTAACAACGAACGCCGCAGGTCCCCTTGAAGGGGGAAACCGCGGCGAGGAAGGCCTCTAGGCCATGTCAATGACCGACCCGATCGCGGACATGCTGACCCGTCTGCGCAACGCTAACTCGGCATACCACGACACTGTGGGCATGCCGTACTCCAAGATCAAGTCGCACATCGCCGAGATCCTCCAGCAGGAGGGCTACATCGCCGGCTGGCGTGTTGAGGACGCAGAAGTCGGCAAGAACCTCGTGGTCACGCTGAAGTACGGCAACAGCCGCGAGCGCTCGATCGCCGGAATCAAGCGAATCTCCAAGCCCGGCCTGCGGGTCTACGCCAAGAAGGACAACCTTCCCCGGGTCCTCGGCGGGCTCGGCGTGGCGATCATCTCGACATCCGGTGGCCTGATGACCGATAAGCAGGCCAAGAAGAGTGGTGTGGGCGGGGAAGTCCTCGCCTACGTCTGGTAAGGGAGGGCAGCAGGAATGTCACGTATCGGACGTCTCCCCGTGCCCATCCCCAGCGGTGTGGACGTGGCCATCGACGGCCAGGCGGTCACCGTCAGGGGTCCCAAGGGCACCCTGGCGCTCAGCGTCGCTGAGCCGATCGTCGTGGTTCAGGAAGACAGCATCATCCGGGTCACAAGGCCAAGCGACGAGGGCAAGGTCCGCGCGCTGCACGGCCTGTCCCGCACCCTGATCGCGAACATGGTGACCGGAGTCACGGCGGGGTTCAGCAAGACCCTGGAGATCGTCGGCGTTGGTTACCGTGTGCAGGCCAAGGGGGCGACCCTTGAGTTCTCGCTCGGTTTCAGCCACCCGGTGGTCGTCACGCCCCCAGAAGGGATCACCTTCCGCGTCGAGACGCCGACCAGGTTCGTGGTCGAGGGCATCGACAAGCAGCTCGTGGGCGAGACCGCGGCGCGGATCCGCAAGCTCCGCAAACCCGACCCATACAAGGCCAAGGGCGTGCGGTACCAGGGCGAAGTGATCCGGCGCAAGGTCGGGAAGGCTGGTAAGTAGTCATGGCTGGTACCCAGGCCAAGAGGTCGTCGCGCGAGTACGCCACTGGAAGCGTCGGGCCGCGCACGGCGGTGAAGACACGCGCGCGTGTCCGGCGCCACCTGCGGGTGCGCAAGAAGGTCATCGGCAGCACGGCCCGTCCGCGGCTGGTGGTGAACAGGTCAGCGCGGCACATGTTCGCGCAGATCGTGGACGACAGCGTCGGCCGGACGCTGGCGTCCGCGTCCACCATGGACACCGACATCAGGGCGGCGGCCGGAGACAAGACTGCCAAGGCCAAGCTGGTCGGCGGGCTGCTCGCCGAGCGTGCGAAGAGCGCGGGCGTTTCCGCCGTGGTCTTCGACCGCGGCGGCTACCAGTACCACGGCCGGGTGGCCGCTCTCGCGGATGGTGCGAGGGAAGCCGGGCTGATGCTGTGATGCCAGGCGACATTTTTTACCTGATGGCAGAGACCAGCCAGGTGATGAGGAGGAACAGCTAATGCCAGGAGCTCCGCGGCGCGGCGGTGGCGGCGGCGAGCGGCGTGAGCGCCGTGACGACCGCCGGGGCGGTCAGGCCGAGAAGCAGAACGTCTACCTGGAGCGCGTGGTCACGATCAACCGCGTGGCCAAGGTGGTCAAGGGTGGCCGTAGGTTCAGCTTTACCGCGCTTGTCGTGGTCGGCGACGGCAACGGCATGGTGGGTGTCGGCTACGGCAAGGCCAAGGAGGTGCCCGCGGCGATCGCCAAGGGCGTCGAGGAGGCCAAGAAGCACTTCTTCCGCGTGCCGCGCATCGCCGGCACCATCCCGCACACCGTGCAAGGTGAGGCGGCAGCGGGCGTGGTGCTGCTCAAGCCGGCCAGCCCCGGTACCGGCGTCATCGCCGGCGGCCCTGTGCGCGCCGTGCTTGAGTGCGCCGGGATCAGCGACGTGCTGTCCCGCTCGCTCGGTTCGTCCAACCCGATCAACGTGGTGCACGCCACCGTGACGGCGCTCAAGTCGCTGAGCCGCCCGGAGGAGATCGCGGCCAAGCGAGGCCTGCCGATCGAGGACGTGGCGCCGAAGGCGATGCTCCAGGCGCGTGCCGCGGCGTCGGCTAGCGCATAACAGGGGACACGATGACACAGCTCAAGGTGACCCAGGTCAAGTCGAAGATCGGCGGGACCAGTGTGCAGCGGGGCTCGCTGCGCTCGCTGGGCCTGCACCGCATCGGCCAGACGGTGGTCAAGCCGGATCGCCCGGAGTTCCGTGGCATGATCCACGCTGTCCGCCACCTGGTCCGGGTAGAGGAAGTGGACTAACCATGCTGAAGCTGCATGATCTGCGGCCGGCTCCGGGCGCCCACCGGGAGAAGACGCGGGTCGGCCGGGGCGAGGGGTCCAAGGGCAAGACCGCGGGCCGCGGCACCAAGGGCACCAAGGCCCGCTATCAGGTGCCGCTCGGGTTCGAGGGCGGCCAGATGCCGCTGCACCGCAGGGTGCCGAAGCTCAAGGGTTTCTCGAACGCGCGATTCAAGACCACATACCAGGTGGTGAACATCGGGCGGCTGTCGGACCTGTTCCCGGCGGGCGGCGACGTCACACCGGAAAGCCTTGCCTCGTCTGGCGCGGTGCGTCGCGGCGAACTGGTCAAGGTGCTTGGCAATGGCGATCTGAGCGTCGCGCTGCGCGTCAGCGTGCACGCCATTTCAGACTCCGCCCGGCAAAAGATCGAAGCGGCGGGCGGAACAGTCACGCTGCTCGGTTAGCCTGAGCTGGCTCGGTTCGTTCCGACGGCGACCGAGCTAGCTCGCCGGGCAGCCCTGCGGGTAAGATACGGAAGCCGCTGAAACGCAGGTTTCTCCGATGAAGAGGGATCACGCATGCTGACCGCGTTCATCCGGGCGTTCCGGACGCCCGACCTGCGCAAAAAGCTGCTGTTTACGCTGGGCATCGTCGCCCTGTTCAGGTTCGGCTCGACGCTGCCCGTCCCGGGCATCAGCGAGAAGAACGTGTCGCTGTGCGCAGGCCTGGCTTCGCAGAGCAGCGCCGCGGGCGTCTACCAGATCATCGACCTGCTCAGCGGCAACGCGCTGAAGTACATGTCGGTGTTCGCGCTCGGCATCATGCCGTACATCACCGCGAGCATCATCTTGCAGCTGCTCACGGTCGTGATCCCGCGGCTCGAGACGCTCAAGCAAGAGGGCCAGGCGGGCCAGGCCAAGATCACGCAGTACACCAGGTACCTGACGATCGGCCTGGCGATCCTGCAGTCCACCGGGTACATCGAGCTCGCCCGCAGCGGCACACTGTTCAACTCGAGCCAGTGCACCTCGGTGCAGAACCCGATCATCCCCGACGCGTCGGTCTTCCGCATCGCCACGATGGTGATCACCATGGTGGCGGGCACCGCCGTGATCATGTGGATGGGCGAGCTCATCACCGACCGCGGTGTCGGCAACGGCATGTCGGTGATGATCTTCACGCAGGTCATCGCCGTCATCCCCGGTGAGATGCTGAGCATCTACCAGGAGAAGGGCACCTTCACCGCGCTGCTGGCGCTGATCGTGGTCATGGTGATCGTCGCGTTCGTGGTGTTCATGGAGCAGGCGCAGCGGCGCATCCCTGTGCAGTACGCGAAGCGGATGGTTGGCCGCCGGATGTATGGCGGGACCTCTACTTACATCCCGATGAAGGTGAATCAGGCGGGCGTCATCCCCGTCATCTTCGCCTCCAGCCTGCTGTACATCCCGCAGCTCGCGGTCTCGCTGTTCGGCAACTCCAGCCACCCGCAGGGCTGGGTTTCCTGGGTGCAGCGCTACCTTCAGTCGAGCACCGGCTACGTCTACATCGGCGCCTTCTTCGTACTCATCATCGCGTTCACGTTCTTCTATGTCTCGATTACGTTCAACCCGACCGAAGTCGCGGACAACATGAAGAAATACGGCGGTTTCATCCCGGGCATCAGGCCGGGACGACCCACCGCCGAGTACCTCGGCTACGTGCTCACCCGGCTTACCGCTCCCGGGTCGCTTTACCTCGGCGTGGTCGCCATGTTCCCGCTGATCGCGCTCGGCGTGATCGGCGTGGCGAACCAGTTCCCGTTCAGCGGCGTGAGCCTGCTCATCATGGTCGGCGTTGGCCTGGACACGGTGAAGCAGATCGAGAGCCAGCTGCAGCAGCGTAACTACGAGGGTTTCTTGCGATAGTGCGCATCGTCCTCGTCGGGCCACCTGGAGCGGGCAAAGGGACCCAGGCCCACTTCATCGCATCCCATCTAGCGATCCCGCGCATTTCCACCGGGGACATCTTCCGTTACAACGTCACGCAAAACACCGACCTGGGCGTCAAGGCCCGGGAGTACATGGAGCGCGGCGACCTTGTCCCCGACGCGGTAACCGTCGCGATGGTGCGTGACCGTCTGTCTGAGGACGACGCCCAGACGGGGTTCCTGCTCGACGGTTTTCCGCGCAATGTCCCGCAGGCTGAGACGCTGAAGAAGATGCTCGCGGAGTTCGACTCTCGGCTTACCGTCGTACTCGAACTGGTAGTCGATGAGGACGAGGTGGTCCGCCGCCTATCGGGACGCCGGACCTGCCGCCGGTGTGAGCGGGTTTGGCACGTCATGTACGATCCGCCCGCCCGGGCCGGCCGCTGCGACGACTGCGGCGGCGAACTCTTCCAGCGCGACGACGACAAGGAAGAAGTGATCAGGCACCGGATCGAGGTGTACAACAGCCAGACCGCCCCGCTGATCGCGTTCTACGCGGACGAGGGCATCCTCGTTGGCATCGACGCGACCGGCCCGGTCGAAGAGATCACCAGCCGCGCGCTTTCCGCGCTCGGCCCCTACGTTCGCTGAAGGTATGTAACCGCCCGCGTCCCGGGTAGCGTTGTAGTGGAGGTGTGGTGCATGCGGGTGCGGCGCGATCGGGTGATTGAGATCAAGACCCCGGAACAGTTCGACCGCATGCGGGCGGCCGGCCTCGTGGTGGCTCATACGCTGCGCGTGCTCGCCGAGGCGGTGCGCCCAGGCATCAGCACCTCCGACCTCGACGCCATCGCCGCGCGCGAGATTGGCTCGGCCGGGGCAGTCCCCTCATTTCTCGGTTATTTCGGCTATCCGGCCACGATCTGCGCCTCGGTGAACGAGGAGATCGTGCACGGCATCCCCAGCCAGGACCGGCGCCTGGCGCCCGGTGACGTCATCTCGATCGACTGCGGCGCGATCGTCGACGGCTGGCATGGCGACGCCGCTCTCTCCCTCGGCGTCGGCGAGATCGATCCGGCCGATCAGGCGCTGCTCGACGCGTGCGAGACGGCGCTGTGGCAGGGAATCGCCCAGGCCGTGCCCGGCCGCCGGCTCGGCGACATCTCCCACGCGGTGCAGGAGTCGGTGGCCGCGTCGGGGGAGTACGGCCTGATCCGCGAGTACACCGGCCACGGGATCGGCACCGCGATGCACATGGAGCCCGCGGTGCCCAACTTCGGTCCGCCTGGCCGCGGCCCACTGCTGCGCACCGGGATGGCGCTGGCCATCGAGCCGATGATCACCCGCGGCGGGCGGCACACCGCCGAACTCGCGGACGGCTGGACGGTGGTCACCGTCGACGGCTCCCGGGCCGCGCATTTCGAGCACACGGTGGCGATCACGGCCGACGGTCCATGGGTACTGACCGCGCCCGAGGGTGAAAAGTCAGATTTGCCGGAACGAGCGCGACTGACTCTTAGCGGTGAAGACGATGCCTGGTGACCCGCGGATTCGCGCTTCGGACGCGGACCGGGAGCGCACGGCGACGCTGCTCCGCGAGCATCATGCCGAAGGCAGGCTGACGCCGGAAGAGTTCGATCACCGCCTGGACCGGGCGCTGGCTGCCAAGACGATCGGGGAACTTGACGCGCTGCTCACCGATCTGCCAGGCATCGACCTGTACCGCCTGCCTGCCGCGGGCATCAGGCCCGCGCCGCCCGGCGCGCTGCGCTCCCGGACGGCCCGCGCGGGCACAGGGGCTGGTCCCCTGGCAGGGCGTGACCTGGGCACGGTGAGCCCGCAGCGGTCGGCTGGCTGGATGGCCTGGGCGGTGATCGGCTCGCTGCTTTTCGCCGCGTGGCTGGGCCTTGGCCTGGTTTCCGGCGGCGCCGCGTGGATCCCGTGGTTCCTGCTGGTGGTCGTGCCCTGGGGGGTGGTTATCGCCCGCCGGCCACCTGGCCATCCGTAGTCCAGATCGCGACGAGCAAGGCAGGCGCAGCCGCGGTCGTGGGTGTCGCGCTCGGACTGGGTTTCGGCGGGGTGGGCTTGATGGGACCGGGCACGATGGGCCCAGGCGAGCCCGGAGTGGGCGGGCCGGGCGAGGGCACTCCTGGGGTGGGGACGCCGCCCGGCGTGGGCGGACCGGTAGGACCTGGGGTAACCGGGCCAGGCGCGCCACGATGATGCTTGCCGTGGCCGGTCGTCCCTGGACCCGGGAAGTGGGTGTGGGGCTCGATGACGCGGGCGCCGATGGCTGTCTTGACGCGCGGCTCGAAGATGGAGCCCGTCACGGAGGCGCCGTGCATGCTTGTCGCCGGCAGCACGACCCGGTAGTAGTGTCCCCCCGATTTCGCGGCCGGCAGGTCGAAGGATGCCCGGTGGGCGGCGCCCAGTGTCTGGCTTGTCACGTCCTGCCAGCTGCCGCCGGAGAGTTTCTGCAGCGTCACCACATCGCCTGGGTCGCCGAAGTGAGCGGCCGTCACCAGCCGGTACGTGCCTGGCTGAGCGGGCGCTCGCCAGAGCAGCACGCGCGGTGTCACCGTGACGGTGACCGTGGCGCTGCCCACGCCGTTCCGGCCGACGAGCTGGAAGGTCGCGTTGTGCGCCACGTGCGGCACGCTTATCTTGACCCTGCCGCGGCCGCCAGTCACGCCGTAGCCGACCTGATGCCAGCCGGTGGCGCCCGCGACCTGCTCGAGCAGCCGAATCCGCACGCCAGGCTCGGGGCGGCCGTGGATCGTCAGCTCGCCGGTGAACATGTCCCATCCGTTGGCGGGCAGCTGAACGCGTGCCGCGGACACGGCCAGGGCTGAGCCCTTCGCCGCCGGCCGCGCGGTCCGGGTAGGACACGGACAGGAACCGGTGGCCGACGCGGAGGCGGACGGTGAGGCCGGGCTCTGGCTGTTGGCGGCGGGCCCTCCAGACGGCGATCCCGGCGCGGGATTCGGCTGGCCGCCATGCACGGGCTGGCTATCAGGGACGCCGAGGGGGGCGAACAAGTTGTAAGCGATCTGCTGCATGGGCGCCGGCAGGGCCTTCGCGTACGCGGCGGCGGTCAGGCCCGCGAACGCCGCGATCAGGACCGCGGCCACCGCGCCTAGCCGTGCGGAGAAGTTGGGCCGCGCGGAGAAGTTGGGCATGGTCAGGTGGACGCGCCGGCGTTGCTGACCGCGGGACGCGCGGAAAGCGTAGAGCGCCGCGTCTCGTCCCGCGAGTTCGTGCGGGTGCCCGTCCGCGGTCAGCGCCCTGATCAGCAGATCGAGCCCGGGCTCGCGGGAGCCGGGATCGTGCGGAAGACCCGTGCTCACTGCTCCACCTTCTCGATGTCTTTTATGCGCGGATCGTCGGACAGCGCGCGCAGCCCTCTGTGCAGGGCCACGCGGACCGCTCCCGGCGACTTGCGCAGGATGCGGGCGACGGCCTCGGTGTCAAGGCCCGCGATGATCCGCAGCGCCACCACCTCGGCCTGGTCCCGGGATAGCCCGGCCACCAGCGCCACAGCCTGCCTTGTCGACAGACCGGCAAGCACCGCCTCTTCCACTGGGTTGGGGTCCACCTGCGGCGGCACCGCCTGTTCGGTCAGCACCTTGTCCCGGAACCGGATCCGGGACCTGGCCGCGTCCACAGCGCGATGGCGGCCGATTGTGAACACCCAGGCACGGAAGTCGTCGGCGCCGCCCTTCTTGAAACGGTGCAGGTCCCGTACCACGTGCAGCCAGGTTTCGCCGGCTACGTCGTCGACGTCCTCGCAGCCAAGAACCTGGAGGTACCTCAGGAGCCGCGGATGCAGCGCATCCCAGAGCAGCAGGAAACCGGTCTCGTCGCCTGACCTGGCGCGAGCGAGCGCCTCATCGAGGCCGTCAGTCTCGGTCTCCATCGCGTCAGCATGCTCCCACATCCATAAGCCCGGTTGCTGGCGTTCGTGCATGTGGCGTCCCCGTGCATTCGCGCTGCCGCGGGCCGGCGGATCCAGGAATCGGATCCGCCGGCCCGCGTGCCGGTTTTAATCGGTTAGCTCACCACGATGGTGATGCTGTCGCTGTGCGAGGCGTCGTAGACCTTCGTGCCCTTGAACACGAGCATGTACGTGCTGGTCTTCGACGGCTTGACCGTGAAGAAGACGTGGCCGGCCCCGCCGGTCAGGTCGACCTCCACCGGGACGAACTTGCCGTTGACCAGGCGCTCGAGGTACACGACCTTGCCCGCCACCGCCGTGGAACCGGTCAGCAGGGTGCCGGTGATCTTGTCCGTCTGGCCAGCGGTGATGCTGCTCTTGGCCGCCGTGGCCGTCAGGGTCGTGGGCAGCTTGGCGACCACGATGGTCACGACGTCACTGTGCGAGGCGCCGAACGCCGCCGTGCCGCGGAACACCAGCATGAAGTGGGCGGTCTCCGACGGCTTGACCGTGTAGAACGTGTGGCCGGCCCCGCCGGTCAGGTCCGCCTGCACCGGGACGAACTTGCCGCTAATGAGCTTCTCGAGGATCACGGCCTTGCCGGGGACCGCCTTGCTTCCTGACATTAGGGTGCCGGTGATGAGGTCGCTGTCCCCGGGGGCGATGGTGCCCTTGGCCGCCGTGGCCGTCAGCGTCGTCGGCGCCTTCGTCGGCTTGACCACCTTGACGGTGACGATATTGCTGTGCGCGGCGGCGAACTTGGACGTGCCCTTGAACACCAGCATGTAGCGCTCGGTGACCGACGGCTTGACCGTGAAGAACACGTGGCCGGCCCCGCCGGTCAGGTCGACTTCCTTCGGCACGAATTTGCCCGCGACCTCATGCTCGAGGAACACAACCTTGCCCGGTACCGCCTTGCTGCCCGTGAGCAGGGTGCCGGTGATCCTGTCCGTCTGGCCGAGCGTGATCGTCGCCTTGGAAGCCGTGGCCGTCAGCGTCGTCGGCGCCTTGGTCGTGGCGCCGGCGGCGGCGGCGGTACCCACCGCAGCCAGCACCGCGGCACCGGCGATCGCGGTGCCGGCGAGTGCCCGCGTGAGGGATGTGCGCATGCTTTCCTCCATAGTCGGGCCCATGCCATCGTGCACGGGCTCCCGCGCCGACAGCGCTTAACCCCCCGAATCCGTTACTGGGCTTTTTCGGGGTAGTCTGGAGGGGTACAAGGGCGGGCCCCTGGCAACAGGGAATACAGACAGTGCTGGCTGTGTTATGCTGCCGGTTCGCGCTGCACGGATACGTCTAGTAGACTCTGCTGCGGCCCATCGGCTGGCTTTCCATATGGCCTAACGCCACGGGGGAAGTGCGTCACGCCTAGCCCAGCGTTCTCGCCAGGGCAGTTGCGAACCAGCACGATACCAACCAAGACTACGCAGGACGAAGCGCGGAGGATATGCCCAAGAAAGACGGCGCCATCGAGATCGAGGGCACGGTGGTTGAGACGTTGCCGAATGCCTTCTTCAGAGTGGAGCTGGACAACGGGCACAAGGTTCTCGCCCACATCAGCGGGAAGATGCGGATGCACTACATCCGGATCCTGCCCGATGACCGGGTGGTCGTGGAACTGAGCCCGTACGACCTAAGCCGCGGTCGCATCGTCTACCGGTACAAGTAAAGAGAGCCCGGCGCCGATGGCGCCGGGAGCCAACCGGCCCGCCAGGCGGGCCAGAGGAGAGTTTGCCGTGAAGGTCAAGCCGAGCGTGAAGAAGATCTGCAGCAAGTGCAGGATCATCCGCCGCCACGGCCGCGTCATGGTCATCTGCTCGGACCCTCGGCACAAGCAGCGTCAAGGGTAGTTCCGGGGGTTCTAGGGGGTCGTCCCCCTAGGGGCTACGGAGCTGAGCAAGAGTCCCTGACTACACACAACCGAATACACGAAGTAGTACGCGCACCGCGAGCGGCTTAGGCCGCGTCCCCCGGTTGGAGGCCGGGGCCCGGTCCTGGGCAGGGACGGGAGGCGGTGCGGAGGACCTCCAACACACGAAGGAGAACTGCCCGCACATGGCACGTCTTTCTGGCGTCGACCTGCCGCGCGAGAAGCGGCTTGAGATCGCGCTCACCTACATCTACGGGATCGGCCGCACCCGGGCTCTTGAGACCCTCGCCGGCACTGGTGTAAGCGGCGACACCCGGGTCCACGCCCTCACCGACGACGACCTGCTGAAGCTGCGCGACTGGATCGACGCTAACTACCAGGTCGAAGGCGACCTGCGCCGCGAGGTGCAGGCCGACATCCGCCGCAAGATCGAGATCGGCTGCTACCAGGGCATCAGGCACCGCAGAGGGCTGCCGGTCCACGGTCAGCGGACGCAGACCAACGCGCGCACCCGCAAGGGCAAGAAGAAGACCGTCGCCGGCAAGAAGAAGGCCGGGAAGAAATAGTAGTCCCGCCGGGGACCGATCACCTCAGGAGTCAGGAAGCAGATGCCGCCTCGCAAGAGCAGCCAGCAGGGCGCGCCGAAGAAGGTGCGCCGCAAGGAGCGGAAGAACGTAGCTCACGGGCACGCCCACATCCGGTCCACGTTCAACAACACCATCGTCTCGATCACGGACCCTACCGGCAACGTGATCTCGTGGGCGTCCTCGGGCCAGGTCGGGTTCAAGGGCTCGCGCAAGTCCACCCCGTATGCCGCCCAGCAGGCCGCGGAGGCCGCTGCGCGCCGTGCCATGGAGCACGGGATGCGCAAGGTCGACGTCTTCGTCAAGGGGCCAGGCTCTGGACGTGAGACCGCGATCAGGTCGCTGCAGGCGACCGGTCTAGAGGTCGGTTCCATCCAGGACGTTACCCCCGTTCCGCACAATGGCTGCCGTCCGCCCAAGCGGCGCAGGGTCTGAGGAGAGGCTGATGGCTCGATACACAGGGGCGGACTGCAAGCTGTGCCGCCGCGA
>Ga0126381_100005207_pt1 | contig 14280 bp, 10 predicted proteins | sample PanSoiMetPlot_28_FD_96465 | JGI IMG/M metagenome (GOLD analysis project Ga0126381, IMG submission 96465) | Tropical forest soil microbial communities from Panama - MetaG Plot_28 | ecosystem: Environmental > Terrestrial > Soil > Tropical forest > Bulk soil | place: Panama | collected 2016-02-17
ACTACCGCGCGTCAACCTTACCGCCATTGTGGATGGTTAACGCGGGTGGTGGCGCGGGCGGAGTAGCCTTTCTACGAGCTGGCGAGCGCCGCCGGCAGCAACTGCTTGGCGCGAGGGACCACGGTGGGCCAGCCAAATCAGGCCGACCCGCGCGGAGGTCGGCGTCCTCGGACAACCACCCGTGATGGAACATTCGCTGAGCATGCGGCGCACCACTTTCGTGACGCCGCCGTTTGAAGCCCGACCCACGATCACGATTGATCGCTGCGGCTCGATCAAGCGCCGGCAGCCGCGATCTAAGATCACTCGCCGAAGCGGCGGCGCGTGCGCTTCTGCTTCTCGCCGGTCTCGTAGTGGCGACCTTCGACCGCGAGCTCCGCCTCTTCCTCTTCTTCCTCTGTCCAGTGCCCCAGCGAATAGCCCCACCAGGGCTCCTTGAGACTGAGCGCGGGCAGCTGCAGGCTTTGCCAAATGTCGATCGCGCGCTCCATGAATGGCCGCTTGGGCAGCGATAACGGCGGATAGGGCCAGGGCATGGTGGCGTCGATCAGCAGCGCGGTCGAGCGCGGCGGCGCTTCGCGGGTGACGAGGCCGCGCGATTGGCCGGGCGGAACGGCGGCGGGATCGAGCGTGAAGGGCGGCGCCTCGACCACCTGCGTGTCGCGGTAGGGCTGTGCCCGATAGGCGATCGCCCAGAGGACGTTCTCGGCGTCGCGGATATTGATGTCCTCATCGACCGCGACCAGCATCTTGCCCATGAATTTCTCGGCGAGGAGGCGCAGCGCCTTCTTGCCGTCGTCGGGGTCGCGCCTCTTGAGCTTGACCACCGCGACCGCATTTGAGCCGGCGCATTCCAGATATTCGACCGCGATTACGTTATCCATGCCGGCGCTGCGCAACAGGCGGATGCCGGCAGCGGCGCGGCCGATATTGCGCATCTTGCTGCTTTCGCTCGGCGGCATCTGGCTCAGGATCGAGAGAAAGATCGGCTCGCGCCGCGTGGTGATGGCGCTCACGTCCATGAAGAAGCTGTAGTCGCGCTGCGCCATATAGCCCGGGAACTCGCCGAAGGCGCCCTCCATCTCGATCACGTCGGTCGGTACCGTACCCTCGATGACGATCTCGGCCTCCGCGGGCACCAGCAAATCCTGGGTGACGCAGCGCGTGACCGCGAGTGGTGCACCGGCAAAGCCGCCGGCGACATCGTACTCGCACATGTCGTTCGGGATTCGCGTCACCGCCGCATAGGAGACATGCGGTGGCGCGCCGATCACGACCGCGGCGGGCACGCGCGCGGCGCCGCGCTCGCGCCAGCGGTCGATATGATAGCGCATCCCCCAGTTGAGCCGCCCGAGCAGCACGCCGATGCGGTCCTCCGCTTTCACCATGCCGCGGTAGTTGCCGAGATTGTGCATCCCGGTCTCCGGGTCCTTGGTGACCCAGTGGCCCGCGGACGTATAGGGCGCGTTGTCGAAGCCCGGCGTCGAGATCGGAATCGGCAGCCGGCCGAGCCCTTCGCCCGCGCGCGCGAGCGCCCCGCCGGTGATCACGACCTCCTGGCAGGGCGCATCGCCGACCTCGACCGGCGCGATCTGATGCGCGAGCGCCTTGCGCCACACATCCTCGATCTCGTCGAGCTTGCAGCCCATGCCGAGCGCGTAGATATCGGCCGAGCCCGCGAGCGCACCCACCAGCACCGGAATGTCGTAGCGGCGGCCGCGCGCATCGACCACGTTCTCGAATAGGAAGGCCTTGCGCTCGCTCTCGGGGAGGCCGCGGAACTGCAGGCGGACCAGAGGATGCAGCTCGGTATCCTTGTTGATCGGCGTCGTGACACGCACGAGCTTGCCGGCCTTCTCCAGGCCCTCGACATATTTGCCGAGCGTCGGCCAGCTCACGGCCATCAGCGCCTCCCTTGGTCGGCATCGCGTCCTTCCCCGACTTATAGGGGCGTCCGCCTTGCCGATAAAGCCGTTCGCGGAGTTTGCCTGGCAGCGGGCTTTGTATTGCCTGAGGACTGCGTTAGCTTCGCCCTTGGGGGGCGGGCGCCGGGTGAGGCAAGTGAGCGACGGGAAGGCCGATCTTCGCTATCTGATCGATTCCTATCTCGACTGGACGGCGAGCGAGCCGATTCCGGTCATCGAGGGTCGGAGCGTCGATCTTTACAGCGTTGCGACGGCGCCCTGGCCGCGGCTCGGCGGTGGCTGCCGTGCGGCGTTCGCCCATCTGCGCGGCCGCGGCGATTTCCTGGGCGTGCAGATCATCGAGATTCCGCCCGGTGCGCAGACGGATTGGTTGCGTCATCTCTATGACGAAGTGTTCTATGTGCTCGCCGGCCAAGGCAGCACCAGCATCGAGCCGAGCGCGGACGAGCCCCGCAATTTCTCATGGGGCCCGCGTGCGCTGTTCGCGCCGCCGCTGAACGCGTCCTTCCGCCTCATGAACCAAAGCAGGGCGCCGGGACGGCTCCTCTGCGGCAACGGTCTGCCGTTCCTGATGAATGTGTTCCGCAACGAGCATTTCCTGTTCGATCATCCCGTAGATTTTCCGCGGCGCCTGGTGGGTCCGGCGGGCGCGCTCGTGCCGGTCGCGCCGGGCCGGCACTTGTGGGAGACGGGCTTCGTCCCCGATCTCGGCACGCTGCCGTTGCCGGAATGGGACGCGCGCGGTGCAGGCTTTCGCAACATCAACATCGTGCTTTCCGACAGCTCCATGCACGCGCATGTCTCGGAAATACCGGCCGGCACCTACACCAAGGGCCGACGGCATGACACCGGTGTGCACGTGATCGGAATTTCGGGGGCCGGCTACACATTGATATGGAAGGAAGGTGAGGGGGCATTCGAGCGCGTGGAATTGCGCCCCGGTTCGCTATTCGCGCTCCCTGATGAGGCCCTGCACCAGCATTTCAATTCGGGCACCGAGCCGCTGCGCTATCTCGGCCTCTCGGTCGGCAACGAGCGCTATCCGGTGCTCGCCCGCAAGCTCAAGCGGCGCGCCGTGCTCGACACTTCCGTCAGGGATGGCGGCCTGCAGATCGAGTATGAGGATCAGGACCTGCGCATCCACGTCATCTGGCGGGATGCGATTGCGATGACCGGCGCGGTCTCGCGCATGGAACACATCGTCGAGGCCCGCACATGAGTGCCGCGCCGCGCTTGCTGGTCGATCCGTATCTCGACTGGGTCAAGGCCGAGGCCCTGCCGGTGCACGAGGATTTTGGCGTCGACCTGCTCACGGCGGACACCGCGCTCTGGCCGCGGCTCGGCGATCGCTGCAGGGGTGCGTTCGTGCATCTCAAGGGCCGCGGTGATTGGATGACCGTGTTTCTCCTCGAAGTTCCGCCCGGTGGGCAATCGGCGCCGCAGCAGCATCTCTTCGATGAACTCTTCTATGTCGTGGCGGGCAGCGGCAGTATGGTGATCGAGCTCCCGGATGGCGGCCGCCATGCCTTCGAGTGGGGCCCGCGCAGCCTGTTCGCGCCGCCGCTCAATTGCCGCTACCGCATCTTCAATGCCTCGGGCACCGAGCCGATCCGGCTCGCTTCCGCGAACAACATGCGCATCCTGATGAACCTCTTGCACGACGCCGATTTCCTGTTCGATCGACCGTTCGCCTTCCCGGAGCGCGAAGGCCTGCCCGGCTACTATGCGGGCGAGGGCGAGATGACCGCGATCCGCCCGGGTCGCAATCTGTGGGAGACGAACTTCGTCCCCGATCTCGGCGCTTTCGAGCTCAAGCCCTGGGAAGCGCGCGGGGTCGGTTCCTCGAACATCCAGCTGCTGATGAGCGAAGGCTCGATGGGCGCGCATGTCTCCGAGATGCCGGTCGGCACCTACAAGAAGGCGCACCGGCACGGCGCCGGCCTGCATGTGTTCTTCATCCACGGCACCGGCTACACGCTTTTGTGGAACGAGGGCGATCGCGATTTCCAGCGCGTCGACTGGCGCCACGGCATGTGCTTCGCGCCGCCCGACAATATGTTCCACCAGCATTTCGACACCAGCGCCCGCGCGGCCCGCTACGTGGCGATCGGCTTCGGCAGCAAGCGCTACCCGATCATCCACGACCGCCGCGTCGGCTCCGAAGGCAAGCGCACGGACGTGAGCATCAAGGATGGCGGGGCGCAGATCGAGTATGCCGACCAAGACCCGCGCATCCACGCGCTCTGGCTCGCCGAGTTGCGCAAGACCGGCGTCAAGTCGCACATGAGTGCGGTCTTCGACGAGTCGCAAACGGTTGCTCATCAGGAGGCTTGAGAATGGTCGCCGATGACGCCGCTCTGCGGCTGGGCAAGCTCGACAGCTGCGCGGTCTCGGATGCGCTCGATCGCCTCGGTCTGCCGGGCGCGGTGCGCGGCATTGTGCCGCTGTGGCCGTGCCCGCGCATCGTCGGGCGCGCGATCACCGTCAAGATCAAGCCGGCCGGGCTGGAGAAGCCCAAGCAGCATCTGTGCACGTCGGCGATCGAAGCCGCGCGGCCGGGCGAGATCGCTGTTGTCGATAATGGCGGCCGTGTCGATGTCGCCGCCTGGGGCGGCCTCTTGTCGCTTGCCGCGCAGCTCAAGGCGCTCGGCGGCGTGATCGTGGATGGCGCATGCCGTGACGTCGACGAGAGCCGCGACCTGAAATTCCCCCTCTATGCGCGTGCCGCCGTGCAGGTCACGGCGCGCGGCCGCATCATGCAAGAGTCGTGCAACGAGGAGATCGCGTTCGCCGGCGTGCAGGTGCATCCCGGCGATCTCCTCATCGCCGACGGCAGCGGCGTTGTGTTCATCCCGCGCGCGCGGGAGGCCGAGGTCATCGCGCAGGCCGAGGCGCTGGCCGAGCGAGAGGCCGAGATGGCGGCAGCTATTCGGGCGGGCCGCTCCATTGTGGAAGTGATGGAGAGCATGGGCTACGAGTCGATGCTCGCGTCGAATCGCTCAGAGGCCTCATGAGTGCCAGCAATCCGACCGATTCCCCGCCGCAATGCGAGCCGGCGTTGCGCGCCATTGCGATGCCGGCCGACGCCAACCCGGCCGGCGATATCTTCGGCGGCTGGCTGCTCTCGCAGATGGCCTCGCCGGCAGCACGGTCGCGACCCGCCGAGCCAGGGGACGTGTCGTCACGGTGGCGATCACCGCAATGACCTTCCACCGCCCGGTCTTCATCGGCGACGAGGTGAGCTGCTATGCCGGGATCATCAAGACCGGCACCACCTCGATCACCGTGAAGGTCGAGAGCTGGGCCCGCCGCGGCCGTGGCGAGGAGAAGATCGAGGTGACCGAGGGCATTTTCACCTATGTGGCGGTCGATGACGAACGCTAGCCGTGCCCTGTACCGCCGGCGACGTGACGTTGTCGGCTACACCATTCGTGAAACATTCATGGAATGAGGACGAGATGTCCGAGCTCGGGCAAGACCGGCGCGGCTTTGCGGCCCGGCAAGCGGCGCGAGCGCGGCTGCCCGTCTGGCTCGCGTTGCTGATGCCTTTCATGGCGATCGCATCTGTCGGCGGGCTGACGGTCGCGTCGATCTTCGTTCTATTGACGCTGCACCGTACGCTGCAACATGCCGTCCCATCCGAGCTTCCCGTCGTCCTGATCGTAGTGGGTGCTTTTATGGGTGCAGTGTCCCCGGCCCTGATGCTGCTCAATTTCTTGCTTGCGCGCATTCCGCCGTTGCGACGGATATTCGAAAGGAATCCGAAAGGGGCGCCTGGTGCCTCATATCAGGCGTCGATGCGGGCGCTCTGGAGGATCGCAAGAATACTTGTCCCTCCGGCTCTCATGCTTGGTCTCATCGGGGCAGTCGCGCCGTGGTTCTGACGCGGGGCGGGCTTCCTGGTCCGAAAATCAGCGCACGGGCCCTCGATCGGGGGCCTGCCATCGACTAGAATCGGTCGCAGAGAATCCCCCGTCCGTCACGGGATATCCTTATTGTGATCGTAGTTGTGCACGCAACCTCTTGTGCACGTTGCTTTCATTGCGATCTTCAATCGGCAAGCACTTGTTCATCATGCGTTGCGATAGTCCCATGATGAGCCTGACCATCGTGAAAGCGATCATGCCGGGTAGGACATCGGTGTCTCCATGAGCGAAACATCCTTTCGCCGCGACTGGTTGACGCGGCCGATCTTCCGTTGGGCCCGCAAGGTGCTTCCCGCCCTGTCCGCGACCGAGCGCGAGGCGATCGAGGCGGGCGACGTGTGGTGGGATGCGGAGCTATTCTCCGGCAATCCCGACTGGTCCAAGTTTCTCGCCACGCCGCCCGCAAAGCTCTCGGCCGAGGAGCAGGCCTTCCTGGACGGTCCGGCCGAAGAGCTCTGCGGCATGCTCAATGATTGGACCATCACCTGGGAGCTGGGCGATCTGCCGCCCGAGGTATGGGCCTTCCTCAAGGAGCACAAGTTCTTCGCGATGATCATCCCGAAGAGCTACGGCGGCCTGGGCTTTTCCGCCTACGCGCATTCGGAGGTCATCCGCAAGCTCTCGACCCGCTCGATCTCGGCGGCGGTGACCGCCATGGTGCCGAACTCGCTCGGCCCCGGTGAGCTCTTGCATCAGTTCGGCACCAAGGCGCAGCAGGATTACTGGCTGCCGCGGCTTGCCGATGCGCGCGAGATTCCCTGCTTCGGCCTCACCAGCCCCGAGGCCGGCTCGGATGCTGCCTCGATGATCGATTCCGGCATCGTGTGCCGCGGCACCTATGAGGGTCGCGAGATCATCGGCATCCGCCTCAACTGGCACAAGCGCTACATCACGCTGGGGCCGATCGCGACGGTGCTCGGGCTCGCCTTCAAGCTCTACGATCCCGATCATCTGATCGGCACGCGCGACGAGATCGGCATCACACTCGCTTTGGTGCCGACCAACTTGCCCGGCATCGAGATCGGCCGCCGGCATCTGCCGGCGATGCAGGTGTTCCAGAACGGCCCGAACCAGGGCCGCAACGTGTTCATTCCGATGGACAATGTCATCGGCGGCATCGAGCAGGTCGGCAAAGGCTGGAAGATGCTGATGAGCGCGCTCGCAGCCGGGCGCGGCATCTCGCTGCCGTCGCTGTCGGCGGCGGCCGCCGCCTTCGCGGCGCACGTTACCGGCGCCTATGCGTCGATCCGCGAGCAGTTCCATGTCCCGATTGGGCGCTTCGAGGCGATCCAAGAGCGGCTCGGCCGCATGGCGGCCACCGCTTATCTCTTGGACGCGGCACGGCGGCTCACCTGCGCGGCCATCGATCAGGGCCACAAGCCCGCGGTCATCACCGCCATCATGAAGGGGCAGTCGACCGAGCGCATGCGGGTCGCTGCTTGCGATGCCATGGACGTGCACGGCGGCAAGGGCGTGATGGAGGGCCCGCTCAACTATCTCGGCAATCTCTATCGCGCGGTGCCGATCGGCATCACGGTCGAGGGCGCCAATATCGTGACGCGCAGCCTGATCCAGTTCGGGCAGGGCGCGATCCGCAGCCATCCCTTCATCCTCAAGGAGATGCGGGCGCTCGAGGCGAGCGATCCGGAGCGCGGCCTCGACGCCTTCGACCAGGCCTTCTGGGGCCACGTGGGCCACAGCTGCATGAATGCGCTGCGCGCCTTCGCCCGCGGCTGGACCATAGGCTATGCGGCCCCGGCTCCGCCCGCGGGCGCGGTCACCGACTACTACCGGCAGCTTTCCCGCTATTCGTCAGCCTTTGCGCTGGCGGTCGATCTCGCGCTGCTCGCGCTCGGCGGCAATCTCAAGCGGCGCGAGATGATCTCGGCGCGCTTCGGCGACGTGCTCTCGGAGCTTTATCTCCTGTGCGCGGTCTTGAAACGATGGGACGAGGAGGGCCGCCAGCCGTCCGACCTGCCGCTGGTCGAGTTCTGCATGGAGCAGGGCTTCGCCACCATCGAAACGCGCCTCGACGAGATCATGGCGAACTTCCCCACCCGGCCGGTGGCTTGGTTGCTGCGCCTGCTGACGTTCCCATTCGGCACCCGGACGCTCGGGCCCTCCGACAAACTCACACAAGCCTGCGCCGCGATCCTGCTCGAGCCGTCCGAGGCGCGCGACCGGCTAACCGTCGACATCTACTGCGGCTCCGACGACGGCGGCGTCGGGCGGCTCGACCGCGCCTTCACGCTGATCTCGGCGGCGCGGCCGCTGCGCGAGCGGCTGCGGCAGGCGCATGTGCACGACATCGCGGCGGCGCGGCAGCGCGGCTTGATCAACGACGCCGAGGCTGATCAGCTCAAGGCCGCGCAACTGGCGATCTCGGCCGTGGTCGCGGTCGATGATTTTCCCGCCGACGAGATCACGCGACACCGCGCGCGGGCGCAAGGAGACGTGTCATCAGCGACAGCCATACCCCCGACCGCGGCATCGCCGCCAGTAGCCCCGCCGATAGCGGCACCGTTCCGGTCGAACGCCGCGGAGTAGGGCCGGTCTACATCATCGACGGCAGCCGCACCCCCTTCCTCAAGGCGCGCGGCAAGCCGGGGCCGTTCACGCCCGTCGATCTCGTAGTCCAGTGCGGCCGGCCGCTGCTGCTGCGCCAGCCGTTCCCGCCGGACGCCTTCGACATGGTCATCCTCGGCTGCGTCAGCGTCATTGCCGACGAGATGAACCCGGCGCGGATCGCCGCGCTGCGCCTCGGGATGGGTGAGGCAATGCCCGCCTTCACCGTGCAGATCAATTGCGGCTCCGGCATGCAATCCATCGATACCGGCTTTCGCTATATCCAGGAGGGCATCGCCGATCTCGTGCTGGCGGGCGGTGCCGATTCGCTTAGCCATTCGCCGCTCGTCTACAGCCGCAGGGCCGTCGAATGGTTTGCGGCACTCGCGGGCGCCCGCAGCTTGGGCGCCCGCCTCAAGGCAATCGCTAGCTGGCGTCCTTCGATGCTCAAGCCGATCATCGGCCTCGAGCGCGGCCTGACCGATCCGATCGTCGAGCTCAACATGGGGCAGACCGCCGAAGTGGTGGCCCACGTCTTCAACATTTCGCGGCGCGACGCCGATCAATTCGCGGTCGAGAGCCAGCTCAAGCTCGCGCGTGCGCAAAAGGACGGCCATTTCGCCGGCGAGCTCGAGCCGGCCTTCGACCGCAATGGCAAGACGTACGATTTCGACGACGGCGTGCGGCCGGACAGTTCGGTCGAGAGCTTGGCGAAACTCAAGCCCGCCTTCGAGCGGCCGTGGGGGAAGGTCACCCCCGGCAACAGCTCACAGATCACCGACGGCGCCTCCTGGGTGATCCTCGCCTCCGAGGCGGCAGTGCAGAAATATGGCCTCACGCCACGCGCCGTGATCGTCGACAGCCATTGGTCGGCGCTCGATCCCTCGATCATGGGGCTCGGCCCGGTATTGTGCTCGACCGCGCTGCTCAAGCGCCATGGCCTCACCCTCGACGAGATCGATCTGTGGGAGCTCAACGAGGCCTTTGCGGCCCAGGTGCTGGCCTGCCTTGCGGCCTGGGCCGATCCGGTGTTCTGCCGCGACGTGCTGCATCTCGACGGCGCAGCCGGTGTGCTCGATCGCGGCAAGCTCAACGTGGATGGCGGCGCCATTGGGCTCGGCCATCCGGTCGGCGCCAGCGGCAATCGGATCGTTCTGCATCTGATCAACGCGATGAAGCGGCTCGGCCTCAAGCGCGGGATCGCCACCGAATGCATCGGCGGCGGGCAGGGCGGCGCAATGTTGATCGAGGCGGTGTGAGCCATGGCGCAGCAGGTTTGGAAGACTCTCGAGCCGCGCAACCTGGAGCTTGGCCCGCACGCCCCCGATGGTGGGGAAGGCGAGCTCGGGAGCTGGAAGCACTGGAAGCTTCGCCGCGACGAGGACGGCATCCTTTGGCTCCTTTTCGACAAGGCCGGATCGAGCGCCAACACGCTCTCCCAGGAGGTGCTGACCGAGCTCGATGACGTGCTGAGCAAGGTCGAGCAGGCGGGCGCCAAGGGACTGGTGCTGCGCTCCGCCAAGCCCGCAGGCTTCATCGCCGGCGCCGACATCGGCGAGCTTCGCGATGCTAAGAACGCGACCGACATCGAAGGGCGCCTGGCGCGCGCCCACGCGGTCGTCGACCGGCTCGATCAGCTCAGGCTTCCGACCGTCGCGGTGATCCACGGCTATTGCCTGGGCGGTGGGCTCGAGATCGCGCTCGCCTGCGACTACCGGATCGCGACCGACGACGCGAGCCTCGGCTTCCCCGAGGTGCTGCTCGGCCTGCATCCCGGCCTCGGCGGTACGGTGCGCTCGATCCGCCTCGTCAACCCGATCGAGGCGATGAGCATGATGCTCACTGGCCGCACCGCGCGTGCCCGCCGCGCCAAGGCGCTCGGCCTGGTCGATGCGGTGACGCAAGAGCGCCACGTGCGCGGCGCGGTGAAAGCGGCGGTCGCCGGCGAGCTGAAAGCGCGTCGCTCGAACCTCCTGGTTTCGCTGTTCCGCTTCGGGCCGGCGCGTGCGCTCGTGGCCAAGCGCATGCGCACGCAGGCCGCCGCCAAGGCGCCGCCGGCGCAATATCCAGCACCGTCGGCGCTGATCGATCTGTGGGAAAAGCACGGCGGCGACGCCAAGGCGATGCAGCGCGCGGAGGTTTCCTCGTTTGCGCAGCTCGTCGTCGGCAGCACGGCGCAGAACCTGATCCGCGTGTTCAATCTGCGGGAGAAGCTCAAGTCTCTTGCCGATGGCAAGTGGGACGGCAAGCGCGTGCATGTGATCGGCGCCGGCGCCATGGGGGGCGACATCGCGGCTTGGTGCGCGTGGCGCGGCTTCACGGTGACGCTCGCCGACATGAAGGCCGAGCCACTCGCTAGTGCCGTCGGCCGCGCCGCGAAGCTTTACGACAAGATCGCGCACCGGCGCATTGACGTGCGCGACGCGCTCGATCGACTCATCCCCGACGTCAGGGGCGAAGGCGTGCGCTCTGCGGATCTGGTGATCGAGGCGGTGCCGGAGGTGCTCGACCTCAAGCGCAAGGTCTATGCCGGCATCGAGCCGCGCATGCGCGCCGACGCGATCCTCGCCACCAACACGTCGAGCATTCCGCTCGATCAACTGAGCGAAGGACTGCGGCGGCCGCAGCGTCTCATCGGTCTGCATTTCTTCAATCCGGTGTCGCGCATGCAGCTCGTCGAGGTCATCAGCCACCCCAAGGCCGCGCCCGAGGTGCTCGCCGCCGGCCGTGCTTTCCTCGGCCGCATTGACCGATTGCCGGCGCCGGTCAAGAGCGCACCCGGCTTTCTCGTCAACCGCGCGCTTACCCCCTATCTGCTCGAGGCGATGGTGCTGTTCAACGAGGGCGTCAAGCCCGAGACCATCGACGCCGCCGCGGTCGGCTTCGGGATGCCGGTCGGGCCGATCGAGCTTGCCGATGAGGTCGGGCTCGACATCTGCATGCATGTCGCCGAGACCCTCAAGGCCGGTCTCGAGCGCAAGATGCCGGACATTCCCAACTGGCTGCGCGAAAAAGTCGAGAAGGGCGAGCTCGGCCGCAAGACCGGCAAGGGGCTCTATGAGTGGAAGGACGGCAAGCCGGTGAAGGCGACCGAGGTGGCGACGCCGACGGGCGAGATGACCAACCGCCTCATCCTGCCTATGCTCGACGTCTGCGTCGCCTGCCTGCGCGAAGGCATCGTGGCGGACGAGGATACGATCGACGGCGCCATGATCTTTGCGACCGGCTTTGCCCCCTTCCGCGGCGGACCGATGCACTACGCGCGCCAGCATGGTGTGGCCGACATCTGCGCCACGCTGGTGCGCTTCTCGCAGCGCTACGGCGAGCGTTTCTTTCCCGACGCGGGCTGGAACAAGCTGACGCCGTAGAGGCCGCGTTTTTGGATAGCGCAGGCGCATTGCCCACCCTAAAAGCTGGGGCGACATGAACGCCCCGGTACATTTTGATTCCCCCGAGCGCCTCACCGATGCCATCATGGCGCGCGTCGGCAAGGCGATCGTGCTCGCCATGCCGCTTGGCCTCGGCAAGGCCAACCACATGGCCAATGTCCTGTTCGCGCGCGCGGCCGCGGATCCTTCGATCTGCCTGCGGATTTTTACCGCGCTCACCTTGCAGAAGCCGCATCCATCCTCAGAGCTCGAGCGTCGCTTCATCGGTCCGATCGCCGAGCGCTGCTTCGGCGGCTATCCGGACCTCGCTTATGCGGCGGCGCAGCGGCATGGGCTGCCGCCGAACGTCGAGGTCGACGAGTTCTTTCTCCAGGCCGGCACCCGGCTCGGCGTCGCCGCGGCGCAGCAGAGCTACATCTCGGCGAACTACACGCACGCGCTCGGTTGCGTGCTGCAGCGGGGCGTCAATGTGGTCGGTCAGCTCGTCGCCAAGCGCGTGCGCAACGGCGAGACCCGCTACAGCCTGAGCTGCAATCCGGACATCACCGTCGATCTCCTGGCGAAGCGGCGCAAGGGCGAGGTCGATTTCCTGTTCGTCGGGCAGGTCAACAGCGAGTTGCCCTTCATGCCGGGCGAGGGCGACCTGCCGGCCGAGGCCTTCGACATGATCCTCGAGGGGCCGCAGACGGATTTTCCGCTGTTCGCGCCGCCGCGCGAGCCGATCGACCTCACCGAATATGCTGCCGGCCTGCGGGTTGCCGGGATCGTGGCCGACGGCGGCACGTTGCAGCTCGGCATCGGCGCGGTGGGCGACGCGGTCGCGCAGGCGCTGATCCTGCGCCACAAGAGCAACGCCGCCTTTCGCGATCTCCTGACGCGCCTCGGCGCGAGCGCGACCGCGCCGGCCGGGCTCGTCGAGGAAACGACGTTCGTGGTCGGGCTCCATGGCGTGAGCGAGATGTTTGTCGAAGGTTTTCTGGAGCTCTACCGCGCTGGCATACTGCGCCGCGAGGCCGAGGGCACGTTGCTGCAGGCGGCGTTCTTCGTCGGATCGCGGGCCTTCTACCGGGCGCTGCGCCAGATGCCCGAAAAGGAGCTCGAAAAGTTCCGCATGATGGCGGTGTCCTACGTCAACGAAATCTATGGCGACGAGGCTGCCAAGCGCCGCTCCCGCGTCAAGGCGCGCTTCATCAACGGCGCCATGATGGCGACCCTGCTCGGGGCCATCGTGTCCGACGCCCTGGAGAACGGGCAGGTCGTAAGCGGTGTCGGCGGGCAATACAATTTCGTGGCGCAAGGCTTCGCACTCGAGGGCGCCCGCTCAATCATCATGCTGCGCGCGACCCGCGCGAACGGCGGACGCGTGAGCTCCAACATCCGCTGGAGCTACGGCAACACGACCATCCCCCGGCATCTGCGCGACATCGTGGTGACCGAGTACGGCGTCGCCGATCTGCGGGGCAAGGCCGATCGCGACGTGATCGCGGCCATGCTGGCGATCGCGGATTCGCGGTTCCAGGACGAGCTGATGCGTCAGGCTAAGGATGCCGGCAAGCTCGAGAAGAGCTTTGCGCTGCCAGCCGCCTTTCGCGACAACAACCCGCGGCGGATCGAACGGGCTTTGGGCGTGGCGCGCGACCGAGGCCTCCTGGCACCGTTTCCGTTCGAGACCGACTTCACGCCGGTCGAGCAGCGGCTGCTGCCAGCGCTGCAGCGCCTCAGGTCGGCGTCTCCGCTGCAATTGGGGACGCTATTGGTGCGCGGACTCGGATCGGGCCGCGAAGAGATCAGCGACTGCCTCGCCCGCATGGGGCTCGACCGGCCGTCAAGCATGGCCGATCGTCTTTATGCAGCGTTCGTGCGCGGAGCGCTGGGCTCGTAGTTTTGCCGTGCTGAACGCAGCGCGCAAGCATTCTCTGGGCTTCTTTACGGGCGTCCGTTGGGCACCATTCGGACGCCAGAAAGGCCCGTAAGACCGGAACAAGTCGGCCCTCGGGGCTGTGTACGGGTGTGTGGGCCTCTCTTGCAATATCTATCCGCCCGTCGCCGCGTCGGCATTGATCGGCGGCGCGGCGGCGTTTCGACCGGATCGAGAAAGGAGGTCGGCTCGCGGACCAAGTCGTTCAAGCCATCGATGTCGCGGTGGCGGCCGACCAACTAAACCAACTGTGGCCGCTGGTGCCGTTAGGCCAGCGGATGTCCGTTGCGTCCACCGAAAGCGGACTCAGCTTCGCCGCAGCCCCTGTCTTGATCTGCATCAAATTTGGACGCGACGCAGCTAGGTAACACGCATAATGCCGCGGAGGTTGAGCGAAATTGTTAAGGAGGTTGGCGATGGCACCCGATATCGTTCAGGTTATCAGCCGACGCACGTTGGTTTCGACTTTGGCAGTCCTCCGGCTTGCCTCCGGGGCGCTGGTCAGACCGGCCGAGGCGCAGGGATTACAAGGCCAGCCGGGAGATCGGCCGCCGCCC
>Ga0126381_100005208_pt1 | contig 14280 bp, 7 predicted proteins | sample PanSoiMetPlot_28_FD_96465 | JGI IMG/M metagenome (GOLD analysis project Ga0126381, IMG submission 96465) | Tropical forest soil microbial communities from Panama - MetaG Plot_28 | ecosystem: Environmental > Terrestrial > Soil > Tropical forest > Bulk soil | place: Panama | collected 2016-02-17
ATCGACATGTTCGACGCGAAAGTGATGTTCTCGTCCGAACGATGCGCGGAAGCGATCGTCAGGAATACGGCCGTGGCCGCGATCGGAGTGCTGGTCTCGATCATCGCTATGCTGTTGTTTTGCCACTTGTTGCTGTTGCCGCTGTTGCTGTTTCTGCTCTTCCTGTTGCTGCCTGGTCACCTGTTTCTGCTGATCCTGGCGCTCCCGATTCGACTGCTCGGATTGCTTCGGCTGCTCGCTCTGCTGTCGGGCAGACTGCTTGTCCTGTTTCTGATCATTTCTCTGTTCATTCTTCTGTTCTTGTTTCTGTTCTTCCTGTTGCTGCTTGGCTGACTGCTGTTCCTGCTTTTGCTGAGTTTTTGGCTTTTCCGCTTGCTTCTGTTCTTGCTGTTGAGGTTTTTCCTTTTCTTGTTCCTGCTGCGGATACGCGGTGCCCGCGAGTATGAGCGACAGCGCCGCGGCACCGATGATGTATTTGAGTTTCATTGCCACCTCCACTTGCTGAGGGGAGGTGCACATACGCCACCAACTGATTGTGCGTGGAATCAATGATTTGCAGGCTAGGCAACCGCGCACGGTACGGGTAATTTCTCCGTAAGTCGCGCAGAATCAAGCTACAGCGCTCGCATTACGGGTTAGCCTGTAGCCAATTCTGTGTTGAATGGTGAGAAGGTGACCTTGGGCTTATCACGCGCCGTGGGTCCTGACGCGCTGAAGATTTTCGACGCTAGTTCAACTCACGGATCATCGACCGCTGCTGGCAGGTTTTGTGGGCAGTTCGGTCGGCAATGACATGCTTCATCCCATGCGCCAGTTTCGCCGTCCTACCTATCTGCGGCACATCGGATCACTGCATTCCCTGCCGCCATTCGCGGAGAATTATAAATCCGCAGCGGCCGAAGGAGATTTGGATTGTTAAAGGCGCAAGACATGCCGCTGCCCTGGGGCATTCGTCAGCAGAGTATGAAACCCACGTCGTGAAGTTATTTGAGAGCTAACCGAAGCAGCCGTAAGGAAAAAGCACCCCAGGCTACAGGACCTTCATGATCAGGATCACGCGGTCGTCTTCGTGGGTGCCACCGCGCGAGAAATAGTCGACTTCGGTGAGCACCGACTGGACGATCTCAGCTGCGGGCAAGGCGCGCTCGCGAGCTACCATTTCAATCAATCGCTGCGAGCCGAATTCGTCGTCCTGCGCGTCCATCGCTTCGGTAATACCATCCGTGCAGGCCACAAAAATATCGCCCGGTTCCAAGCGCACGTGCCCGCGATCGAATTTCACGCTTGGAAACATTCCAACTACCATACCGCCTTCACGCAGGTAGTCTACCGTGCCGTTCGAACGCACTACAGCCGGCGGCACATGTCCCGCATTCACGTAGTGGAGAGTACGGTGCGGCTGGTCGAGTAGAGTGACAAACATCGTCATGTATTTCTGGCCGCGGGTGTCCGCCAGCATCATGTCGTTCAACGATTCCACAAGGCGTTCGAGCGAGTGTAGGTGCGCGATAAGCGCGTGCAAGGTTGCTTGCAGGTTCGCCATCACCATTGCCGAACCGACGCCCTTGCCTTCCACGTCCGCCACTACCGTCAGCATGGTGTCCGGCGCGAGCCGGATGAAATCGTAATAATCGCCGCCCGCCTCGAGCGACATCCGGTTGGAGACCGCGATGTCGAATCCGGGAAGGTTCGGCGGCGCCTCCGGCAGCAGGCCCATTTGAATGCTGCGCGCCAGGGCCAGATCGCGTTCCATGCGTTGCTTGTGCACCATTTCGCGGTGTAGCTGAGCATTTTCGAGAGCCAAGGCGACATGGTCCGAAATCGCCTCCAGCATGTTCTCGTCTGCCCGCGAGAACGGGCCGGTTTTTTTGTTCAGTAGCTGCAGCACTCCGATTGTTTCACCAGCTTTATTTCGAATCGGCAAACAAAGTAGCGACCGTGTGCGATATCCTAGGCGCAAGTCTACCTCGGATTCGAAACGCGAATCGGCGTACGCGTCCGCCAGATTCACCATTTCTCCGTGCTGCGCTACCCAGCCGGCAATTCCCTTGGTGATCGGTAACCGGATTTCATGCTGCTCGAGACCGAGACCGACCAGCGACCATATTTCCTGCCTGTCACGGTCCACAAGAAAAACGGTCCCGCGCTCCGCTCCCGAATAGCGGATGGTCAAACCCAGAATGATATTTAGAAGTTCTGCGAGGTCGAGTGTCGAATTCAGCCGCTTTGTGGCCTCGACGATCGTGGAAAGCTCGATAACCGCGCTACGGCGCTCGCTGCTCTCGAGCGCGACTTCCGCATAGCGTAAGAAAAGTTCGAGCCACGAACGTGTTTTTTCATCCAGCTTGGATTTGGAAGCGATTTCCAGCACGCCAACAGGAGTCGTCCCGCGTCCAAGTGCCCAGGTGCTCGCCCGACCGTTGCTGCTTTGCAAAGACTTTCCATTCAGAACCTGTTGCACATAGTCCGGAGTAGCCACAGGGAGCTTTCCGCTTTCCTGCCAGACCGCCGGGACGCCATCGACCAGCTTCCAGATCCGCGCGCCCTCGACGCACCCGGGAGCGGCCAGAAGACGCACCATTTCCGCAGCCAAATCGCCGGGTTCAGCCTCGGGGCTCAGCTTGACAAAAATCTTGTCCAGCGGCTCGAGCCGCGCGGCCGATGTGCCACTGCGCGATGGCGTCTTAGTTTTCAACTATTGCCTTTATATCGCACGACGAGAATTGTGATGTCGTCCGATTGCGGCGCCCCTTCCGTGAACGCTCGCATTCCTTCTTTTATGACATCTGCGAGCCCCTCCACGGTGTCACCCGTGTAGCTTTCCATGATTTTTCGCAGGCGCGCTTCTTCGAACAACTCGTTCTGCGGGTTAGCCGCTTCGGAAACGCCGTCTGTGTAAATCACCAGGTATTCGCCTGGCTCGAGAGTGACACGCGCGCTCTGATATTCCGCCTCCGGGAACATACCCACGGGAAAATTCGCGGATCCTAATCCTTCCAGCTCGCCTGACTTTCTGCGAACAATTGGCGGCACGTGGCCGGCATTCACATATTCGAAGCGGCCCATCTTGTCGAGAATCCCATAGAACACGGTGGCATAACGATCTTCGCCGCTTCGTTCGCAGAGATATTGATTTACGCGGGAGAAAACGCCGGGGAGTGAAATGTCCATCGCCGCCGTGGTGAAGAAGACGCCCTGCAGTAGCGTCGCGAGCAGCGCCGCCGAAATTCCCTTCCCGGATACGTCACCCACGAAGAATCCGTGCCGCCCGCCGCTTAGCTGAATCACGTCGAAACAGTCGCCGCCGACTGAGTGACATGAGAGCGTCGAGGCAACCACCTGCAAATCCGGCAGGCTGGGCAGCGACTTCGGCAGAAGAGTCTTCTGGATGCCGCTGGCGATCTCGATTTCATGGTCGAGTTTATCCTTCGCCCGCGCGGATGCGAACAGTCTCGCATTCTCGATGACGGTCGCAGCTTCGCGCGCCAGCGTCCTCAAGACGTCACGGTCCATATCCGTGAATGCGCTGGACGGAATGTGGCTGTCCATGTAAAGGACGCCGAGCAGTTCTCCCTGCCGAGTGGATATCGTGGCATCGAGAGTTTCGATTACTGGCAGTTTATCGACCGGAATTGCCACAATCGTGTGCAATTCCAGCCGCGCCACGCTTTCCTGCTGTGAGAAGCCGCCCGCTTCATCGCCCGTATCGCTCACGATCATTTCGCGGCGAGTGTTCACCACTCGCTTCACCACGCTCTGCGAAACTTTCAACAGATCCGGCCGCAAAGTCCCCTTTTGCGCGTCGCGTGCCACAACCATGTGCAGCTCGCCACCAGGATTGGCCAGCAATAGGACGCCGCGCTCGGTTCGGGTCACTTGAATCGCCGCATCCACCACCGACGTCAGCACATCCTCAAGCGATAAGCCAGTGCCGAGCGTGCGCGCCACGTCCAACAGCACGCCTAAATGGTGCAGCTCGCGAGATCCGGGGGCGGAGGGCGCGGGCCCTTCGACCTTCTCCACCAACTCCTCGATCGTCGCACCCTCACCCAGATAGATGAGTTTGTAGGAATCCGCCATGCCGAAATCGATTTTGTCGCGCGGATGCAATTCGTGCTTCAGCACTTTTTCGCCGTTCACAAAGGTGCCATGGCGACTGCCCATGTCTTCGAGTGTCCAACTGCCATTTTCGGAGAGGATTTGGGCTTGCTGGCGGCTGATACGGCTGTCGCGAAGAGTGAGTTCGTTACCGGCTTGCCGGCCAATGCGAAAGGGAGAAGCGTTCAAAGGTATATCGCGGCGAACGCCGCTCGGTTCAATGACAACAATGCGTGGAGAGCGTGGCATGGGATCAACGCGCGCCGCCAGGGCCGGCACGCTGAATCGCCTCCAGGAGCAATTCAGCACGCCATGGTAGGGAAACTCGGGCCCGAAGTAAAGTGTCTGAAACGACTTCCACGGTGCGAAAAAAAAGCATCACCCTCATCCATCGGCCAATTTTGACCCTCAGTTGCTTCGGAATTTCCCGCGAGACAGACCACAACCAGGTCACTCCAATTGGCGTAGAGTTCCAACCCAATTCTTGAGAGTCTACTCAGACTCTTACAGGGAGTTGTCGGACTCCTTAGTACCAAGGTACTGTTGCGCTACATTCCGATTATCGTATTATTCCTCCGCCCATGCCAACAGACCAGCCGTGTGAAGAGCTTAACCGTATTAGGCTTGAAGCTGTTGCGGCCTTTCAAGCCTCTAGAGCAACGCGCCGCTCGAGAGATCTGTCCTTCCAGGAGGACGTCGAACTGAGCCGCGACGAGCACCGCAAGATTGACGACCTCTTAAAACATCTGCTTTCAGGCCATGACGGCCTCCCCTGCCCGGCTGGCGACCGCCCAATAATCGCCATCGTTCCAACAACCCATCGACCTCTCACAAAAAGCAGCCCAAGCCCGCGATCCTTTAGCTCCTTTCACCCCCTTGCGAACTTGCAGCGTCGCGGCTAGCTCCAGAACCACGATTCGCGAACTCGTGTTTGAATTCCGTTGCGCAACATGCGAAGGTTAAGCGGCACCTGGGCCTGAAAGCACATCCTTAAAGCACCCGCCCGGCGTCGCGCCGCAAAACTCCAGGCGTCACAGTTTTGGGGGTTATCGATGAGGTTGAGCCCACCGATGTTCGCGCTATGGATCGCTTTCGCCGCCTCAGGACTAGATTCCCCTGATACGCGCGAGATCACCGATCCGAAATCCATTACATCGCAGACTGAGATGGGCGCTGCTCCCGTGCCCATCGATGACCTCTTCTATACTCGCGGCGTCATAGGTCCGTCCTGGTCGCCCAACGGCCAGGAAATCGCCTTCTCGACGAACATCACCGGCCGCTACAACCTCTGGAAAGTCAACGCCGCGGGCAGTTGGCCAATTCAGCTCAGCCAGTCCGATGATCGGCAAACCAACCCGGTATGGTCGCCTGACTGAAAGTGGATCGTCTTCGAATCGGACAAGGGCGGCGGAGAGATTTACGATCTCTTTGCGATCCCCAGCGAAGGTGGCGAAATCACCAATCTCACTCTCACTCCGGATATTTCCGAAACGACCCCTGTGTGGTCGCCCGACGGATCCCGACTCGCGCTGAATTACAAGCCGAAAACAGCCTCGGCTATTGATGTTGCGATTCTGGATTGGAAAACGCGTGCCATTCACAACCTGACTCAGGAAAAAACGAAGGATCATAACTGGGCGAATCCTTTCTGGAGTCACGATGGCAAAACAATCTACGCTTCGCGGGCGAATGCGAACTTCACTGATTCAGATGTGTATCGTATGGAGGTCGCAACCGGTACCAGTGAGAATCTCACGCCTCACGAGGGCCAGCGCCGGACGTTCGTCTCATCCGTCTCGCCTGATGGCCACACCCTGCTCGTCGGTTCCGACAGGCCCGGCGGGTTCCCGAACGTGGCTCTTCTCGACCTCGCAACGAAACAGCTGACCTGGGCGACCGACACGAAATGGGAAGCCAACGCCGGCGATTTTTCACCCGACGGTAAGGAGTTCACCTACGTCATCAACGCAGACAGCCGAAGCGACACCTTCCTCGCCGATACCGCCACTCGAAATGGCGCAAAAATCAATGTACCGTCAGGTCTCAACACCTACCCCGGAACTCCGTCATCTTTTTCGCCAGACGGCTCCCGGCTTGTGGTTTCGCATCAAAGTTCCATCCAGCCCAATGATCTTTGGATATACGAGCTCGCCAAGCAGGCGCGCCAGTTGACTTTCTCCGCGGTGGCTAGCCTCACGGCCACAAAAATTCCGGCGTCGACTCTGGTACATTACAAATCCTTTGACGGAAAAATCATCAGCGCATTTGTCTGGGTACCCTTCAATTTGAAGCGTGACGGTTCGAATCCCGCGATCGTTCTGCCCCACGGAGGACCTACAGGCCAGACGCAGGACGCCTTCAACCGAACAGTCGTGGCCCTCGTGACACGCGGATACATCTGTATTGCGCCGAATCCGCGCGGATCGACGGGCTATGGAATGGAGTTCCAGCTTGCCAACACCAGGGACTTGGGCGGCGGCGACTTGCAGGACGAAGTCTATGGTGTGAAGTTTCTCGAAGAAAGCGGCTACGTGGACCCGAAGAAAATCGGGATCACCGGCGGTTCCTACGGTGGCTTTATGACGTTGATGGCCATCGGCAAAACACCCGACATATGGGGCGCCGGCGTCGAAGCTTACGGGATCATCAACTGGTACACGATGCTGCAGCATGAAGACCCGCGCCTGCAGGAATACGAAAAGTCGCTACTGGGCGACCCGGAAAAGGACCGCGCCATCTATGAAGCCGATTCACCCCTAAAGTACATCCGCAACGCCAAAGCGCCCCTCCTCGTTTTGCAGGGTGAAAACGACATTCGCGTCCCCAAGGAGGAAGCAGAACAGGTTGTCCAGATACTCAAAGAATCCGGAAAAATCGTGGACTCGCACTTTTATCCCAACGAGGGCCACGGATTCGCTAAGCGCGAGAACCAGATTGACGCTATTCGGCGCACAGTCGAGTGGTTTGACCGCTACCTGAAGAACAAGAACTAACGTCTAACAGCGCAACGAACTTGCTGTGCGAAGTTCGGGAGTGCTCGTGCGCGGGCTTCGCGAGGAGAAATCTTGCGCCATTCGATCCGTGTTCTCGCGATATTTGCGCTCCCCTGTCTCGCCGCACTTTTCTCGTTTGGCTCGAATCCCCAAAAGCCAGAATCGCTCGCAATCGATCACGTTACTGTGATTGATGTCACAGGCGGCCCCGCGCTTGAGGATCGAGTTGTCGTCATTGCCGGCGATTCGATTGTAGGGATGGCCAAGAGCGGGTCGATTGAGATTCCCAGGGACGCACGGCGAATCGACGCCCGGGGAAAATTCCTTATTCCCGGGCTATGGGACATGCACACCCACATCGCAGGCATCAACGCGAATTCAGTATGGGCGAAGCAGACGCTATTGCCGCTCCTTGTGACGAACGGCATCACCGGCATCCGTGACATGGGTGGAGATCTTGACGCCCTTGAAAGCTGGCGCCGCGAAATCGAGAATGGCACGTTGATCGGCCCGCGCATCGTTGCCGCCGGGCCCATGCTTCTTCCCGCCCGGCGGGCCGGTGCCGATCCGGCGCCAGCAGATCCTGCGATCCTGCGCGTCGGCACACCGGAGGAGTCTCGAGCCGCAGTTGACGATCTTCAAAAACGCGGCGCCGATTTCGTCAAGATCATCGAAGTTTCGCGCGAAAATTATTTTGCAATCGCTGACCAGTCAAAGAAAGATTCGATTCCGTTTGCCGGCCATATCCCATCTGAGGTCACTGCTACCGAAGCCTCCAACGCGGGGCAGAAGAGCGTTGAGCACATCATTTACAGCTCGCTCGCATTTGATTGCTCCGCGCAGGGTGATGAGCTTCGGCAGAAGGAGCAGGAAGCTTCCGCGAAACGCGACAGTCAAGCCGCCGCCGATATCACAGATCAAGCGAATCAAACGTTTTCGGCTGAAAAGGCCGTGGCGCTGTGGCGAACATTCCGGAAAAATGGCACGTGGGTCACGCCAACCCTATTTTCGATCTGGGTGAACGCTCACCAGCTCGAAATGCCGCCCGACGATCCGCAATTCGTCTATCTGCCGGCATCGCTGCGAAAGGAATGGCCCCCTGCCAAGAACCCCACGAAAGACGAGCGCGACACGGAAGCCTGGTGGCAGCGCCAGTTCGAAAACGATCGAAAATTGACAGGCGAAATGCATCGCGCCGGCGTGCGCCTGCTTGCAGGCAGCGACTCCTTGGACCGCTACGATTTCGTTGGCACAAGCCTTCACCGGGAGTTGCAGATGCTTGTCAATGCCGGTCTCACGCCCCTCCAGGCTCTACAAACCGCGACACTGAATCCGGCAGAACTCCTAGCTATCGCAAAATCCGGGCGCATTTCTGCTGGTTATCTTGCGGATTTGGTGCTGCTGGACGGCGATCCAACAGGAGACATCGCTTATACGGGAAAGATCACGGCGGTTGTTCTACATGGAAGATTTTTTGCGCGTGAGGACCTGGACGCGATGCTGGCGAAGGCGCGGGCGGCTGCCGCTGCGATTCCTCTTGGGACGCGCGACGCGAAGTAGCATCTCCAGATGCTCAATTGCTTTACAGGGTTCTTTCGAGCGAAAGCCGAGCGTAAGCACTCGCCAAAGCGGACGAAGCAGCTCTCAGCGAGTCCGCCCGGCCTCCAATACATTGCTCAGCCGTCGAGTGGTTTCACGCAGAAGGCTAGATCGACGACGACCTGCAGGCGCTGCACGGCGGGTGGCGGCAAACGAGAACGATGCGAAAGAACCAGCTCCACATTCCCCAGAATCCCTGTTAGTGGATTATTGATTTCATGTCGAAATACTTCGGCCGTTTCTGCTGGAAGACCGGTCCAGGGCGCGCCGAGCGGCGTTTCCGAGCCCATTGCCTTATTCGCTCCTGCCCTGGTTCGAAACCCGAAATGTAGTTCCCAAAAAGGTCAAACGTACAAGTCCGTAAAGAACGGATGGGGGACTAAGTCTCTAAGCGCATTGAGGATGCAGAATCGGGCTACCTAGTTATCCCGATTTGAAACTCAGGGTCGGTAATTTGATCCTTGGCCTGACGCTAGTGGCCGGCGCTCACGCGCGCAGCCGCAGCCGAAGCGCTCGCCAATTCAATCATATACAAACTCTCATTCGCCGGACCTGCATAGAAGCTATTTGCGTTGGCGTCAGATTCAAGCACTTGAAAATTGTCGGTGTGCGTGTCACCGGCGGGATTTTCGATTCGGGACCAACTCGTTCCTTGGTCGCGAGAGATATAGAGGCCGCCCTTTTCAGGCGATACGACCCAGAATTCCGGGCGCACCAGGATGTCGTTGACTGGCGAAGCCGGGAGTCCGGACTGGACTTTCGTCCACGTTATCCCATCGTCGCGTGAAATGTAGAGGCCAGAGGGAGAAACAACTAGAAGCGTGAGTTGGTCTACGACTTCCAAGCGGAGGGCACCGTACGATTCGAGCGGAAGATCGTGCCATTGCCAGGAGCGGCCTGCGTCGCTCGAAAACACCATGCCATGCGACGATACGATGCGAATTTCGGCGCCGTCTGCAGAAACGCGAACTGAGTCCACCGGTAATGGGAGCGACGAAAAGGACAGTCGGGTCCACGATTTTCCTGCATCCCTCGATGTGAATAGTCCCTCTTCGGTGGCAGCAAACCATGCCGTATCGCTGAACCTCAAATCGTTAACCACCGCGCTGAAAGCGGCTGCTGCGGTCGGCTTTCCGCGTGCAGCCATGGAATGTCCCGCACTCGCGGTGTTCACACCGTTTTCAATGACCAGACCCTCGCGGACCCAACGACCACTTTTTATGTCCAGGCGCATCAACCCGCCCGATGCGACGGCCGCGTACCAGCCGACAGGCGTAGAGAAAAGCCGCCGCACGGATGCGGGTGCCAAACCGGAACCAAGTGACGCCCACGTCTCACCCGCGTCGTCTGACATGACAACTGAATCGGCGGCATTCGCCAGCACAGCCCCCAGATGGCCGGGATTCTCGCGATCCACAACAAGCGAAACAACGCGCCGATGTGCAAAGCCTGCATTCGCCGGCTCGAAGGTATCCTTCGTGCTATCGCTCACCATCACGCCCCGCTGCTCGGTGCCAATCAAGATGTGAGCGTAGGTTTGTTGCGGAGACTTGCGTTCATCGGACGTCGGTACATTAGTCGAGAGAAGGACCGCGAGAGCGTTGATGATCCAATTTCTCGGCGATACACGCCGCCATCTCGCACCGCCTTCCGTTGACTTCCAGAGCCCGTCGGTGGTGCCAGCATACAGCGTGTTCGTCTCGCCCGGATCGAATCGAATCACGAGAGTTCGTTTCGACGAGTCGGGGATGCCTTGAATTCGTTTCCAATGCGCACCGGCATCATCGCTGCGGTAGATACCCGAGCAAGCGCTGGCGAAAACCTGCGCCGGATTCGATGGGTTCACCACAAGGCTGAGCACGTCGGAATCGTCAATCATGCCTTCGTGAATCGCAGCCCAGTCGCGGCCACCGTCAACGGTTTTCCACGGAAGATGAAACGTTCCAGCGTAGATGATCTCGGGATTCTGCGGGTCGACGGCGAGTGAATCAAAGTTCCGGAGTTCGGGATCGTTCGCGGGTGTGATCATCTCCCAATTTTTGCCGGCGTCGCGCGAACAAAACACGCCATCGAGAGCGCCGGCCACGAGAGTATCCGGATCAGACGGCGCTGCCACAAAAGCGCGCACCGCGTGGCCAACCAGACCGGAAGGTTGCCACGATCGTCCCCGATCCGTGCTGCGATAGATTCCGCCTCCTTCGCCCTGCTTTTCGCGCGTCCAAATAGAAGCAAACAGAAGATCGGAGTCTCGCGGGTCAATTAGGATTGCTGTGACGATAGCGTTGTGCGCGTCGCCTGCCAGCCCGAGAAGCTGCCAGTGCTGGCCTCCATCCTCGGAGCCGAAGATGTGGCCGTCGGTGGTACCGAGGTAGACGAAGTTGGGCCGGGAAGGATCGCTTGCCAGCGTGCGCACGTCGCCGCCGTCAGGCCCGAGAGGCTTCCACGTTTGAGTTTCGGCGCTGGGAGCTGCCAGCGCAGCAGCCAGAAAGAGCAAACATACGCGGAGAATGGACAGGCTACGCCGCGGACAACGGAGAGGGTTAACACATGCCGTCATGGCAGCTATTGCTGAGACGAATGCGGGTAGCGAATCAACCGGAAAAAATCCGGAGCACGGCCGTAGCCGCGCTCTTCCCAAGTCCCCCAACGTCCAGCGCCTTCCTTCTCCCTCAGCGCTTCGATCAATAAGTCGCGCCGTCCGGCACCAGCACCACATCGACGCGCCGATTTTCCTTGCCGGCTCCTGCCGTGCCGGTTGACGACCGCACATCGACGCGCGACCCGTCGATCCCCTGCTTGCCGGCAAGGTATTTCTTCGCTTCATCCGCGCGACGCGAAGCTAGCTTCGCGGAACCCGGCTCTTTCGGATCGGCAAATCCGACGAGCACGACTTTCGCCTTCGGATCGCTTTGCAATCGCACAGCGGCGTCGTCAAGCACGCGTTTGCAAACGTTATCCACCCGCGCGCTTCCAGGCCCGAACGAGCAGTCACTGATCTTGCTCGCCTGCGGCGGAGCCGGCGGCTCTTGCACCGTCACCAACGTGGAGCAATCAGCCGCTCCGCCGGCGCCATTCTCCACGCGGCCGGTTACCGTATAAGTTCCAGGAGAAAGCCCTGACGTATCGAATTGCACGCTCGAGCTCGATTCCGTGGCGCCTACAATTTGACCACCATTTGCCGGCCAGCTGTAACGCAACGCCGTGTTCGACTGATCGTTCACCGTTGCCGTGATTTGCACGCGTTCACCTGCTGCCACCGAAGATCGATCCACAGAACAAGACATCGTAGGCGCCGGCGGTTTCGGCTTGGGTTCGACTCGAACATTCGTCGAACAGGTTGACGTCTTGCCCGCCCCGTCATCAACACGCAGCGAAAGCGTGTAGGTTCCCGGCCCCACTCCCTCGGAATCCCATCGTGCGTAGGGACTCGTGCCATTCGTGATTTTACCCCCGTTGGCAGTCCATACGTACGTCAGCGGATGTCCCCACGAATCGGTGGCGGTAGCTGTCGTTTGTACGGACGAGTTCGAGCCTTCGACGACCGACGATTTATCCGCCGAGCACGACGATGTCAATTGATCCGGCTCGCGTGGTTTTTCGGGCCAGTACGCTCCCGCGAGCTTGACGATGAAGCCGTTGCGGTCCTGGTGGTTCAGCAAGCTCAGCGAATATCGGTAGCCGATGTCCAGGGCGACTCTCCTGATGGGATAGATGCGGATGCCGGTCGTTGTGTCGACGGGATCGCGCCCGCCAAAAGTTGTATTTTGAATGCCGCTGCGCACGTAAATGAGGCCGGTATATTCCGTTATGATCTGAAAACGCTTGCCGGGGAAAACGAGCATACCGGCGCCTATGCCCATCTCGTCGGAAAGATTTAGTACGGCAGGGGCGATTGGTGGGGGAGCCGTTGGCGGTCCGGGCAAATTCAAAAGGTCGATTGTTGAGAATTTTTGGCCCGGGCGGAAGCGATAAGACCAGTTAAACGTAATAAGCATGCTGTTGTGGAAGACCGTCTTGCTCGCCTCCAGGCCGATTCCATAATTGAAACGCCCATACTGAACCTCATTCCGGAGCAGGTCGCTCAATCCTGAGGAAGTAGGAATAAAAAAGTCGTTACGAAGAGACAGGCTGAAGGGTTTGCCGCGTTTTTCCGAGAGCAAGCCGATCTTGAAACCCAGATCAAGCTCGCCTACACCGCCACCATTGTGCGACGCAAACGGATAATCCTCGACATAGGCGGGCGCGATGCCTGTTCCGGGCAGAATCGAACGGTAGATCGTATTTCGGTATTGGGGGAAGCCGAGGGTCGCGGCATTCAAGCTCAACTGCGACGGCTGGTCCACGTGAATATGCTCGTCGGCAGCAATCTGAAAGAAAACGGAGAACCACCGGTTAAACCCCATGCCGAAGGCGGGCACCGTCTGTAGCACCGTAATATTGCCCGGCATGCGCGAGAATTTATTCACGCCAATCGAGAGATCCACTGCTCCTCGCGGCAATGTGTCGCCGGTTTCTAACGTGAACAGACCCGGATTGCCGTCGAGGGCCGGCATGGGCACGTACTTGGGTACCTGCTCGTTGTCCTGCGATGGGGACCGCTGGGGAACCGGAGCCGGCGCTGGATTCGCGGCGGGCGTAGGCGCGGCGGGCGCCGCAGGCGGAACTGGTGTGGTTGCGGGGTCGGATTTCGGATCGGACGCCTCGTTATCGGCGGCAGTGACCGGCTGATCCTTCTTTTCAGCGCTAGTCTTTTCGGCGCTGGCGCGTGCACTTTTGGCATCATCGGCAAAGCTGCCCTGCGTTAGGAAGAGCGCCAGAAAAAAAATCACTGTCATGCCCTTCAGAATTCTCATCTACTCCTCCCAAAATTGCCTCGGCCCTACATTAATTCTTAAACCGAATAGCAACAGCTACGATGACACCGGAAACACGTTCGCACCGGACGCAATAGCTTGAAAGTCCAAATGATTTAGACCTGGGAACCTACCAGAACAAGCCGCCGTAACGGGGCGGATTATAATTCACGGCTTCCGAATACAAGAACAAATATTTGTCAGCGTCCAGGCCGACGGGGGAGTGCTGCAAGGTCTGGATTGACCGGTATTCGGTTGCGGCCATCTCGTGTATAATGTCTTCCGAACGTCTTCCCTTCCCGGCGAAGGCGGCAAGCCAAATAAGTTAGGAGAAGCATATGAGGTTCGCAAAGATGCTTCTGGCTGCCGTGGCCATTCTCGCCGCAGCCGGATATCCCGCATTCGCCAGCCAGCAATATGATCAGCAAGGCAGCCAACAAACCGAGTTGCAGCCTGATCAGTCCGTCGATTCTCAGGCCCAGGGAGCGACGAACGATCAGCCGCTGGTAAGGCCCGCACGAAAGCCTCACAACCATTCGCAACATCAAGCGATCGAACGGCCGCCGATTCCGGAGGGTCCGCGCTTGCTTATTGGTTTGGAGGATACGCTCGACACGAAGCACGACAAGGCGGGCCGGCGGTTCATCGCGACCACCCTCGAGCCGGTTACTACGGCGGAGGGAGATGTGATTCCGCAGGGTGTTCGCATCCGCGGGCATATAGATAAGGTTCACGCC
>Ga0126381_100005209_pt1 | contig 14280 bp, 12 predicted proteins | sample PanSoiMetPlot_28_FD_96465 | JGI IMG/M metagenome (GOLD analysis project Ga0126381, IMG submission 96465) | Tropical forest soil microbial communities from Panama - MetaG Plot_28 | ecosystem: Environmental > Terrestrial > Soil > Tropical forest > Bulk soil | place: Panama | collected 2016-02-17
CGGCCATATCGTCGGCGTCGTAGCCGACGAGCAGAGTGCCTGTCTGCCTGAACCCGGCCGCGAGCCCGGTCTCATCGGCCAGCTCACCAACGAAACCTGGATAGCGCGCCAGCGACATCCGGCCAAGCTCGAACAACTCGCGCTCGGCGTAGGCGGCCTCGGCGACCGGCGTCAGCATGCCAGCCGCTGCGTGCGACGCGCCACGGCCAGGGTCCGGGTCGGCGACCGCGACCCGCAGCCCCCGCTGCGCCGCGCGCCAGCCGATGGCAAGGCCGATGACGCCGCCGCCGATGACGAGCACATCCGCCGTGACGTCGGCGGTCAGGTGGTGGCTAGCCGCCTGGTGGCTAACCCCGTGGCGGGCAACCCCGTGGTGACTAGCCCCGTGGTGACTGGCAGAGCGTGGATTGTTCACGAGCCTCGCGCTCCCTTCGCCGGCATGACCCGGATCAGGTTCTGCGGTCGGCGGCTCCTCAGCCGCCCTCTCAGCCCGGTCGGCACCGGACTCCCGCGCGTCAGTTACCAGCTTAGCGGGATAAACGGCGGATCAGGAGTCGCCGCCGTTCGCTATCGCGTGGCTTCCCAGCGGCGCGATGTTCATGTGCGCTCCTGATGTGTGCCAGGTATGGTCACCTGGTGGTCGCTGAGGGCATCGTCGTTGTCGGCGGCGGGCTGGCGGGCCTGCGCACAGTCGAAGAGCTGCGGTCCGCTGGCTACGACGGCTCGCTCACTCTGATCGGCGCTGAGACCAGGCCGCCGTACGACCGGCCGCCCCTGTCCAAGCAGCTGATGACCGGCGCGGTCGACGACACCACGCTGCGCGCCGATCTCGACTCGCTCGGCGCCGTGGTCAGGCTTGGCGAGCGCGCTGAGCGCCTGGCCGCGGGCAGCGTGCACACCACAGAGGCTGAGTACCGCTTCGATCGGCTGGTGATCGCCACCGGGGCGCAGCCGATCGCGTTGCCAGGGCCGGGCAAGCAGCGGTTCCTGCGGTCGATTGATGAGGCGCTCGCGCTGCGTGACGTGCTCGGACGCCGGCGAGGGCTGGCCATCGTCGGCGCCGGCTGGATCGGTGCCGAGCTGGCCACGGCCGCGGCCGCCAGGGGATGTCAGGTCAGCGTGGTCGAGGCGGCCAGCGCGCCTCTGGCCGCGGCGATCGGCGCCGAAGTGGGGGCGGTCACGATTCCCTGGTACGAGCAGGCGGGGGTCGAGCTTCTGCTCGGCTGCCCGGTCGAGTCGGTGCAGGACGGCGGGCTGAGCCTGGCCGGCGGCGGCTGGCTGGCCGCAGACGAGATCGTGACGGCCGTCGGCGTCAGGCCTGACGTCGGCTGGCTCGGATCGTCCGGCATCGCGCTTGACAACGGCGTCGCAGTTGACGAGCAACTACGCTCCTCACTGCCAGGCGTGTACGCGGTGGGAGACTGCGCGGCGTTCTGGTCACGCAGGTTCAAACGGAGGCTGCGCACCGAGCACTGGGACGGGGCCTTGCGGGCACCGGCTGTGCTCGCGGCCAATCTGCTCGGCGGTACCGAGAACTACGACCCCGTGCCGTACTTCTGGTCAGAGCAGTTCGGCCGGATGATGCAGTATGTGGGCCACCACGCCGACGCCGACCGGCTGATCTGGCGCGGTGACCCGACCGAACCCCGGTGGGCGGCCTGCTGGCTCGCAGGCGAGCGGCTCGTCGCCGTGCTCACGGTCAACCTGCCCAAGGACCTGACGCAAGGCCGGCGCCTGATCGAGGCAGCGGCCGCCGTCGACGCCGACAAGCTCGCCGACCCCGCCGTCCAACTCCGCTCCGCGGCCTTGCCCTAGCCCGCCTCGCCCGCCGCACGGCCAGGTGTTCAGGTGTAGCTCCGAGCGCACCGACAGCGTGGGATAGGTGCTGTCGCTATGGCGACAGCGTGGGATAGTTGCTGTCGCTGGCGAGCGGCGCGCACCGACAGCGTGGGATCGTTGCTGCTGTTCGTGGTTGCGGTCAGCTCGGGTGGGTGGCCTCCGGATCAGCAGGGAAGGTGGCCTCGGGGTTTCGCGCAAGATCCGCCGAGGAGACGCCCCCACTCTCGGATTACCCGATCCCAGATTTTCGCATTTGCGATTTTCCGATATCGAAAAATTCGATATCGGAAAATCGGATTTGGGGGTGTCTGGCCCGGTGGGCGGTCTGGTCTTGTCTGCCCGCTTGGGGCATCGTCTGTGAACGGTGTCTTTCTGTGGTTTGGCTGCTGGTCATCATGGGGAAAGGATCTGGACGTGGCACAGATCGACCCCCCTGTCGACGCTAGCGTCGGCGAATGGCTTACCATCCCCGAGGTTGCGGCGCGGCTGTCCTTGCCGGTAAGTCGGATTAAGCAGCTTCTGCGAGATCGCAAGCTGCTCGGAGCGCAGCGGCCAGACGGCTCGTTCGGCGTGCCGTCTGCCTTCCTTGACGGCGGCCAGGTCGTGCGCGGCCTGCACGGCACGCTGACGTTGCTGTTCGACTGCGGCTTCACTGACGTCGAGGCAATGCGCTGGTTGTTCACCTCGGACGACTCGCTGCCAGGCAGCCCGATCGAGGCGATCGCCGCGCACCGCTGCAGCGAGGTCAACCGGCGGGCGCAGGCGCTGGCCTTCTGACCGGGGGCCCTGGGAGCCGAAGGGCGCACTCAGAGTGCCCGGCGGCGAGTGGGGTCAACACAGAGCCCCGCCGCGATGGCGTACGCGCTGATGGCAAGATGACTGGGTGGCGAGAACCGGCGCTGACGAGCGCCAAGAGACAGGCTCGCGGGCCCGGCTGGCCTCGGCGCGGCTCTACCTGTGCACTGACGGCCGGCAGCCGCAGGGCGATCTGAGCCGCTTCCTCGATAAGGTGCTTGGCGCGGGTGTTGACGTCGTGCAGCTCAGGCAGAAGGGCCTCGAGGCAGCGGATGAGTTGCGGCTGCTCGAGGTGTTCCGGGCCGCCTGTAGCAGGCACGGATCCTTGCTCGCCGTAAACGATCGGGCCGACGTCGCTTATGCGGCCGGCGCCGACGTGCTGCACCTGGGTCAGGATGACCTCCGGTCGCAGACCGCCAGGCAGATCGTCGGGGAAGGCCCGCTCATCGGACTGTCCACCCACTCGAGCGTCCAGGCCGACGTCGCAGCCGCCGACCCGTATGCCGACTACTTCTGCGCCGGGCCGGTGTGGGCGACTCCGACCAAGCCAGGCCGCTCGGCGGCCGGGCTCGGCCTGATCAGCTACGTTGCCGGGCTGGCCGCGACCAGGCCATGGTTCGCCATCGGTGGTATTGACGAAACCACGATCCGCGATGTCATCGAGGCGGGGGCTCGCCGGGTGGTCGTCGTGCGCGCGATCACCGAAGCCGAGGACCCGGCCGCCGCGACAGCGACACTGGCCGGGCTGCTTGACGGCCACTGAGCCGTTCGTTGAAGATCTGAGGTTCCCGGTAGTCAAGCGTTCAGTCTGATCGCGATGTGGCGGCCACTGCCAGCTCGGCGAGCGCTGACTTTGACTCGCTGGTGATCGGGGCAGCGTCGAGCGCGGCGAGTGCCTCCTTCACGTTCACGCTGATCATCTGCTCGCAGTCGGCCAGCGCTCCGGTGCCCGTGATGACGGCCCTGATGCGTTCGGCTGCTGACTCGGTGAGGTCGGGGTCGCCGACGCAGCGGTCAAGCACCTCGCCCTGCGCACGGTCTGCCCGCTCGCGCGCGATCGCCAGCATGACAGTGCGCTTGCCCTCACGCAGGTCGTCGATCACCGGCTTGCCCGTTCTCGCCGGGTCGCCGAAGACGCCGAGTATGTCGTCGCGCAGCTGGAACGCGATGCCGAGCGGCATCCCGTACCCGGTGAACGCGGCGTTGACTTCCTCAGCGCTGACGGCTTGGAGGACGGCGCCGAGTTGCAGCGGCCGTTCGACCGTGTACTTGGCCGACTTGTAGGTGACGACGCGCAGCGCGGTCTCAGTGGCAGAGCTGGCCGACGCCTGCCCGACGAGATCGAGGAACTGGCCAGCGAACACCTCGGTGCGCATCGCGTCGAGCACCGCGAGCCCGCGCCACACCGAGCTTGGCGCCAGGCCGCTGGTCCGCAGCATCTCGTCGGTCCAGGCAAGCAGCAGATCACCCACCAATATGGCGGCGCCCGCGCCGAAGCTGCGCGAAGATCCTCGCCAGCCAGCCGCCCGATGCGACGCGGCGAATCGCACGTGGACAGAGGGCTGGCCGCGGCGCGTGTCGCTTGCGTCCATCACGTCGTCGTGGACGAGCGCGCTGGCGTGCAGCAACTCGAGCGCGGCCGCCGCGGCGAAGATCGCGGGCTCGTCGGCGCCACCGCAGGCGCGCCACCCCCAGTAGCAGAAAGCAGCGCGCAGCCGCTTGCCGCCGGCGAGCAGATCGGTCACCGCGTCGGCGCAAGGACGGAGGTCCGGGCTGATCTCGGCCAGGCTCGCCCGCTGCCGCCCGATGAAGTCATCAAGCGCGGCGCCGACTGCTGACCTGATCCTGTTCAGGTCGCCTGGGCTGCTCGCCATGGGTCACGACCTTAGCCCTCGCCGAGCGGCGCGGGCTAACCTAGGCCAATGGCAACATCAGCGCCGCGACAGGCGCCGTTGATCAAGGACCTGCTCTCATCTGGCGCGCGCTCGTTCTCATTCGAGTTCATGGCGCCGAAGACGGACGAGGACGAGCAGCAGCTGTGGCTGGCGATCAGGCGGCTTGAGCCGCTCAGGCCGACGTTCGTCTCGGTCACCTATGGCGCCGGGGGCTCGACGAGAGACCGCACCGTGCGGGTCACCGGCAGGATCGCGGAAGAGACGACGCTCACACCCGTCGGCCACCTGACGGCAGTGAACCACTCGGTCGCCGAGCTCAGGCACGTCATCGGCTCATACGCAGCGGTCGGGGTCCAGAACGTGCTCGCGCTTCGCGGGGATCCGCCAGGCGACCCGACGGCTGAGTGGGCGGCGCACCCGCAAGGCCTTGGCTACGCCGCCGAGCTTGTTCGCCTGGTCAGGGAATCTGGCGACTTCTGCGTGGGCGTGGCGGCCTTCCCAGAAGGCCACAACAGGGCGGTGAGCAAGGAGGCCGACATCGGCTTCTTCGTCGAGAAGTGCGCGGCGGGCGCTGACTTCGCCATCACGCAGATGTTCTTCTACGTCGATGACTACCTGCGGTTCGCCGACGAGGTCGCCCGCCGCGGCTGCTCAGTGCCCGTGATCCCGGGAATCATGCCGATCACGAGCGTCCCCATGATCGACCGGGCGGTGATGCTGTCAGGCGCCAAGTTCCCGTCCGAGCTGGCCGAGCGGCTGCATGAGCATGCCGAGGACCGGGCCGCGGTGCGAAAGATCGGCGTCGAGTACGCGGCGGGCATGTGCCAGCGGCTGCTCGATTGTGGCGTGCCCGGGCTCCACTTCTACACGCTCAACACGTCGCGAGCGACCAAGGAGATCTACGAGATGCTCGGGCTGGCCGACAGGGGCCAGACGGCTGCCGCGGCCGCGTCCCTGAGCGGCAACTCGGCGCCCATCACGATGTAAGGCGGGCTGCCGCCGGGGAAGTTGTAGCCGGTCAGCAGCTCGGAGAAGCCGAGCCTGCGATACAGCCGGCGCGCTGTGGTGTCGCGGTCAGGCGTGGAGAGAACAGCGGTGCGCTCGGCCCGGCCGCTCGTCAGCGTCATTAGCATCCTCGTGCCGATGCCCGAGCGCTGATGCTGCCTGTAGACATGAACTTCGGCGATCTCCAGGCAGTCGGCCAGCCAGGTCGCCGCGCAGCGGAGGCCGAGTGACCCGGCGAGCGCAGTCCACACCGCGTCGTACCACCACTGGCCCCCCTGGCCGTGGAAACCGTAAGCGAAGCCGACAACTGACCCGCGCTTGGTTCCGTCCGCCTCGCGGGTTGCCAGGGCCCGGAAGTCCGGGCAGGCCGCGTGCCTGCGCATCAGCTCGCGACGGCCAGGCAGCAGCGAAGGATCGGCGTCCATCGCATCGGCGTAAATCGCCAGATATGTATCGAGCTGGCTGATGAACTGCCTGCTGGTGAGCTCGCTGAGCGTGGTGCCTGTGGCCATTTCGCTCAGCCTACGCGACGCCTGTGCGACCGCGGATCAGGGTTGGGCCCGGCCTTCGGCGATTGACTGTCAGACCCATTCGATAGCTTCGAACGCAGCAGCAAAGAGTTGGACAGTAGACCGAATCTATGTTCGAATATAGCTGTGGGAATGCCTGGTAGCCCAACCCCTCTGGCTACCGGGATGCGGCCAGGCGCGGTGTGGGGAAGCGCCCCGCCTGGCCTCCCGCGGCTGAATGGAGGACCTGACCATGAGCACTCCCGCGCAGATTCGCCCGGATCGGTTGCGGTGCAGGATCGCCCCGTCGGCGCTCGCGCTGCTCGAGTCGGCACGGCAGGGCCTCGCCGCGGCTGAGTGTGACCCATCGACCGGGGGCCGTTACGTCGGCGCCCACCTCGCCGCGCTGCGCGCCGCGGCTGCGATCGTGGCTGCGCGCGCCGAGCCCGCCACTCCGCGCAAGAAGCGGCCGCAGAGCGTCTGGGAGCTGCTTCCGCGAGTTGAGCCGACGCTCAGCGAGTGGGCTGCGTTCTTCGCGGCCGGCGCAAGCAAGCGTGCAGCGGCCGAAGCTGGCCTGCCCCGGGCCGTGTCCGGCCGCGAGGCTGACGAGCTGCTTCGCGATGCGGCAACGTTCGTGTCGCTGGCAGAGAGCGCACTCGGCGTACCCGCGCAGTCGTTGCTGCCGTTGCCGGCCGCGATGTGAGATCAGGCGGACTCTACGGCACCGCGGGCAGCGGAGTCGAGTATTCCCCAGCTAATCAATTCCTCGGTCAGATCGGTCGGCGTCTTGTCGTAAATGACGGCAAGCGAGCGGAGATCCTCTTGGCGAATCGAAAGGACACGACCGTTGTAGTCACCGCGCTGGCTCTGAATGGTGGCCACATAGCGGGCGAGCGGTCCGGCCTGGTCCCTTGGCAGCTGCGCCATCCGCTCTAGGTCGATGACCAGCTTGGGAGCAGGGGCCAGCACGCCTGGCGCGGCATCGCCTGGCAGCAGTTCGGAAACGGGGACCCCGTAGAAGTCAGCGAGCTCGGCAAGCTTTTGGACGGTAACAGACCGGTCGCCGCGCTCGTAAGAACCCACCACTACCGCCTTCCAACGGCCGCGGGATTTCTCTTCGACGCCATGCAAGGACAGCCCCTGCTGCGTGCGGATAGCGCGCAAACGAGCGCCGAGCGTCTTCGCGTAATCAGATGGCATTGTCCGTTCCCTGGCCTTACACAGTGGGGGTGAGAGATGGTTACGGACAGTGACGGTAGGCCGAGAGTACGACAAGGTCAAGCCGAACGGCAAAAACTGGTTCAACTTACGCGTGCGGTCGCATCCGGACAGACAGGGTTTACGCCACAAAATGTAATCAAGATCACACACCCGCTGGGCAACGGGTCGGCGCCGCGCCGGTGCTGCCTGCGAAGCCCGTGGCATGTGTGCTGGTAGATTGAGTGCGTTCGACGTCCTTTAAGGCCCGTCCCGTGAGGCGGGGAAGGGGGTCTGTTTATGGCTGGGACCACTCAGCATCCAGCGGTTCACCGCAACTCGGCTCAGCAGCCGGCTCCAGGCGGCGGGAAGTCGGTGCTAGGACCTGACGAGGTTCGGCGGGCGCTCACCAGAATCGGCCACGAGATACTCGAACGCACCGACGGCGGGCGCGAGGTAGTGCTGCTCGGCATACCGACCAGGGGTGTACCGCTCGCGGGCCGGCTCGCGGCCCGGCTCGCCCAGACCGAGGGGATCAACGTCCCCGTCGGGTCGCTCGATATCACCTTGTACCGCGACGACCTGCGACTTCGGCCCGCCAGGGCGCTGGGGCGCACCGAGGTGCCTGCGTCAGGCATCGATGGCAAGATCGTCATCCTGGTCGACGACGTCCTGTTTTCCGGGCGGACTGTGCGGGCGGCGCTCGACGCGCTGGGCGACATCGGAAGGCCGCGCGCGGTGCAGCTGGCCGTGCTCATCGACCGCGGCCACCGCGAGTTGCCGATCAGGCCTGACTACGTCGGCAAGAACTTGCCGACCTCCAAGCGCGAGGTCGTGAAGGTGCTGCTTACCGAGACGGACGGGGCGGATTCTGTGACCCTGCTCGCCAGCGGAGATTCCGGAGAGCCGGATACCGGACAGTCGGAGGCCGGGCAGCCAGGGGTGGTGGAGCGATGAACAGGCATCTGATCTCGGCGGCCGACCTGTCCGCGGGCGAGGCTGTCGCGATACTCGACACCGCCGAGGAACTCGCCAGGCTCGCCGAACGGCCGATTCCGAAGCTCCCGACGCTGCGCGGCCGCACCGTGGTGAATCTGTTCTACGAGGACTCGACCAGGACGAGGATCTCGTTCGAGGCGGCAGCCAAGCGGTTGTCCGCCGACGTGATCAACTTCTCAGCCAAGGGCTCTAGCGTCGCCAAGGGAGAGAGCCTTAAGGACACAGCGCTCACGCTCCAGGCCATGGGTGCCGACGCGGTCGTGATCAGGCACAGCGCCTCCGGCGCTCCGCACCGGCTAGCCGAATGGGTCAAGGGCAGCGTCGTCAACGCGGGCGACGGCACGCACGAGCATCCCACGCAGGCGCTGCTTGACGCGTTCACGATGAGGCGCAGGCTCGGCAAGCTCGACGGGCTGCGGGTGGCGATCGTGGGCGACATCTTGCACAGCAGGGTCGCCAGGTCCAACGTCTGGCTGCTGCGAACCCTGGGTGCTGAGGTCACCCTGGTCGCGCCGCCGACCCTGCTGCCGGTCGCGGTGGACACCTGGCCCTGCCTGGTCAGCTACGACTTCTCGGCCGTGCTGCCAGCCTGCGACGTGGTGATGATGCTCCGGGTGCAGCACGAGCGGATGACGCAGGCTTTCTTCCCGAGCGTCCGCGAGTACAGCCGCAGGTACGGTCTCGACAGCGACCGGATCGCGCTGCTGCCGCCTCACGCGATCGTCATGCACCCTGGCCCGATGAACCGCGGCGTGGAGATCGCCGCCGACGTCGCCGATTCGCCGAGGTCCACGATCGTCGAGCAGGTGACCAACGGCGTGGCGGTGCGGATGGCCGTCCTGTACTTGCTGCTAGGCGGCTCGACGGGGTCCGATCAAGCGGCGGCACGCGCCGTGGAGGCCGCCGAGCGAGTCGGGGCGGCGCTGTGAGCGGCCCGGGCGGTAACGGCGACGTGGGCGCAGCGACGGGCTGGCTCATCAGGGGAGTCAGGCCACTCGGCGGCGAGCCGGCCGACATCGTGATCGAGGGCTCGCTGATCACCGAGGTAGCCAAGGCGGGCCAACCGGGCCTCGCGGAAGGCCGGGAGCTTGCCGTATGTGAGGCCGATGGGCTGATCGCCCTTCCCGGCCTTGTCGACCTGCACACGCACTTGCGGGAGCCGGGCAGGGAGGACGCCGAGACAGTGGCGAGCGGCACGGCTGCCGCCGCGCTTGGCGGCTACACGGTCGTCCACGCCATGGCCAACACCGAGCCTGTGGCTGACACCGCAGGCGTGGTCGAGCAGGTCTGGCGGCTCGGCCGGGAAGCAGGCCACTGCGATGTCCAGCCGGTCGGCGCGGTCACCGCTGGGCTCGACGGCAGGCAGCTCGCCGAACTGGGTGCGATGGCGGACTCGGCTGCGTCGGTGCGGGTGTTCTCCGATGACGGCAGGTGCGTTTCGGACGCCACGCTCATGCGCCGCGCGCTTGAGTACGTGAAGGCATTCGACGGGGTGATCGCCCAGCACGCACAGGAACCCAGGTTGACCGAGGGAGCGCAGCTCAACGAGGGTGAGATCTCGGCCAGGCTGGGACTGACCGGGTGGCCAGCGGTTGCCGAAGAAGCCATCATCGCCAGGGACTGCCTGCTCGCCGCGCACGTTGGCTCTGCCCTGCACGTCTGCCACGTCTCGACCGCCGGATCGGTGGAGATCATCCGCTGGGCCAAGTCCAAGGGCTGGCAGGTGACGGCCGAGGTCACTCCGCATCACCTGCTGCTGACCGACGACCTCGCCGCTGGCTACGACCCGATCTACAAGGTCAACCCGCCGCTGCGGACCGCCGCGGACGTCGCAGCCCTGCGTGAGGGGCTGGCCGACGGGACCATCGACTGCGTGGCCACTGACCACGCTCCGCATCCCAGCGAGTCGAAGGAGTCTGAGTGGTCCATCGCGTCATTCGGCATGACGGGATTGGAGACGGCACTTCGGGTGGTGCATGAGGCGATGGTCAACACCGGGCTGCTCGACTGGTCAGGTGTGGCTGACCGGATGTCGGTCAGGCCGGCGGCCATCGGCAGGCTCAGCCGGGCGTCCGGGCACGGCGGCCAGGTAGCGACGGGTTCGCAGGCGAACCTCGTGCTCTACGACCCCGCGCAGATCAGCACCGTGGACCCGGCGACGCACGCCTCGCGTAGCAGGAACACCCCGTTCGCTGGCATGAAGCTGCCCGGCCGGGTGATCGCGACCTTCCTCCGCGGCCGGCCCACGGTGCTCGACGGCAGGCTGGTCCGGTGACTCTGAGATCGGAGGACAGGAAGCACGCGCTGCTCGTGCTTGAAGACGGCACCTCGTTTCGCGGCCTCGGATTCGGAGCCGAAGGCGAGACGTTCGGGGAGGCTGTGTTCAACACCGGGATGACCGGCTATCAGGAAACCCTCACCGACCCCTCGTACTGCCGCCAGATCGTGGCCATGACGGCGCCGCACATCGGCAACACCGGCATCAACGACGAGGACAACGAATCTCGTGCGATCTGGGTGAGTGGGTTCGTGATCAGGGACTACTCGCCGGTCGCGTCCAACTGGCGGTCGGCGCGCACGCTCGACGCCGAGCTTGCCGACCGTGGCATCACCGCGGTCGCGATCACCGGCACCCGGGCGCTGACCTTGCACCTGCGCGAACGCGGCGCGATGCGAGCAGCAATCAGCACGACAGCGAACGACCCGGCAGAACTGGCAGAACGCGTCAGGCAGAGCCCGAGCATGATCGGCGCCGACCTGGCCAGGGTGGTGAGCACGCCATCGCCTTACCTGGTCGAGCCGCCAGAAGGCGTCGGGGTGAGATACCGGGTCGCTGCCGTTGACCTCGGCATCAAGGCGGCGACCCCGGCCGCGATGGCGCGGCTCGGCTGCGCGGTGACCGTGCTGCCGGCCGCCAGCACAGCCGAGCAGCTCCTGGCGGCCGGGCCCGACGGCGTGTTCTTCTCCAACGGTCCAGGGGATCCGGCAGCCTGCGGGTACGCGGTCGAGGCGATGCGAGGCGTGCTCGCGGCCGGCAGGCCGGCACTCGGAATTTGCCTGGGCAGCCAGGTGCTCGGCCGGGCGCTCGGGCTCGGAACGTACAAGCTCCGGTTTGGCCACCGGGGGGTGAACCAGCCTGTGCAGGATCTGCGCACCGGGCAGGTCCACATCACCAGCCACAACCACGGCTTCGCGGTCGAGACGCCTGGCGGGGGAGCGGGGCACCGTTTCGACACTGAGTTCGGTCCTGCTGAGGTGACTCACCTGAACCTGAATGACGGTGTCGTCGAGGGACTGCGGCTGCTCGACGCTCCGGCGTTCGCCGTCCAGTACCACCCCGAGGCCGCGCCAGGGCCGCACGACGCCCGGGGGCTCTTCGGCCAGTTCTGCGAGCTGATGGAGCGGGGGCGCGCCGCATGATCGACACCGCGCGTCGGTCGTCCGCTGAGCAACGTCGTCCCTGCGTTGCTGTTTCCGGCCGATTCCAGCCGCAACGTCGTCCCTCTGCTGTCGCCCTAGCAACAACTCAGGGACGACGTTGCGGGTTCACGCCGGCCCCGGGCAACAGCAATGTGACGACGTTGCTGTGGGCGAGGGTCGTCCCAGGGAGTCCCCGTGCCTAGGCGACTCGACATCAACTCGGTGCTGGTGATCGGGTCAGGACCTATCGTGATCGGCCAGGCCTGCGAGTTCGACTACTCGGGCACGCAGGCGTGCCGGGTGCTGCGCGACGAGGGGATCAGGGTCAGCCTGGTCAACTCCAACCCGGCGACGATCATGACCGACCCCGAATTCGCCGACGCGACCTACGTCGAGCCGATATCGCTCGAGATTCTCGAGAAGGTCATCGCCGCCGAGCGCCCTGACGCCCTGCTGCCTACGCTCGGCGGCCAGACCGCGCTGAACGCGGCCGTCGCGCTGCACGAACAGGGCACGCTGGCCGAACACGGGGTCGAACTGATCGGCGCCGACATCGAGGCGATCAAGGCCGGCGAAGACCGCAAGCGATTCAAGGAGATCGTGACGGGCCTCGGCGGCGAGGTGCCGCGCAGTTCGATTTGCCACAACTTGGCCGAGTGCGAGGCGGCGGCAGCCGAGCTCGGCCTTCCTGTCGTGGTCAGGCCGTCGTTCACGCTTGGCGGCAGGGGCTCAGGCATCGCGCGCGATGCCGCCGAGCTGCGCCGGATCGCCGGGGCGGGCCTGGACGCGAGCCCGATCACGGAGGTGCTGCTCGAGGAGTCAATCCTGGGCTGGAAGGAATACGAACTCGAGCTGATGCGTGACCGCAACGACAACGTCGTTGTCGTCTGCTCGATCGAGAACGTGGACCCGATGGGCGTGCACACCGGCGACTCCCTGACGGTCGCCCCGGCGATGACGCTCACCGACCGCGAGTACCAGCGGATGCGCGACCTGGCGATCGCGGTGCTCAGGGCGGTCGGCGTGGACACCGGGGGCTGCAACATCCAGTTCGCCGTGCATCCGGGCACCGGGCGGATGGTCGTCATCGAGCTGAACCCGCGAGTCTCCCGGTCAAGCGCCCTGGCGTCGAAGGCCACCGGCTTCCCGATCGCCAAGATCGCGGCCAGGCTCGCGATCGGCTACACGCTCGATGAGATACGCAACGACATCACAGGGCTGACCCCGGCTAGCTTCGAGCCTGCGCTCGATTACGTGGTGGTCAAGGTACCCAGGTTCGCGTTCGAGAAGTTCCCGGGCGCCGACCAGGTCCTGACCACGCACATGAAGTCGGTCGGCGAGGCGATGGCGATCGGCCGGTCGTTCCCCGAGGCGCTGCAGAAAGCGCTCCGCTCGCTTGAGCAGCGCTCGGCGCCGTTGCGCTGGGACGCGCCCCCTGGCGACCGGGCCCCGCTGATCGCGCGCTGCGCCGTGCCGCACGACGGCCGGATGTCGACGTTGCACCAGGCGCTGCGCGCGGGCGCCTCGGTGGCCGAGCTCGCGGCGGCATCGGGCATCGACCTATGGTTCATCGAGCAGATCAAAACCATCGAGCTTGCCGCGGAAAGAATCGCACGGGCCGGGTCATCTCTGGACGAGGCCGCTCTGGCCGAGGCGAAGTCGACGGGCTTCTCCGACGCCCAGATTGGCCAGCTCACCGGGCTGTCCCAGACGCAAGTTCGAGCCCGGCGTCATCAACTCGGGATTCGGCCGGTCTACCACACGGTGGACACCTGCGCCGGCGAGTTCGCCGCCACCACGCCCTACCTGTACTCAAGCTACGACGTGGGAACCGAGGTTCCGGCCTCGGACCGGCCCAGGGTGATCATCCTCGGCAGCGGGCCGAACCGCATCGGCCAGGGCATCGAGTTCGACTACGCCTGCGTCCACGCGTGTTTCGCGGCGTCGCAGGCCGGGTTCGAGACCGTGATGGTGAACTGCAACCCGGAGACGGTCTCCACCGACTACGACACCTCGGACCGGCTCTACTTCGAGCCGCTGACCTTGGAAGACGTGCTCGAAGTGGTCGCCGCCGAGCAATCTGCCGGGCCGGTTGCCGGGGTCATCGTCTCGCTCGGCGGGCAAACCCCGCTCGGGCTCGCCCGCGACCTCAAGGCCGCTGGAGTGCCGATACTCGGGACGTCGCCAGAGGCGATTCACCTGGCCGAGGACCGGTCGGAGTTCAGCGCCGTGCTCGCGGCTGCCGGACTGCTCGCGCCCAGGCACGGCGTGGCCATGTCGGCCGACGACGCCAGCGCCGTCGCCACCGAGATCGGCTACCCGGTGCTCGTGCGGCCTTCTTACGTGCTCGGCGGGCGGGGCATGGAGATCGTCTACGACGAGCCGACGCTGCATGCTTACATGCGCCGGGCAACTCAGGTCAGCCCTGAACATCCGGTGCTGATCGACCGGTTCCTCGACGACGCGATCGAGATCGACGTTGACGCTCTGTTCGACGGCCATGAGCTGTACCTGGGCGGCGTGATGGAGCACATCGAGGAGGCTGGGATCCACTCGGGCGACTCGGCCTGCGCGCTGCCGCCGATCACGCTCGGGCACGAGTACATCGAGGCCGTCCGTGC
>Ga0126381_100005210_pt1 | contig 14276 bp, 14 predicted proteins | sample PanSoiMetPlot_28_FD_96465 | JGI IMG/M metagenome (GOLD analysis project Ga0126381, IMG submission 96465) | Tropical forest soil microbial communities from Panama - MetaG Plot_28 | ecosystem: Environmental > Terrestrial > Soil > Tropical forest > Bulk soil | place: Panama | collected 2016-02-17
ATTCTGGACATCAGCGAAACCGCATCCAAAAACACTCTTTTTCAGGCGAAAAAGAATCTTCGCCAGATGCTGGAAGCGCCGCGCAGCAGCGCCGCGGAGGCCAGATAGCCATGAACATCTCCTGCAACGACCGCGAACGAATTTTCCTCGATGGCACTCGGGAAGAGTGGCTTGCATTCGCGAGGCACGCCGCCAGCTGCCCGGCGTGCGGCGAAGAACTGCGCGCCTGGAAAAATCTCTCGGTTGCCGCGGCTGATCTTCATCAGGAGTGGGATTCCCCATCGCTCTGGTCGCGTATCGAACAAGCTCTATCACCGCAACCCACCGCGGCAGCTTCCTGGTGGCAGCGGCTTCTCGGTTCATGGGGTCTTGAGGCCCTCGAGTGGCAGGCGCCCGCAGCCGCGTTGCTGCTGGTCGCCCTGACCAGCTCCGCCGTCTGGTTGGTCATTCGGCCCGTAGACCCGTCACAAAATCGAGCTTTGCTTAATGACCGGGCGGTCAACGAAGTGGAACGCGCCCAAGCCGACTATGAGCGCGCCATCGATAAGCTCGACGCGCAAGCACGCCCGCAACTTGAGAATTCCTCTACGCCGCTCGTGGCCAACTATCGCGAAAAGCTTCTGGTACTCGATAGCGCCATCGCCGATTTGAAGTCGCAGGCGGGCAGCAATCCGGCCAACGGACACCTGCGCCGCCAGCTGCTTGCGATGTATCAGGAAAAACGGGACACGCTCGAACAAGTTTTGGAGGCCAAACAGTGAAGCTCCCAGCCCTCAGCACGGCAGTAGGAAAAAAAACAGGTGGCGTGGCCTGGCTGCTCTCGGCCGCCCTATTTTTTTTCGCGAATATTCCCGCGCTGGCCAGTGATCCTGCTCAAGAACAGGTCACGCGCGATTTCGAAAAATCGTTCACGCTCTCCGGCAATCAGGGATTCAGCCTGGACCACCGGCTCGGACAGGTTCACATTCAGGGCAACGTTGGCCAAGAACTGAAAGTCTCCGCAAAAATCCACGTGCAGGCGCGCTCCAACGCCGAAGCGCAGGATTTCGCGCAAAAAATCCAGATTGAAGTTCGCGAAGCCGGTGATGGAGTTCACGTCCGTACGGTCTATCCGGACTCCAAATTCCCGCTGATTCGCATCGCCGGCCGCACCTCCTACTCCGTGGATTACGATGTGACCATGCCCGCCGGTGCCCCGTTGTGGCTGCACAACGCTTTTGGCAACGCCGAGGTATCGGGCGTGCATGGTTGGTCGCAAATTGAAAATGGCAACGGCGTTCTGACCGTTCGCGACGCCGGCGCTGCCAAACTTGTGAACTCCTTTGGCCGCGTGGACCTTTCCGACGCGTCCGGCAACTGCTCGGTCACCAACAACAACGGCAGCGTGAACGTCTCAAACATCAAAGGGGCGCTCGAAGTCCGCAATCGCTTCGGTGAAATTGCCGTGTCGCAAGTGAGCGGCGCAACCACCATTTCTGGCGGCAATGGCGCGGTTACTCTTTCCGATGCCGGAGCAAACTCCTCGGTCAGCAATTCTTTCGGACAAGTTACCGTGCGCAAGGTCAATGGCTCCCTGTCCGCTTCCAACAGTAACGGCAGGATCGACGTTTCCGACGTCACCGGCAACGCCGAACTGAGAACTAGTTTTGGGGCCGTGGACGCCGCGCGCATTGGCGGAACGCTGACCATAAATAACAACAACGGCGCCGTGCGCTTCACTGAAGCGCATGGCTTGGTATCCGCAACCACCAGCTTCGGCGCCGTCAATGGCGCCCATTTCTACAAGGGCGCCAATGTTGTCACCGGAAATGGCGCGATCGATCTTGCGGAGGTGGAAGGCGACGTCTATGCGAAAACTTCCTTCGGCTCTGTTCGTGTCCAGAACGTAAAAGGCAACTTCACCGCCCAGGATTCCAACGGCGCGGTCACCGGAAAAAATATCGAAGGCGACGCCAGCGTGGACACTTCCTTTTCCGGCGTGACTCTGGAAGGTATTGGAGGAAAGATTCGGGTCAACAATCAGAATGGCGCAATCGATGTCACTGCGAATTCCAACTCCGGTTGCCGGGACATCAATCTCAAGACTTCCTTCTCCCACATCGCCGTCCGTGTCCCCGCAAACGGCGGCTACAAAGTGAACGCCCACACCTCCTTCGGACACATCAGCACCGAATTGCCGGTCACCGCCACCGGCAGTATGGGTGGTGATTCCCTCAGCGGCACCATCGGCAATGGCGCATGCACACTCGATTTGACCAATTCGAACGGGAACATCGAAATTACCCGGGGGCAATAAGAGCCAAGAAATTGCCAGCGGCTCACTCCTTCGCAGAATCTCTATTCTTCGCTTTTTAGGGGCGCGGATTCTTCCTTACGCCCCGCGCCATGGAAAACGCTTTCCGAATCACTCTGGTTGCTGTCGGCGTAAGCGCAAAGTTTTCCAGCTGGTCCTCGCTGGCCCACGCCACGTCGGTCACATCTCCTCCAGCGACCGCTGCGCCAGAAATTCGTTCGCACAAATAGTCCACGATCACAAAATGAAATCGTGGCCTCCGTTTCTGTTCCCGGGTTTCCGGGTTGGTACTTGCAAACCCTGAGTTCACCACGTCTGTCCAGGTTTCCTCTGCTCCGCAGCCAAAATTGATTCGCTCGAACACTTCGATCATGTCCAATACCCGTACTTCCAGTCCGGTCTCCTCCTTCAACTCCCGTGCCGCGCCCTCCACCAGCGTTTCTCCCAGTTCCAGCGTTCCGCCAGGAATCGACCACTGCCCCTTCAGCGGCTCGTTTGCGCGCCGGATCAGCAGCGTTTTGCCGTCTTCAATCACCACCCCGCCGATTCCCACAATCGGCTTTTCCGGATATTCCCGCCAGGTACTCATGGTCACCAGCTCTTTTCGTGTTTCGCCGACTATCGTCTTTTCAGGCTTGAACGGTAGCGCCGCTTTCCGGCATCATTCATTTGACTTCCTGTATCGCGGTATATAATACGAGGGATTCGGGGTTTTCAGGGTTTCAAGGTTTGTTTTAAAGACCCTAGGAAAAACAAGTTGTACTTGGAAACCTTGGGAAAAGAAGTCGTACTTCCCGACGCTGAGAAGAAGCGGTACTTACGAACCGCGAGAAAAAGAAGTTATAGTTGCAAACCCTGAGCTAACACGTCGGCGGCGGTCGCGATTCTCCACGGTCCCGCCCCGCGAACTTTTTTCGGAGGATCGTGCCGTGATTCGCTGCCCCGATTGTGGCGCCGAAATAGATGTTGATGAGGATGAAGTCGAGGAGGGCGAAATTTTGAGCTGCCCGGAATGTGAATCGGAATTGGAAGTGACCCAGACGCATCCCGTCCATCTGAATCCTATCTCCGACGACCTCGACGATGAGGATGAAGAAGACGAGGACGAGGACGAAATCGAAGAAGACGAAGAAGAAGAGGACGATGAGCCTGAAGAAGACGAGGAAGACGATGAAGAGTAGTTCTGTGTCTCCGTGCATCACATGACGTCATCTGGGCATCCCATGAGCGTGAAATATCGTTCCGCCAAACTCGGCCAAAAGCGCTTCCTCCACTCTGTGGCATTTCTAGCCGCGGCGGTGTTGCTGTCTGCGGGGCGCTCCGCCGCACAGGAGCCAGCAGCCCAGGCTCCGGCGGCTCCCCAGGCGGAATCCTCGTCCCAGCAGAAACCTGGCTCTTCGGCCAGCCGCCATGGCAACGACTTCCTTGTGCGTGGCACGGTTTTTACGCCCAACGGCCTGGCTCTGCCTGGCGCGGAACTCCGCATACGTCGCCGCACCGAAAAGAAATTTCAGTGGCAAACTGTTTCCAACTCGCGTGGGGACTTCGCGGTTCGCGTAAAGATGGGGGCTGATTACGAAGTCGTTGTCCGCGCCAAGGGCTTCGAAGAGCAGTCGCTGCAGGTCGATGCCAAAACCGGGGAGCGCTTCAAGGATCTGGTTTTCCGCATGCAGAAGCAGGAAGGCAAGAAATCATGATGGCGCGCCGCCAGTTGGTTGCCGCCGTCCTACTCGCGCTGTTTTCCGGCTTGCTGCTCCACGCTCAAAATCCCAAGCGCGAATCGCAATTGAAAACGGTGCGCGGCGTGGTCATCGATAAGTCCGACAGCCCGGCCCCCTCCAGTGTGGTGTTCCTGAAGAACGTTCGTACCAATCAGGTACGCAGCAACATCGCCAGTAATGACGGTGGTTACCGCTTCAGCGGCATCGATCCCAACGCCGAATACGAATTGTACGCAGAAAAAGATGGCGCGAAATCACAGACCCACACCATCTCGAGTTTCGACAGCCGCTTGGATATTGTTCTCAATTTGAAGTTGGACAAGAAGAAAAGCTAGCCACCTGTTCTGGCGGCAGGCGCAGCTGCGATTCACACGGTTACATTCTGGCCGGCACGCTGGTTGGGGCTTGCCTTCAACGTGCCGTTTTGTGCCGTGAAACACGCCGCAGCAACCTTGACCTGGAAAGGATTCTCTTTGTCTCGCAATCGACGGTTTTGTCCCCTTGTGATTTTGTTCCTGGCAGGTAATGTTTGCGGCGCAACGAGTATGCGCGCTCAGGAACCCAATTCAGTTGCTCCCGAACAAGTTAAACCCAAGCCCGCACAAGAGCCCTTGCCGGACAAGCCCGCGGAGAAAAAAAATCCTGTGCCTCAGGAAGGCACGCCCATCATCGGCAACAGCAAGCTCGAGAAGGAGACTGGCACGGTCAACGATCGCATTTTTACGGTAATGCCCAACTACGGCACCGTGGAAAACGCCAATGCGCTTCCGCCGTTATCGGCCGGTCAGAAGTACCGCATTGCAACCGCCAGCGTGTTTGACTGGTTTGCGTATCCTTTCAACGCAGCGCTTGCCGGAATTGCTCAAGCCAACAACTCTCCCAAGTCGTGGGGCCAGGGTTGGGGCGCTTACGGTAAGCGCTTCGGCTCCTCCTTCGCCGACAATTCCATCGGCACCTATATGACCGTCGCTGTTTTCCCGTCACTTTTGAAGGAAGATCCGCGCTACTATCAGATGGGCAAGGGTGGATTCAAAAAGCGTGCCTGGCACGGCGTCGAGCGGCTGTTCGTAACGCGAACCGATTCCGGTTACGATCGTTTCAACTACTCGGAATCGGTTGGCAATGCAGTGGCGGCGGGAATCTCCAACATCTATCATCCGGCCGAAGATCGCACCTTCAACCGCAACATGACCACGTTCGGCTTGCTCATCATGTGGGACGGCCTTTCCAACGAAATGAAGGAATTTTGGCCCGACGTCCGCCGCAAGGTCTTCCACAAGAAAAATCCCTGAGCGGTCGGATCGCTCGGGTTACGGCGCAAGAACCGAGAGCGCTCCCGGCAGCACCTCAATGTTCACAGGCGAGACCCCTAACAGCTCGCCATCCCCGTGGAAGCAGGTTTCGCCCTGCGCCGTCAGCCTGACTTTTGCCGCCTGCACTCGCTGCACACGCCAGGTTTTCAATTTCCCACGGAGTAACAGAGGTGGAATCAGTCGCAACACTTCTGCTTTACTTAGCATTTCGAGGATCACCAATTCCAGCATTCCGTCGTCCACGCGCGCTTCCGGCGCCAGCCGTAATCCTCCTCCGTAAGTCGGCGTGTTCAGAACCGCCGCCAGCAAAACCCTTTTTGCGATCCTTGGCAGGTCACTGTCAGGAAACTCTGCCTCCAGCTGAATTCCGTTGAATCCTCGCAGCGCCGCAATCGCCGACACCACATAACGCAGCCTTCCCGGCCACTTCAAGAATTTTCCACTTGCCTGCCGGACAGCCTCCGCGTCCAGGCCCATGCCCCCGCCTCCCACATAGATCGCGGGCGCAACATCCTCGCCTCTGCCACAGAGTCCTACCGCGTCGATCTTGCGAGTCTTGCCGTTCGCAATCACGCCAACCGCTTGATCCGCATCCATAGTAATCCCCAGCGCCGCGGCGAAATCATTTCCGCCACCCGCCGGAATTACTCCCATCCGTACCGCACGGCCGGCACATTCCCCCGCCAGCAATTGCACCGTCCCGTCGCCGCCCATCGCAATCAAGGTCGAGCAGCCGCACTCGATGGCCGCACGCACCCCATTCCGAAATTCATTCCGCGATGCGCTCTGGGTGATCCGTACGGAATAACTGCGCCGCGCAAAGGCCTGGCGCACTTTGCCTACCCTGCCTCCCGCCTTGCCCTGGCCGGCGGACGGGTTCACGAACACAGTTGCAGGCACAATCGATTCCATCCCGCCCTCTTGGCGGAAGCCTCGGATTTCTCTTTGTACTGGAAACCAAGAATCCGCGGCCGGAAGTCTGGCACATCCACGACTCGCGGGACAAGCCTGTAGATCGCCCGGTCAGCTCTTCGGACTGGGCTGAAACCCAGCCAGCTCCATCGCTTTTGCCACTTCCGGGTTCTTTGCAAATTGCTCCCACACAAACCCGGTGCGCGCATTTTCCGCCATCAACAGCGTAATTCCGGCGTTGATTCCGAGCACGTCCGAACTCGCCCAGCCGGTCAGGGGATTGAAGGCATCGACAAACCCGTATTTCTTCCACGCGCGCTTGCCGAATTTCTCTCGGATGTTCTGCAATACGCGGATGCATTCCTTGGGCATGAATACCAGCGAGCCGCCTGTGGCGCATGGCACGACGCTACCGTCGATTCTGCCCATGGCTGGCGGCCCGCCCCACACGGCGTAGCCGTGCTCGGAATCCGACGCCGTAATACCCCAGAGATCCTCGGCATAGTCCGGAAATCGATCCGCCAATTCCAGGCACCACAATTTGTGAATCTTGGTTGCAACGATGGAGTTCGCAAAATAGTCGGTATATTTGTCGTGCGTTCCGCGGAAATTGAACCAGGCGTGCGAATACTGGTGCGCGAACAGCGGCGCGTGCGCTCCTAAATAAGCAATTTCATTGAATTCAAAACGCGGTCGCTGCCAGTCATTCCACACCGCCGGCGGTAATGGATGCGTTCGCGACGCGAAACCCAGCAAGTACATCATCATCATTTCGCTGTAGGTATCCCACCGCGTTTTCAAAAATCCCTGCTCCGGAATCCAGCCCATCGACAGCGTCTGCCCGCCGTGCAGCACCCAGGTCCAGTCGATCCGTTCGTACAACTCCGTCGCCAGTCCCTGAATTTCTTTGTCGTCAAAGTATCCCTTGCAGGTCAACGCGCCGCACAAAAATAGGCAAGTATCGATCGGCGATACCTCAGAGTTCAGCATGCGCTGCCCGGTCTCGCCGCTCACAAAGTGATACAAGAATCCGTGCTGTTGCTGCACATTCCTCAGCGCAAAGCTCAAGGTAACCTTCACGCGCTCGCGTACCGTCGCGTCCTCTTCCCATCCACGCCGCGCGGCGATACACAGCGCCGTCAATCCGAATCCGGTAGCCGCCACGCTGGATGCATTTCTCGGTGCACCGCCATCCGCAGAGCCGCGATCTTCCACCTGCCCGGTCTTGGAGTTGGCCTGCTCCCAAAAATAGAGGAATGACGCCTGTTCGACCTCATCCAGGAACACGTCTTCGTCATCGGTAAATCGGTACAGGGAAGGATCAAAGGAAAACAGCTTGGCGGGCAACCCCGGCGTAGTTTCCCGGAAAACCAGGTGCTGCGGGTCTTGGTTCGTGGCTCTTCTAAGTCCCGGCTCGGTGCCGCTGTAGCTCACTAGCCCCAGCGGCGCCGCTGCGCTGAACAGGCTTGCCTGTTTTAGCCACTCGCGCCGGTTCAGTTTACGTGGGCTCACGCGGCATTCCTTGGGTCTCGCCGCTTCCAATAGGGTCTTGGATCGCGAATGTTCTCTCGCGTACAGCGCGCCATTTTACCTTTCAACTCCTGCGCCTTCCAAATTAGACCCAACTAAACCGATTTACCTGCTTGCGCTCGCGCCTGTTTGCTTGCTATTTCCCTGCTCGGCTCGCTGTCTTTCGGGGGTGGCCGCTTCAACCTTGGTGCCGGCGGGGGGAATCGAACCCACGGCCTAGGGATTATGAGACCCTCGCTCTACCACTGAGCTACGCCGGCAAAAAGCAGCCTTTTATCCTACGAAGACGCTCGCAATTCAGTCAAGCCTTCTTGCAGCGCGCTGGCAACCCCGTTTATACGAACTATTTCGTATCTTTTTGGCCAGGCTCCGCCCTGCGAAGGGCGCTACTCCCGACGTAGTTTTAGTACTACTGTACTGTTGCGAAACACATTCCCGCCTCCTACCATCTCACCGTCGATAAGCACTCTACTCTAATCGAGTCGGGCCTAATCGCCCGCCGGTTCAAGTTGGGTGCTCTTCGAAAAAAAGTATAGGTCCGCTCGTCGGACCCCTTGACATTGGTGTTCAAAAAGGTACATTACCTCCGGGAAATCTGTGTTCCTCGGAGGAACAATGTCAAGGAAACTCACGTTCTTTGCGGCGATGGCAATTCTCGTCGGCGCAATGGGCTTGAAGACCGCTGTCGCAGGTAGCGGCAGTGGAGTCGCCGTGGCGAGAAACGGTGGAGCTCCTGCACCGCCTTCTCCCTGGAAGAACGGTGGGGCACCAGCACCGCCGAGCCCCTGGAAGAATGGTGGAGCTCCTGCGCCCCCTTCTCCCTGGAAAAATGGCGGAGCGCCTGCACCTCCGTCGCCCTGGTAGTAACGTCTCATCTCAGCAAACTAAGCTGAGCGGACAAACCAGGGCGTCGATAAGGATCACGTGCCTGGTCCAATTGAATTCTTTATTTGGTGTGCGTGCTTCGTTCTTGAAGTGGCCGTGGTAGTGTGCGCGATTCGCGCAAAAGTTTTTCGACGTTACTTTCCTCTGAATCTCTACATGGCCGCCTCGGCCGTTGGCGACATACTGCGTTTCCGAATCCTCTTTCACTACGGCTACACTTCCAGGGAATATTTTTACTTCTACTACTATTCTGATGCTCTTCTGACCGTGGCGCTATACCTCGCGCTGATTAGCCTGTTCGTCCATGTTTTTAAGGAATTAGGCGCCGAAAAACTGGTCATTTTTGGCGCCTGCTGTCTGCTCATCGGAACTTCTCTGTTTTCTTACTTTGTGATCCAACAATCCACAGGCCGCCTGCTCACCCGCTTTGTCGTCGAACTCTCGCAGAATCTCTACTTCGTCGGCTTGGTGCTCACGTATGTGTTGTGGGGCGCCATCCTCAAACTTCGCGAGACCCGCAGCCAGCTGGTTCAGCTGGTCCTGGCGCTGGGAGTTTATTTCAGCCTTTTCGCGGCGAATTATGCCATTCGCAACCTCTATCCGGCGATTAGCACGCTGGCCATCGCGCTGCTTCAATTCTTGGGCTGCTTCCTGCCCGCTGCCTGGGCCTATGCTTTCTATCGACTGCCCAAAGAGGCCCGTCTGGTTCCTTCCAGCTTGGCGGTGATCCCACGATGATGGCCGCCGTCATTCTGGTCTGCTCACTAGTTCTGATGCTGCAGTTTTTTGTATCCTACTGCCGCTCGCTGATCGGAGCCTCCTCCAAGGAACAGCTGCCGCTCGAAGTGCAGGAAGTCACGGGAATTTCCCGAGTAGCTTCTCCCGATGATTTCACTCGCGTGGTGCAGCTCCTCAACCTCTGTCCCGAGCGCCCGGAAGACCGCAGCGACCTCCGAGCCATCGGCGCTTACTACCGCTTGCTGGGCTTCGTACGCTCCACCATTGCTCTGGCTGCTCCCTCTCTCAGAACTTGGGCCGACCGTGAGCGCGCTCAATGCAGTTATTTCGCCGCCGTGGCTCTAGGCCGCCGGATCGCCTTCAGCCGCAATCTCCTCGCCCAGCAGATGTTGCCCTAAGCCATCTCACTTTACGTTTCTGCAGGGTTCCTCTTTCGCCATCCCGCTCCTGATTTTCAGCGTTGACTTTTTTCTCCGCGTGCTATTCTACATTCTGATTCACTCCTCGCCGGAGTGGAAGCGTCCGCAGCGCAAAACGCACCGGTGAATAAAACATGCTTGCAGTGTGGCGCGATACTCCAATCCGGAGTTCGTGTCTGTAGTTTTTGTGATTCACAACTTCCCGCCGCCGACTCCATTTGGCGTGGTGAAGTCGCCAGCCGCCTGGCTGCCTATCGTGCGCGCAGGCGAAAAAATTCGCGCGAGGACGGCCAGCCGCACCTGCCTTTCGATCAGCCCGGCCAAGCTAGGTCTATTTCCGCCGCCGTTGCGGTAACAGAATCGCCGGCTTCCGACGACGATTTCTCTTTCACCATCGCCATCGGACGCAGCAACAACCGACGCGCTTCCGACGACGCGCAAATGTACATCGACGTTTCGCTTCCTCCTGGCCAGAACGCCGCGTCCGAATTGCCGCCGTCATCTTCAGAAGAAGCAGCCGCACAGCACACCGGCCTTTACCCCGTCGCCAGCATCGACGAACGTCGTCTGGCAGGCTTAATCGATGCCGCGTGTCTGCTCTTTGCCTGTGGTGGGTTCCTTGCCCTGTTCGGCTCGCTCGGTGGACACTTTGCCTTCAGCAAACTAAGCGCGGCCGTTTACGCCGGTTCGTTTGCCATCGTTTATCTGCAGTATTTCGCGCTGTTCACCGTTTTCGGCGGAACCACTCCCGGCATGATGGTGCGCGGCCTTCGCGTCGTTGATTTTTCCGGCGAAGAACCCTCGCCTCGCCAGTTCGCTCTGCGCGCCGCCGGCTACATGTTAAGCGCCGGCACTTTCTTCCTGGGCTTCCTGTGGTCCCAATGGGATGAGGACGAACTCACCTGGCACGACCGTATTTCCCGCACTTATCTCAGTTCCGCCAACAGTATCGCCGACTCCGAATTCAGCGGCGCCGCCCACACTCACTAACCCATATCGCTTATTCGGTTGTCAGCCTGAAGCGGTCTGACAAGCGCCGCCCGATTGACGATTCCGGCCGCCGGAAAGGATCTCCACTGTGAAATAGGCACCCGTTAGACTGTCGGTCGTGGCTCAAAGGAACGCACATCAGCTCTTCCGCCTATACAAATACATGCTGTACTTCGAACGCGGCACATACCCTTCCGCCTTCTCGTCCCATTCGTAGGTGGTGGCCATCCGGATGTCCGCGACGCCCACCACACGATATTCTTCGCCGATATATTTTTCCGCCCACAGCAAGATTGCCGGATCCGAATTCTCTTTGCGTAACCACGATGTGGACACCACCACCTTAACCAGGTACTCCGGCTTGGCCCTCTCGATCTCCTCCATCATTTCCCGCTGCATCTGCGACGCGTACTTCTGCTCTTCCATCAACCCGTAGGTGTAGATATACCCGGTCGCCGAATGGCGACTCGAATAAAAATAAATTTCCGGCTCCGATCCTAGCACTGCTACCTGCGCACCGGCGTCTGAATGTTCGCTGATGTATTTTGCGAATTCCATTGCTTCTGGAAAGGGATTGCCTCCGTATTCGCGCCGGATCACCTCATACGGACTCGAGATAAAGAAATTTGCGCGCTGTGCGTACAACGCCTGTCCGTATCCCGCAACAAATAGCGCCACCGGAACCAAGCTCAGGCGCGCAATCGACAGCCGCCGCGCCACCCTGGCCTGGAACTGCTCGGTGCACCATTTCACTGCTTTCCCGGCCAGCAGGCACAATGGCGGCAGCAGCAAAATAAAATAGTGCGGCCGGTAATACAGCCCAGCGCTCGCTCCCACGAACGACCACACCAGCAGACTGAGGATGAAACTCATCGCAGCGCCTTTTCCCCGTTCATAGACTTCCGCCAGGATTCCCACAGCCGCAAAACACCACACTACCGGCGCGCCAAAAAAAAGCCGCGGTTCCGCATCCCGCAAGTAGTTCATCCCCTGCGTAAAGCCGGTTGATGTGCCGTATTGGCTGGCGTAGGAAATGGTCCAAAACCAGAATTTTCCGAACACTCCTGCCCGGTACAATGCCAGGCAAGTCACCGCATACGGAATCGCCACCCCGGCTGCGTAGGCGCAGATTCGCGCCACCAAACGCTTTCGTCTGGTCGATCTCTGCCAGCCTCTCCACACTATTTCTTGCAGCCCGAATAAAATAAACACCGCGCCGGGCTGTTTCATCAGAAACGCCAGGCCCATACACAGTCCCGCTGCAAAATAGATTCCCCAGCTTCCCGACTCTCTTGCCGCCAGCAACAGCAGCAGCCCCGCCAGCGCCGCCAGCACCACAAAATGAGTTGCGTGGCCCTCCAGTCCTTGCACCGCTTGACTCGTCGAAAGCAGCGCGTAGCTAGCGGCGGCAATCACTCCCGCCAGATTTCCATACAATCGACGCCCCAAAAAAAACAGCAGCGCGGTCGCGCAGCCGTTCACCAGCAGCAATCCCACATGAATCCCGGCCAACGACTCCCCAAACGCCTGCATGATTCCCGCATACGCCACGTAGGTTCCCGGCAATTTCATGTTGTAAGCGAGTTGGTAGGGAGGAATCCCCTGCAGAATCAATTGACCCGCGTAAGCGTATTCGCCTTCATCGCGTTCGAGCGGCATCTCCCGCAACCGCCAGCGGATCCCCGCAAACAAAACCAGCACCAGCAACACCGACGCCAAGGCCAGCCGGCGCGAACGGCGCATCCGCCGCTCAGGCTCAAGCCACTTTGACTCGCCACTTTCACTCTGAGCGCTCACCAAACGAACTTCCTCCATTCGTGCCTCTTTTCTAGCTTTGCGCATCGTCCAGCCGGTTCCACAGTCTAGCTTTCGCTCTTCGCCTCCGAACTCCCCGCATTCCCAACGGCTTCCACTTCGATGCGCACTTCACTGTTGGGATGAGCGGGCTTGCCGAACAAGTGCTGTTCCCGGACTGCTGGTACAGATTCGGTTTCGGCAGTTTTCGGCACTTTGTATCGGTCAGTGCGGGCCGTCGTGTGAGGAGGCATCGATCTTGGTAAACCCAGGCACGGGGATATAGGATTCGCGAATGCGGCGATACCAGAGTTGCGAGGCCAACCATTGCCTGCCGGAATAAAACCAGCGCGGCGGCAGAACGAGGGCTGGCAGCAGAGAAAGTGCACGGAAGGCCCTACTTTTCCAACCTGCGTCGGCGTGCTGAATGCGATAGATGTTATTCTCGGTACGGTACGTTTCCAAGGGCCAACCGCCGTCGAGCTTGAGGCGCAATTGGGTGGCTTCGGACTGCAGGAGTTCAAGGAGGGGAACGACGGCTTCGGTAGGCGTGCCTAAGGTGGGGAGAGTGGTGCGCAAGGCCTCGGCGAGGGATTCGAGTACCCGCTGCTTGCGGCGTTCTCCTGCAGAGCTAGCACCCGCGGCAAGATAGAGATTCCCGGTATGAATGCGGTAATGTGTAAGTGGGTCAGGGAGAATGGCGCACTCTGCGAGTCCAGCTGCCGCAGTGAAAAGGTATTCGTCGGCCTCAAATATTAGAGCCTCAGGGATAGGCAGAAGTTTTCGAGCTAAATTGGCGCGAAGGGCGAGGCGGCTGGTACCGAAGTAGCAACGACTCAATCGAAAGATGTTCGCAGAAACAGAAGTATTCAGGCGAAGGAATTGGAGCTTTCCTGGAGCAATGACACGCTCGGAGCCGTCCGCAAAGGATTCGATGAAAGCATGTCCAACCATCCCAAGCGAAGAATATTCGGAGAACACTTGAGAAATGCGACGGAGTTTGCCTTTCGTCCACCAATCGTCGCCATCGAGAAAAACCAGGATGTCGCCGCGGCACTCCGGAATACCGGCGTTGAAAGCGGAAGCCTGTCCGCCGTTGCGCTTGCGTATCAGACGGAGGCGAGGCTCGAACTGGCGAACGAGCTCGGGTGTGCGGTCCATCGAGCCGTCGTCCAATACGATGATCTCGCGCTGGCCAGCTGGGAAATCTTGGTCGAGCACGCTTGAGATGGCACGCTCGATGAAGCGTTCGTGATTATAGGTATCGATGAGAACGCTTAGGAACATGCGGGTTTATGGACCCCTTTCGAAGCGTCCTAGACTGCCCAACGTCCACTCGTTTGGCCCATAGGTGTATTGCGCGCGGGCGGGCAACTCGGAAGGACTAGAGCAACCGAAGCCGTCAATCAAGCAAACACAAAGCCGAGTTTTTTGTTCACCAAACACCCCAAGGAAATCATGCCACATATAGAACTGGCGAAGTACGGGAAACTTGCTCCGCGCCTGCAAACCCTGATCGCAGCTGGAGTATTCCCGGGGCCTGCAAACGCCAAGCATGCTGGAGCCAGTGACACCGACCGCCGAAAGGGTTGGCGACTGATAGGCTCTTGCCAACCACTGAGTCACACCTCGACTCCACACATCTCGGTCCCAGAGGAAATCATATGCGCCAAGAACTGAG
>Ga0126381_100005211_pt1 | contig 14275 bp, 11 predicted proteins | sample PanSoiMetPlot_28_FD_96465 | JGI IMG/M metagenome (GOLD analysis project Ga0126381, IMG submission 96465) | Tropical forest soil microbial communities from Panama - MetaG Plot_28 | ecosystem: Environmental > Terrestrial > Soil > Tropical forest > Bulk soil | place: Panama | collected 2016-02-17
GCCTTAGAGAGGTAGATGGCGGAGAAGGAGGGATTCGAACCCTCGATAGAGGTTTAAGCCCCTATAGCGGTTTAGCAAACCGCCGCCCTCAGCCACTAGGCGACTTCTCCGCACTCACTTTCTTGCTGATGGCTTACAACCGAATGAGTATATCCGATGGTTAAATCGGATTTCAAGCAGGCAGAATCGGGAAAGGAGCGCGTTACTTAAGCCATGCATCCGAGATGGCAACGTCCACGGTCATCGGGACGCTTCTGATGAACTCCCGCGCAGCCAGGATCATTTCACGCTCCATGATTTGTTTGCTCGCTTCGGCATTTTCCTCGACTACCTCAACCACAATCTCGTCATGGACGCAGTTGACCACCCTGGCGCTAAGCGGCTTGAGTGGCTCGTAAAGTCTGGCTAGCGCCCGCTTTATGATATCAGCGCTGGACCCTTGAATCGGCGCGTTCTTGCCGAAACGCTCCATCGCCGCGACCTGGGCGCGGTCTGCCGGATCGAATGTAAATGAGACCATTCGACCGGACCTTGTGCGGCTGACGCGATCCTGAATGGCGCGGTCAGCTGCTTCCCGAAGCCATTCCGCGACTCCCTTGTATGCCCCAAAGTATTTTCTGATCAAATCCTCAGCCTCCTCTATCGAGCACTCAATCCTGGCTGCGAGGCCCTGGGGACCAAGTCCGTACATGAGGCCGTAGTTCAGTTGCTTGGCAGCGGCCCGCTGCTCCTTGGATACCTCGTCGATTCTTACCCCGAGCATCTGACTTGCTGTAGCGCAATGCAAATCCTCGCCAGAAACCAGAGCTTTGACCAGCGCGGCGTCCTGAGACCAGTCGGCGAGGATTCGTAATTCTATCTGGGAGTAATCGGCGATTACCAGTTTTCGCCCTGCTGGAGCGCGGAAACAGGTTCGATATTCGGGCGTATTCGGTATTTGCTGGAGGTTGGGGTCAGAGCAACTCATCCGGCCGCCGCTTGCGCCAATCTGTCTGAAGTCCGGATGCAAGCGGCCGGTTACGGGACTGATGTGGTTGAGCATCGACGGGCCATAACTCGACAGCGCCTTCTGAACCGTCCTATATTCCAGCAACTTGTGAACGACCGGAAAATCTCGCGCTATGGGCTGTAGTTGCCAGCTTCGAGTCCCTTCGACGTTGATTCCCATCCGTCCCAGCGCTTCGATGATCTGTGCCGGGCTATCCAGGTTGATGTCGGGGTCGCCGAACAACGAGAGCTGTTCGATCCCCTCGGCGAGCGCTTTCTTCAGCTCGACCGAGAGGATGTCATGGGCCTGTTGGACCACCTGAGCTTGCTTGAGCCAGCAGTCCCGGTCGATCGCCATTCCAGCAAGCTCCATCGCGGCGATGGGCAGGACGCATTCGAATTCCAGACCAGCCACCTCGTGCATCTGAAGGTCGTACAACTTGGCTTCAAGTTCGCGCTTGAGGGGCAGCATCAATTCGGCGTCCTTGGCTGCGTACTCCAATTGCTCGCTCGTCAATTGCCCTGACCAGTCGCTGGACTGGGCCGTCTTGTCGACCTCCTCGCCAAGATATCTCTCCGAAACCGCAGCCAGTCCATGACTGATGTCAGGCGCCCCCGCTGCTATCAGTTTGCTTGCCAGTAGCGTGTCAAAGACGCCGCGCACTTCAATGCCGCCGTGATGAAGAAGCATCTTGAGATCGAATTTGGCGTTATGCAGTACTTTTATCCGGTTGGCTGAAGACAGGACCTGGCGCAATTCAGGATGATCGAGAGCAGGAACCTTGAAAAGATCGATGACGACGTTGTGATCTGGCACTGCTAACTGAAGAAGCCTGATCCGGCTCCTATATGGATCGAAGCCAGTTGTCTCCGTGTCTACGCCGATCACCGGAGCCGCAACGAATTCGCGGCAGGCCTCATCCAGGCTGGCCGGCGTATCCACAAGCGTGCATTTCGTTCTAGTCAATTTTCCTCGCGGGCTATCCGCTTCACAACGGCTTGATCGCTTTTCGTCGTTCGTCCGGACTCTTGAACTGCAATCCGGATCCCCCCATGTCTCCACGCGCCTCCTCAGCCTCTATTCGAGGGTTCGAATGCCTCACCCCGCTTCGCTTGAGAAAGCTGGATACGCTCTATAATATCAAAGTTTCGGCGATGCCGGCGCTCTAATCAACGCGGCTGGGAATAGAGGATTGGTCGCTCAATCCCGCCGCGAACCTTTGCCTGACGTTGCCAGTCTCGAGTTGTTATGAAAGTGATGACGGAAATAGACGAACGAAGAGAGCAGTTTATGTCCCGGATTAAAGGCGGAGCCGCGATCTTTGTCAGCGCAGCTGTCGCAATTCGCAATGGGGACGTGGAACACGAATACCGGCAAGACACCGATTTCTATTACCTCACCGGGTTTGAAGAGCCGAATGCAGTGGCGGTGCTCGTTCCCGATCATCCCGATTCGAGATTTGTGCTGTTTGTACAACCTAAGGATCCCGAAAGGGAAGTCTGGACGGGATGGCGCGCCGGCGAAGCGGGCGCCGTTGGCGGTTTTGGGGCTAACGTTGCGCACACTATCGACCAGCTCGACAAGGAACTGCCCAAACTCTTGTCCGCGGCCAACCGGATTTATTACAGGTTAGGCAGCGACCCTGGTTTCGATGAGCGCATTGTTAGACTGATGCCCAGATTCCAGCGTGAGCGGCAGCGTAACGGTATCGGCCCAACCTCTATCGTCGATCCTGGCCAGACGCTCCACGAACTTCGGCTGGTCAAGGACGACGAGGAGCTGACCCGCCTGGAGCGCGCAGTCGACATAAGCTGCGAAGCCCACCTGGAGGCGATAAAAGCCCTCAGGCCGGGAATGTTCGAGTATGAGCTGGAAGCTATTCTGAGCTATGTGTTTCTGAAGAATGGCAGCCGGCGCCCCGGGTACGCTTCAATTGTGGCATCTGGTCCTAATTCCACAGTCCTCCACTATACGTCCAACAAGTGCCGGATAAGGGAAGATGATCTGGTTCTGATCGATGCCGGTGCCGAGTTTGACTACTTTACAGGCGATGTCACCCGCACCATTCCAGCAAGCGGCAAATTCAATGAGGCCCAGGCCGAAATCTACGAGATTGTACTGAGCGCCCAGGTCGAAGCCATAAGGGCCGTCAAGCCCGGTGCGGCCTTTATAGACCCGCATGACCGGGCGGTCCGGGTTTTGACCGAGGGCCTCATACGGCTTGGTATTCTGAAGGGTGAGCCGGACAAAATTATAGAAGACGGCGAGTACCAGAAGTATTATATGCACCGCACCAGCCATTGGCTGGGCATGGACGTGCATGACGCCGGCCCCTATAAGGAAGGGGACGAATGGCGCCGGCTAGCCCCGGGCATGGTTCTCACTGTGGAGCCCGGTCTATATTTTAACGAAGATGATCCCACAGTCCCTTCGCGGTTTCGCGGCATTGGCATTCGCATCGAGGACGATGTGCTGGTGGTGCAAGGCGGCAACCGGATTCTGTCCGAAAGGGTGCCTAAGAATATAGCCGCGATCGAAGAATTGATGGCGGCATCCAGGCGGAGCTAGCTTCAGCCTCGATCAAGAATAACTGAGACAACGGACGCAATACTGAATGGCTCGAAAGAAAGAACCACTTGAGGCGAAGAAAGCGCGGACAGCCGAAATAGTAAGGCTCCTCAAAAAGGAATATCCTGATGCCCACACCAGCCTCAACCACACCAATCCACTGGAGCTGTTGATCGCCACCATGCTCTCAGCTCAGAGCACGGATGCAACGGTCAATATCGTCACCGCGGATCTGTTCAGGAAATATCGAAGCTGCGCGGACTACCTGGCGGCGCCGCGCTCCGAGCTCGAACAGGATATCCATGCGACCGGCTTTTTCAGGAACAAAGCAAAGGCCATCCACGGTGCTTGTGGGGCGATTGTTGAAAAGTTTGGCGGAGAAGTTCCAAACAACATGGAGGACATGGTTACTCTTCCAGGGGTCGGGCGCAAAACCGCCAACGTAGTGTTGGGCAACGCATTCGGGATCGCCGCTGGTGTAGTTGTCGACACCCACGTGGCGCGGCTGTCCCAAAGACTTGGACTCACGGATGAGAACCAGCCCGAAAAGATAGAGAAGGACCTGATGGAATTGGTGCCAAAGAGGGACTGGATTCTTTTCCCTCATCTTCTGATTTATCACGGGCGGCGGATCTGCATAGCCCGAAAGCCCAAGTGCGCGGAATGTGTTGTCGAGAGGTTATGCCCGGCTTCGTTGTTAAAGGTTTCAGCTAAACCAACCCGCAAAGCTGCCGCCAAGCCATCCGGCAAGGCTGCCGCTAAGCTAACCCGCAAGACTACCGCCAAACGCGCGGGGCGCTAGTGAACCTCGCGGATCCTCTTTCCCTTCGAGTAACTTCAGGAAAGCCGAAGGCTGCGTCATAACCAGTCCCGGGTCACGTCGCACCACAGCACCAGACCACTCCAATCGCCGAAACTCCTATAGTGCCGCTCTATTCTTTTGTCGGGCACTCGGCGGCCTCGGGCATGGAGTTCGGAGTACCTTCCTCGAACCCAGGAGTCCAGGGCAAGACCGTGGTAACGGCCCAGCAGCTTCAGCATGTTCTCGGCCGTATAATCGCCGACGCCTTTTACCGCCTTTATCTCTCGCTTTAAGTCGGGACCGGCCTTCTGGGTCGTGAGCCACCCTTCGACATCCAATTCCCCCGATGCCACCTTGCGAGCCAGCTCTCTAAGGTAGGGTGCCCGATATCCCGCCCGGACAACCTTTCGATAAAAGCTTTCAGGCATTCGCGCCATCTCTTTGGGGGTAGGGAAGGAGTACCTGCCGTCCTTAGTCTTGTGGCCGAGGGCGCGCACAAGCTGGGTTACCATTACCTCCGTCAGCGCCCACGAACAATTGGTAGTACAGACCATCTTTACCAGGTCTTCGAAGACGGTCGGCGCCCGAAGCAGGCGGCCGGCTCCCTCAGCGGCAATCCATTGGAAGGCCGGATCAAGCGCCACTTGCCTGTAGAACTCGTCCATATCATCGTCGAGCCTTAACATGTGCCGGACAAATTGACTAACAAGCTCTGCGCGAGTCCTGGCCAGCCTGACCGGGCTTTTGATCGCAACCACGCCATCGAGTTGGCTGATCTCGACTGTAACAGGGTCGCTTTCGCCAAGATCGACGACTCGCTTAAGCATGAACGAGGCGCGGTCGAATTCGAAAGGCTTTAACTCGCACCATCCGTGGCTCAGCACGGTTCGCTTGAAATTAAATGACGCTGGAACTTCAATCCTTATTTCCATTAGTTAAGTCTTCGAAACTGCCTCTTCGGGATCTTCATCGGATACCTGCCTTTTGCGGACCCTTGAATCGCAGGCGGGACCTGGGAGCGCCGAAAGCGAGCAGGCCGCCAACCTGTTCATATCTCTTCGTCGAGGTCTATCAGATCGTCTATCGGCTCGATCGTGAAATATAGATCAAAATTCTCCGCCGATCTTGGTATGTCAATTCCCGACGAGATGAAAAGATGTTCGAGGAACCGCTCCTTCACTTGCCGCTGCTCATCGACTACATCTTGGCCGAAGCCTCCCTGGGTGATGGATACTACGACCGAATTCGGTGATTCGTCGCCGCTTGTTGTAATAGCCTCTGACGCTGCGCGCTGGCTGGCTAGCACAGCGAGGTATTCAGGCTTGTAACCAATCACGTAATGAGACTTCTCCATTTCCACTTCAGTATGGCCTTTAGACGACAACCCGAGAGCTTCTCTTGGGCTTCAGTACCCGGACAGACGGCGCGCTGCACAAAGATTTCGTGACCGCTCGCTGACCTGGACCCCGGAGGGGTCTCCTATCGATAGTAGTGGACCCAAGACCCCAGACTCAAGGCTTCCTTTGGTAGGAAGCTCGAATGACGGTTTTTATGTTACCCCGGATGTTGAAGTCGCCTTCGATTTCGACGGCAAGAGGCTGACAGGCTCGGACGAAATCCTCAAGGATTCTATTAACCACGTGCTCGTGGAATATTTTTATCGATCGGTAAGAGTTTATATACAACTTCAATGACTTCAGCTCGACGCACCTCTCCGCTGGAATGTAGTCGATCTTTATTGTGGCGAAGTCTGGAAAGTCAGAGAACGGGCAGATAGCAGTGAATTCCGGGCATGTGAACGAGATCCGGGTTTCCTTGCCTTTGTACTTGTAATCGAACGTTTCCAGAGGATAAAGGTCCATGTTCTCTGGAGGAGTCTCTTCGATCTGTATACCAGAGTGCTCTAGAGTTTCGATGGTCATTGTCTTCGCTCCAATCGTCCCAGCTACCCGCCAACATGACTGCCTTATGTCGAGCTCAGTAGGGACGATTGTACTGATTGTAAGAATCGTAGGGCTCGTTATATTGGTTCTTCGGCCTGAACAGAAACGTCAGGATCACACCGGCAAAAAAGCCGCCTATGTGTGCCATATAGGCGACTCCGCCGCCCCCCGTTTGCGCGGTTGCCTCTGATATCGACGCGAACTGGCTGAATAACTGAATCAAAATCCAAACTCCTATTACGACCACGGCGGGCAGCCAGATGATTGTAATTAGAAAGTAAAACACAAGCGTTCGTATCCGGTTTCGGGGAAACATCACAAGGTACCCCCCGAGTACCCCGGCAATTGCCCCTGACGCACCAAGGGAAGGCACAAGGGAGTCGGGCGCCAGCGCGATCTGGGCAAACGCTGCGGCGAATCCGCAAATGAGATAAAAGATCAAATACTTCAGGTGTCCGAATGCGTCCTCGACGTTGTCGCCGAATACCCACAGGTATAGCATATTGCCGCCGATGTGTAACCAGCTGCCGTGCATGAACATCGAGGTCAGCAGCGTTAGGTAAATCGGATGCGGGCCGGGCCCCTGTACAATTCCGTGCGGTATGCCAGCGACTGGAGTGCGACCAACCAGATCAATTCCATGTGTGATTTCGTATGGGACGACCGAATAACCCGTTATAAACAAGTCACCCTGTGACAGCTCAATCAGAAACACGATTACATTGAGCGCTATAATCGCATAGTTCACAATTGGGAAACTGCCCTTGCCGGTCCTTTCGTCCCCGATCGGAAAAAGCATTTGTCTCTCAGTCCTTTATGTTAGTAAAACCGGCCATTGAATCGGGTCCGCGACGGGTCCGAACCCGCTTGTTCTCCAAAAGCACCTGGTTTTCCGCGAAGCTCTAGCTTCCGCTCCATTTCAGTTTATCCCGCAGGATCTGGAAGTAATCACGGTCCTTGGGCAGCACCGTATTGAAACTCTTCGAGCTCTTCCTGAGCTTTATCACATCGCCGGTCAACAAGGGCATCCCGGTCTGTCCGTCGGATGTCAACATTACTTCTTGTTCCCTCGTATCGATCCTTAGCTGTATTTCGACGGTGTCCGGCAGAATGATTGGCCGGTTAGTGAGTGTGTGCGGACAGATCGGAGCAACGCAAATTGCCGGTGTACCCGGATATATTATCGGACCTCCGGCAGACAGGTTATATGCGGTTGACCCGGTGGGAGTCGCTACTATGAGACCGTCTCCCCTATAGGTCGTCACCGCACGACTGCCGATCCAGCAATGAATCTCTATGACTCGGGATAAGGCCGAGCGGTTGATTGCGACGTCGTTCAGGACGGTTCCGGCCCCGGCCAGAACGTCTTTACGCAGGCACTCCCAGTCGAGCATTGTCCGGTGTTCTGTTTCGAAGTCCCCGGACGCGAACTGATCGAGCGCGAGTACCGTATCCTCGACCGCGAACTCTGTAAGATAACCTAGCCAGCCAAGATTGATTCCAAGGACCGGTGTGCCGCGCCCGGCGACGAGCCTGGCTGCCCCTATCATGGTTCCGTCCCCGCCCAACACGACCAGCAGGGTGCTCGCAGCTGCAACTTCCTCCTGGGACATCGCAGTTGCGGTTGCCGGTACATTGGCCAGGCTGTTATCTACCAGAAGCGCAATGTCGCGAGACTGGGCCCATCCGGCAATCGTGCTGGCGACAACAGAGGCCCGGGGCTCGTTTGGCTTTGCGACGATCCCAAGTCGTGTCGGCTGCTTTTGAGCCACAAAGGGAACCCTCCACGAAGTTGCCCAAAGAAGACGGTTGGTCAAAGAAGACGGTTATCCAATGGCAGTCGCCCAAGCGTCAGTTGATTTTACCCAGCACTTATTGGCAGTGTCAAAGCCGGGTTAAGGTGGCTCGAACTTTTGCTTCTCCCGCAAGGGTGGATCAACGATGAATGGATCAAATGGTGCCAGAAGGTCAGACTTTCGACTGCTTTGGCCGGGAAAGCGCCAAGATTCAGCGTCCCAGCGTTGCTAGAACTTCGTACATTTCTTGGGTGCCCTCTCGCACGTTTTCCACGGTTATGCGCTCGTTGTTGCCGTGCACGCCTTCGTTTTCCTGGCTTGTAGTGGCGATCGGGGACCATCCGTAGCAAATTATGCCAAGTTGCCGGTATAACTGGCTTTCAGTATAGCCGCTCAACATGCGAGTCGTGATAATGGCCTCGGGATGGTGTGACTTTTCCACGGTGGAAACTGCACGGAACAGGTCTGTGTCGATCGGGGAGCTGTTTGGCGGTTTGAATCCATTGATGTTCTCGACTTTGATTGTCGGGTCTGCGATAACTTTCTCTAGTTCCGCGAGAAGTAACTGAGGGTTCTCGCCCGGAAGCAGTCTCACATCGAGATTGCAGGTGGCCGCGTTGGGTATCACATTGGTTTGCTTGCTGCCGTTCATCATCGTCAGGGCGATCGTGTTCCGAAACATGAAGTTATATTCGCGGCTTCCCGCAACGAACTTGACGAACTTCGGGTCTTTGATCGCTTCGCGAACGTTTTCGAACTTTGCCCGCACGTTAACCGGTTGTAGAGGGGCTATGTCCCGAAAGAACTTCTCGACTGCCGGCAACACCTTCATCGGAGTTTCGTAACCGACGATTTTGTCCATAGCCCGTACTAAGCGGTTCGGAGCGGAGTCCGCTATAGGCCGCGAGCCGTGACCCGGCTCTCCCGCGGCCGTCAACTGTAGCCAGTATGGGGCCTTCTCAGCCACGTCGACGCCTACGTACTTTACAGTCTCGCCTTCTCGCAGGTTGTCGCCTCCCTCAGTGACCAGGTATTCGGCGTCCTTGAACAGGTCTGATTTGTTGGCAATCATCCAGATCGACCCGGTATCGCCAACTTCCTCGTCTGCAGTAGCCAGAAAAACCACGTCGCGGGTCAAGTGGGGCCTCTCCCTGGCAATGATGATCATGGTCATCAATTGCAGCAAACCCTCGCTCTTCATGTCGAGCGCGCCCCGGCCGTAGATCGATCCTTCAAGGATTTCACCTGAAAATGGGTCGACTCGCCATTTAGCGGCATCAGCGGTAACAACATCCATGTGGCTCAGCAAGATAATAGGCCGCTTCGAGCCATCCCCTTTGATTCTCGCTATGATATTTGCGCGACCCGGCGTGTATTCAAATATCTCCGATTGAACGCCCTCTCGCGCCAAAGTCGACTTCAAGAATTGCGCGGTGGCCATTTCATTTCCGGGAGGATTGGATGTGTTGATCCGTAGATATCGCTGCATGAGATCGACAGCCATATCCTCATAGGCTTTCCAATCGATATCCCCTGGACTCGATCCCGGTCGCCGGTCGAGGGCGCGGATAGGCGCCTCCCGCACAAGGCAAGCCAGGATCAAGACGATCAGGAGGCTCCTTGGCCTGATTGTCACCTGTCAGTTCGTCCTTTCATCTCAGTTGCAGCAGCAGTCGGTTAAGATGCTAGATGGTAAGCCGCTGCTTGGCAAGCTCGTCCCATTGTGCTAATAAGAACTCCTTCGAACCAGCGCGACGCCCGGGAATCAGTGGGGTGAGAAGGTGCCTCGTGGCCCGGGCCGCACCGTTCTCATGCGTTATTCGCGAGCCCTGTTCGACAACAGCTCGTCCGCCGAATGCGAGTTCGCGCGGGTCCCGAAAGCGGCACGGGTCAGAAAGCGCGCGTGTCACGGAAGGAAAGATGCCAAGAGGGGTATTGGAATGAGTGCCAATCAGAAAGAACGAGGACTAGACCTCTGGCCATTGGTCAGGAGATCGATTGTCGTGGCACTAGCGGTGCTCGTTTCCACAGTGGCCATAGCGCAGAATGGCAGCATTTGGGAGACGAAGAAGTCGGCCTGGCAATTCTTGAGCACCGACCAGCGGAACGACGTCTTTAAGTTCGGCGAAGATTATAAGGCATATTTGAGAGTTGCCCGGAGTGCATTGACTTCCACCAGTGAAGTGCTTCGGCTCGCGAGGGCAAAAGGATTTGATGATTTCCGCGACCATTCCCAGGTGAAGCCCGGCGCCAGGTTGATATTCAACAACCGAGATCGCGCCCTTATACTCGCGGTAATCGGATCTGATCCGGTGACAACCGGTTCGCGTGTAGTTGGAACTCACCATGACAGCCCGCACATCGATCTGAAGGCGAGACCGTTGATAGTGGCCAGTGGCTTCGCTCTCTTCAAGACGGTCTACTACGGCGGAATCAAGAAATATCAGTGGGCAAACCTGCCGCTGGCGCTGATCGGCCGCATTGATACTAAGGACGGGCGCCGCGTTGATGTGTCCATCGGACTGGCTCCTGGCGATCCGGTTTTTGTCATTCCTGACAATGCGCCGCATTCTGATACTGAGCTTCGCACTCGCACCTATACGGACATACTGAAGGGCGAGGAATTGGACCCAGTGGCGGGCAGCATCCCGGATTCGAACTCGTCAGTGATAGGTGAAGTCGCGCAGGAACTGGCCTCGCGATACAACATTCGGGAAGAAGATCTGGTGAGCGCCGAGCTTCAACTCGTACCCGCAGCGTCACCGGCTGATGTCGGGATTGATCGCGGCCTTATCGGCGCGTACGGCCAGGATGATCGACTCTCGTCTTACTGCGCTGCTCGAGCCATAGCCGACCTCATGGGGACTCCAGGCAAGACGGCTCTTGCATACCTGAGCAATTTCGAAGAAGTTGGATCGGTGAATAACACTGGCGCCGAGTCTGAGTTTCTCAACTCTACCATCGCCGAAATCGCCAGCGCCCAGCGAGGAACCGGTTACTCCGACATGGATTTAAGGCGCGCGCTCAGGAACTCTCAAGTCATATCGGCGGATACCAACGACGGCATCAATCCCATCTTCCCAAGCACCAGCGAACCCTCGAATGCTGCTCGCCTTGGATATGGTGTCACAATCAAGCGCTATGGACGCGGGTTTGACGCAAATTCAGAGTACATCGCTCGCATCAGGAACATTCTGGACAAGAACTCAATCCCCTGGCAGACCCAGACTCCCAAAGTCGACGTGGGTGGTGGAGGCACTATCGGCGGATTCATGTCCAGGCAAGAGATGGAGGTCATCGATCTTGGCATCCCCTTACTTTCCATGCACGCTACTTTTGAGATGTCCTCCAAGGTCGATCTCTGGAATTTTTACCGACTCATGCTGGCTTTCTATGGTTCCTAGTGGGCGCGACTGCTTGCGCTTGCCCACTGAGGACCCTGGCGAATCAGTTCGCACGTCAATATAGGAGGCAAATGTTGAAGCGACGGCCGGCCAGATCATCCCTTTCGCTCGCAGGCTTTGCCCTTCTGCTACTTATGCAGGCAGGGGTGGGCAAAAGCGTGTTCGGCCAGGAGGCCGCGTTATCCGCTGATCAGCGCCTGGCCCGCGAGATATTTCAGGAGCTGATAGAGATAAACACCACACACTCCGCCGGTGACACGACGCGGGCCGCTGAGGCCATGGCCGTCCGGCTAAGACTCGTCGGCTTCCCCGACAGTGATGTCCAGGTCACCGGCCCCGGCCCACGCAACCGGAACCTCGTCGCGCGCTTGCGCGGTACCGGGCGGCGCCCACCGATCCTTTTTCTCGCCCACCTGGATGTTGTCGAAGCGCGACCGGAAGACTGGTCCATGGACCCGTTCAAGCTCAACGAGCGCGATGGGTTCTTCTACGGACGCGGAACTTCGGATATCAAGGATGGCGCGGCAATCCTGATAGCCGATTTCGTTCGCATGAAACAGGATGGCTTCAGGCCCGATAGGGACTTGATCATCGCCCTGACGGCTGGTGAGGAGTCCGGGGGAGACTACAACGGCGTCCAATGGCTGTTGACCGATCACCGTGAACTGATCGATGCACCCTATTGCATCAACATGGACGCCGGCGATCCGCAAATCAAGAATGGCAAACGAGTGCTCCGGACGGTCCAGGCCACGGAAAAGGTGTATGTCGACTTCAATCTCGAGGTCCGGAACGCCGGGGGACACAGCTCGCTCCCCACGAAAGACAATGCCATCTACCGGTTGGCAGAGGGCCTCGGCCGCCTGGCCAGATTCGACTTCCCGGTGAGATTGAACGACGTTACACGGACCTACTTCCGGCGAATGTCCGAAATCGAGAATGACCCGCCGGTCGCTGCTGCCATGAAGTCGATAGCAAACAATCCTGCCGATGCGGCGGCTACCGGCAGGCTCGCTCAAGACCCTTACTATAATGCCATGATGCGAACTACCTGTGTTGCCACGATGCTTGCGGGCGGACACGCCCCCAACGCCCTTCCGCAAATGGCCAGGGCGAACGTCAACTGCAGGATGCTTCCAGACGATTCGCCTGCCGAGGTACAGCAAACCCTTGCCAGGGTGCTGGCAGACGACCAGATCAAGGTGTCCGTGGCATCCGAGCCGCTGCTCAGTCCGTCGTCTCCGCTGAATCCTGAAGTGATGAGAGCGACCGAGAGAACAACCGCAAACCTGTGGCCGGGCGTTCCGGTGATCCCGGTGATGGAAACCGGTGCCACCGATGGCGCCCATCTTCGGAGGGCTGGAATAGCGACCTACGGTATTTCCGGCGTCTTTATCGATGTTGACGACGTGCGCGCGCATGGCAGGGACGAACGAATCGGCGTTCGAGAGTACTACGACGGCGCCGAGTACTTATATCAGTTGATGAAAGCCCTGGCTTCGACAAACTAAACCCGGAAAGGTGGCTGCATGCGATACTCGCTTCTTGTGGCTCTGGCTTATTGCCTCGCCATTCATATTCAAACCGGAGAACGAGGCCAGAGAGGGACGCCGGGCGCTGATCAACCTGTTATGAGCTACCTCCTCAAACCGTCTCTCGTCTTCGATGGGACCTCTGCCACGCTTCATGACAACTGGGTTGTCCTCGTGCAAGGGGACCGGATAGACGCGGCAGGGCCCTCCGCCGATATCCATCCTCCCGCTCAGGCCAGGGTAATCGACCTTCCTGGAGTGACGCTAATGCCGGGCCTTATCGAAGCCCACTCACACGTATTATTGCACCCCTATAGCGAAACCTCGTGGAACGATCAAGTGGCGCACGAGGCACTTTCACTTCGAGTCGCGAGAGCAACCAACCACCTGAGAAACACCCTTCTCGCCGGGTTCACCACAATCCGCGACCTCGGCACGGAAGGGGCTGGTTACGCCGACGTAGGGCTAAAGCAGGCGGTCGAGCAGGGGATAATTCCAGGTCCCCGAATGCTGGTAGTGACTCGCGCTATTGTCGCAACTGGCAGCTACGGTCCTAAGGGCTACGCTCCTGAGTGGCGCGTCCCGCAGGGCGCCGAAGAGGCCGACGGAATAGATAGCCTCACCCGCGTCGTGCGAGATCAGATAGGGAAGGGTGCCGACTGGATCAAGGTGTATGCCGACTACCGCTGGGGCGCTCACGGAGAGGCTGCTCCTACCTTTTCGCTGGATGAGCTCAAGCTCATCGTAGATACGGCGCGCAGCAGCGGCCGTCCTGTCTCCGCCCACTCTACTACTGCCGAAGGGATGCGTCGTGCTGTCCTTGCCGGCGTCGAAACCATCGAGCACGGCGACGCGGGAACTCCGGAAGTCTTCCAGCTAATGAAGGAGCATGGAGTCGCCCTGTGCCCGACACTGTCCGTTTCGGCAGCCAATTCCCAGCGCAAGCGTGATAGCTTCAAGGCTGCCCTCGAAGCAGGTGTGACAATTGCCAGCGGGAGCGATGTTGGGGTCTTCGCCCACGGCGACAATGCTCGCGAGCTCGAGGCCATGGTCAGGTACGGCATGAAACCGGTGGATGCGCTTAGATCGGCTACTTCCATAGATGCCCGCATTTTGCATATGGAAGACAAAGTTGGCCAGGTTAAAGCTGGGCTTCTCGCGGACCTCATCGCGGTCGAAGGCGACCCGACGAAAGACATTTCCGCTATTCGGCACGTGCGCTTTGTGATGAAGGGCGGGACC
>Ga0126381_100005213_pt1 | contig 14272 bp, 14 predicted proteins | sample PanSoiMetPlot_28_FD_96465 | JGI IMG/M metagenome (GOLD analysis project Ga0126381, IMG submission 96465) | Tropical forest soil microbial communities from Panama - MetaG Plot_28 | ecosystem: Environmental > Terrestrial > Soil > Tropical forest > Bulk soil | place: Panama | collected 2016-02-17
GAACTGGCTGAAGCGGTACATCGCCCACAGGGCGGCGGCGAGCACGACCACGATTCCCGCGAGGATCAAGCGGTCCTCAGGAACGGTGCTGCCAAACAGGTGCACCGTCGAGCCCGGCAGGATCGAGGTCGGCGACAGCGTGTTGTTGCCGTAGGCGATCGCTATCACCGCCTGCGCGAGCAGTAGCAGCCCGAGCGAGGCCGCCAGCTTGGCCAGCGGCGAACTCGACCGCAGCGGCCAGAACACGGCCAACTCGATGATCATCGCGAGCACCGCCACGACGATGAGGGTCAGGATCAGAGCCAGCCACCACGGCGGGGTGAAGCCGAACGACCCGGCGCCGAAACTGTAGAACAGGTAGCTCGCCACCATCGCGATGGCGCCCATGGACAGGTTCACCGTGCCCGAGCCACGGTAGAACACGACAACGGAGATGGCGAGGGCGGCGATAAGGGCCCCTTCGCCCAGCCCGAGCAGGGCGAAGAGGCCGAAGTTCTGCACTGGTTAGTCCCTAGGTTCTCGTCAGTGGTTGGACCAGCCCTCAAGCAGCTGCCACGCGCCCTTGCCGTTGTACTTGTAGAACTGGTCGAAGTCGCTGCACGACGCGGGGTCCGCCGGGTAAAGCGTGCCGCTGCAGTTGATCGTCGTCGGCCCGAGCGGGATCGGCCCGGCGTACTTCTTCAACGCGGCCGCGACCGCGGAGGGGCTGAGCTGCGCGAACGGGATCTCGTTCATGACCTTGTCGGCGAGCAGCAGGCTGCCGAAGGCGACTCCGGAGAACGGGCTGATCGCGTCCTGCTTGGACAGGCCGTACTGCTGGATCTTCTGCCAGTAGGCCGCCACGTCCGGGGCGCTTGTGTCGGCCAGGTTCGCGGTCGCCTCGCCGGCGATCCACTGCGGCAGGTCGCCGCCGGGGTAGGCCACGCCGGGCAGGTCGGTCCACAGCGGCACGGACAGCGCCGGCTTGGTGCCGTGGATCTCATTCATCGCCTTGGCCATCAGCGGGCAGTCCACGAATCCGCAGTCAGGGATGGCGATGTCCGCCTGCTCCATCTGCGTCGCCTGGGCGATCAGGTCATTCGCGGTCGAGGAGTACGGGATCATCGTGACAGTGAACCCGTTCTGCTGTGCCGACTTCTGGATCGCCTGGCTGATCGGCGTGGCGCCGGGCAGGTTCTGGTAGGCGATCGCGATCGTCTTAGCGCTCGGGAACTGCTTGCGCAAGAACGGTCCGAACGCGACCGTCGCGCTCGTGCCGCTGCCCTCGAGTTCGAAGGCGTTCGTCGCGTGGTCGTCCGCCGGGTCGGCGGACACCCCGATCAGCACCGGGATCGAGCCGTTGAGCACGCCATACATCGACGCGTTGCCGATCGCGACGATGCCTTCGACGATCGCCTCGACGCTCTTGTTGTTGGCCATCTGCTGGCCACAGGTGGTCCCCTGCGCCTCGGACGTGGAGATGAAGCACGTGGCGAGCTGGACCGGATGCCCGTGCACGCCGCCTAGCTCTGAGTTTATGAACTTGACCGTCGCCTGCGCCGCGCGTGTCGCCTCGGGGAAGGTCTGGCTCGGCGGTCCGCCCTGCATGTTGACCCAGCCGATCGTCACAGGGGACAGGCTCGAGTCGGCTTTGCCCGACCCGCCGGTGAATTGCTGGAAGTTACTCACCAGGCCGCCCGCCGCCGGGCTCGACGCGGGGGATGAGGCGGGACCGCTGGACACAGGCACCGGACTCGCTGAACTGGATGATGGCGCGGCCGGCGTGCTTGGCGGCGCTGTGCTATTGCTTGAACTCGAGCTGCAGGCTGCCACTCCTGCTATGAGGCAGGTCGCGACGGCGATCGCACGCCATCGTGAGCCGGCTCCCGTCCATGGCCGCGTTCCCGTCGAGCGCGTCATCGCACCGTCCGCCTTTCTGCGGTTTCAGCCCTAGTCAGGCTCCTGCGTTCCTGCTGACCAGCTCTCTTTCGACTACTCATCGCCGCCTCTAAGAGGCGGCGGCATATACGATCCGGAAATTTGAGAACAAGCTAAACCGGGGCATAGTAGGTGTCAACGTCTCGCGCGTTGCGATATGGGCATTCCGTATAGCGGAATATTTCTGCTTTGGGCTCCGCTCCCGGGCCTGGTTACCGGGGCTCGCGCGGGCGCGTCCGCCGCGCGAACCCTTAGGCCGGTGTAGCGTTTCGGCATGCCCAGCGAGAACACCGCTCGGCTCGCGGTGCTTATAGACGCGGACAACGCGCAGTCGTCGATCACCGAGGGCCTGCTTGCCGAGGTCGCCAAATTCGGCACGGCGCACGTCAAGCGTGCCTACGGCGACTGGACAAGCACCAACCTGAAAGGCTGGAAAGACCACCTGCTCGCGCAGTCCATCCAGCCGATCCAGCAATTCGCGTACACCAAGGGGAAGAACTCCACCGACGCCGCCATGGTGATCGACGCGATGGACCTGCTGTATTCCGGCCGCTTCGACGGATTCTGCATCGTGTCAAGCGACAGCGACTTCACCCGGCTGGCAGCGCGACTGCGCGAGTCCGGCCTGACCGTGTACGGGTTCGGTGAGCGCAAGACGCCCAAGCCGTTCGTCGCGGCGTGCGACAAGTTCATCTACATCGAGAACCTCAGGTTCGCCGAAGAGGCAGCCGTCGCCGACGCCGACGCCGACGCCGAGGCCAAGCCCGCGCGGAGCGCCCCGGCCACAGCGGCGCAACTCAAGGCCGACAACGCGCTGGTGAGCCTGTTGCGCAACGCGGTCGAGGCGGCGTCCGATGACGATGACGACGGCTGGGCGCCGCTGTCATCGATCGGGAACATCATCACCAACCAGCGCCCGGACTTCGACGCCCGCAGCTACGGCTACGGCAAGCTGAGCGACCTGATCAAGGCGACCACGCTGTTCGTGATCGAGCGCCGCAGCCCAGGCGACGGGAAACAGGCGGTCGTCTACGCGCGTCAAAAGCGCCGCCAGCCCGCCAGGAGGACCGGGCAGTCATCGGCCGCCAAGGCCCGCTAGGCGCGCCTGGCGCTGGGCGCGTTAGGCCTGCCGCGGAACGGCACGGTATCCAGGACCGTCCAGGACGTAGCTGAGCGGGGCGGCGTTCGGCACGCTCAGCTCCGCCGACCCCTGGTCGCCGACCCCTTCCAGGTGCTTCACGAGTGCCCGCAACGTGTTGCCGTGTGACACCACGAGCACGCACGCGTGCCGGCGCAGGTCAGGGATGATCGCGTCGTACCAGTACGGCATCAGCCGCAGCGTCACGTCCCTGAGCGACTCGCCGCGCGGCCGCGCCGAAAACGGCAGCGCGGCGTACCTGGGATCGTCGTCGGGGTCGCCGAGCGGCGGGCGGACATCGTAACCGCGGCGCCAGGCCATGAACTGCTCCTCCCCCACCTCGGCGCGCACATCTGCCTTCACGCGCCCTTGCAGCGCGCCATAGTGGTTGGAGTTCAGCCGCCAGGACCGCCGGACTGGGATCCACGACCGGGCGCATGCCTGCAACGCCAGATCTGCCGTCAAGATCGCCCGCCGCTGCACCGAGGTGTGCACCACGTCCGGCAGCAGGGCGCCGTCCGCGAGCGCCTGCCCCGCCGCCACTGCCTGGGTCATGCCGCGCTCGCTCAGGCCGACGTCGATCCAGCCGGTGAACAGGTCTTTCGCGTTCCATTCGCTCTCACCGTGCCGCAGCAGCACAAGCAACGCCATCGCCGGCCTCCCGGGAACCACGATATTCCGGCGCCCACCGGGTCCTGGAACGGCGTCTAGGCGCTCATCGACCAGCAGCGCTGGCGTGCTGCGCTCGGTACAGGTCGCGGAGCAGGGCGATCTCCGCCCCATGGTGCAAGATCTCCTGGTTGACCCACCACACCGTGTCGATGAACACGTCCTCGGGGTCGCTGCCGTACGGGTACCTGCTGCGCCCCACCATGTCGAGCGCCGCCTCGTCGGCGCTGACCAGCGCCTCCCGCCAGGCTTGCGAGGCCCCGTTGAAATCCCTGATCGCGCCGATCGCGTCACCGCTGTTGCGGTAGACCTCGCTGGTCATGTCACGCGAGCCGACTGTGTAGTCCGCGCGAAGAGTCAGCATCTCGCTGATGTGGCTGAGCCGCCAGGCGATCGTGGTGAACGGCGGCGGGTATGGATGCTCGGGCTCCGCCGAGTCGCGGCCCCACTCCCCCGCCCCGCGCAGGGTAGTCGCGCCGGGTCCCGGTCCGTCGGCGCGCCGGCGGACCGACCAGCAGCCAGGCACGGGTTCCCAGAAGTATTCCTCGTCCGTCATGAAAGTCGCCGCGACCGGGGTGCCTGTGCCGCTGTCAACCTCGGGACCGGTCATCCGGTTGAGCAGCCGCAGGCAGGCCCAGTCGAACTGCTCGAGCAGCGGCGCGAGCCGCCGTGGAGTCGCCATGGGCAGATTCTCGCGGCCGGGTGAGTCCCGTGCACCCGGATTACCGGTCTAGGCAGCAACTACGCTTTAACCGTGATGCTCGGTGCGTCAGATGAAGGAGAGACTGTCGTGGCAGGGAGCTTGCCGGACGGCGAAGCCGACCACAGGCACGAGCAAGTGCGCGGTTTCGACGCGGCCGTGCCAAGCCCCGCGCGCATGTGGAACTACTGGGTGGGCGGCAAGGACAACTTCGCCGCCGACCGGGAGGCCGCCAAACGGGTACAAGACGCGATGCCCTCGCTGCCGATGATCGCCCGCTCCGTGCGCTGGTTCCTCATCGACGTCGTGCACAGCCTGACCATGGACTACGGCATCCGCCAGTTCCTTGACATCGGCACCGGCCTGCCCACCGCGGACAACACCCACGACGTCGCACAGCGGGCCGCGCCCGAGTCCCGCATCGTCTACGCGGACTACGACCCGGTAGTGCTCAGCCACGCCCGGGCGCTGCTCACAAGCACACCGAAAGGCAAGACCGACTACATCCTGGCCGACCTGCGGGACACGGACACGATCTTGGCGGCCGCGCGGCGGACGCTCGACTTCGGCGAGCCGGTCGCCGTCCTGCTCCTCGCGATCTTGCATTTCATCCCGGACGATGACGATCCCTATGGAATCGTGGCGAAGCTTATGGACGCCGTGCCGGCCGGCAGCTTCCTCGTCATCTGCCACGCGCCGAGCGACATCTACCCGGAGCAGGTGGCGGAGATGACGCGGCGCTACAACGCGTCGGGCGCGGCGCAGATGCGCCCGCGCAGCCGTGAGGAGGTCACGCGGTTCTTCGCGGGCCTTGAGGTGATCGAGCCCGGTGTCGTGCCGCTGGCGGACTGGCTGCGGCCTGGGCAGGCCGACGAAGGAGGCAGCGCGATCGCCGGCTACGTCGGCCTTGGCAGGAAGCCGGCCTGACCTCGCAGGCCCGACGGGGCGGCGGCGGCCGCATGTGCACGAGCATCGCACGGCCGCCGCGCCGCGCACGGCCTGGGTCAGACCACCTCGTTCAGCTTGCCGGTCGCCACGTCGAACACGAAGCCGCGGACCGACTCCTTGTGCGGGATGAACGGGCTGGCGAGGATGCGGGCCTTGGACTGCCGCACGTCCTCCTCGAGGTCGGCGAACGCCTCGGCGGACCACGCGGGCTTGATCCCGGTCTCGTCCTGGATCGACCGCTTGAAGCTGTCGTCCGTGAACGTGAGCATGCCGCAGTCGGTGTGGTGGATAAGGATGATCTCGGTCGTGCCGAGCAGCCGCTGGCTGATCGCGAGCGACCGGATCTCGTCTTCCGTCACGACGCCGCCCGCGTTCCTGATCACGTGCGACTCGCCCTCGTTCAGGCCGAGGATGGCGTAGACGTTAAGCCGCGCGTCCATGCACGCGACCACCGCTGTGCCCTTGGCCGGCGGCAGCGGCAGCGGGCCGGAGAAGGTCTGCGCGTAGGCGGCGTTGTTCGTCAGGTACTCGTCCGTGGCACTCATCTGTTCTCGCTCTCCGTCGATCGGACGCGGGGGCTTTCCCTCCATAGGATCTCCTGGCCGCACGCCGCTATTCCGGTTCGCCCCGGCGATGTGCGGGCGATGACCACTGTGATACCTTCGGCGGCGTCGTGCACCGCTGCGGATTCAGGGAGGTGAGACCGATCAGCACTGTGACAGGTCGGGGCTCCCTCCCTCGCATGGCCTAGGGAGCGCCCGCAACAAGGCATCCCGAAAGGCCCGGAACGCTGATGCGCTTCACCTCCCAGACGTCGTCGGACGGCGTCACCGAACGGTTCTTCACCCTCGATGAGATCCCTGGCGTGCTGTGGACGCCCGAAGGCGCCTCGGGTACTCGTCCCCTGATTCTGCTTGGTCACGGCGGCGGGCTGCACAAGACGGCCCCGGGCACCGTGTCCCGCGCTCTCCGGTTCGCCGCCGAGGGTTTCGCGGTCGTCGCGATCGACGCGCCCAATCACGGCGACCGGCCCAAAGACGAGGAGTTCGGCCGGATCGCGGCCACGATGCGGGCTGGCATGGCCGCTGGTGAGAATCCGGGTGCGCTGGTCGCTGGCATGCACAGCTATCTGGCCGGCCAGGCCGTCGCGGACTGGCAGGCGGTCCTGACCGCGGTACAGCAGCTCGACCAGGTCGGCGTCGGCCCGGTGGGCTACTGCGGGATGTCGATGGGCTGCGGGCTCGGCATCCCGCTCATCGCCGCGGAGCCCCGGATCCGCGCCGCGGTGCTAGGCCTGCTCGGCGCGCACGGGGTGGCCGAAGACGCCGCGCGAATCACCGTGCCTGTGCAGTTCCTGGTCCAGTGGGACGATCAGATGGTGCCGCGGGACCAAGCCCTGGCCTTGTTCGACGCCCTGGCCTCGGCTCGAAAGACGCTGCACGCCAACCCCGGCAGGCACGAGGATGTGCCGTCATTCGAAGTGGACAACTCGCTGAGCTTCTTCGCCCGCCACCTGACGTAGCCGAAGCTCGCTGAAACGTTTGCAGTTTCCGGTGTCAGGGCACCCGAACCTGCAAACTTTTCGAAAAGTATTCGCGTTAAGGGTGCGGGATGTCCCACACAGCCGGTTCCCGCGATGAGTCAAGCACGCTCCCAGAGTCGGTGAGTGTGGGGAGTTGGGACGGTTCGTTCGGGATAGGGGGATTGAATGTAGGTTTGATGCTTGAATTTGACTCATGGAGTCCACGAGCGGGTGGCCAGCGGCCACGTTCGAGCTGGTGAGCTCGGCCGAGCCGGTTCCCGTTGACCCGCACGAGGAAAGGGGAACCGCCGCCGACCCGGCACCGATGAATTCGGCGCCCCCGGCACGTCACTAGTCGAAGCGGGGCGCAAGGTATGGGAGGGATGTTCATGAGCCTGCTGCTGAAGGGCGCAAGCATCGACGCGATAACCCTGTTCACCGATGACCTCAACCGGTCAAAGGAGTTCTACCGGGACGTCTTCGGCTTCCCCGTGCACTATGAGGACGCCAACTCGGCGGTGTTCAAATTCGACAACACGATCATCAACCTGCTCGGGACGCCGGCGGCGCATGAGCTGATCTTCCCGGCGGCGGTTGGCGGGCCGACGGCCGGTGTGCGCGCGCAGTTCACCATCGGGGTCGATGACGTGGACCTGGTCTGCGCGGAGCTGGTCGCCCGCGGAGTGACGCTGCTCAACGGGCCGATGGACCGGCCGTGGGGGATTCGCACGGCGAGCTTCACCGATCCTTCCGGCCACATCTGGGAGATAGCCGGGGACCCGCCGACCGACTAGCGTTGGCTCCATGGCCAGGACTCAGTGGCACAAGCTCTACTCCTCAACTATTGCCGCGCCGCCCGAGCTGCTGTTCAGGCTCCTGTCCGACTTGCGCAATTACAGCGACTGGCTGCCCGGTTCCGACGAGTACGGGCGGACGACCGACGTCGAGCCATACCCCGTGCAACTCGGCACCCGCTACCACGACGGGAAGCCGGACGAGCCGGGCAAGGACTGGTGGGGGACGGTGACCGGCTTCCAGCCGCCAGGCTCGCTCGACTTCCACCACACCATCAGCGTCGGGCAGCTGTGGACGACGATCGACGTGCACATCCACTACTCGATCGAGACGAAAGACGACGCCACCGTGGTCACTCGATGGCTGGTTCTCGACTTCACGATGCCCACTGTCATCAAGCCGCTGCGGCCGCTCATGACGGCACGCTTCGACCAGGAGAACCTGCGGGCGATGGCCGCGCTCAAGGAGTACGCGCAGGCTCACGCGGGCCAACCCGCCGGCGGCTAGCCGGACGCGCCCGCCGCTTCGAAGGCGCGGCCGACCACGGTGGGCACCGCTCCCGCGCTGAACAGGCCCGTGGTGCCGCTGCCCGACGATGTCGGCAGCGCGAACCAGGCGTAGCGCTGCACGTAGGACAGCCCGGTGAGCATCTTGACCGCCGCCGTCACGAAGGCCGCCTGCTGCGCCTGCGTAGGGAACGAGGGTGTCGCGCCACCGAAGTTCGCCAGGGCGAATTCGGTGATCCAGATCGGCAGGTGGTACCGGGCATAGATCGCCTGCAGGTAGCTCCGCAGCTCCTGGACGGCGGGACCGGTGCGGAAGTCGCCGCCGTACCAGTGCACGGTGATGAAGTCGACCCGGTAGCCGTGCGCGGCCGCGCCGCGCATGAACTGGTCAAGCCAGCCGCCCGGCGTCGCGGCGTCGTAGGCGACGGCGGGACTGCCCAGCGACATGCGTGTCGCCATCAGCTTCGGCCACAGGCCGAGTGCCTGCTGCACGGTCATGTTCGACTGGCTGCTCAGGTCGGGCTCGTTGAAGCCGAGCAGGACGTGGCCTTCGCTACTGACCTCGGCCATCGTCGCGGTGGTGACGCTCGTCGCTCCCCAGATCATCGGCACGAAGCTCACCCCGGGCGGACTCGAGATGCCGTTCGGGGCGGCGGCCCAGTTGTAGTACCAGGACGCGCCTGATTCGGCCAGCGCCTGGCTGACGCCGGCGAAGTTCCAGGTGCTGACCCCTTTCTGGCTGCTCGTGACGGTGACAGGGGCCGGCGGTTGGGTGGGCTTGCGTGCCGCCCGATGGGTCGGCCGCCGGCTCGGACTGGGCTGCTTCGGGCGCGCGGGAAGCGTGGCCAGCGGCGCGGCCGACGCGGTTGGCGTCCTGGCGACGCTCAGCGCGGCAGGTGCGGCGGGCCGGTGCGCGCGGACCGCGGCGTAGGTTCCCCCGGCCGCGCAGGCGACCGCCAGGGACACCGCGATGATCTTCGGCTGGAGGGAGGCTGCTGCCTTGGGCAGCAGGCGCGCATGACGGGCGTGGCGGGTGGTGCGCGCGGTGCGCGCGGTGCGCGCGGTGCGAGCGGTGCGCAGGTGCGGTTCACGGAGCAGGTGCTGACCGCTAGGCAGGCTGCTCGTCAGCTGGCCAAGCGCGTGCCCGGCGAGCGCGGCGGGAACAGGCAGCAGCGGCAGGCCGCGGATCAGCCACTCGGCGGGAACCATGTCGGCGACGTCCGACGGGCACGATGGGCAGTCACGTACGTGGCGGGCTAGGCGCTTGCGCCAAAGCGGGCTTGGCGTCTGGTCCCATCCGACGGTGACCGCCGCCAGGCCGTCGCACCGCGGAGCCCGCTGCAGCGCGCGCACCAGCAGTCGGGACGTCGCCAGCCGCTCCTTCATCCGCGCGACGCGGACGGCGGCGTGCGCTGACGACAACTCAAGCGCCGCGGCGAGTTCCGCTCGGCCGATCTCCCCGGCCGCCTCCTGCCACCACAGGGCGAGCACGGGCCTGTCCTCGTCATCCAGCCAGCGAGTGGCCTCGGCCGTCTCGCGCCGCTGGCCGGACAGCCCGAGCTTGTGGATGGCCAGCTCGGCGAAGTCAGGGCTGGGCACCTCGGAGTCCGTCGCTGGCGGCCGCGCCAGGCGATCCCGGTAGGAGTCGCGGACCTGCCGTATCGCGATGGCCATGAGCCAGGCACGGAAAGACTCAGGTTCACGCAGGTCGCGCAGTCCGCGAAGGGCGCGCAGCATCGTCTCCTGCACGACATCGTCGACGTCTGGGTGGCCGTTCATCGCCCGCCCGACGACGTTGTAGACCAGCGGCAGGTACGCCGAGGCGAGCCCGTCAAGCGCTGTCCTGTCGCCGCGCTGCGCCGCGACAACGGTCGCCGGGCCTGGCTCGGCCTCCCAGGGGGTTCGCATCACACCTAGTAGACACCGCGGCGGCAGGCCAGATAACAGAAAATTCACTTCGCGCTTTCTGTTATCCGCCGTCGTGTCGCCGGTCTCCGGTAGTAGGAAGAGAAGGTGCACGGGGAGGATCCCGGTGATGTTCGGCTGGCGGGAAAGGCACGGAGCGGCGCGCGCGCTCATCACGGCGCTTGCGGCTGTGACACTCACGGCGGCGTGCGCGGCGCAAGGCACCGACGCCGCCGCCAGGCATGCGCGGGCAGCCGAACTCCGGCCGGTCCTCGGGCGGACGCCCAGCATCTCGGCGTCCCTTTCATCCGCGCCGCGTCCGGGCCGGCCCCCGTCCGTGTCCGTGTCCGTGTCCGTGTCCGCGGCCGCGTCTGCGTCCGCGGCCGCGTCTGCGTCCGTCCGGACGACTCCGCCCTCGACTCCGGCGGCCCCCAAGCCACCCCCTTCGGGGGCCGCCGGTTCCCGCCTCGTGACGTTCGTCAACCACACGCGCCAGACGATCTGGGCCGCCGCCTCGCCCGACGCCGGTCAGCCGCTCGCGGCCACCGGCTGGGTGCTGCCCGCCGGGCAGAGCGTGACGATCACCGTCCCCAACCGCTGGAACGGCCGGTTCTGGGGCAGGACCGGATGCGTGTTCCACGACGGCCTCGGCCACTGCGAGACGGGCGACTGCGGCGGCCGGTTCCAGTGCGCCGGCTACGGAGCGATCCCCGCGACGCTCGCCGAATACAACATGAACGCCTGGCAGGGCCTCGATTTCTACGACGTCTCGATGGTGGACGGGTCGAATCTCCCCATGTACATCAACATCGTCTCGGGCGGGATTAAGGACAGGATTAGTCCGAACGGATGCGTGGCGGCTGGGTGCACCAAACCCGTCGCCTGCCCCGCCGTGCTGGCCATCAAGGTGGGCGGCACCGTCGTCGCTTGCGAGTCCGCGTGCGCGCGGTTCGGCACTGACCAGTACTGCTGCCGCGGCGCGTGGGCGCCCCGGGCGGCCTGCGACCCCACCAGGTGGCCCGTGGACTACGCGGCCGTGTTCAAGCGGGCCGAGCCGTACGCGTACTCGTACGCCGACGACGACGCGACGAGCGTGTTCACCTGCCAAGGCCGGTGCGACTACCGGATCACCTTCGGTCTGACCCAATGAGAGGAGCTGACCCCAGCTAGCCGCGGGCAGGCTGCTTCTGGCGGAACTCGGCGATCCAGTCCGCCGTGGGCTTGAGTCCGCCGAACGTGTAAAAGTGCAGCTTGACCTCGCCATGGCGGCGCGGATCGTAGGCGTCGGCGAGCGCTCGGATGAACCGGTCGGGCCCGGCGGTGCCCATCAGGTTGGTGATGGAGAACCCGTATTTCCTCGCGATTCCCGCGCTCGCGCCAACGCCGAAACGAGCCGCGTAGGTCAGCAGCCGCCGCACCCCGGCAGGGCCTGGCACGCCCACCCTGACCGGCGCTTCGATGCCCCGATCCCTGACCGCCTCGATCCACGTCAGCACCGGGTCGACGTCGAAGCCGAACTGCGTGATGACACTGGCTGGCAGTCCGAGCCTCGCCAGGGCCGCGACCTTGCCTTCGAGGGCGGTCCAGAGCGCGGCGTCGGATATGGCGGGGTGTCCGTCCGGGTAGCCGCTCACGCCGACATCGCGCACACCGTAGCGCTGGAGCAGGCCGGATTCGATCACCGCCAGGGCGTCCTCGTACGGCCCGAGCGGGACGGCCGGGTCACCCGCGACGACGAACACGCTGTCTGTCGCGCCCTCAGCCGCCAGCGCGGCGAGGAACTCCTCGAGCATCTGCGGCGACCGCAGCCGGCGTGCGGGAATGTGCGGCACCGGGACGCATCCTGCCTGCTTAACGGCCCGCGCGGCGTCCAGCCTCAACCGTGCGTCTTCGTTCTCAAGGAAGGTCACGTTGATCCTGGTGCCCCGCGGGATGCTGTTGCGAGCGTCCGCGAGCTTGGCCGCGTCCTTGCCGGTCATTTCCAGGGAAAAGCCGTTGAGCAGTGATTCCATCACGCGGATGCTATGGTCCGCTGGCTGGGGAACTCGATGGGCGCGATAACAAAAGACGCTTAACGCGTTTTGGGGTTAGCCGGCGGACCAGTCAGGGGCGGCCCTCGTCATCGCCGTAGTCGTGGTCCGGGTGGTTGGCCTCGCCTAGCCGCCAGTAGCCGCGGGTCACGAGCAAGCTGGCCGGCAGCTTGCGTTCGGCGAGGAAATGCCGGCGCATGCCGCGCATGGCGGCGGCCTCGCAGGCCACCCAGACCCTGGCGCCGTCGGCGATCGACGCGCCGCGGGCGGCCTCGTCAAGCTCGACCCCCCACGCGTCCGGGGTGCGCCTGTGGTGCCAGGTAATCGCGGTCTTCGCACCACTGGACAACTCGATCTCGTCGTCGGCGTCGGTCACCTCGAGGTGCACCTCGGCGGTCGCCGAATCCGGAAGCGCCTCGAGCAGAGTTCCGACCGCGGGGATCGCGCTTTCGTCACCGGCGATCCACCAGTGCTCGGCCGCGGGCTCCATTGAGAACCGTCCGCCAGGTCCGGCTACCGCCAGCTTGTCGCCAACGCTGACCCGCTCCGCCCACTCGGACGCCGGGCCTACCCCGTGCAGCACGAACTGCACCTCGAGCGTCCGGCTCGCCGGGTCGAAGCGCCGCGGGGTGTAGGTGCGCACCACCGGCCTTTCGTCCTCCGACACGACCTGCCCCTCGGGGAGGAACTCGGGCAGCAGCGGCCCTGCCTGGCCAGGGAGCGGGAGAAACACCTTGACGTGCGCGGTCGGCGCGTCGATCTGGAACCCGTCGAGCGCGTCGCCCGCGACCCACACCGACACCAGCCTGGGCGCGATCCGCGACACCGCCACGACCTCCACAGGCCGCGGCGGCTTGCGCCGACGAGGCCGATTTTCGGCACCCGGAGAGGCAGGTGATGCTGGAGTGGTCACGCGTCTTCCTTTCGTCTTGTTGGCGTCGCGCGAGCTATTGCTCGGCGAGCAGCCGGTACAGGGCCTGGCGGGCATTCCTGACGATCGCTACCGCTTGTTCAACCTGAGAGGCCTCGCCCGCCATTCCGACCTGGCGGGCCGCTGAGTGCAGCCGCTGGACTTCGGTGCGCAGGTCCACATGCGCACCCGCCGCCGGACCGTCGGCCAGGTCGCGAAGCCGGCTGTCGTCGGCTTGTGAGCGACCCTCCTGGGTCAGCTCGTAGACCTTGCGCCCGTCCGCGTCGGTGCCGCGGATCAGGCCCTCATCCTCGAGCAGTTGCAGCAGTGGGTACACCGACCCTGGGCTCGGCCGCCACCGGCCGCCGGCCTGCTCCTCAAGCCGGCGCATGAGCTCATACCCGTGTGCCGGCGCTGTCGTGAGGGCCGCGAGCAGCAGTCCGCGCACGTTGCCCTTCGGCACCCGGCCGCCAGCCCACCCGCCGTGGTGTCCGCGCATCTTCCCCGGTGGCCTCATAACACGCCCTCCCGCTCGGTCGTTCCGGCGGCATCACGATATATCAATACTGTGTCGCCGGCATCCGTGAGGGGCTCGTGTGACCCTGACGGCAGCGCTCGGGCGAGGCGGGGAGCCGCCCCTGGCGGCACCTCGGGGGTGCTCGGCGGTTCCCGCAGCGCCGAAAATCGCGTCACGCGTCCCGCACCCGTTAAGAGTGAGGCCTTCCCTGCCCCCAGTTAAGCCTGTGACGAAGACATTTGCCTACACGAAAATTATTCATGCAATAGGAGCTAATTCTTTACGGCTAGAAAAGTGTTTTCGTGATCATGAGTTGTGGAGGAGGGCGAAGCGGACGGCGTGATCCGTGATGCGCGAGTGATGGACCTGCGGGGGCCGCGGTGGCGGACCCCGCGAGGGCAACGGTGGCGGACCCACGGGGGCCGCGGTGACGGACCTGCGGGGGCCGCGGTGACGGATCCGCGGATGGCCGGGGTTTGCGGCGGCCGGCGACCGCGGTGGTGCGCCGCCGTTGCGGTGGCGGGCGACCGCGGTGGTGCGCCGCCGTTGCGGCGGCCGGCGACCGCGGTGGTGCGCCGCCGTTGCGGTGGCGGGCGACCGCGGTGGTGCGCCGCCGTTGCGGTGGCGGGCGACCGGCCGCTGGGCCGCCGCGGAGCGGGCGGGGTCGACGGATGGATGCGGAGCCCGGCGCCTCGGCGCCGGAGCGGCGGCCTGC
>Ga0126381_100005214_pt1 | contig 14272 bp, 11 predicted proteins | sample PanSoiMetPlot_28_FD_96465 | JGI IMG/M metagenome (GOLD analysis project Ga0126381, IMG submission 96465) | Tropical forest soil microbial communities from Panama - MetaG Plot_28 | ecosystem: Environmental > Terrestrial > Soil > Tropical forest > Bulk soil | place: Panama | collected 2016-02-17
GCTGTCGGACTACGGCGTGCAGCTGCGGGCCAAGCAGAAGCTGCGGGGCTATTACGGCAATATCACCGAGCGCCAGTTCCGCGGCATCTACGAGGAAGCGATCAGGATGCGAGGCGATTCCGGTGCGCATCTGATCGGCCTCCTGGAGCGGCGCCTCGATGCGGTCGTGTACCGGGCGAAGTTCGTGCCCACCGTGTTTGCGGCCCGCCAATTCATCAGCCACGGCCACGTGAAGGTGAATGGACGCCGCGTCACCATCCCGAGCTACCGGCTCAAGGCAGGCGACGACATCGAGGTCCGAGACAAGTCCAAGCAGCTTGCCGCGGTGCTGGAGGCGACCGGGCTCCCCGAGCGCGACGTGCCCGACTATATCGAGGTCAATCACACCAAGATGACCGCCAAGCTGACCCGCATCCCTCAGGTCACCGAGGTACCCTACCCGGTGCAGATGGAGCCGCACCTGGTGGTCGAGTTCTATTCCCGGTAGGTCTGATTTCTTCCAAGCCTGGAATGCGTGATGGCCGGGCTTGCGCCCGGCCATTGAACCCGTGGCCGTGCGGCGACCTGGGCTCCGGCCTGACGCACTCAAAACGGAGAGCGACGCGGCCTTAAGCCGAAACGCTCCCCTTCACGGCCAACCCCTTGTCCTTGAGGAGGGTCTGCAGCTCGCCGTCCTGGAACATTTCGCGCACGATATCGCAACCCCCGACGAACTCGCCCTTGACGTAGAGCTGGGGGATGGTCGGCCAGTTCGAATAGGTCTTGATCCCGCCGCGCAGCTCCTCGGAGTCGAGCACGTTGAGGCCCTTGTAGGTAACGCCAAGGTGATCGAGGATCTGCACCACCTGGCTCGAGAATCCGCACATCGGCATTTGCGGCGTGCCCTTCATGAACACCACCACGTCGTTGCTCTTGACCTCGTTGTCGATGAATTGCTGGATGCTCATGGTCTTGTCCTGTTCTCGTGTTCCTGTGCTGCGTGTGACGTGAGTGCGAGCGGCCCCCTGACGTTGCTGAGCAAATTACCTTGTTGGGGCGCTGGTCTGCAATGCCAGGGCGTGCAGCTTGCCGCCCATCTCGCCCTTGAGCGCATCGTAAACGATCTGGTGCTGCTGCACCCGCGATTTGCCGCGGAAGCTTTCCGAGACCACCGTGGCGGCATAGTGGTCGCCGTCGCCGGCAAGGTCGCGGATCGTCACCTCGGCGTCGGGAATGCGCGCCTTGATCAGCCGCTCGATCTCATGCGCATCCATCGCCATCGCCGCGATCTCCCGGTACCAGCTCAGGCCACGCCGCCTGCCATATAGGCGGGAAACCAAGCTTCGAACGATTCCCGCAGCTCCGCCACCAAAATGGGGCGCTCACCCTTCGCCGTCAATGCGTCGCCGCCGGTTGATCCGAGCCTGCGGATCGGCACCCCGGCGCTATCTGCGCGGGTGATGATCGCGGCGGCGGCCGCTGCCGTCGCGGTCAGCACATAGCGGCCCTGCTCCTCGCCGAACCAGAACGCATGGGCGGCGATCGGTGCAGCATCAAGCTTGGCGCCGATGCCCGACGCCATCGCCATCTCGGCGATCGCCACCAGAAGTCCGCCGTCGGAGACGTCATGCACCGCGCTCGCCAATCCGTCGGCGATCAGGGCGCGCACGAGATCGCCGTTGCGCCGCTCGGCCGCAAGATCGACCGGCGGCGGGGCGCCCTCCTCGCGGGCGCATATCTCGCGCAGATAGAGCGATTGCCCGAGCCAGCCGGTGACCTCGCCCACGAGCAGGATCGCCTGGTCCGCCGCCTTGAAGGCAAGCGTCGTGGACCTGGTGAACTCATCAATGAGTCCCACGCCACCGATCGTCGGAGTTGGCAGGATCGCGCGTCCATTGGTCTCGTTGTAGAGCGAGACATTGCCGGACACGACCGGGAAATCGAGCGCCTGGCAGGCTTGCGCGATGCCGCGGATGCAGCCGACGAGCTGGCCCATGGTTTCCGGCCGCTCCGGACTGCCGAAATTGAGGTTGTCGGTCAGCGCGAGCGGACGCGCACCAACCGCGGTCAGGTTGCGCCAAGCCTCCGCCACCGCCTGCTTGCCGCCCTCGACCGGATCGGCCTCGCAATAACGCGGCGTGACATCGGTCGTGAGCGCGAGCGCCTTTGGCCCGTCCAGCACGCGCACGACGGCAGCGTCGCCGCCCGGGCGTTGCACGGTGTTGCCCAGAATGACGTGATCGTACTGCTCCCACACCCAGCGCTTGCTGCACAGATCGGGGGAGCCGATCAGCCGCAGAAGCGCGTCGGCGACCGGAACCGGCGGCGCCACATCCGATGCCTTCACGATCGGCCGCCTCGCCGTCTCGACGTAAGGGCGATCATAGACCGGCGCCTCGTCGCCGAGTTCCTTGATCGGCAGGTCGGCCATGACGGCGGCGCCATGGCGCACGATGAACCGCTTGCCCGGCGTGGTCTCGCCCACCACGGCGAAATCGAGCCCCCATTTACGGAAGATCGCCTCCGCCTCGGCCTCCTTCTCGGGCTTGAGCACCATGAGCATGCGCTCCTGGCTTTCCGAGAGCATCATCTCGTAGGCGCTCATGCCTTCCTCCCGGCACGGCACAGCGTCGAGATCGAGCACCACGCCGAGATCGCCCTTGGCTCCCATCTCCACCGCCGAGCAGGTCAGCCCCGCGGCGCCCATGTCCTGGATGGCGATGACGCAGTCCTTGGCCATGATCTCAAGGCAGGCTTCGAGCAGAAGCTTTTCCGAGAACGGGTCGCCCACCTGCACCGTTGGGCGCTTCTCTTCTGCGCTTTCGCCGAACTCGGCCGATGCCATGGTGGCGCCGTGGATACCGTCGCGCCCAGTCTTGGAGCCGAGATACACGATCGGTTTTCCGACCCCGGTCGCCTTGGCGTAGAAGATCCTGTCGGCCTCGGCCAAGCCGACCGCCATGGCGTTGACCAGGCAATTGCCGTCGTAGCGGCGATGGAAGCCGACGAGGCCGCCAACCGTGGGCACCCCGAAGGAATTCCCATAGCCGCCGATGCCGGCCACCACGCCGGCCACCAGATGCCGGGTCTTGGGGTGCGCAGGATCGCCGAACCGCAGCGCATTGAGGCAGGCAATCGGCCGCGCCCCCATGGTGAAGACATCGCGCAGAATGCCCCCGACCCCCGTGGCGGCGCCCTGATAGGGCTCGATATAGCTCGGGTGGTTGTGGCTCTCCATCTTGAACACAACCGCAAGCCCGTCGCCGATGTCGATGACGCCGGCGTTCTCGCCCGGCCCCTGGATCACCCACGGCGCCTTGGTGGGCAGCGTGCGCAGATGGATTTTCGAGGATTTGTACGAGCAGTGCTCGTTCCACATGGCCGAGAAAATGCCGAGCTCGGTGAAAGTCGGCTCCCGGCCGATGAGATCGAGGAGGCGCTGATACTCCTCGGGCTTGAGCCCGTGCTCGGCAATGAGCTCGGAAGTGATCTTGGGTTCGTTCGAGGCCACGGGCCTCTTCTAGCGCGTGGCGCGGCCAAATCCATCCCGCTGGCAGGAGAATTCAGGCCGCTTGTCGGAAGTGATCCACAAGTCCCGCGAACAGGCCGCGCCCGTCGGTCACGCCCATCCGCGGCTCGACGTGATTTTCGGGGTGCGGCATCATGCCCAGTACATTGCCGGCCTCGTTGAGGATGCCGGCAATCGCCGCCGTGGCGCCGTTCACGTTCCAGGCAGCATCGAGGCTGCCGTCCGGCGCGACATAGCGGAACAGCACCCTGCCCTCGCCTTCCAGCCGCGCCAGTGTCTGCGCATCCGCGACATAATTGCCTTCGCCATGGGCCACCGGGACGCGGATCACCTGCCCGGCATTGTAGCCACGGGTGAATGATGTGTCGGAGCGCTCGACCTTGAGATAAACATCGCGGCAGATGAACTTGAGCGCTTCATTGCGCATGAGCACCCCTGGCAGCAGCCCCGCCTCGCAGAGAATCTGGAAGCCGTTGCAGACGCCGAGCACCAGCCCGCCGACGCCGGCGAAGTGGCGCACCGCATCCATGACGGGCGCGCGCGCCGCGATTGCTCCGCAGCGCAGATAATCGCCGTAGCTGAACCCGCCCGGCACCACCACAAGATCCGTGCCGGCAGGCAGCGCCGTGTCGGTATGCCACACCATCGCGGGCTCGCGGCCGGAGGTGAGCCGCAGCGCGCGCGCCATGTCCCGCTCGCGATTGATGCCGGGAAAGACCAGAATGGCGGAGCGCATCAGTTTCCGTTTCGGCCGGGTTCGGTCCTTGCTGCAACGGCGGCGCAAGGCGTCATCCGGTCACCTCGACCCGATAATTCTCGATCACCGTGTTGGCGAGGAGCTTGTCGGCCGCCTCCTTGAGCAGCGCTTCCGCCGCCTTGCGATCGCCGCCGGCGAGCTCGATGTCGAACACCTTGCCCTGCCGGACGCTGGCCACGCCCTTGACGCCAAGCGTTTTCAGCGCGCCCTCGATCGCCTTGCCCTGCGGATCGAGAATGCCGGACTTCAGCGTGACGGTGACGCGCGCCTTCATCGCTAGCCCTTCACCAGCACCGGGCCGCTGCCCTGCGGACGCTCGTTCTCGCTCATGATGCCGAGGCGCTTGGCGACCTCCGTATAGGCCTCGAGCAGGCCACCGAGGTCGCGGCGGAAACGGTCCTTGTCGAGCTTCTCGTTCGACTTGATGTCCCACAGCCGGCACGAGTCGGGCGAGATCTCGTCGGCGACCACGATCCGCATCGTGTCGTTCTCCCAGAGCCGACCGGTCTCCATCTTGAAATCGACCAGGCGGATGCCGACGCCAAGAAACAGGCCGGAGAGAAAATCGTTGACCCGGATGGCAAGCGCCATCACGTCATCGATCTCCTGCGGTGTGGCCCAGCCGAAGGCGGTGACATGCTCCTCCGACACCATTGGATCGTTGAGCGCATCGTTCTTGTAATAGAACTCGATGATCGAGCGCGGAAGCTGGGTGCCCTCCTCGATGCCGAGCCGCTGCGACAGCGAGCCCGCCGCCACGTTACGCACCACAACTTCGAGCGGGATGATCTCGACTTCCCGGATCAGCTGCTCGCGCATATTGAGCCGGCGCAGAAAATGGGTCGGCACCCCGATGTCGTTGAGGTGCTGGAAGACGTATTCGGAGATGCGGTTGTTGAGCACGCCCTTGCCTTCGATGATCTCATGCTTCTTGGCATTGAAGGCGGTCGCGTCGTCCTTGAAGTGCTGGATGAGTGTTCCCGGCTCCGGTCCCTCGTAGAGGACCTTGGCCTTGCCTTCGTAGATTCGGCGACGACGGCTCATCGGAGTGTACCGTGGTTTGTGAAAGTCCATCTCGGTGCCGTGGCTCCAGGTCTATTCGATCGTAGTAGGTTCGATCGTCCGCGGCGCGGAGGCGCTCGAACCGGCACAAGCGCAGCAACGCGCCCCCTTGGCAAACTAGCCGATCACGGTGGCGAGCACAATCGTAACGCTGGCGGCTCCGTGCACAGCTTGTCGCGTTCGAATCACTTTGCCACGATGTTGCCTTAACCATCTCGCCCCGTTATGCAAGGCGCGAGGGCATGAGATCGCGAGGATGGCATGACCACGTTCGACAAGCGGGAGGAAGGCTTCGAGAAGCAATTCGCCCACGACGAGGAGCTGAAGTTCAAGGCCACCGCGCGCCGCAACAAGCTTCTCGGGTTGTGGGCCGCCCAGAAGCTCGGGCTCACGGGCGCCGAGGCGGAAGCCTATGCCAAGACGGTGGTGATGGCGGACTTCGAGGAGGCCGGCGACCACGACGTGTTTAGCAAGCTGCGCAAGGATTTCGATGCCAAAGGGGTTGCTCTTTCCGATCATCAGATTCGCCGCACCATCGACGAGCTGACCGCCAAGGCGATCGCCGAGGTCAAGGCGAGCGGGTGATCCGTCAGCGCGCGGCGCGGACGAGCCAACGGGGGACTGGACATGACAGAATCCTTTTCGCTCGCGCGGCGACTGCGTGCCGGCGAGCCGGTCCATTCCGGCTGGTGCGGGCTTGCGTTCCCGCTCGCCGCCGAGGCGATCGCGCGCGAGGGCTTTCCCGCGGTCACGATCGACATGCAGCACGGCCTGTGGGACATCGCGTCGACCGTGAGCGCGGTCACGGCGATCCGCCACGGCGGCGCAGCGCCGGTCGTGCGGGTTCCGCTTGGCGATTTCGCAACCGCAAGCCGGGCGCTCGATTTCGGCGCGGAGGGAATCATCTCGCCGATGATCAACAGCGCTGTCGACGCCCGCGCGCTGGTCGCGGCCACCAAATATCCGCCGCTGGGCGAGCGCAGCTGGGGACCGCACCGCGCCACCATGCTGGCCGGCATCTCCGACCAGAAGGATTATCTGCGCGAGGCAAACGCGCTCACCGTGACGCTTGCCATGATTGAGACCCGCGCGGCGCTCGACAATCTCGCCGCAATCGCGGAGACGCCCGGCATCGACGGCCTGTTTCTCGGGCCCTCCGATCTCTCGATCGCGCTCTCACGCGGCGCCTCGCTTGACCCGATGGCGCAGGAGGTCGATCGGGAGCTCGAGCGGATCGCGGAGGCGGCGGGCAAGGCCGGCAAGGTTTTGGGCGCCTATTGCCACACTGCCGAACGGGCCGTGGCCCTCGCCAAGCGCGGCGTGCGGTTCCTGGCGGTGGGCAGCGACCTCGGCTTCCTGCGCGCCGGAACAAGCGCCGCCCTGAAGACGCTCAAGGGCTGACACCTTCTCGTTCTGCCTGTCCGGGGCTGCCAGAATCCGCGGCGTCGGTTTACGTATTGGAAAGCGATCAGGCGGTCTCGACCTCTGCCGCGAGCCGATCGAGCGTGAGCGTCAGATCCTGCTGGATTTGGCTCATCGGCAGCGCAAAAATCCGGTAGCCGCGTTCCTTGAGCCAAGCCCTGCGTTCCGCACGCTCCTGCGCCGCCGACAGGCTTTCGTCGGCGGGCACGATATCGATGACAAGCCGCAGCGGGAAGGAGACAAAGTCGTTGATGTGCGGCCCGATCGGAACCTGGCGCTTGAAGCCGCGGCCGGCAAAGCGCCGGTCGTTGGTGAGCGCGCGCCAGAGCGCGCGCTCGGCCTCGGTCGGATTGCGGCGCAGGAGCCGGGCCAGGCCGCGCACCGGTCCGCGCTCGCCCGGAACCCGGCCGCCGCCGTGCTCGGCCAGGAGAGTGCGCAACATCTCGGCCTCCTCGCCGTTGAGCACGCCGCCGCGGGCCGGCCCTTTGCGGCCTTCCGCAATCGACGTCACGACCCCATGGAGGGTCTGGATATCCTGCCGGGTGGGCTGCATGCGGGCGAAAATATTGCGCAGGTTGACCATCATGGTGGCGCGCTTCTCGGGCGGGCGGAAGAATTCGACCTTGTCCAGCTCGCGCTCGACGGTCTTGAAGAAGGCGAACAGCTGCTCCTTGACGGCCGGTTCCGACTTCTGCGGCATCGCAAAGGGAAGCTCGCCGCCGCAGGCAAGCTTGAACCATTCATAGGCCATGAGCGCCACCGCCTGCGCGAGATTGAGCGACGCGAAGGCGGGATTGACCGGAAAGGTGACGATGCGGTCGGCGAGCGCGATCTCCTCGTTCTCCAGGCCATAGCGCTCGCGACCGAACAGGATCGCGGCCCTGGCCTCGTCGTCGGCCGCGATATGCCGGGCGATCTCGTCCACCGCGGCCTGGGGCGAGAGCACAGGCTTTGCCTGGTCATGGGCGCGCGCGGTGGTCGCGAGAACCAGGCTGCAATCCGCGATCGCCGCCTCGGCGCTCTCGTAGAGCTCAGCCTCGTCGAGGATGCGGTCGGCGCCGGAGGCGGAGCGGCGCGCCTGCAGGCTCGGCCAGCCGTCGCGCGGCCTGACCAGGCGCAGCCGGCCGAGCCCGAAGTTCGCCATGACGCGCGCGGCCGCACCGATGTTCTCGCCGAGCTGTGGCTCGACCAGGACGACGATCGGCCCCTGCCCGGCGATCCAGGCCTTGGTCTTGTCGGTCCCTGCTCCGGGCATCGGTCCTTGCTTGCTATTCCGGGGTGCCGCGCTGGCGGCCGGCCCGGCCTCCATAACCACGAAAAGCGAGGTAACGGAAAGGCCTAAGCCGACCCACCAAGGGCCCAAGGCCCATTTTCCGAGGCGTATCCTGGCCGGCCTGGAAACTCGCAATGTCGGCTTTCTCGCCGCGCCGTCGGGTGCTATAGGGCGCGCGCCGAATTCCCGTCAGCCGGATTCCGGTCGGCGGTCTCCGCACCGAGAACAATTCATTTGGGGCCCGCGGGAGAAGAGATTCCCAGGGCCCATCAATGGTCAGTTTCCGGTCGGCCCAAACAGGATGGCGACCAGAGGTGCTAGCATGCCAAATCTCGAAATCATGTGGACAAAGGTCGATGAGGCCCCCGCGCTCGCGACCTATTCCCTGCTGCCGATCGTCGAAGCCTTCGTGGGCGCGGCGGGTGTGTCCGTGGAGCAGAAGGACATCTCGCTGGCCGGCCGCATCCTCGCCAATTTCCCCGAGAAGCTGACCCCTGCGCAACGGATCAACGACGAACTCACCGAACTCGGCGAGCTCGCGACGAGGCCGGAGGCCAACATCATCAAGCTGCCCAACATCTCCGCGTCGATCCCGCAGCTCAAGGCCGCGATCAAGGAGTTGCAAGGCAAGGGCTACGACGTTCCGGATTATCCGGACAATCCTGCGACGGAAGCCGAGAAGGAGATCAAGTCTCGCTATGCCAAGGTGTTCGGCAGCGTCGTCAATCCGGTATTGCGCGAAGGCAATTCCGACCGCCGCGCCGCCGGCGCCGTGAAGCAATATGCCCGCAACAATCCGCACAAGATGGGCGCCTGGAGTGCCGGCTCCAAATCGCATGTCGCGTACATGTCGGGCGGCGATTACTTCGCCTCGGAAATCTCGACCACCGTCGCCTCGGCAACCAACGCACGCATAGAGCTCGCCGGCGCCGACGGCGCCGTCACGGTGCTGAAGGCGAAGACGCCGATCGAGGCCGGCGAAATCATCGATGCGGCGGTGATGGGCCGCAAGGCGCTGCGCGCCTTCTTTGCCGAGCAGATTGACGACGCCAAGAAGGAAGGCGTGCTGTTCTCACTGCAGGTGAAGGCGACCATGATGAAGATCGCCGATCCCATCGTGTTCGGCCATGCCGTTTCCGTCTACTTCGCCGATGTGATCGAGAAGCACGCCGCCACGCTGAAACGCCTCGGCGTCAATCTCAACAACGGCTTCGGCGATCTGCTGACGAAGATCGAGACGCTGCCGGCAGCTGAAAAAGCAGCGATCAAGGCTGACATCGAGGCCGAGTACGCGAAACGCCCGGGCCTCGCGATGGTCAATTCCGACAAGGGGATCACAGGCCTGCACGTGCCCAGCGATGTCATCATCGACGCTTCGATGCCGGCGATGATCCGCGAATCCGGCCGCATGTGGGGCCCGGACGGCAAGCTGCACGACGTCATAGCCGCAATCCCGGACCGCAGCTACGCCACGATGTATCAGGCGGTCATCGACGACTGTAAGGCCCACGGCGCGTTCGATCCTAAGACCATGGGCTCTGTTCCCAACGTCGGGTTGATGGCGCAGAAAGCCGAGGAATACGGCTCGCACGACAAGACCTTCGAAGTTCCCGCGAACGGTACGATTCGCGTCGTCGCCGATAACGGCAAGGTGCTGCTGGAGCGTCCGGTCGAGACCGGCGACATCTTCCGCATGTGCGAGCTCAGGGACGCGGCGATCCAGGACTGGGTCAAGCTCGGTGTGCGTCGCGCGCGCCTCACCAACACCCCGGCGGTGTTCTGGCTTGACCCCAAGCGCGCGCATGACGCGCAGGTCATCGCCAAGGTCGAGAAGTACCTGAAGGATCAGGACACTGCGGGCCTCGATATTCGCATTCTGCCGCCGGTCGAAGCGATCAAGTTTTCACTTGAGCGCATTCGAAAGGGAGAGGACACAATCTCCGTCACCGGCAACGTGCTTCGCGATTATCTGACCGACCTGTTTCCGATCATGGAGCTCGGCACCTCGGCCAAGATGCTGTCGATCGTTCCGCTGTTGGCGGGCGGCGGTCTTTTCGAAACCGGTGCCGGCGGCTCGGCGCCCAAGCACGTGGAGCAGTTCCAACAAGAGGACTATCTGCGCTGGGATTCGCTCGGCGAGTTTCTCGCGCTGGGCGCGTCGATCGAACATCTGGCGCAAACCTACAAGAACGCCAAGGCGCAGGTTCTGGCCGAGACGCTCGACACGGCTATCGGCAAGATCCTTGAATTCAACCGCTCTCCTGCCCGCAAGGTCGGCGAACTCGACAATCGCGGCACCCATTTCTACCTCGCCCTATACTGGGCTCAGGCGCTGGCTGCGCAGACCAAGGACGCGGAGCTGCAGGCCCGCTTCAAACCACTGGCCGAGACGCTCAGCAGGAACGAGGCCAAGATCAATGGCGAACTGATTGGCGCGCAGGGCAAGCCGGTCGACATCGGCGGCTACTACCTGCCCGATCCCGCCAAGACGTCGGCCGCGATGCGGCCGAGCGCTACGCTGAACGCCGCGATCGCCGCGCTCTGACGGGATCTCGGCTCCATGGCCAAGATCAGAGTCACCAATCCAGTCGTCGAGCTCGATGGCGACGAGATGACCCGGGTCATTTGGAAGTTGATCAAGGACAAGCTGATCCATCCCTATCTCGACGTCGAACTGCTCTATTACGACCTTGGCATCCAGAAGCGCGACGAGACCCGCGACCAGATCACCATCGATGCGGCCGAGGCGATCCGCAAAGTCGGGGTCGGGGTCAAATGCGCCACCATCACGCCGGACGAGGCGCGGGTGAAGGAATTCAACCTCAAGGAGATGTACCGCTCGCCCAACGGCACCATCCGCAACATTCTTAACGGCGTCCTTTTCCGCGAGCCGATCCTCTGCAGGAACGTGCCGCGCCTGGTGCCCGGCTGGACCAAGCCGATCATCATCAGCCGCCACGCCTACGGCGATCAGTACCGGGCGACCGACTTCAAGGTGCCGGGCAAGGGCAAGCTGACGCTGACCTTCGTGGGCGAGGACGGCACCAGGATCGAGCGCGAGGTGTTCCAGTTCCCCGGATCGGGCGTCGCCATGGCGATGTACAATCTCGACGATTCGATCCGCGATTTCGCCCGCGCTTCGTTGAATTACGGGCTCAACCGCGGTTACCCAGTCTATCTGTCGACCAAGAACACCATCATCAAAGTCTATGACGGGCGCTTCAAGGACATTTTCGAGGATGTCTACAACAACGAGTTCAGGGCCGAGTTCGAGAAAAAGAAGATTTTCTACGAGCATCGGCTGATCGACGACATGGTGGCGTCGGCACTCAAATGGTCGGGCGGCTATGTGTGGGCCTGCAAGAACTATGACGGCGACGTGCAGTCGGACACGGTGGCGCAGGGCTACGGCTCGCTCGGCCTGATGACCTCGGTGCTGATGACGCCCGACGGCAAGACGATCGAGGCCGAGGCTGCCCACGGCACGGTGACCCGCCACTACCGCGAATATCAGAAGGGCCGGGAGACCTCGACCAACTCGGTCGCATCGATCTTCGCCTGGTCGCGCGGGCTCACCCACCGCGCCAGGCTCGACGGCAATGCGGAGCTCGCCAGGTTCGCCTCGACGCTCGAGACCGTGACGGTCGGGACGGTCGAGGCGGGGTTCATGACCAAGGACCTGGCGCTGCTCGTGGGCGCCGACCAGAAATGGCTGTCCACCACCGGGTTTCTCGACAAGGTGGACATGAACCTCAAGGTGGCAATGGGCTGACGAGCGTCAGCCGCCAAGCGCGGCGGCGATCGCCGAAAGGGCTTCCTCGGCCTTGGCGCCTTCCGGGCCACCGGCCTGCGCCATGTCGGGCTTGCCGCCGCCGCCTTTGCCGCCCAACACCACCGATGCCTTTCGTACCAGATCGACGGCCGAGAAACGCTCAACGAGATCAGGCGTGACGCCTACAACGATGCTGGCCTTTCCATCTTCGGTCGTCGCCACAAGGGCTACGACACCCGATCCAAGTTGCTTTTTGCCCTCGTCGGCGAGGCTCTTCAAATCCTTGATTTCGACCCCTTCGACCGCGCGCGCCATAAGCTTCACGTCGCCGACCATGCGCACGCCGTCGGCGCCATCGGATTTGCCGCCGCCCCCCATGGCGAGTTTCCGCTTCGCCTCCGACAGCTCCCGTTCCAGGCGCTTGCGGTCCTCCAGGACCTGCGTCAACCGGCTCGGCAGATCTTCAAGCGGCGCCTTAAGCTCCGTGGAGGCGGCCTTCGCAAGCTCCGCCAAGTGATTGGAATGCTTGCGCGCGGCGGTGCCGGTCAAGGCTTCGATGCGGCGCACCCCGGCCGCCACGCCGCCCTCGGCCACCACCGAAATCACCCCGATATCGCCGGTGCGCCTGACGTGGGTGCCGCCGCACAGCTCGACCGACCAGCCCATGCTGTTGCCACCCGCCTCCCCCATGGCGACCACCCGCACCTCATCGCCGTATTTCTCGCCGAACAGCGCGCGCGCGCCCGAGGCGATGGCGTCATCCACCGCCATGAGGCGGGTGGTCACCGGCGAGTTCTGCAGCACGATGTCGTTGGCGATATCCTCGACCTTTTCGATCTCCGCGCCGCTCATCGGCTTGGGATGGGAGAAATCGAACCGCAGCCGGTCCGGCGCGACGAGCGAGCCCTTCTGCGCCACGTGATCGCCGAGCACCTGGCGCAGCGCCTCGTGCAGCAGATGGGTGGCGGAATTGTTCTGGCGGATCGCGCTGCGGCGGGCGTGATCGACCTCGAGGTTGAGCGGCGCTTCGACTTTGAGGGTCCCCTCCTCGACCACGCCGAAATGAACGAAAACGTCACCTGCTTTCTTCTGCGTATCGGTCACGCGGAAGCGCACGCCGTCCGCGGTCATCGCGCCGGTGTCGCCGACCTGTCCGCCGGATTCCGCATAGAAAGGGGTCTGGTTGAGGACGACGGCACCGGACTCGCCTTTCTGCAGCGTTTCGACCTCGCGGCCCTCACGCACCAGGGCCGCAACCACGCCCTCGGCGGCCTCGGTCTCGTAACCCAGGAATTCGCTCGCACCGAGCTTTTCGCGCAACGTGAACCAGACTGCTTCGGTCGCCGCCTCCCCGGACCCGGCCCAGGAGGCGCGCGCAAGCTGACGCTGGCGCTCCATGGCATCCGTGAAGGCGGCGATGTCGACACCAAGGCCGCGCGAACGAAGCGCGTCTTGTGTGAGGTCCAACGGAAAGCCATAAGTGTCCGCCAGCACAAAGGCAGTTTCTCCGTCCAGCATGTCTCCCTTTTTCAAACCCGCGCTCTTCTCTTCAAGAATCGCGAGGCCGCGAGCCAAGGTACGACGGAACCGCGTTTCTTCTAGTCCCAAAATTTCCGTGATCAATTTATCGGCGCGCAGCAACTCGGGATAGGCGTGGCCCATTTCGTGCGTCAGATCGGAGACCAACTTCCACATCAGCGGCTCTTTAGCGCCCAACAATTCCGCGTGCCGCATGCCGCGGCGCATGATCCGGCGCAGCACATAGCCGCGGCCTTCGTTCGACGGCATCACGCCCTCGGCGATGAGAAACGCCGAAGCCCGCAAATGATCAGCAATTACCCTGTGCGAAGCTTGTTGGGGTCCTTCTGGATCGATTCCTGTGATATCGGCGATGTGCCCAATTATCCTCTGGAACAGATCGATCTTGTAGTTATCGTGGGTTCCCTGCAGCACCGCGGCTATGCGCTCGAGCCCCATGCCGGTGTCGATCGATGGCTTCGGCAGCTCAATGCGTTTCCCGCCCGCCTGCTGCTCGAACTGCATGAACACGAGATTCCAGATCTCGATGAAGCGATCGCCCTCGGCCTCGGGAGAGCCCGGCGGACCGCCCGGAACATGCGGGCCGTGATCGTAGAAAATCTCCGAGCTGGGACCGCAAGGTCCCGTATCGCCCATCTGCCAGAAGTTGTCGGATGTCGCGATACGAATGATTTTGCTCTCGGGGAGACCCGCGATCTTTTTCCACAGGTCGAAGGCCTGATCATCCTCTGAATACACCGTGACGGTCAGCCGGTCCTTCGGCAGGCCGAACTCCTTCGTGACCAGATTCCAGGCAAGCTCGATCGCGCGGTCCTTGAAATAGTCGCCGAACGAGAAGTTCCCGAGCATCTCGAAGAAGGTGTGGTGGCGCGCCGTGTAGCCGACATTGTCGAGGTCGTTGTGCTTGCCGCCGGCGCGCACGCATTTCTGGGCGGTGAC
>Ga0126381_100005216_pt1 | contig 14266 bp, 31 predicted proteins | sample PanSoiMetPlot_28_FD_96465 | JGI IMG/M metagenome (GOLD analysis project Ga0126381, IMG submission 96465) | Tropical forest soil microbial communities from Panama - MetaG Plot_28 | ecosystem: Environmental > Terrestrial > Soil > Tropical forest > Bulk soil | place: Panama | collected 2016-02-17
GACACGCGCGCCGACAGAGAATCGGCGCCATGAACAAAAAGTACCTCCTGGGACTAACCGCAGCGGTTACGGCGTGCCTGATGGCGACCGCTGCACAAGCGCAATCTCCCCACTTCGTTCGCGGACCCACTCCCGTCTTTGATTCCAGCACGGGCGAACTGTGCGTGAACTTCAAGGAAGCTGGTCTGGGCAATCTGCCGATCACTTACACGCTGACCGTCGACAACGCGACGTTCACGTTCCAATGTTTCACGCGGCACGACAACACGCCGCAGGGCGATCCTAACGGGCAAAGCTTCAGCAACCTGTTCGCGCAGACAACGATCACTCCGCACAACGGATCGATTACTGGCAGTCTTTGTCTCGACCCGCAGCAGGGCAATGCTGGCTGCCAGGGCGGCGGCCTCGTACTGAAACTGATCAGCGCGGTGTATTCGGGCGGCACGTTCTGCGACGCGACGAACAACATCTGCACTTCAATCGGCGGTCAGGGTGGGAACGTCGTTCCGCCGCTTTCGTTCGGGCGCGGCAACGGCCATTGAATTTAGACGCAGCAAGGGCGCGGCAGTTTGCCGCCGCGCCCCGTTCACTCACTCGTGGCTGTGCGCGTGGTTCAGCAGGTGCAGCAGATTGCCGGGATGGTAATCCATTCCCTTGGTCTGCTTGACGAGCGACCAGCCTTTGCCACATTTCCGACAGAACAAATGCCACTTCGCGCCGTGACTCTCGGCGCGGAAATGTTCTGCGAGCGGCGCGTCCTCGTACAGATTCTGTTCGAGGACTCCCGCCAGGACATGATCGTTGAACGATTTCAGTCCACGGATTCGTTTTTTCAAAGAACTCACCTCCTTTCGAGATGAGTAAATATCGCACAATCAATTTTCGCGTTTTCAAAAAAACACGCGTTTTCGACGCGTGCCTAACGAGTATACCTAGCAAAAAAAAATTCACTTTGAGCCCTTGACACGTTTTGGATGTTTCGGTAGGAAACGAAAAAAGGAGCCCGAAAATGCCACCAGCAAAGAGTCAGGCGCAGCGCGGTTTCATCTACTCGCAGTTCGGCAAAAACTTCGCCAAGGAACATCACTTCGATAATCCTGGGAAACTGCCGCAATACGTTCCCGGAAGCGAAGCGAAAAAGGCGAAGCAAAAGCAGCAGCCGAAAAAATAATTCTAAATTAAAAAGCCTTCGTCCCGCGCCATTCTGGGATGATCGTGCAGGTATCGATGGCAGCTGGCGCATGCCGGCAGCCACCATTCTTCGTCCAGCAACTTTGCGCCTTCGCACCCGTGCATGTGATGAATCTGCGTTGAACGCCGAGTGCACCCGTCCTTGAAAATCTCGCAGTAAAGGCGCCGCTGCAAAAACACGGCGCGCTTGCGCAGATACACGCGCCGTTGCGCCGCGCGTTTCGTGGAGACTTTGCGGATCGCGGTGCGTTTCACCTGTGGATTATCCACCACAAGAACGAGACGCAAAACGATCCTGTCAGGGTCCATGAAATCCAAGCGAGCTTGCGTTTCAGGCGCGTGTCGCGGGTGCACTCAGGGCAATCGCAATAGTTACGGACTCTTCCTTGCATGAGAATCATTTTTCCGAATCTCTCGCGCCAGCGAGTCGATCAAGGCCTTGCGCTCCACGGCCTGTTTCTTCTGGTGTTCGATGATCTTTGGGTAATCTCTCTCGATCATTTCCCATAAACATTTTTCTGCGACCTCTTCTTCTGTCGCTATCCTCTCGAACCCCTGCGGGTCGGTGCGTTTGCCCTGGGCTTGCGCCACGTACCATAACGCCCGTTTCAATTTGCTGGCAATGTGGATTTGGGTGTCGCGTATATCCATTTATTCGTCCCAGTGTGATCGAGCGGTCACAAGTTTCGTGCGGTCGTGCCAGAGGCCGTCGACGAATTCGGCGTCGCGGCTGACGCGCAATTTTTCGTTGCACCAGGGGCAGTTGAAAATCTTTTCTGTCGTCGGTAGGATTTCGATCCATTCGCCGCAGCACGGACATTCGTACGCTGTGTTGGGCATCTCATCCAAATAGCGATAGTTGTTCCACCGAGAAATCGGGTGCTTCGTCCGGACCGGTTATCTCGATCCACGCGGCAACGTGTTCCCTGTCTCCGAGCACTCGGTGACGCACCGAGTACCCTTTGAGCCAGAGACGACCTTTCGCCGGCGAAGAATGAAACAGACCCAGACGCACTTTAATGGCGCGTCCGTGCTGGATCGTTTCCATCAACGCCGCTTCGAGATCGATGTCGTATCCGAGATCATCGGAAGTCTTGTGCCGATTTTTTTCGGGACGATCAATGACCTCGAATTTCATGCGCCGAAAATAATGGCGAGCACCACGCCCAAGAGTGCCATGATCGAACATTTCAGAATGAACCAGAGCACTTTCATTTTTAGGCCGCCTTTCGCTGATCTTGTAATTTTTCTACTGAGGGCGACATTAATTTCAGGAAATTCTCTGATGGCTGTTTGCCAATCATTTTGGCAAACTCCATTTCCAATTTGATGGTTGATAGGAATTTCCCTGTTGTATTGCACAGTGCATTTGCTGCGCTGGGATTGATGTCCTTAGCTTGCAAAGAATCCATTGTTGCTGACAATAATTCTCGAATATCCTGCATGGTTTTCATTTGCGGCTTGATCTGTTTCATAAGAGGTTGGGTTTCTTAATCGCTCTGAGCAGCTTGATTTGTTGTTTTTTTATTTCCACGATCTCAGGTGGAAAATCTCTGGCCGAAAGACCGCTTTTGTTGGCGAGCAATTCTCTGCAATAGAAATTTGCGAGTCTATTGCGATTTCGTTGCTTTTGTGTTCTGCGTCTGCATAAGACAGAACAATAAAGCTGCCTTTGTCCTCCATTCCGGCGCACAAACACTGTTCCGCATCGACACAGAAGACCGCTCTGAACGATTCTCCTTTGTTTCTGCTGTCCCAAAATTTGCTCTCGATGCGCTATGTACCACTCTCTCTGATATTTTCTGAAATGATCATGTTTGGCGAGATAGCTGTGTTTGGATCGGCAACTACGGGAACAAAACAAGTGACTACTGCTCTGGCGAATGAACGATTTGCAGCAATAGGGACACGCAAGCACTTTCATTTGTTAGGTGCGGCAACTGCGGTCAAGCGCGTATCCTGTTGCGCCTTTGGCTTTACGCGCCGCAGACGTTTTGGTTTCCATTCGGCAAACTCTTTTAGCGTTTTGAAGACCGAGCAGTCTTGTGCGTCTTTGTTTTGCAGATAAGCGTCGCAATCCGATGGCACTAACAGGTAGCCGTTGCTGACTTTCCAAAGTGTAAATTTCGTTCTCATGCTTGCGGCGGCGGTTTCAAAGCGTGTGCCGGCATCTTGTCCACGTAACTCCACCAAGTCACGCCGTCGTCGCTGCGGCGGCTGCTGGCCTCGATGAACAGCGAATGAACTGTCGACTGAAGAAATCCTGGGTTAAGAAATTCTTCGAGCCCCAGAAACTTCAGATGCGGACCCGTGATGGAGTTGGCGACGTCGATGCACATTTTGTGCAGGTTCGCGAGGCGCACGAGATGCTGGCGCGTGGCGAGAATGCCCTCCTCTTCCGATACAGGAGCCGCAGTTGTTGATCGCTTCCAGCCGTTGTGCTGTTTTGGAAGCATGGGCTGTTCGGATGTGGCGGGAGCGGGATCGTCCGCCAGCGCATCGTCGGGCGGCGCGTCATCATCCCTTGTTTCCGCGCGTTCTTGCGGTGTGCCGTTGATCCTGACGCTGTTCGCCTGAATCGTAACGGTGTGGACGAACACGCCTTTCCTGTCGGTATAGGAGCTTTTTTCGATGCCAGTCCATTTGCCTTTTTTATTTTTGGTGGCCTCGATGCGAACGTCTTCGCCTTTTTCAACTTCGTTGCCCTCGGCGTCCCACATGGTGCAGGCGATTTCCGAGCGACCGCTGATCAGCACGAAAAACTGTTTTGACCAGTCGACGCCTTTCACGCTGGTGCCGGTGTCGAGGTCGCCGGCGAATTTTACCTTGCCTTCGACGGCCATGATCTGCTGGCCGTCTTCCATCTGCATGATCTCTTGGATTGTTTGCGCGTTCATTCGACGTCTTCCACCTCGATTTTGGATTCGATCTGATTGGTCTGCGTGTTCAGGCGCAGCCTGATGTCGTATGCCTTGTCTCGGTTTTTATCGAAGATCGACACGCACCATTCGGTGGGCGCGAGCTCCTCGACTTTGACCTCCGCGTTGGCGATCTCGATTTTTCTGAGCGGAACTTTTTCGACGGCGAGTTGGGCGTCGAACGCGGTTCCAGCTTCAAGTTGCATATTGGTTGGTTCGTTCATAAAAACACTTTTACAGCGAGCCGTTCGCTCTGGCAACAGTTATTTGTCGAGTAGCGCACGAATTTCGACCAGCAATTCATAGGCGACCTGTGGCACGATCGCGTTGCCGAGCGCGCGCAGGCGGTCTACTCGGTTGGCTGTGCCGGCGGCGACTCGCGGGATTGCGGGGTGAGGGTCGTCCAGCCAATTGGGTAGCCCATGAGCCATTCCACCCAATCGGGATTTAAGCTGCCGCCCTTGGGATTCTCCTCGCGACGTTCCACCGCAAAATCCAGACGATTGTCCAAGTCCGCGCGATTGTGACCTGGGCTCCAGCCCTTGTAATCGACCGCTGTCGGCGTCGGCCAGATTTCGCGCGCCATCACTCGTTTGACCAGCGTCTCGCGCCGTTTCTCGCTGGGGTTCACATTGCTCGAATCGTCTTCCTGCGGCGTCGGCCACAGTTTGACGGCCAGACTCAGCGGCGGCGTCGCGACCTTGCCCTGCGCCTGCCGGCGCGCCCACGATTCCTCGTCTTCGTTCGTCGTTTTCCCGCTGCGCGGCGTCGGCCACATTGTCGTGTGACCGCTGGGGCTCTCGTAGCCTTTCACGATCGTGTTCAGATCGCCTCGGTCGCCTCGGTCGGCCATCCCCGACACGGGCGTCGGAAACATTTTCTTCACTGCGACCGTGAGCGGCGTCCCGCCCTGCGCATACGGCGTCGTGCGTTCGTTGGAGGAATCCTGCGTCGGCGTCGGCCACAGTTCCGCCGGCGGCGGGAGGGTCGCCTGTTCGCGCAACGTCGAGTGGGTCGTGCGACCAGGGCGATTCCTTTCGCGCTGGTGCAAAAGCGCGGCCTCGTCGCGCGCTTCGAGCGAGTCCATCGCATTTGGCGTGAGCCATAATCCAGAGTCTGAGTCGTCTGTGCTTTGCGTCCACGGCACAAGCAGGAACAGCGAGCGGCTGGACGGCGTAGTCGAGCGACTCAAGGTCTTCCAGAATTTGCAGGAAGTATCCGCGTCCAGTGCGAGTGAAAATGTCTCCGTAATTTCCGACGGCACAGCCATCACCTGCCAGCGGAGGAACACTATCGAATTGCGCCAGCGAGACGAGCCCAGGAACATTTTCGCCAAGGAAAAAACAGGGTCTTGCTTCGTCAATAATACGGCGAGTTTCAGGCCAGAGGTCGCGGTCATCCTGCGCGCCGCGTCTGATCCCGGCGATGGAGTAAGGCTGGCAAGGAAATCCTGCTGTGATGAGTTCGATTCCATAATATTTTTTTGCGTCGAGTTTTCTGGCGTCCGAAATAATTGGCACATCGGCGAAATTTTTCTGCAGCACGCGCTGGCAATATTTATCGATCTCGACGAATGCGATCGTCTTGAATCCCGCCCAGCCAGCTGCGAGCGCAAAGCCGCCCGTTCCAGAATAAAGATCGAGGTGCCGCGGAAACTCGTCGTCGTCGTCGTTCACTCGAATTCCTTGGCGAGGATCACATACCCGCGCGCTTTCGTCGTGCCGACGACGCGCCATCCAGCCTTTTTGAAACAGCATCCTGGGTTCGCGCTTTTGATGGCGCGCGGATTTACAAACGTGTAATAGCGCGCGCGAGGCCAGCGCGCGTGGCCGATCTGTTCCGCTTCAAGAATAAGCGCGCTCGAAAGCGTCGCGCCCTCGTTGCGGAACACTGCGCAATTGACGCCGAGCTGTCCGCTGGGGCAATCGCTGATGAACTTGCGCCACACAAAAAGCGCGTCGCCGTTGAACGTCGTCAGCACGAGTTTTTCGCCGGGACCGACGAACAACTTGGGCTCGCGCCCGTCCTTGTATTGGTACTTGGAATAATGCCGGTTAAACAGTTCGCGCGCGTCGTCGTCGCCGTCGCGGGATTGGTACCAGTGCTCGCTTAACTGGCGGCGGCCGGCGCCGACTGCGAACAATGGAATCGTCGTCGTCATTTGTTTGTTGTGCGTTTCGCATCGCCAGCCGTTTGGGTGCCGACGATGCGCCGACGCAAAACACAACTTAAACGCCGGAAATCACAGGGACGTCGTCGTTGTCACATTCGCATTCATCGTCCCAGCGGCAACACTCGCTGCACCAGTGTTCGCCCTGTGGCGGGTCGCTTGGATCGTAGCCGCCGTGATATTTTTCGCGTTCAGGAACTTCGCTCATAGGTTCAACGCCAGTTTGAAGACCACCGCGCCGACGATCACTATGACCGCGAACACGGAGATCGAACAAAATACCGCCCAGAAAATGACGCTAAAAAGTTGTGATGCCGTCATGTTCATTGTGCCACCTCCGTGTCGAGGCGTTTGATGGCCGCATTGACTTTTTTTGCCAGTTCGACTTCCGAGCCGCTCCAATAACTCTCTGGAGTGCCAGCGTACTGGTGCATTGCCGCGACTTCTTTTAAAAGCGCGAGCAGTTCGCGTTTTTCGGTGAGTGCTTCCGCCAGTTCGGCGGCGAGTTCAGCCCGATCCTCGTCGCTGAATTCGACTTCGTCGTCCTGGACGCTCGTCGTCGGCGTCGGCGTCGGCGAAACGTCGGGCGTCACGGTAATGTCGCGAACCTCGTATGGCGCGTTAAAGTAGTGTTCCAAGCGCGGATCATCGGCGGTCGTGACAAGGCGTCGTGATCTCTCCAGTCGGAAAATATCGCCCTTGTTTTCGTCGCCGAATTCCGAGAGCCAACTGTTGTCAGCGTGGCATTTGACGACGACTTTATTTTTGGATGGATCGACCGCGACTTTTTCTGGGCGCGCGGTCTTGGCCTTTCGTTGTTGTGCTTTTTGTGTTGTCATATGACCGCGCCGCCGAAAAACGACGGCGCGGATAACATGACTACGCGGGTTCGGGATCGACCCAGCCGAGCGCGGCGCGCGCCGATTCCCATTCGGCGCAGGTGAGTTGCTGGTCGTCGTGCGCCGCTACGAGATCAACCAGAGCCTGTTCGATGGCGTTCAGGCGTCGGATTCTGCGCTCTTCAAACAGCGCGTTCATGCGCGCGGTTTTCACCGTGTAGGCGAACGTTTTGAACCGATACACGCGAGTGTAGCCGTCGGTGTTTCCGCTGAGGCCAGTCTGCGCGAGCGGATAATCGATTTCCATTCGTTCGCCGACCAGTCGTTTTGGCAGCACGATTGAATCGAACACGCTCTCAAGCATAACGTGACCGCGCCGCACGAACGCGCCTTTGTCGTCGCATTCGCCGTAGAGTTTTTCCACGCGCGCGATGCGTCCCGTCGTTTCGTGGTAGAGCGTTTCTGGGTGGCCGACGTAATCGCCGATTTTATATTTCGGGTTCATGGCTGATAGATCGTGTCCAGTTGTGTGCCGTACTTTTTGACCAGATACGACACGGTCAATTCGTTGAGCGGTGCCTTGAGTGTGCGCCATTCGCCGTCCCGATAGGTTTCGCCTTTGATTCGGAAAAGCGTTTTTGTTCTGCACAAGCGCGCCAAGCGCGTTTTGATTTCGTGTTTGCTGACGATATCGCCAAGCGCGGTATCGAAATTGTGCGGGATTGGCGGTTCGCCTTCGAGGCACGATGGGTAGGGCGGCAAGGACTGCACGTAATCGGCGAACAGTTTTCTTAGTTCGGGATCGAACCAGTGGAAATCGTAATCGCCACCGCTCGCGTCGTCGATGACGAACGCGGCCTTTTTGCCGTTGATGTGGAGCGTGGCGTTGAATCCGTGACCTTCATTTCCGATGAAGGTTTTCAAGCCTGTGATTTTGAATTGCGGGTTACCGTCTCCCGCTGACTGTGGTTGTGTTTTGTCTGTCATAACTACCGCGCCGCCATCGGGGGCTGACGGCGCGGAGGGTTATGAGTCAGACCGCAGTTTTTGTGCGGCGTCGATGACAGGTTTCACCTGCTCGTGTGTGCCCTGCGATATTTCGCCGTCGTCGTTGATAACGCGCAAAATCCACGCGCCGATTTCGCGGCGCGTCGTTGTATTTTCGCGCCACAGTTTCGCGCACTGCGTCGCTTGGGTGGCGTCGAACGTGCGCGATTTGCCGTTCGGAAAACCGACGCGTTCCATGAGTAGATATTTCATTGTGGTTTTTCTGATTGGATTTTCTCGGCCATTGTGATGGCCTCGGTCAGGTTAGCCGCCAAGGTCTTGGCCTCGTCGATGGAGAGGCGCAAGCGCAAATGCGGCACGGTGATCTGCGGCGCGGGATCGCGCTGATAAGACCTGAACGCCTGAGAATGTTCGAGTGTGCAAACGTTGCACTGCGAATTGACTTTAAGGCGCATCAGAGAACCTCCACGTTGAGCGCGAGCGTCATTCCGACGAATGAACGGACGATTTGCGCGGCGTGTTTGCCATCGCGCGCGTCCTGCAGCGCGAAATCGAATTGCGTGGCGTCGTCGACGAAATTGGACAGGCAATGGCGCGTCCCGTTTTTAGAGACGGCATAAACCGATCCGTTTTTTCGGATGATATAGAATGTCCCGCTCATGCAGGAATTGAATTGGAAGCGTACCCGAAAATCGGGTTTGATGGGGCAGCCGCAATGGCGGCAGGTGGTTGGTTGTGTTTTCATGTTGTGTTTTGGTTGGTTGGTTTGGTTGGTTGGTTGTGTTTTTACTGATGTGGAATCCTAAGCTAACCGTTCGCTATTGCAAGAGGTTTATTTTAGGAAATTTCTCGGCGTATGGGCTGCGGTTTGGCGAATGGAACGGGCACTGGGTGATCAGAATGCGCGAGCCCTTGTCGCAATGTTTTTTGTAGCATGCCCACGAGCGCGCGCAGGCTGGGCAGCGGTGGGCGTGGCGTTTGCGCGGAAACGAAAAACTCGTTTTCGTCGTCGTCGTTTTCTCGTCGTCGTTTGTTTTCATAATGGGTTTTTTTCGTCGTCGTCGTTTTGTAGCGTCGTCGTTTTTTGGCTACTTGGTTTTTGGTCGTCGTTGTTGCCGTCGTTTTGTTTTTCCCATGACGCCGAGCATCGGCGCGGGAATGTTATTGCTTAAAAGCGCGCGTTTGCGCGGACGTCTTAGCACACACTGGTCGGCGTGTGCCGCGCCAACTAGGGAATAGTCACCCAGTCCGAGGTTGGCGCGCATGATGACCGCGATACGATGTTTAAAGTCGCTCGTGGTTTCGGTTGGTTTATTGTGTTTTGGTTTCACAATGCGCGCGCCGAAAACTCGTCGTCGTCGTCGCGCGTTTTTGTGGAATCAAAGCGCGCGTTCGAGTTTGTCCAAGGTTGACGAGAGTTGGCGCATGATTGGCGCAAGGTAGGCGCGTTCGACGACGTCGAAACCCTGCAAGCGCACACGCACGAAAGCGCGCATATCTTGGATGGCCTCGACGTCCGCGCGCGTCATGTTCCAGACTGGTTTCAGGTTTTGATTATTCATTGGCTAGCAATTCGTACGAGTCCGCGCTTGCGCCGCACGTTTCCAGAGTTGGCCAACCAGCGGCTGGCGATTTCGGCGTGTCGAATTTGATGACGAAAACTTGGCACTGGTCAACGGTACTAAAACGCACGTCAACGATGGTGCCAGTCAGACCGCGCGCGTACATTGCGAAATTATCGTTTGTGCGAACGCGCGAACCGATTGTCAGGGTTTGTTTTGTGTTATTCATGTTATGTTTTTGTTGGTTGGTTGGTTGGTTGTGTTTAACTGCTTACAGCCGCCAAGGTTTGCTCGGCGGCTGTTGTAGCAATCAAGCGCAAGCGGACGCGTCGACGACAAATGGAGAAATGGCCTTGCGCGCGGCACCTTTCGCCTTTAGTCCGACAATGACATTTTTGCCGTCCAAGAAACGCAAGTCTGAGAGGTCACCGTCAACGACTTGACGACCAAGGAAGGTTGGAGGAAGTCCGCCGCGAAACACGACTGCGGTATTGACGCCGCGCGTGTTCCAATCGGTCGACCATTGCGCGCTTTGATCGATGCCAGTGTACGAATAGGTCAAATGGTAGTTAGTTGGCAAGTCGCGGCGCATCATTGGCGGAAACTTTGTGTAATCATAAAACTGGACGTGCTGAAATTTTTGCATGATGCCAGTTTTCTCCCATTGGATGTCGCTGGTACCGTTAAGGCGAACGGCTGGGATCATTCCGAGTTTTTCGGCGCGGCGCACGAGCGCGGCGATTTCGATTTCGAGTTGCGCTAGGAACGCGTTTGGCGACGAATGCCAAAAGAGGGTGCGATTGATGCGCGCGGTTTGTACTGAATTGAAGCCGCCGCGTCCAGCGGAATAGAGGCAGGCTGTGCGGCACTGCGGAGTTGCGAAGGGGCACACGGTGCGTTTTGAGGCGATTGTGTGCGGTGCAAGGTAAAGGATGCCAGTCAGGACGCCTCGTTTTTCGCCTTTGACGGTTTTGGCATCGGTATCGATGGAGAGGAGGGTTTTAGGTTGGTTGGTTGGTTGATTGGTTGGGTTGTGTTTTTGCATGCTCACAACGTAGCCAACCGTTGGCTAATTGCAATTAAAAACGATCAAAAACCTTAGACTTTTTGACGTTTAAAAACGGGTGTTTCGGGTGTCAAAAACTCTGCGCTTTTTTTACAGCTAGCTGTTGGAATTGGCACGGGATTTGCCGGCACCATTTGCCTTGCGCTTGTGGCGTTTGCGTGGGCGGCGCGCGTTTCGGATGCATGCGGCGCGTTTGCGTTCGCTCGTGCGACGACCAAGGATGGACATTGCTCGGCGAATTAGTTCGGTTGAATCGGCGGCGGCGGCCGGCGCGTTCGCGTTTACGTCCATGCGTGTCTTATAAACGGTTGGCTAGGATTTGCAAGCGCAGTGTGATGACGTACGACGCGCGCAAACGTTCGCCAGCGCAAGCGAACCGATAAAATGTTAATCAGTGCATTAACTGTAAAGCATTCATCATCCTCTCTTTTGGTTCTGCTCGCGTTTCCTTGGTTTCGTTCGCATCGGGCGCGTGTGTGCGCGGTAAAGGGTTGGCAAACAGGGGCGGCGGCAATAAGAATGCGCCATCTGATAACATCGGACAATAGAAGGAATATAAAATCGTGTGACAAGTAATTGGACATGGGAGCGTAAAAAGCGGGGCAGGATGGCGCGAGCCATAGGCAAAGGCAAAGGACCGACTTTTTACGTATGTGCGTGAAGGCTTGGGCGCGTGAAGGCTGGGCGGCGCAAACGGCGCCGGCCGTTTGTTTTGTGTTGCGGCGCGTGGCGACCATCCTTTGCGGCGTGCAGGCTCTGGCGTATGAAATCGGGCGACCAGGGCGATGCGTACCCGCGAGTGGCGAGACGAGAAAAAACGGAGCCATAAAAACGGGTCTAACATTTTGGTTGCATGAATATGGGAGGGGGATGAGGGTGTGGGTGTTAGACCTGAATGAAAGTGAATAAATGAACTAAAAAGAAAGGACGAAAAAAAGATGGACGGTATAGAGGTAAAAGAAGAGAAGAAGGTTGGTGGATCGCAAGTTGGGACGGCACGATTAAAGGGGATGCGTGTGTGTGTGAGTGAGGAGGTGATAGCGAAGGCGTTGCCGGCGAACAGCGGGCATTGCATGATAAGCGATGCTGTGGCATTGGCGGCGAAGGGGAAGGGGTGGAAGATTGGTAAGGTATTGACTGATTTGCAGACGATACGGTTTACTGATCTGAGGGCGAAGCGGCGATTGGTATGTTTTACGCCGAGGGTGGGGCAATTGGCGTTACTGGCGTTTGACCAGGGGAAGAAGCCTGAGCCGTTTGAGTTTCGTTTGAAGCCTGTGCAAGTGATCGAGGGTCACGGGAACGCTGGTAGGAAGCGGAAGGTGAAAGAGGGAGAGAAGGTGGAAGGAGAAGCGGGTGGTGAGGGTGAGGGTGAGGTGAAACCCCCCAGGCGTGAGAAGAAGGCGAAGGCGCGAATGGCGGTATCGCCTGGGCGTTACATGAAGATTGGGGGGTCGCAATTGCCGACGACTATAGGGTTGCGTCGGGAGTTTGGGTTGCGGCAGATGGGGGTATATCAGGAGCCCGATGTTGTGGGTGAAAAAGCGGGTGAAGAGGCAAAAGGCGTGGTGAACGCGGGGGTAATGGTTGAGGAATAGGGTGAAGTGGTAAACGCGTAAGCGGGTAAACGCGATAAAACCGCCGCCACGGCGTTTAAACTGTGGCGGCGGCACAATTGCCCAAATCGACCATAAAAACGATGTACAGGCGAATCTGGTGGGTAATTCGATGGCTTTAAAAGGGACTGACAAGAAGATTTACCAGCGCGAGTATATGCATGTGCGCCGGCAGGAGGAGGCGTTCAAGGAGCGGGTCGGGGTGAAGCAATTGGACTGGGAGGTTCTCGCGGAGGCGCGCGCGCGTGCGCTTCGAGCGCGCGTGTACGCGCGCATGTTCCCCGAGCGCGTGCACGGGAGCGATCGCATACGGTGCAACGTGGAATTTCAGTATTGGGACGCGCTCAAATGGATGAGGGGCAGGGTGGTGCATCAGCGGGAGACGCATTTGGTGCGCAACGGCAATGAATAGGCACTTCGCCATTGAAGAGCTCGATCCAGTGCGCAGCGCGATCCGCAAGGTGAGCGACAGGCTCAAAGAGGTGCCGCACCCGGACGGGCCGCCAAAGATTTACTGCAGTGTGGCGTTCGCCGCGGACTTGATTTTTGAATGGGAAAAGTTCGTGCAGGGGAAAGTGTGCGCGCACGGGCTGGACACGCTTTTCATCCTTCCTGGGAGCGCGCTGGCGTTTGTGATCACGGTGGTGCCGATGCATATGTCGGAGTGCGACGAGCGGTGGTTTATAATACGCCCATGAAAAGATACCAGGTCATTCGCGCGGAAACGATTCGTGGGTTGATGGAGTTTGTGAACAACGAAATGAAACACGGGTGGAAAGTGACGGGGGGGCTCGTCGGCGTGGTCGAGCCCAGCACGGAAATGCTCGGCCCCGAGCGGGTGGTTTATTTGCAGGCCATGATCCACGAGCGCGGCGAGGAAATAATGTGAAAGCATCAAAAAAAGAGGCGATCGAGGCAGCTGAGAAGTTCTGCGAAAATCATGGGCTGCGCGAACACTTCATCGAGAAGGACTTGGCGAGAGCGTTCCAAGCCGCCATTGATGAGGCGATTGAAAAGCACGTCGATGATGTGGCCGCAGAATGGGAGCGCCGATACATCGAACTCGAAGCGCGACTACGTGAATGTTCCGCCCAAGGCAACAACCTGCATCTCCTGCTGACCCTGGATCGCGCGGAGAACAAGCAGCTTCGCGAAGACAACGACAATTTGTTCAGGAGCAAGCAGCAGGTGCTCATAGCCAATCGCGATCTCATGCACCGCGTCGCGGCACTGGTGGAAGAGCGCAAAATACAGGCTGAAGACACGCCGGCGTGACCTTTCAGTCGTTCCACGAATGCCCTGACGCTGCTTTGCTTGTGTTCACGCTGGCGTGTCCTCCGCTTTGATCTTGTGCGCCTCGATCTGTTTTTGTGCTACCGCCCGCCAATCCTGTCCCTTGGACATGGCAGCTTGGATGATCAATTCTATTTCGTCCTCTTGAAATCGCAGGAGCGGGCGACTCATCTGGTCGCCAAGGTAATTTACGATCTTTATTCTCGCCTCAATCGCTTGTCGTGATGGTTTCATTGTGATTCTCCGTCGTCGAGTTCTGCAAGTTGGAAATGTGGTTTCTTCTGCGCTGGGCGGAATTCGGCTTTGAGCCTAGCGTCAATCGCCTCGCGCAATGGCATAGTGAAGTCGAAATGGAGTTCATAGTCGCCTTCTCGGTTTGTGAACACTAAGCATTCAAGGAAGTCCATTCGCTTCGTTTCATTATGCCACGCCAGATGCAACGCACCCACAGCCTCATCAATGGCGGCTTGGATGATTGTTGCCGTTCGATGCTGTTCTTCTTGCTCATAGGCATCTAGTTTTCGGCCACGATTCCAGTGAATCTTCTCAGCCGCCTCAATCGCTTGTTGTGATGGTTTCATGGAAGTGTTCTGGGAGGGAACA
>Ga0126381_100005217_pt1 | contig 14263 bp, 10 predicted proteins | sample PanSoiMetPlot_28_FD_96465 | JGI IMG/M metagenome (GOLD analysis project Ga0126381, IMG submission 96465) | Tropical forest soil microbial communities from Panama - MetaG Plot_28 | ecosystem: Environmental > Terrestrial > Soil > Tropical forest > Bulk soil | place: Panama | collected 2016-02-17
GAGCGGCTCGCGCTTGAGGGACCCGATGACGACCTGCGCGAACTGGCGGACACGATCGACGACCTATTCGCCCGCCTCGACGCGTCGTTCGACGCGCAGCGCCAGTTCATCGCCAACGCCTCGCACGAGCTGCGCACGCCGCTCGCCCGCTCCCGCACGCTGCTTGAGGTGGCGCTGCGGAACCCGGGCGCGTCTTTCGAGTCGCTGCGCGACGCGTGCGAACGGGTGCTGGCGGCGGGCGCGGAACAGGAACGCCTGATCGAGGCCCTGCTGACGCTGGCCCGCGGGCAGCGCGGCATCGGCCGCCGCGAACCTGTCGACCTCGCCGCGATCACCCGCGACGTGCTCGCCGCGCGAGGCACGGAGGTGGCGGCGCGCGGGCTGAGCATGGAGGTCACGCTCGCGCCCGCACTGATGGCGGGTGATTTCGCTTTGTCCGAACGAGCCGTGGCCAACCTCATCGACAACGCCCTTCGCCACAACGTGGCGGACGGGACGGTGTGGGTGAGCGCGGGCACGGATGAGGACCGGGCGGTGCTCAGCGTCGCCAACACGGGACCGGTCATCGCGCCGGGCGAGGTAGACAGCCTGCTGATCCCGTTCCGGCGTGGCGGCACGGTTCGTGCCAGGACCCGGGCATGTCCCGCCCCAGACGACGGCCTCGGCCTTGGCCTGTCGATAGTCGCGGCGGTCGCCACCGCGCACGGCGCCGCCTTCAGCGTCGCCGCGAGGCCCGAGGGCGGCGGTTTGACCGCCAAACTAGCCTTTCCGCCAGTGCCAGCGGACTGGCTCGACCCCGCGGCCCGTTACGCCGACATGACGTCGTCGCCGAGCGCGATGTCGCCGGCGCGGAACGCCCTGATGTCGGGGATGCGGTGATCCGTCATCTTCGCGACCCACTCCGGATCGCCGATCTGGCTGCGGCCGACCGAGATGAGATCGAAGTCGCCGCGCTGGAATCGGCGCACCAGCTCGTCGATCCGGCTCGCGCCGGTCGCCCGCCCCTCGCCGCCGTTCAGCGAGGCCATCACGTCGACGTCCAGGCCGACGCTGCCAACGCCGATGACCGCCGCGTCGGTGAACGACTTCGCCCAGCCCGCCAGGCCGAGGTCCGATCCTTCCCACTCGGGTGTCCAGAACCGCCGCGCCGACATGTGGAAGATGTCCGCTCCCGCCGAGCGCAGCAGCCGGACAAGCTGCCCGAGCTGATCGGGCTCGTCGACAATCCTGGCGTCGTAGTCTGACTCCTTCCACTGGGAAATGCGGACGGAGATGACGAAGTCGGGCCCGGTTGCCGCGCGCACCGCCTCGGTCAACTCGGCGACGAACGTCGCGCGGTCGGTGATCGCCGGCCCGCCGTACCGGTCGGTGCGCAGGTTGGTCTGCGGCCACAGGAACTGGTCGAGCAGGAAGCCGTGGGCGCAGTGCAGTTCCACGCCGTCGGCGCCGACCTCCATGGCGTCGAGCGCGCCCTGGACGTACGCGCGCTTGAGGCTGCTCAGGTCTGCCTCCGTGGCGGCGCGGCCAAACGGCTGACCCGGAGCCGACAGGCCAGACGGGCTCAGCGCGACGAACTCCGGGTTGACCTCGGCGTCGCCGCCGTAGTTGACCCCGCCCTGGTGCCAGAGCTGCATGAACATGGCGCCGCCTGCCTCGTGGACGCCGGCCACGCACGCCCGCCACGCCTCGCGCGTCTCGGGCGACATCCGCGCGAACGTCGGGTTCTTCGTGGCGCTCGGATGATCGACGGTGCACGATTCGGAGATGATGAGCGCGGCCCCGCCAAGCACGCGCCGACGGTAGTACTCGACCATCCGGTGGTCCGGGGCGCCGTCGACGCACCACCAGCGTTGCATGCCCGGCATGACGAACCGGTTCCGCAGTTCAAGGTGGCGAATCCGGAACGGCTGGAGAAGCGGTGTGATGTCGTAGTCGGCTGTCTCGGCGGCGAATTCGTCAACCTCAGTCACGCGCGTCCCCCTCTACCCAGCTGTTGCATTTTTCAATTATCGCGACCCCCTTGCGCCCGCCACTAGATGATTTATCCCGGTTTTCCGCCAAGATTCTTGTCCTCGGGTCCAGGCGGACCGCTATGCCGATTGCGCATTCGGCCTGGCTAGAGCGGGACGCGCCAATGGCCCAGCAGGCAACGTTCCCGCTCTGTCGGGATGCCGGGCGATGGACGCTGCCTCCCGTGTCGCTGAAGCCTCATCCGTGTCGGCGACGTTGAGGCCGTCGGCGTAGGCGGCCTCACTAGAAGAGGCCGATGGCGCCAACGACCTCAAACCCCCCGCGGGAGCGAAGCCAGGACGCGGCGCCGGGAAGGGCAGCCGGGGCGCTTCAGCGGCGCGTCAGCGCCATTCCAGGGCCGCCAGGCACGCTCACCCCGTGGCATTCATCGTCATCGTCAAAACGCTGCCGCGCAAAGCCGTGCTCGCGGTGGTGGCGGCCGGGATCGGCGCCGCGCTCGCGGCCGGGGCGCCGCTGGCCAGCCCGGCGGCCGCCGCGCCGGCAGGCAGTGGCATCACAGCCGCGTCGGCAGGCGCAGGCATGGCAGGCGCCGGCGTGGCAGGCGTGGCCCGGCCGGCCGGGACAGGCCCGGCGGACGCGGGCGCGCCCGCCGGTCACTGGGGCCGCGCGAAACCGGTCGCGCTGGACGGCCTGAAGGCGAGCGGCGGCTCGGTCGAGCTGATGTCGTGCCCGAAACCCGGCGACTGCACCGCCGCGGGGCTGTACCGGGACGCCAAGGGCACGCAGCAGGTGTTCGTCGTGTCCGAGGTCAGGGGCAGCTGGGGGAAGGCGGCCGTGATACCCGGCCTGAACAGCCTGAACAAGGGCACGTTCGACGGCGCCGCCGCGCTGTCGTGCGCGTCGCCTGGCAACTGCGCCATCGGCGGGGCCTACCCCAATGCCGCCGGCGAGGCGCAGCCGTTCGTCGCCGACAGCGTGCATGGCGTCTGGGGCCGCGCGCACACCCTGATCGGCGTCAAGACGGGGATGCGCCAGTTCACCGCCATCGTCACCTCGATGTCGTGCGCCAAGCCCGGCTTTTGCACGGCGGGGGTATCGCTGCCTTCCGTCATCACCGCGAGCGACGGGAGCCCCGTGATCGTCCCGAACGCGTACCTCGCCGATGAGGTGAGCGGCAACTGGTCGTTCTTGAAGGCAGTTTCAGACTTCCCCGCCAAGGCAGGGCCCTCCGCCATCAACTCGGTCTCGTGCTGGGCGCCGGGCAACTGCCTGGCCGGCGGTTACTACAGCGACGCCAGCCGGCACATGCACGCGCTCCTCGTCAGGGAGGACGCGGGCGACTGGGACCTCGCGGAAGAAGTCCCTCGCATCACCGCCATCCCCGGCTACAGCACCACCGGCGACGCCGAGGTCATCTCGGTGTCCTGCCCGCAGGGCAGTTGCGCCGTGAGCGGCGCCTATGAGCAGGCGTCGTTCGACACGCAGGACTTCGTCGCCGACCAGGACAGCGAGGGCGTCTGGCACCCGCAAACGGTGCCTGGCTCGCTTGACCTCAACAAGAACCTGGTGTCGTTCCCGTTCGTGTCGTGCGGGGCGCCAGGCGACTGCGGCTTCACCAGCGACTACCAGGATGCCTCGCGCCACGACCACGTGCTCGTGGCCGCCGAGACCGCGGGTGCCGCCGCACCCGGCAGCTGGGGAAACGCCCAGGACGTCGCCGGGATCAACACCAGCCCGTCGGCCGGCGAGCAAGCCCTGTCGTGCGGCGGGGCGGGCAGCTGCGTCAGCGGCGGGCTGTACCAGTTCGACTCCACCGGGCGCACCCGGGCCTACGTCGCACAGGAGACGGGGGGCACGTGGGGCGCTGCCCGCCGGATCGCCGGGAACCTGGACGCCGGCGACTTCTCCTCGACGAGGGCCGTGTCCTGCGCGTCGCCGGGCAACTGCGCCGCGGGCGGCGCGTACACCGACGCGCACGGGAACGAACTGCCCTTCGTCGCCGACGAGTCGACGGTGACGGTCACCCGCGTGTCGCTGTCGGCGGCCCGGGCCGGGTACGGCCGCGAGCAGGCCGTGCGCGTGGTCGTCAAGGTCACAGCGCGCACCGGCGGCACCCCGACCGGGCAGGTCACCGTGCTGGCGAACTCAGCGCCCGTCTGCGTGGCCACGCTCGCCGGCGGCAAGGCCGCGTGCGCCATCGGTCCCAGGCAGCTGATTCCCGGCGGCTACCGGCTCGACGCCGTCTACAGCGGCGACCAGAGATACGCCAGCTCCGCCTCGGCACGCCATCCCCTCACCGTGGCGCCCGAGCCGACGACCGTCCGCCTGAACCTGTCGGCCGCCAGCGTGCGAGCCGGCCACGAGCAGGCCGAGCGCCTGACCGTCGCGGTCAAGCCTGGCATCAGCGGCACCCCGGGCGGCCAGGTCACCGTCAGGGCGGGATCGGTCACGGTCTGCGTCATCACGCTCAACGAAGCAAAGGGCGCCTGCGCGCTGAGCGCCGGCAGGCTTAGGCCCGGCACCTACCTGCTCACCGCCGCCTACGCGGGCGCCTCGCCCTACGCCGCTGCCACGTCCGGCAAGAAGACCCTCACCATCACGAACTGATTGAAGAAGGAAAGGCAATGAAGCTGAAACAAGCACTAGCGGTACTGGCGAGCGCGGCGGCGAGCGCGCTCGCGGCGGGGGCGATGCTGGCCAGCCCGGCGAGCGCCGCCCCGCACGCCCCCCAGGGGATCCATCCCCGCATCACGACGTTCACCGGGCTGACGCTGTCGTCGTCCTCGATCTTCTACGGCGAGGAGGGCGTCGAGGTCGCGACCTTCACCGTCGCCAACCTCAGCGGCCCCCCGCCGGCCGGGACGGTCACCGTCTTCGCCGGGAGTAAGGCGGTGTGCGCCGGCAACCTGACGCCCTTCCTCGCCAGCCTCACCACCAGCTTCGGCAGCTGCACGTTCAGCGGCTCCGCGGTGGTTCCGGGGAACTACCAGGTCGCCGCCAACTACCCCGGCGATCAGCAGGGCAACTTCGGCTCGACCTCCCCGGTCAAGAGCCTCACGGTCGGGCGCGAGCTGACGAGCAGCATCCTGACGCTGTCGTCTCCTGACGCCACATTCGGCGGAGAGCACCTCGAGGCGCTGTTCGTCACGGTCACCCAGGACGCCGGCGCCGCCACCCCGTCGGGGTCGTTCAGCATTAGCGATGAGATCGGCGACACGATGTGCACCGGCGTGCTCACCGACACGGGAACGGCCGCCTGCGTCCTTTCCGACACGCAGGAACATCCCGGCGACCACACGCTGACGGTTAACTACGCCGGCGACTCGAACTACACGGGCTCCAGTTCCTTCGGACAGCAGTTCATCGTCCTGACGGCGGGCACCACCACCACGTTGACGCTGCCCGCCACCACGCTCGCCTACGACCAGGAGGGCGGCCTGCTGATGAACTTCGCGGTGACCTCCACCGCGGGGACACCCACAGGATCAGTGGTCGTCGACGCGACCGGCCGCCAGCCGATATGCACCGGCACGCTGAGCAACGGCATCGGCAACTGCGAGATACCCGACCAGGCGCTCCTCCCCGGCAGCTACCAGGTGATCGCCTCGTACAACGGCGACCCGGACTTCTCGGTCTCCGACTCCGCCGCGCAATCTCTCACCATCACGCAGGAGCCGACCAGGACGGCCGTGGCGCTATCGGCCGCCAAGGCCACGTTCGGCCGCGAGCAGGCCGAACGGATCTCCATCAGGGTCAGGCCCCGCACCAGCGGCACCCCGACCGGACAGGTCACCGTCATGGCAGGCTCGACCGTCGTCTGCACGGCCACCCTCATGGACGGCAAGGCCACCTGTTCCCCAGGCGCCGCCAGTCTCCGCCCTGGTATCCGCCATCTCACCGCAAGCTACGAAGGCGACGCCACATTCGCCGCCTCCTCGGGGCGTGCAACCCTCACCGTGGCGGCCGAGCCGACAACCACCTCGCTGGCGCTGTCCGCCGCCGTTGTCAGGTCCGGGCATGAGCAGGCCGAGCGGCTGACCGTCGCGGTCAAGCCCGCCTTCGGCGGCACGGCGGCCGGCTTGGTGACGGTCAAGGCGGGCAGCGTGACCATCTGCACCATCAACCTCAAAAACGGCAAGGGCGCCTGCACTCTCAGCCCGAACAGGCTGCGCCCGGGCAGCTACCGGCTTGTCGCCCGCTACGGCGGCCGGACCCCCGACGCCGCGTCCGCCTCCGCGGGAAAGACGCTCACCGTGACGAAGTAGCGCCGCCCGAGCGCGCCGCTCCCGTACCGGGCACGACACCGCCGACTGGCGGAAGGTCACTCGGTGCGGGAGCGGATCTCTTCCCAGAGGGCGCGGTAGGCGCGAGCCGCGGCACTGCGCGGGGCGAAGACGGTGACCGGAGAACGCTCCACGGACATCTTCTCGATCATCGACAGAGCGGGGATGGCGGTGGCAGCGACCTCGGTCCGTTCGGACGAAAGATTGTCTGTTATTTCCCTGTGCAGCTTCTTGCGTCGGTCAACCATGGAAAAGAACGCCAGCACCTGGGGGCGGTGCCCGTTGAACCCGGCGACGAACTCGGTGAGCTGCTCGAGAGTCCGCACCGACAAGGTGGTCGGGATGAGCGGGACCACGATCACGTTCGCCGCGTGTAGCACGTTCTCTGAGACGAGGGAGATGCTCGGCGGGCAGTCGAGGAACACCGCGTCGTATTCGGCGGCGAGCGGGGCGAGCAGCTTGGACAGCTTCCTGGCCGGCTTGCCGCCGGGCGCGGCCGAGCCGTTCCCGCCGCCGCCGGCGGCGCTGTCGAGCAGCAGGTCCATGTTGCGATAGGTGAAATCGGCCGGGATGAGGTCCAGATTGTCGAAGTCGGTCCCCTTGATCGCCTCATCGAGGGTCCGCGAGCCGCGGATGAGCGCCTTCCCGCCCCCCTTGACCCGCGGCTTCACCCGGAACATGAAGCTCGCCGCGCCTTGCGGGTCCAGGTCCCAGAGCACGGTGCGCAGCCCGCTCTCGGTGGCGGCCAGGTACGCGAGGTTGACCGCCGTCGTCGTCTTGCCGACGCCGCCCTTGATGTTGTAGGTCGCGTAGATCCTCACGCGGCGCCTCCGCGCAGTAGCACCGACATCCGGCGCTGCCCGTCCGCGCCGGCGAACGCGGCGAACCGGCGCTCGAAGTCCGCGCGGGCCATCGCCTGCCGTGCCGCCAGCCCGGCCGTCACCTCGCCCATGGCAAGCAACGTCACCGCCGGGGCCTCGCCCGCGCCGAGCATCGCCGCCGCGAGCGTCCGGATCTCGTCGATCTGCACCTCGTTGTCCTGGAACTCGCCGAGGCAGTCCTGCAGCCGCTTGAGGTCGCCGATCACGTTGCGCAGCTCGGACGGGCCGTAAAGCGGGGCGAAGAACTCAAGCGCGTAGCGCAGCTCTTTGCAGCGCTTGCGCAGGTCGTGCAGGGACTCATGGGGTGAGGCCGGGGTGATCTCCGCGCCGCGCTTGGACACCTTCGCGAACGCCCGCCGGGTCCGGTCCGCGGCCAGCGTGCTCGCCGTATCCCCTGCCCGCCGCACAGGTTGTCCCGAACGAGGCGTGGCTCCCGCCTTGCCGCCCCGCTTGCCGCCGTGGAGCTTGGTCAGCGCCGTGCGCCAGTCCTGCACGAGCTGGGTGAACCGCGGCGAGCGCAGGCCGCGTGTCAGCGCGCGGAACTCCTTGACCCGTCGCTGCTCCAGATAGCCGCGGAACGGCTCGAGGTCGTCCGGCTTGGCGGCCGCAAGGCTGTGCGCCATTTCGTCGAAGCCGAGCAGGTGCACGTCAAGGTCCCTGGTCGGAGTGGTCAGGTCGCCCACCCACTTGAACTCCGCGGCGAAGCGGTTTACGTCGTCCGCGGTGAGCGCCGGGGTCTGGCGCTGGCTCTGGCTCCGACCTTTCTTGCTGTTATCAGTCCTGGCCTGGCTCTTGCTTGTCTCGCCCTTGCTGGTCTCGCCCTTGCTGGTCTCGCCCTTGCTGGTCTCGATCTTGCTGTTATCGCACGCGGTGAGCGCGTCGCCGAACAGCTTCAGCGCCGAACGGGTACGGCGCACCGAGACGCGCAGGTCGTGCAAGAACTCCGTATCGGTGTCGCGGAGCACGCCCGCGACGTTCGCCTCGATCGTGTCCAGCAGTCGCAGCAAGATGATCGCCGCCGCCTGCGCCGCGGGCATTATGCCGGCGATCGGCGCGTCCACCTTGTTCGAGTAGTCGCCAGGATGACGGCCGATCGCGCGGAGCGCGTCGGCGAAGACGGTCTCGGTGGCGGGCAGCACACCTTCGGTGAGCGCGACGATGCGGGCGGCGCGGCGCGCCTGGCCGGGATAGCCGCGGACCTCGGTGACGGTCAGCCGCGGCGGCAGCGCGTCGTGCTGGCCGGACGCCAGTGACGGGTGCTCGACAAGCAGCCGGGCGACCGTCTTGCCGTCCTCGTTGAGCAGCTTGCTCATCGTGGCGGTGCTCGAGACGGTCACCGCGGGCAGCAGCGCCCGCGGCCAGACGAGACCGGCTACGCGGGCCGTGACCGGTCCGTCGTGCAGGTCCGGCATGTGCGGGCGCGATGCCTGCCAGCCGGTCACCGGCTGAGTGGTTTCCGGGTCCGGCTCGGTGCTGGCGCCTGCGCCGGCCTGACCGCGCGTCGCGCCGTTCACCGCGTTCGCGGGATTGGCGCTGGTCAGGTGCAGTTCGCCGCCCCGGCGCGCGGCGACGTACTCAAGGACGAGGCCCGCCCGGTACAGTCGCCAGTCGAACGTGTCGAACCACGTGCGGCGCTGGGCCCCTCCCGGCACAGAACCGCGCTCGGGGACCACGGCGAAACCCTGCTCAAGCGCAGTCACAACCCCCGCGATGACCTCGGCCCACGCGGGCGCGTCGTCCCCGGAGGCTACGAAACCTGCCAGGCCAGGCGTCATAGCTCAACTCCTCTTTCCCGGCAATCGTAAGGCACATCTATTTAAACGTAAATTCACCGATAGGTGGTAATTGTGTTCACCGTCTGTTAACTTCACGTTCACTTTACATACAGGATGGCGTGTTCGCGCTGCTCACGATGCTGATCGGGCAGCGATCGGGACGCGGATCAGATGCCCGGCGCCGGCCAGGGATGGCCTGTCGCGGCCAGGACGTCACCCGGATGGGGCATCCCGGACTGGGTACCCGGTCTGGTGGCCGCCGCGGCGCCCGCCGCCGCCGCCGCGCGGACCGCGTCAGCCGGGTCGACCCCGGCGGCGAGCGCGACCGCGAGCGCGCCGACGAAAGTGTCGCCTGCCCCCACCGTATCCACAGCGCGCACCGAGAAGCCAGGCACGGTCACCACGCCGGGCGGCTCGCCTGTGGTGCCCGGGCCGCAGTACGCCGCGCCCGCCGCGCCCGCGGTGACCACGGCGTGGCGCGCGCCGGAGTTCGCCAACTCCGCCGCGGCCAGCGCCGCGCCGGCCAGGCCGGCGACCCGCCAGCCAAGCACCGCGGCGGCCTCCGACTCGTTCACCACGAGCCAGTCGACGCCCAACGCGACCAGCTCGGCCGCCTCAGGCGGCGCCGGCGCCAGGTTGAGCAGGCGGGTCGGCGTGTAGGCCGGCGGCGACGGCGTGTTCGGCGTCCCCGGCGTGTTCGGCGGCGTTGGCTCGGCGGTCAGGACCGCCTTGATCACGGCGACAGGTATCTCGGCGCTGATCACGAGCACGTCGGCGGGCGCCGCGCCGACTGCGGCGATCTCGGGCGCGCCGACTTCCCTGTTCGCGCCCGGCGCGACCGTGATGATGTTCTCCCCCGCGCCGTCGACGGTGATCATGGCGAGCCCGGTCGGCACCGCGTGCACGGTGCGCACCGCTGTGGAGTCCACGCCTTCCGCGTCGAGCGCGGCTCGCAGTCGAGCGCCGAACTCGTCGTCCCCTACGCAGCCCACCATCCGCACCGCACCGCCAAGGCGGGCCGCGGCGACCGCCTGGTTGGCGCCCTTGCCGCCCGGCGCGTATGCGGCAGCCCCGCCGAGCACCGTCGCGCCTGGCCCCGGAAGGCGCGGCACGGTGACAGAGATATCCATGTTCAGACTGCCAAGCACGGTCAGCCGCGCGCCGAGGACCACACGCGAAACGTACTCCTGCCGCTCGCCGCCGGAGGCGGTTTGAGCGCTACCCGCACGCCACGGCCGCGGCGAAACAACCTACTCGATTATATGTTTGCGATTTAAGGTGCTATGACACCACAAATCGCATACAGGTCCAATTTTGAGCCGGATCGCGATACGGTTCGTATCTCATGATGAGACGATATGTGATCGCATCGTCACCTTCTGTCAGTGTGTGATATGCGGGATGGGAACGGTCATGGGATACGCAGAACACGATGGAAACGGGCTCGGCGGCACGCCGGCGCTCGAAGGGTTTCGCTGGGCCGGCGAGGACCGCGTGCGATACGCCGACAGCGGCCCGCTGCCGGATAGCCGCGAACTCCCGGACAGCGGCGGGCTGCCAGGCGGCGAGCCTGCCGACGTCGGGCCGAACGCGCAAGGCGACTGGTCCGCGGACATGACCACGGGCGCGTACCCAATCATCAGGTCCTGAACCGGCTGACAGCGTCGGCGCCGGCACAGGGCACCGGTCAGGCCGAACGCGCCGCCGCGCTCGCCCCGCCCGCGGCGCGCGCCCCCCGCGCCGCGTGCCACGCCACCGCTGTGGCGGCCAGAGCGGCCGCCGCGGCGGCGAGCATGGCGGTCCTGTCGCCAGTGACCCCGGCGACACCGCCCCGCATGGATTCGGCGACGGCGGGCAGCAGCGCGGCGCCGACCGCCGCGCCTATCTGGCGGCTGGTGTTGATCACGCCGCCGGCCAGGCCCTGGTCACCGTCCGCCATCGCGTGGCTCGCTATCACCAGCGAGCCGAACGAGGTGCCCGCCGTACCGAAGCCGACCAGGATGACCACGGTGAGCAGCGGAGTGTAGCCGTCGGCGGGCAGCCTGGTCAGCGCGATGAAGCCGACCGCGGCTGTTGCTCCGGTAAGCACCAGCATGCGGCGCACGCCAACCTTGCCCGCGAGCTTGGGGCCGAGCAGCCCGGTGGTGAAGCCGGCCACCCCCTGCGGTGCGATGGCCAGGCCGGTGGCCAGCGGCGAGAAATGCAGGGCCTGCTGCAGGTACAGCGAGAGCACGAGCAGTTCCCCGCCGTTCCACAGACCGAGCAGGAACGCGAGCGCCGCGCCGTTCCGCAGCCCTGGGCGCAGCAGCAGATCGGGCCGCACCAGCGGCTCCGGGTGGCGGCGCTCCGCCGCGGCGAAGCAGGCGGCGGCCGCGGCCGCGGCCGCCAGCGCGCCGACGACGGGCAGCGACGTCCAGCCGAGCACGTCTCCCTGCGACACGCCGAACACCGCCAGGGCAACCGCCCCGGTGATCAGCGCGGCGCCTCGCACGTCCAGGTGACGTCCCGCACGCGCGCCTCGCACGCCTCGTGCGCCCCGCGCGCCGTGCACCGTGTCGCGGGAGGCGCCGCCCAGGACCCGCGGCGCCAGGAGGGCCGTGACCACGCCGACCGGCACGTTGACCAGGAACACCGAGCGCCAGCTCGTCCACTCGATAAGCACGCCGCCGAGCACCTGGCCCGAGACGAAGCCGACGGCTGAGATGGAGCCGTACAGCCCGATCGCCCTGGCGCGCCGCGGGCCGTCGGGGAAGCTGGTCGTGATCAGTGAAAGCGCCGCCGGGGCGACCACCGCCGCGCCCGCGCCCTGGACTACGCGCGACGCGACGAGCAGCACGGGGTCTCTCGCCAGTCCGCCCGCGAGCGAGGCGAGCGTGAACACGACCAGCCCGGCGATGAACATCCGGCGGCGGCCGAACAGGTCGGCGGCGCGGCCGCCGAGGATCAGCAGGCCGCCGAAGGCTATCGCGTATCCGGTGACCACCCACTGCGCGACGGAGGTCGGCACGCCGAGCTGACTCTCGATCGACGGCAGCGCGACGTTAACGATGCTGAAATCGAGCACCACCATGAAAGCGGCGACGAGGATGAGCGCTAGCCGAAGACCAGGTCGTGCGCCGGCGTGAATGTCACCGTCGGGGGTAGGGAAATCGTCGCGAGCAGGCAGAGAGAACGGTGGTGGGACGGACGAGGGCATGGCACCAATCACGTACGTAACCGCTGGTTCGGGATCCGTAGGTCTGCAACCTGCCGATCGGCGTGGATATGCCCCTTTAGAGAGTTCCGCACGTCACACTTTCCGCCGCACCCGCCAGGCAGGAGGACCGGCTCGCTGGACGACACCGGCTAACACGATATATCTTGTTACTGGGAGGTAGACATGAACGACTTGGAGAGCCGGATCCGGAAGATGCTCGACCCGCTCGGCAGCGGGTTCGGCAAGCTGTGGGCCAAGGCGATTGAGGCCCTGAGCGAGCTGCGCGACAGCGGCGCGGGCAAGCGTGCCGCGACCGCGGTGCACGACCTGCGCGAGAGCGAGCCCAGCAAGCGCGCCGCGAGCGCGCTGCACGACCTGCGCGACAGCGACGCGAGCAAGCGCGCGGCCGCCGCGATGCACGACCTGCGCGAGAGCGACGCCGGCAAGCGCGCCGCGAACGCCTGGAATGACCTGCGGCAGCGCGACGCCGTCAAGAAGGCGGAGGAAACCGCGAAGCGCGCCATGCACGACCTGCGCAGCGGGCACGGCAGCGGCGGCACGAGCGGCACCACCACGGCCTGAACGACCGTGGCCAGCGCCCGGCAGCCGCCGGGTTAATCGGTTGCGCATGACCGCCCGCTGGTGGGACAGTACGTGCGCGACCGTTAGCTGCCGGCCTTGGGCCGGCTGTGCGAAAGGAGGGCCTGATGACTGCGCCTGTCAAGGCATTTATTCAGCCTTTCCTTTCCACAGCCCACCCGAGGAGCACCAGTGCGCGACAGCGCGGATTCAATCGACGCGGGGCGGTACGGTAAACCGCGCCGCGGTAAGCAAGGCTGGCGGTTCGACGACGACGCGCCGAATTTCGCGAAACGACAGACCCATCAGCGAAAACTCCAGGCCGAGGACGCGCATGACGCCACCGATGGCCTGCCAGAAGGCGACCGCTGGTCCACCTGGGACCAGTCCACGCCCACCGAGCGCGGCCCGAGACCGCACCCGAATTGGCTGGTCACCGAGCTCGCAGCGGTCGACACCGAGCTAGGCGTGCTGAAAACCGGCAAGGAAGCCGACGTGTACCTGGTCAGGCGGGGCGTGCCCGGCACGCCCCGGTCCTGCTTGCTCGCGGCCAAACGGTACCGCGACGCCGAGCACCGGCTTTTCCACCGGGACGCCGGCTACCTGGAAGGCCGTCGCGTCCGCGATTCGCGGCTCAACCGCGCGGCCGCCAACCGCACCGCGTACGGCCGGGAGGTAATCGCAGGACAGTGGGCGAACGCCGAGTTCACCGCGCTGTGTCAGCTTTACCGCGCTCGCGTCCCCGTCCCCTACCCGGTGCAGATCGTCGGCACGGAGCTGCTACTCGAGTTCATCGGAGAGCCGGACGGAACCGGCGCGCCACGCCTGGCCGAGACCCGGCCCGGCGGAGAAGAGCTGGCCAGCCTCTGGGACCAGCTCGTCGAGGCAATGTGCACGCTCGCCAGGCACGGGCTCGCGCACGGGGACTTGTCCGCCTACAACCTGCTCGTGCACCGCGGCAGGCTGGTGATCATCGACTTGCCGCAGGTCGTCGACATCATCGCGAATCCGAACGGGAGGTCGTTCCTCATCAGGGACGCCCGGAATGTGGCGACGTGGTTCGCCGGCCGGGGGCTGTCGGCCGCGGACCCGGAGAAGCTGGCGCGCCTCCTGCAGGAAGAGGCACGCCTGGAGTGATGCCGCATTCCGTGTCCCCCTTAGCGCAAAGCTGGCGGCGCGGATTCGCGGCACCTGGGAGAGGGCAACGCGCTCCGGCGCCGCGTCCGCGCCAGGCAATATCCTCTCGGCCACCCCTGAGAAATCTCTGAATGAAAACTACGAACCTGCCGGGGGTTTCCCGCCGTTGCAGGGCATGCCGCCCGGAGCGTCCGCTCGAATAGAGTCACATAGGGCCTAAGTTGGGGTGACAAAGCGGACATAACGGCCGCGAAAATCCCCAACTTCGATCCTAAGTGCCTCTTAGGTCCGCTGCGGAGCACGCCCAACGCCGACGGCCCCCGGTCCTGGCGGGAGGCCAGGGCCGGGGACCGTCGAGGCGCAGCGGCTAACGGTCAGCTTTCGCGCAGGGCGCGGATGCCTTCCTTGAGTGAGCTCATCGTGGCGATGACCGCCGAAGGC
>Ga0126381_100005218_pt1 | contig 14262 bp, 19 predicted proteins | sample PanSoiMetPlot_28_FD_96465 | JGI IMG/M metagenome (GOLD analysis project Ga0126381, IMG submission 96465) | Tropical forest soil microbial communities from Panama - MetaG Plot_28 | ecosystem: Environmental > Terrestrial > Soil > Tropical forest > Bulk soil | place: Panama | collected 2016-02-17
GCCACCGAGACCGCCGTGTCGGTGGCGTAGGCGACGATGCCGCCCGCCACTTCCCTGACGCGTTCCCTTCTCGCCCGCTCCTGCTGCGGCAAGTTCTCCTCGTCCGAGCCTAGGTCCCTGGGGTCGGCGACCAGACGTTCCTGCTTGGTGTCGAGATCGAGCGTCCAGAGGCAGGTGATCGGGTCCGCGCCGCCTTGGGAGCGGAGGAAGACGACCCTCGTGCCATCGGGGGAAATCCGGAACGCGCGAGGCATGCCCAGGGTGAACCGCCGGGTCCGTGCCTCCTGCCGTGGAAAGCTCTCCGTCATGAACACAGATTTTGCCAGGTGTCAGGACGACACAGTTTCTCCCACGCTTTCTCAGTAGCTGACACTTCCGCGCTCGATAGGCTACGCAGCATGAGTTCGGTTGACGGCGAGCGACGCCTCGTACTGGTACACGCGCATCCCGATGACGAGTCGATCGGTACCGGGGCGACGATGGCCAAGTACGCCGCCGAGGGAGCGCGGGTCACGCTGGTCACCTGTACTCTCGGCGAACTGGGCGAGATCATCCCGCCGTCGCTGCGGCACCTGACCCCGGATCAGCTGGGGGAATACCGGATAGGCGAGCTCAAGGCCGCCTGCGACGCGCTCGGGGTGCGCGATCACCGCTTTCTCGGTGGCCGAGGCCGGTGGCGGGATTCGGGGATGATGGGCACGCCGGCCAACGAAGACCCGCGCAGTTTCTGGCGGGCGGACGTCAATGAAGCGGCGGACGCGCTGCTCACGGTGCTCGACGAGGTGAGACCGCAGGTCATCGTGAGCTACGACGCGAACGGGTTCTACGGGCACCCCGATCACATCCAGGCCCACCGGGTCACCTGGCGGGCGTACCAGCTGGCCAGGGCCAAGCTGGGGGACGTCAGCCTGTACGCCACCGCCGCGCCGGACTTCGCGGACGTGACCACCAGGATAGACGTCACCGGCTACCTGGGCCGGAAGTTCGCCGCGATGCGGGCCCATGCCACGCAGATCGCCGTGTCCGAACCGAACTTCACGCTATCCAACAACATCCGCCAGGAAGTATCCGCAATCGAGTGCTACACGCTGCTCGCCGGTCCAGGCGGCGGCGAGTCCAGCCTGTTCGTCACCTAGCCGGCCAGCTACCAGCGGCGGCCCGCCTGGCATGGCAGTACCCCGGTGTCATGGCTTAGCCTGCTTTTGTGGAGGGCATGCGGGGCGGGCGGTTCGCGACGACTACTGTGGCCGCCTACGCGGCGCTGTTCGTGCTTGGTGCGGTGCAGGGCGTGATCGGCAGCTTCCAGTACAGCAGGATCGCTCCCGCGGGCGCCATCTTGCTCTGCGTCGCGATCGGCGTGACCTGCCTGCTGGCCGCGTGGGGCATGCGGTCGGCGACCGGCGCGTTCATCCCCGCGGCCGGCTGGCTGATAGCGTCATTCGTCCTGTCCATGCCGAGTTCCAATGGCAGCGTCATCATCACGAACACCGCCGCGGGCCAGTGGTACCTGTACGGCGGGACGCTGACCGCGGCGCTCGCCGTGGTGGTCACGCTGGCCGCCCGCTTCGGGACCCAGTCCCGGTGATCTCCACGTGAGCGGACTCGATCCGGACGCCTTCAAGGCGGCGGCAGGCCAGTTCGCGTCCGGCATCGTGGTCCTCACGACCAGCGACGGGCACGCGATGACCGTGAGCGCGTTCACCTCGGTGTCGCTGGACCCGCCGCTCGTGCTGTTCTGCGCGGAGAAGATCGCCCGGTTCCACGACGCGGTGATCGCCGCGGGAGCCTGGGCGGTGTCGATACTGGCCGCGGACGGGGAGAAGACCGCTCGCTGGCTGGCCACCCGGGGCCGCCCGCTGGCCGGCCAGCTCGACGGCGTGCCGTATCACCCCGGGCCGGCCACCGGCGCGCCGCTGCTCGACCAGGCGCTGGCCACCCTGGAATGCCGGACGACCGCCGTGCTCGCCGCGGGCGACCACACCATCGTCGTCGGCGAGGTCCAGGCCGTCACCGCCGTCCCCCGCGCCAGCTCCCACGATCGGCCCGGCCCGCTCATCCACTACTCCGGCGGCTACCACCGCCTCGCCCCGCCCGGTTAGGGGCCTAGGCGGTCAGGACGTCCTCGATGCGGTCGAGCGCCCAGTCCAGCTCGGCTTCCGTGATGATCAGCGGCGGCGCGAGCCTGATCGTGTTCCCGTGGGTTTCCTTGGCGAGCACGCCGCTGGCGGCCAGCCGCTCGCACACCGTGCGTCCGCCGATCGAGCTGAAGGTAATCCCGGCCCACAGCCCGCGTCCCTCTACCCGGGAGACGACGCCGGAGGGCAGCGTGGCCAGCCGCGCGTTCATCCGCAATCCCAGCTCGGTCGAACGTGCCTGGAACGATCCGTCCCGCAGCATCGCGATGACCTCACGGGCGATGGCGCAGGCCAGCGGGTTCCCGCCGAACGTGGATCCGTGCTCGCCCGGCCGCAGCACGCCGAGCACCGCGCGGTAGGACACCATCGCGGACACCGGCATGATCCCGCCGCCGAGCGCCTTCCCCAGCAGGTAGGCGTCCGGCACGACGTCCTCGGCCGAGCAGGCGAACGTGAACCCGGTCCGGCCGAGCCCGGACTGGATCTCATCCGCGATCATCAGCGCGCCGTGCGAGGTGCACAGCGACCGCACCCCGGCCAGGAAGCCGGGCGGCGGCACCACCACGCCGGCCTCGCCCTGGATGGGCTCGACCAGCACGGCCACCACCCGGGACGCGAGCTCAGGCGACTCGAACACGCGGGCCAGGGCGGGCAGGTCGCCGTAGGGCACGCTGACGAATCCCGGCGTGTACGGCCCGAAGCCGTCCCGGGCGTCGGGATCGGACGAGAACGACACGATCGTCGTCGTCCGCCCGTGGAAGTTCCCGTCGAAGACCACGATCACGGCCTGGTCGCGAGGCACGCCGCGTACCTCGTACCCCCACTTGCGGGCCACCTTGATCGCGGTCTCCACCGCCTCGGCGCCGCTGTTCATCGGCAGCACCATCTCCATGCCGGCCAGTTCCGCCAGCTCGGCGCAGAACGGCCCGAACTGATCGTGGTCGAACGCCCGGCTCACCAGCGTCACCCGGTCGAGCTGACGCTGGGCGGCGGCGATCAGCCGCGGGTGCCTGTGCCCGAAGTTGAGGGCCGAATACCCGGCCAGCATGTCCAGGTACCTGTGCCCGAGCGTGTCGGTCACCCACACGCCGGAGGCCTCGGCGACCATGATCGGCAGCGGGGCGTAATTGTGCGCGCTGTACTGGTCGGTAAGGGCAGCCGGGTCGGTCATCGTCTCAGTCATGGTAAGCCTCCCAGATCATGGCCTTAGTTCCAGCGTGCAGCACTTCGGCCCGCCGCCGCCCTTGAGCAGCTCGGACATGTCCACCCCGACCGGCTCGAACCCGCGCTGGCGCAGCTGGGCGGCGAGCCCGCTGGCCTGCACCGGCAGCACCACGTGCCTTCCGTCGCTGACCGCGTTCAGCCCGAGCACCTCGGCGTCCTCGTCCTTCGCCTCGATGAGCTCGGCGAACAGGTCAGCCAGGACTGCCCGGCCGGCGTCGTCGAACGCGGCAGGATAGTACATGGCCGTGTCCTGGTCGAGCACGCACAGCGCCGTGTCCAGGTGGTAATAGCGGGGATCGACCAGGCGCAGGCTCACCACGGGCAGCCCGGACAGCCGGCCGATCTCGTCCGCGACGTTCTCGTCGCTGCGGAACCCGTACCCCGCGAGCAAGGTGCTGCCGGTGAACAAGATGTCGCCCTCGCCCTCGTTCACGTGCTCGGCCTCCCACAGCTCGTCGTATCCGCTGTCACGGAACCAGTCGAGGTAGGCGGCGGCCTCAGCGGCGCGCTGGGGGTACCGGAACCGGGCGCCGAACACCCTTCCGCCGATCACCAGCGCGCCGTTGGCCGCGTACACCATGTCCGGCAGCCCGGCGACCGGCTCGATCAGCCGCACGTCATGGCCGAGCCGCAGGTATGTCTCGCGCAATTGCCCCCACTGCCGCATGGCCAGGCCGTTGTCGGTGACCAGTTCTGGCCGCATCCACGGGTTGATCGCGTAGGTGACGTCGAAGTACTCCGGCGGGCACATCAGGAAGCGCCGTCCGGTCGCCTGCCGGTTCTTGATCATGGATCTTAGGTTAGGGGCACGTGAGCACAGGAAAACATGCGCCGTCCATGCGTACATACGGCGATTCGTTGCTTCTTCGCGGCGATCTGCGAAGATTCGTTGCGTTAACGTGCCCCGTTGGTCAGCGCCTCAGGATTTGCGCGCGACCCCGCAGTACACATGGGCCTCAGCCGAGGAGTCCGCCGCCTCGCTCCCGGCCTCGTAGGCCCGGTCCGGTTTCCACTGCGGGCACGGAACGATTCCCGGCTCGACCACCTCAAGGCCGTCGAAGAAGCTGGTCAGCTCGTCCGGCCTGCGCAGGTAATAGGGGGTGTCGGCCCGGGAGTTGTAACGCAATTGCGCACGGTTGATGCCGTCATTCGAGCTGACCCCGTCGGCGATCGCGAGATAACTGCCGGCGGGCAGCGCGGCCAGCAGCTGGCTGGTGATCGAGCGGGCCACCCCGTGGTCCTCGATGTAGCCGAGGATGCCCAGCATGATCAGCGCGACCGGCTTGCGGTAGTCGAGCGTGCTTGACGCGCCGCGGATAACCGAGCTGACATCGCGCAGGTCCGCGTCCACGTAGCCCACCGCACCGTCGGTCGGGCCCGGGATGTCATCCAGCAGGGCCTTGGCGTGCGCGAGAACGACCGGGTCGTTGTCCACATACACGACCCCGGCGTCGGGTGCGATCCGCTGTGCGATCTCATGCGTGTTACCGCCGGCCGGCAACCCGGACCCGATGTCAAGGAACTGCCGGATCCTGGCCGGCCCGGCCAGGTACCGCAGTGCGCGGACGAGGAAGGCCCGCTCGGCTCGTACCGTCTGCGGCAGGTGCGGGAACTCCTCGCCGGTCTGCGTCGCGGCCAGCCGGTCCGCCTTGAAGTAGTCGCGTCCGCCGAGCCAGAAATTCCAGACCCGGGCCGGATGCGCCACGCTGGCGTCGACCCCGGGCGGCGGCGGACCTGACGGATCACGGTTGTCGTCGACCACAGGTTCCCCTTCAAGATTGTTACGTTCTTCCGCATTTTGCCTGATTTGGGCAGGTCGCGTGGTGCGGTTACGCGGGTCAGGGTGGATCGGAGCGGTCGGGGACACCTCCGGTCAGGCCACCGAGTGCGTGATCGTGGCGATGACTGCTCAGCGCTCAGGGCACCAGCGCGCGCAACCGTTCAGGGACCGAGGCGACCTGCGCGTCGGTCGCGGTCAGCGCCACGCGGACGTGCTCTGCCCCGCCCGGCCCGTACAGTGAGCCGGGCGCGACCAGGATGCCGGCCTGGGCCAGCAGCGATGCCGCGGACCAGCAGTCATGCCCAGGCAGCGAGGCCCACAGGTACAGCCCGGCCTCGGAGTGATCGATCGTCCAGCCCGCCGCGGTGAACGCCGTCATGAGGACGGCCCGCCGGGCGGCGTACCGTGCCTTCTGCGCCGCGGCGTGCGCCGGGTCGGACAGCGCGGCGGTCATCGCGGCCTGGACCGGTCCTGGCATGATCAGCCCGGCGTGCTTGCGGATTTCCAGGAGCGATGAGACCAGGACCGGGTCCCCGGTGACGAAGCCGGCCCGGTAGCCGGCCAGGTTGGACCGCTTCGACAGCGAGTGCACCGCCAGCAGCCCGTCAAAAGACCCGTCGCACACCGACGGATGCAGGATCGACGTCGGCGAAGCCTCCCAGCCCAGTGTGATGTAGCACTCGTCGGACGCGACGACGCAGCCCCGAGACCGCGCCCACGAGACGATCTTGCGCAGGTGGGAGACCGGCAGCACCTGACCGGTGGGATTGGCTGGCGAATTGACCCACACCAGGCCGACCCGCGCGGGCCCGGCCGCCAGCAGGCTATCCGCGGCCAGCGCGGTAGCCCCGGCTAGCCGGGCGCCGACGTCGTAGGTCGGGTAAGCGATCGCCGGGTGCATGACGACGTCGCCGGAACCCAGCCCGAGCTGGGCCGGCAGCGCGGCGATGAACTCCTTGGTGCCGGCCACCGGGAGCACGTCATCGGGCGGCACCGCCACGTCGCAGTCCCGCGCCAGCCAGCCGGAAGCGGCCTCACGCAGCTCTCGGGTACCCCGCGTGAACGGGTAACCGGGCCAGTCCGAAGCCGCGGCCAGCGCGGCACGGACGACGTCGGCCACCGGGTCCACGGGGGTTCCCATGGACAGATCCACCAGTCCGTTCTGATAGAGACTGGCTTTTTCCTTGAGTGGTACCAGCTGGTCCCAGGTGAAGGACGGGAGCCGGGCTGCGAGCGTCATTCCTCCGCGGCTTGCGGAGGCAGGGCCGCTACCACCGGGTGATCTGTGCCGGTCTTACCGGTCTTGGACGCACCGCCGGGAGAGCCGAGGTCGTTGAAGAACTCGACGTTGACCTTGTAGTAGTCCTTCCACTGCTCGGGCACATCGTCCTCGTAGTAGATCGCTTCTACCGGGCAGACCGGCTCGCACGCGCCGCAGTCGACGCACTCATCCGGGTGGATGTAGAGCATGCGATCACCCTCGTAGATGCAGTCCACGGGGCATTCCTCGATGCATGCCTTGTCGAGCACATCAACGCAGGGCTGCGCGATGATGTAGGTCACTGGTGAACTCCTGTCGTCGTTCTTAAGCTACTCACAGTATGCTGGCTGAGCGGTCAGCCAGCGACAATACTGCTCTGTGGCATCCCCTTCGGATCCGGCTGCCAGCCCATATTGCCATCTGCGGCTTTCCATATGTAACCGGCATACCGTACTTCGCTGATCTGGTAGTTCTCGGCGTGGGTGACCAGCCAGCTGGTCACCGTCCAGCCCTGGTCCCGCTTAACCCCTATTTTGACAGAACGACCGGTGTTGACCCCTAGCACGACCGTATTTCGTCCAGTCGGCCCGAACGTCTGCTTCAGCCCCTGCACAGCCCCGGTAAGGTCCGGGCGGCCGGCCGCGGCCGGGGTGTACCAGCATGTGACGCCGCGTTCCGGCTGGCCGGTGAGGTAGCCGGACAGCAGGCCGGCCACGTAGTCGTACTGGGAGTAGGCGGTGCCGTCCGCGCTGCGCTGGACGGCCTGGGCGGCCTGGTCGACCGGGATCTTGGTGTAGTGCGGGACCTGGACCAGGGCGGCGTAGAACTTCGTCGTCGCGTAGATGGGATTCTCCAGGTCGGCGGTGGTGCCCCAGCCTTGCGACGGCCGCTGCTGGAAGACGCCGACCGAGTCGCGGTCGCCGTAGTCGAGGTTCTCCAGGTCCGATTCCTGCATCGCGGTGGCGAGCGCGATCGTGACCGCCCGCCTGGGCAGCTCGTGCCGGGCCGCGACGCCCGCGATCATGGCCGCGATGCCGGCCTGACCGGGGTCCAGGGAGATGGCCTGGGTGCCGGTGCCCGCCTGGCAGCCGGGCGCGGGCGGCGGCGAGGCGGTCAGGTGCTGGATGCCGCGGTACGCCCCGTAACCGGCCGCGGCCAGCAGCACCGCCGCCGTGATGGCGACGGTGGCGACCCGCCCGCGGTTGATCGGCACACCAAACGGTACCCGTCTCGCGCCCCTCGGCGGGTCCGATAGGCTCCCGCACCATGAGCGAGTTCAGTTCCCCCCTGCCTGCCATGGTCGATGAGCTGTGGGAACGCCGAGCCGAGCTGACGCCCTCGGACGCCGTGGCGCGGGCGGCGGTCGTCGGCGCGGTCGACGCGATCGACGCCGGCTCCGCGCGGGTCGCGTGGGTGGATCCGGTCACCGACTCGGTCGTCGTCGACGAGCGGGCCAAGCGGGCGATCCTGCTGGCGTTCCGTGTGCTGCCGATGGCCAGGTCGCAGGTGGGGGACTTCCGCTACGACGACCGGGTGCCGCTGAAGACGCGGCTGGACGGGGTGCGGGTGCTGCCAGGCGCGATCGCCCGGTGGGGGTCGCATGTGGCCCCCGGGGTGGTGCTGATGCCGTCTTTCGTCAACATCGGGGCCTATGTCGATTCGGGCACGATGGTCGATACCTGGGCGACGGTCGGCTCCGCCGCGCAAATAGGGAAAAATGTGCATTTGTCGGGCGGGGTGGGGATCGGCGGGGTGCTCGAGCCGCCGAACGCCGTGCCGGTGGTGGTCGAGGACGAGGCGATGATCGGCTCGCGCTGCATGGTGGTCGGCGGCGCCCGGGTCCGGGAAGGGGCCACCCTGGGGGCCGGCGCCATCCTGACCGCGACGACCCACGTCATCGACGTGGAATCGGGCGACGAACTCCCGCGCGGCGAGGCCCCCGCCTGGTCCGTCTGCGTGAGCGGCACCCGGACCAGGAAGTTCTCCGGCGGCGAGTTCGGCATGCCCTGCCTGCTCGTCCTCAAGCGCCTTCCCCCCGGCGTCCGCCACGACAAATCCGAGCTGAACGCCATCCTCCGCGACCACGGCCTGGACGCCTGACCCGCCCGCGAGTAGTTGGTGGTGATAGCTAACGTTGATCACGATGAGCGCTAATTCAGAACCGCATCGGCGGGTCCGTCGCCAGGGACCCGTCACGCTGCGCGGTCAGCAGATACCAGCGACGACTACCGACCAGCGGCTGCTCGATCGCCGCGGTCCTGGCGACTGGGTGCACACCGACCCATGGCGGGTGATGCGAATCCAGGCCGAGTTCGTGGAGGGTTTCGGGCTGCTGGCCGAACTCGGGCCCGCCGTCGCGATCTTCGGTTCGGCCAGGACGGCCAAGGGGACGGCGGAATACGAGACGGCGGAAGGCATCGCGGCCGGCCTGGTCCAGGCGGGCTACGCGATCATCACCGGTGGCGGACCTGGAATCATGGAGGCCGCCAACAAGGGAGCGGCGGAAGCCGGCGGGGTTTCCGTTGGCCTGGGCATCGAGCTGCCCAGAGAACAGGGCCTCAACGAGTACGCCAACGTCGGGCTCGAGTTCCGGTACTTCTTCGTCAGGAAGACGGTCTTCATCAAATACTCGCAGGCGTTCGTCGTGCTGCCCGGCGGGTTCGGGACGATGGACGAGCTGTTCGAAGCGGTGACGCTGGTCGAGACAGGCAAGATCACCAAGTTCCCGATCGTGCTGGTCGGCAGCGAGTACTGGTCGGGCTTGCTGGCCTGGATGCGAGAGAAAGTCCACGTAGCGGGCAACATCAGTGCTAGTGACCTCGGACTACTCGCCGTCGCCGACGAGCCCGCCGAGGTCGTGGAGATCATCAAGAAAGCCCATGCCCACGACGGGTACTAGCACCTAACCCGCGTCCGGCTCATGCGGCTGCGCGCCGTGGCGGGATGATGTGCCCGTCAGCGATGGCTCCGGTGTCGTCGAAGACGATCACGCCGTTGCACAGCAAGGACCACCCCTGCTCGGGGTGCGCGGCGGTCACCACCGCCGCCAGGCGGTCGCTGCTGGCCGCGGGCGGGCACGCAGGCCGGTGCCGGCATTTATCGGTTGATCCCATCTCAGCGCCTCCCCACGAACTGCCCCACGGGGTCAGCCTGCTATGGGGGTATTGAGTTTGGGTTGCATCGGGCGGTTTGGCGCTTGATGCGAACCTGCGGAGCCCGGTCAGGCCAGGCCGCGGACCGCCCACGCGGGCGGGCGCCGGCCGGCGATCGACTCGGTCATGTCCAGGCAGCGCCCGATCTCGGTCACCTGCCGGGTGCGGATCAGGCTCGCTCCCAGCCATGCGCACACCGCGGCGACGGCCCCGGCCCGCGCGGCGGCCTCGCCGGGAGGCTGGCCGGCCAGGCCCGCGTCCACGTCGACGAGCACCCGCCAGCCCGCCGGCCCGCCGTCGGCGAGTTCCCTGGCCGTCGCTCGCACGACGATGCGGTCACGCGCGATGCCCTGCCGGATCGCCAGGTCCGCCGCGGCCACGTCGGCGCAGATGAGGCCCGCGCCGGTCCGGCTCGCGGTCGCCGGGTCGCGGCTCAGGTCGGCGGTTTCACCAGGACCGCATACCGGCACGTCAACGCCGGCCTCCCGGATGGCGATGACCAGCGCCTGGTCCTCGCCGGCATCGACGAACGCGGCGCCGGCCCGGGCGGCCGCGGCCGCTTCGGCGGCGGTCGATACGGGGCAAAGCACGGCAATCCCCCGCGAGCTTGCCCGCTGATGCGACATCACGGGTTGAGCATGGCACGATTTCTCATGTGCCTGTTGTCTTGGTGATCGGGATCATCGCAATACTCGCCGGCGTGTTCGCCGTCGCTACGGGAAGAGGCGGCGAGCTGGCGTACGAACACGCCGACCATGCTCCGCTCGACCTTGGTCCTGTATCCGCGACCGATGTCGCCCTGCTGCGGCCGCCAACCGCGCTGTGGGGCTACAACATGCAGGTCACCGACGAGGCGCTGGACCGTATCGCCCGCGCGCTGCGCGACCGGGACATCCAGATCGCCTCCCTGCAGCGGCAGGTGGCCGATCTCAGCCACGCCGAGGGCTATACCCAGGACAAGGACGCTGACGAGGAGACCGCGCAGGCCGCGCACGCCGCCGAGGATAAGCAAGCCGCCGAGGGCCAGGACAAGCCGGACGATGACCAGTTCGGGACCTCGGAAGAGCAGGGCTGGTGAGCGCGCCAGGCCCGATCGCCGGCCCGGACGGGAAGCTGCGCTGCCCGTGGGCGCTGAGCGCGCCGGAATACGTCAGGTACCACGACGAGGAGTGGGGCCGCCCGGTCCACGGTGATCAGGCGATCTTCGAGCGGCTGTGCCTGGAGGCCTTCCAGTCCGGCCTGTCCTGGCTGACGATCCTGCGCAAGCGCGAGAACTTCCGTGCCGCCTTCGCCGGCTTCGACATGGCCCAGGTGGCCACGTTCACCGACGAGGACCGGCAGCGGCTGATGGCCGACACCGGCATCATCAGGAACCGGGCCAAGATCAACGCCGCCATCGTCAACGCCCGGGCCGCACTGGAAATCCCCGGCGGACTGTCCAGCCTGGTGTGGAAGTACGCGCCGGCGCAGGGCCGCGCGCCCAGGACCCTGAGCGACGTCCCCGCCCAGATCCCCGCGGCCAAGGCGCTCAGTGCCGACCTGAGGAAGAACGGCTTCGTGTTCACCGGCCCGGTAACCGCATACGCCACGATGCAGGCATGTGGCCTGGTCAACGACCATCTGGCTGACTGCTACTGCCGGTAAGAGTCCGCCTATCATGCAGAACGGGCAGTATAGGAGGTCACCGGAAGGCGAGGGGTTATGAGCGGCGACGTGATTGTGACGATTACGCTCAACGCCGCCTTGCACGTGTCCTATGCCGTCGGCAGCCTGTCGCAGGACGGCGTCAACCCCGTATCCAGGCCCGCGTACCTGGCGGGCGGCCGCGGCGTCGCCGCGGCCCGGGTGCTGCATGCCTTCGGGCACGACGTGCTCGCCGCCGGACTGGTGGGCGGCGCGGCCGGGGAGCTGATCAGGGCGGACCTCGCCAAGTCGGGTGTGCCCACCGCGTTTACCCAGATTCGCGGAGAGTCGCGGCGCGTCCACACCTTCGGCGGCCCGGATGGCCGCACGCTGCGCTTCGGCGAGCCCGGCCCGTATATCACGACCGAGGAGCTGGGCAGGTTCGCGGCGGACTACCGGAAGCTGCTGGCCGGGGCAGCGGCGGTCGTGCTGAGCGGCAGCCTGCCCGATGGGCTGCCGCTCGATATGTACGGGACCCTGGTGACCTACGCCGCCGAGGCCGGCGTGCCGGTGGTTCTCGACGCGGGCGGGCAGGAACTGCTGCATGCCGCCGCTCACCGTCCCGATCTGGTGGTCGCCGACGCTCGCCGCGTGGGCGGCGACTTCGACCTCGGCGCCGCGCTGATCCGGCTGGGCGCGGGCGCGGCGGTAGTCGTGGGAGAACACCTGGTTCACGTCATCACCGCCGACGGCGACTGGACCGCCTGCATAGAGGCACCTGGTGCGGATGCGACCTCGCTTACCGCCAGGGGAGCGCTGACGGCCGGCCTGGTACCCGGTCAGTTGCTCGGCTGGTTCTGGCCAGACCGGCTCAAGCATGCACTCGCGCTCGCGGCAGCCGGCGGCGCCGCGGAGCTCGAAGGATCGGACGAGGTCGACCTGGCCGCGTACGAGCAGCTGCTGGAGGCGGTAGCGGTCAAGGCTTCAGCATGATCTGACCAGTGTTCATCTCAAAGAGTTAAGCATTGGTAACGCTCCGTGTGTTATGTTCGTGACTCGACTTTCAGACCAACTCGAAATGGAGTGTTTCGTGTCCAAGTCGCGTATTTTCCGCGGAGCCGTTGTCTCGGCGAGCGTCTCGGCGAGCATTCTCGCCATGGGTACGGCCGGCCCGGCTCTGGCGAGCACGAGCCGGGCCGCCAGCGCCGGACCGGCCAGCTCCGTCCTTCCGGCCGGCGCGCTGACGGATGCCTCGGCCCTTCGCGGTCTGGCCGGCAACCTGATCGCCATGCCGTTCGCCGCCGGCGTCGCCGACCGCGCCGCCGGAACGACCGGCCTCAGCAGCAAGGCACCCGGGTCGGCCGTGAACAGCCCGGCCGGCGGTGACCTCGGGCCGGCCGCGGTCCCCGGCCTCAGTCCAGCCACCGGCAGCCAGCCCGCGCCGGCCGGCATCATGCCCGCTCTCGGAGACCTGGGCTCCATCACCAGCGTTCTGGGCCTCAATTCCCTGCCCGCCCTCGGCTAGCACCCGAGCCGAACCGGCGGCGTTCATGATCATGGGCCGGAAGCGGGCAACTATCCCCGCTTCCGGCCCATGATCATGGAATCCGGCTAGGCCGCCGCGTCTCTGCGGTGGCGGTGCCGGGGTATGGGCAGCCGGCCGTGCCTGCCGTGAGCGGAGCCGAGGCGCTGACCGAGCACCAGGGCCGCCGCGCCGGCCGCGAGCGCGGCCAGGGCCAGGCCGAGCAGGTCGGCGACCGGCGCACCGGTGGTGGGCAGTTCCGGGGCGTCCGGAGCGGCGTCGGAGTAGGTGCTCTTCTGGACTAGCACGGCGTGCCGCTTAGGGCTGTCGGGCGGCGGGGAGTCGTGCTGCCTGGCCATGGGCGGCGGCGGCGCCAGGTGGGAGAAGACGGTGGGAGCGGGCGGAGGACAGCAGGTGCACGGGCAGCAGCAGCGGACGGCCGTGCAGTCGTACTCCGGGGCGAGCGTTTCCGGTATCCAGCCGAGGTCCGTTATATCGCCGCAGTCAGTCACGCAGTCGGCGAGCCGGGTGACGTGAGCCGGGTTATCCGCGGATTGTCCAGCGATCATGTGGGCTTGGGCGACGCCAGCCGAGCTGAGGACAGACGCGGTGACGAGAATTGCCACGCGTACGGCGTCCCTTATCCGAACTCGCATTGTGGACCCCTTTATCAGGTGTGGATCAGGTGACACAGAAAACCCGCATTGGGCCGCCCGACGGACAGGGCGGCCCAATGCGGCGGGACATCCAGTGAATTGACCGTGGATGTCCGGCTCCTAGCTCGAGCCCGGAGAACTAGATACCGAGCCCGAGGTTCAGGAGACCCTCTTGAGAGATGGTGTTGTCGAAGTCACCGCGAGCGTTGTTGTCGAAGTCCCCGCCCCGGAAGTCGCGGTCCCGGAAGTCGCGGTCCCGGAAGTCGCGGTCCCGGAAGTCCCGGAACCCGAACTGGTCGCGGTCGAAGCACGGCGACGAGAACGTTTCGACGGTCTGGCAGCAGCAGCAGTCGTCGCCGAACTGGCCGAACTGGCCGGGCACCGGCAAGAAGCTGGTCGACGCGAACGCCTGGGTGGTCGTCAGCAGCACCGGAGCCGCCGCGAGTACGGCCGCGGCGGCAAGAGTACGTATCTTCATGTAGAAAAACTCCGTTTCCCTGAACGGAAGCGGGGCCCCCCGCCTCGTTTGAAGCACAGCCCCCAGCTGTGCCACGGAAAGTAGTAGCAGCATCACTAACAGTTACGCAAGTCGCCGCGCGCATCACCCCGTGATGACCCATCTTGGGCGGGCCTACTAGCGATTCGGCTGCTTTTGCAAGGCCGCGCGTGTGACAATTCGGCGATGAGCGCCGATGACGACCCTGACATAGCCGGCCTGTTCGCCCCCGCCGATATCACGAAGGCGGTCTGCGGCGTGCTGGACGAGGCGCGGGCCGCACTCGGTCATCTCGATGACCCGGTCGACGCGGAGCTGTGGGGGTCCGACGTGATCGGGGCGCTGTCGTCGGCCGGCGAGGCGGCCGCGATGAACGCGCTCGCCCAGACGCTGGTGCCGGCCGCGGAGGCGGC
>Ga0126381_100005219_pt1 | contig 14262 bp, 8 predicted proteins | sample PanSoiMetPlot_28_FD_96465 | JGI IMG/M metagenome (GOLD analysis project Ga0126381, IMG submission 96465) | Tropical forest soil microbial communities from Panama - MetaG Plot_28 | ecosystem: Environmental > Terrestrial > Soil > Tropical forest > Bulk soil | place: Panama | collected 2016-02-17
GGAGGCACCACCATCTGGACCCCCGCTACCGAGTACGCCAGGCAATCCGTTTAATGGTGAGAATGACTGACGCGCATGTCCGGCTGCGGCCGCTGACACAGCACGAGTTCGACGAGTGGATCACCGGGCAAGAGGCCGCGTACGCGGAGCTCATCATCGAGTCCGGCGCCATGCCGCCCGCGGCCGCGCGAGAAAAGGCGCGGCGCGACACCGCACGGGCGCTGAGCGCCGGTCTTGACACGCCAGGGCAGTTCCTCTTCCGGGTGCTCGCGGGCGACGAGCCCGTCGGATCGATCTGGCTCGCAGTGCCCGGGCCCGACGACCCGGCCATGTCCTGGGTGTACAACGTCGAGATCGACCAGGCGCACCGCGGGCACGGGTACGGCCGTCAGGCGATGCTGCTGGCCGAGGATGTGTCACGGGCGCGCGGCATGACCTCGATCGGGCTCAACGTGCACGGCAAGAACAAAGCCGCCATCTCCCTGTACGACAGCCTCGGCTATGAGGTGACGGCGCAGCAGATGAAAAAGCCCGTGTGACGGCGGCTACCGCGACCCGGCGGGGCGGGCGAGCTGGCCGAGGAACAGCGGCAGGCCCGAGTCCGTGTCGACGATCGCGAACAGGAACGGGCGGTCGAAGACCAGCTTGACGTCCGGCTTGGGCTTGACCCTCAACGCCATCGCGGTGAACCCGACCGCCGTCGCCGCGGCGGCCTCCGTGCCCTCCTCGCCTACGTCTATGTACGCCTTGTGCACGACGGCGCTGACGTGCAGCGGCTCGTCTTCGGTGATCCCGCTGAAGTCGGCGGCATCGGTGAAGGTGAGCCGCACGCCGAGCGCCTGCAGCGTGTCCTTGAGCATGAACCCCGCGTTCACGCGGAAGCGCGGCAGGCTGAGGTCGACCAGGCATTCGGTGCCGCCGGAGAGCAATCCGGACACCAGCCCGCCGAGTCCTCCGCGGCCGGCCAGGTGCCCGGCCAGCTCGGTCAGCGTCGCGTCGGGAAGCACCGCGGCCATCGCCAGCGAGCCGCCACGGTACGGGAGCAGGACCGCCTGATAGCCGTCGCCACGGTGGTAGGCCAGCGACGTCTCCAGATGCATGAGGTCGATGGGAGTGGGCTCGGCCCGTTCGGGATAAAAGGGTCGTTGCATTGTCGCGGCGGCGGGAAACTGGCGGACCCACAGCGCCTTCAGGTAAACGGCGTTGGTCAGCACCACGCGCGTCAGCTGGTCGATCGTGCCCGGCGGGAGGAGGTCGGCGATCTTGCCCGCGGTCTGCTCCGCCACCGCGGCGTTAATCGTCTCCCGTGCCGCCTCTGGGGCCTGCCTGAAGTCGCACCGCTCCACCGAGACGGTCTCGGAAAGCTGAGCTAGATAGCTATCCAGAACGTGCAGTGCCGTCTGTACCCACATGATGTTCGGCGCCCGGAAGGTGAGGTCGTCGCCGGGGCGGATCGCGGCGAGCTGCTTGAGCCCGTCGGCGGCGGCCTCGGGGCCGGGCAGGTGCAGCGCGGCCGCGAGTTCGGCGGCGGTGTCGCCACGCGCGCCGGCCAGCGTCATCCGCAGCGCGGTCGCGATGCTCGCCGGGGAGAACACCACGTTGCCCGTGGCCGCGAGCTTGCTGTAAAGATCGGTGCCGAACGCGGCGTCGGCCTGGACTTCCTGGGCGATGCTGCCCATCGAGCGCCTCCTCGGTCGGGCTTACTTGGCGAGGACTCCCAGGCGGCTCAGCGCCTCCTGGAGCACCTCCTCGCGTTTGCAGAACGCGAAGCGGACCTGAGTGCGCCCCGCCTCCTTATCGTCGTAGAAGACCGCACTCGGGATCGCCACCACCCCCGCCTTGTCGGGCAGGTTCAGGCAGAACTCGACGCCGTCCCGCTCGCCGAGCCGCGCGATGTCCGTGGTGATGAAGTACGTCCCGTCCGGCCGGAACACCTCGAAGCCGATCTCCGTCAGCCCGCCGGCCAGCAGGTCACGCTTGACTTTCAGCTCGCTCGCGAGGCTGTCGTAGTACGAGTCAGGCAGCGTGAGCGCGCGCGCCGCGGCGTACTGGAACGGGCCGCTGCTCACATAGGTGAGGAACTGCTTGGTGGTGCGCACCGCGTTGACGAGCTCTGGCGTGCTCGTGACCCAGCCGACCTTCCAGCCGGTGAAGCTGAACGTCTTGCCCGCGCTGCTGACGCAAACGGTGCGCTCGCGCATGCCGTCGAGTGTGGCGAGCGGGATGTGCTCGCGATCGTAGACAAGGTGCTCATATACCTCATCGGTGACCACGAGCAGGTCGCGGTCGATGGCGAGGTCGGCGATCGCCTGCGCCTCCGCGCGGGTGAGCACCATGCCGGTCGGGTTATGCGGGCTGTTGAGCAGGATCAACCTGGTTCTTGCTGTTACCAGGTCCGTGAGCCGGTCCAGGTCGGGGCGGAAACCCGGCGCCTTCAGCGTGAGCGGGACGCGGGTGGCGCCCGCCATCGCGATGTTCGCCACGTAGGAGTCGTAGTACGGCTCGAACGCGATCACCTCGTCGCCGGGCTCGAGCAGGGCGAGCATGGCCGCGGCGATCGCCTCCGTCGCCCCGGCGGTAACGAGCACCTCGATGTCCGGGTCGTACGTCAGGCCGTAGAACCGCCGCTGGTGGTCCGCGACGGCCTTTCTCAGCTCGGGGATGCCCGGGCCGGGCGGGTACTGGTTGCCCTTCCCCGTCCGTACCGCCTCGGCCGCGGCGTCGGCGATCTCGGCCGGCCCGTCCACGTCGGGGAAACCCTGGCCCAGGTTGACCGCGCCAGTGGCGACGGCGCGGGCGGACATCTCCGCGAAAATGGAGGTGCCGAGCCCGTCGAGGCGGCGGTTGAGCAGAGGTCGATTCCGTCGTTCCACGCCGACAACGTTACAGCCGTCGTCTACGCGGGTCAGATGCCGTGATGGCGCTGTAAGCGGCCTAGAGCTTATGCGCCACGCCGGCCCAGACGGAGGCATGGCGGGCGGCTTCGAGCTCTGAGTCCGGCCGCCACTCGGCGACCCGGACAACGCCGGGGGCCACCAGTTCACACGCCCCGAACAGTCGCTCGACAGCCGCGTGAGCACGGTTGGTCGCGGGCTGACCCCCAGTCTGGTTGAACTGCCTGGTAGCCACGTCCAGCGCGGCGTCGAGGTCACTGGCCGGGTGCGAGATCGTCAGGAAGCTGCCCGGCACGCACGCGGTCATGAGCCGGGCCACGATCCCGGCGGGATCGTCGGCGTCATCAATCAACTGCAAGACCGCGACCAGCATCACCGCGACCGGCCTGGTGAAGTCCAGCGTCTGCGCCGCCGCGGCCAGGATCTTCTCCGGTTCGCGCAGATCGGCGTCAATGTAGTCGCACATGCCTTGCGGTGTGCTCTTCAGCAGCGCCTGGGCGTGGGACAGCACGATCGGATCGTTATCGACGTAGACGATGCGACTGGCCGGGGCGAGGGCCTGCGCCACCTCGTGCGTGTTGCTCGCGGTGGGTACTCCCGTGCCGATGTCCAGGAACTGCGTGATCCCCGCGTCCGTCGCGAGGAAACGCACGGCGCGGGCGAGGAAAGCCCGGTTGGCGCGCACCGAGTGCACCACGTCCGGGAACGCGGCGATGAACCGCTCCCCGGCCGCCCTGTCGGCAGCGAAGTTGTCCTTCCCGCCCAGCAGGTAGTTATAGACCCGTGCGTTGTGGGGGACACGCGTGTCGAAATCCGGCATGTGATGACTCCTCCGGTAACCACGCGAAATCCTATCCCGTTACCGTTCGCGCGGTCAGCGGCCTCGCCCCGCTGTCACGGGCGACGCCCGGCGATACGGCTATCGTGGCGGCATGCGTATCGCTTTGTGCCAGATCCCGGTGAGCCCGCAGGCTTCGGTCAACTTGTCGCGGGTGCGCGCCGCGCTGCGGGAAGCGGCCGCCGGCGGGGCCGATCTCGCGGTATTCCCCGAGGCGACGATGGTGCGGTTCGGCAGCGACCTGCGCGCCGCGGCCGAGCCGCTCGACGGGCCGTTCTGCTCGGGGCTGGCGCAGGCCTGCGCGTCGGCCGGGGTATCCGCCGTCGCCGGGGTCTTCGAGCCAGCGCCGGACGGCCGGGTCTACAACACCGCGGTGGCCTTCTCAGGCTCCGGTTCGCTTGTCGCCTCCTACCGAAAGCTGCACCTGTTCGACGCGCTCGGCCAGCGTGAGTCCGACCTCGTGGCACCCGGGTCGGCGCCGGTCGTCACCGAACTGGCCGGCGTGCCGGCCGGACTGCAGATCTGCTACGACATCCGCTTCCCCGAACTGTCCCGCGCCCTTGCCGTCGGCGGCGCGTCGCTGCTCACCGTCAGCGCCGCCTGGCAGGCCGGGCTGTTCAAGGAGGAGCACTGGGTGACGCTGCTGCGCGCCCGCGCGATCGAGAACACCGTGTGGATAGCCGCCGCGGGGCAGGTGCCCGACCCGGACTCGCCGCCCACCCGCGCGCCCACCGGCATCGGCAGGTCCATGCTCATCGACCCGCTCGGCGTCGTCCGCGCCGACCTCGGCCCGTCAGCCGGCGTCGTCGTCACCGAGGCCGACATGGCGCTCGTCGAATCGGTCCGGGCGACCCTGCCGTCGCTCGCGAACCGCCGCGCGGACGTCTTCGGGGCCAGCCTGCCCGCCGCGGCGAACGCCGGCTAGCCCTCGCGGGCGACCTGGAACGGGGCGAAGCTCTGCGCGGTCGCCATCAACTCGATCAGGTTGATGTTGACGTGCCGCGGCAGCGTCGCCGCCCAGAAGATCGACTCGGCGACGTCTTCGGCCGTCAGCGGCTGCATGCCCGCGTACACCGCGTCCGCCTTGGCCTTGTCGCCGCCAAAGCGCACAGTGGAGAACTCCGTGTCGGCCATCCCGGGCTCGACGCAGGTCACCCGGACGCCGGTGCCATGCAGGTCGCTGCGCAGGGCCAGGCTGAACTGGTGGACGAACGCCTTCGTACCGCCGTAGGCGTTGCCGCCGGGGTACGGGTAGCTGCCCGCCACCGAGCCGAGATTGATCACGTGCCCGCGACCGCGGGCCACCATGCCAGGCAGGATCGCCCGCGTGCAGTACACGAGCCCCTTGCAGTTGGTGTCGATCATCTGCTCCCAGTCATCCAGGTCCGCTGCCGGCGCGGGGTTCAGGCCCAGCGCGAGGCCGGCGTTGTTCACCAGGACGTCCACCTCGGCGAAGTCCGCCGGGAGCGCGCCGACCACGTCGGCGACCGCCGCCCTGTCCCGCACGTCAAGCGTCACTGGGAACACCAGCGGGCCCAGCTCCGCGGCCAGGTCCTTCAGGCGGTCCGCCCGGCGGGCGGCGGCGATGACGCGGGCGCCCGTGCCCGCGAACCTGCGCGCGACCGCGGCGCCGAAGCCGCTGCTCGCGCCCGTGACGAAGACGACGCCAGGCTGGGTGCTGGTCATGACGATTTCCCTCCGAATTGCCCAGGAAAGCCTAACGAAGGCGACCGGTCAGCTCCGGACCGGGGACTGCCAGTACGTCGGCTCCTCGCTCGCCGCCGTGGCGATGAAGCCAACCCCGGTCAGCGTGGAACCGGTCTGTGTCAGCCCGGTTATCGCCTGCATGCCCGATCCGGCCAGCCCCGCGCCGGCTGGCGTCGCGGCGGTCCAGGTCGTGCCCGGAGCCGCGCCGCGCGCCAGCATCCAGACCACCACGTTCTCACCGCCCGGCGTGCCGTACGTCCCGGTCGCGGTAAACCCGCCGCCGGCCGCCGCCAGGGCGGTGACCGCCGTCGCGGCGCTCGCGGGCGGCACAGGGAGGGCCGTCTGCGCCCAGGTCGCCCCGCCGTCGGCGGAAACGGCGGCGAACGGCAGTTGCCGGCCCGTCGCGGTGACCTCCGTGCCCGCGGCCGCCACCGTTTCCCCGTTCGCCGCGACGTACTGCAGTTCCGCCCGCACCGCCGCGCCTGGCAACGGCAGCGGCACAAGCGACCAGGTGCGGCCGGAGGCCGACAGCCACACCGCCGGACGCGATCCGTCGGCGCCGACGGCCGCGAACCCCTTCGGCGTGGCGGTCACCGCGTCGAGCTGCCGGTTCCCCTGACCGTCGAGCGCCCCTGGCTGCGCGTCCGCCGCCCGCACCCAGCCGGTCAGGCCCGGCGCGTACCAGGCCGCGGCCACCGTGCGACCGCCCGCCGTCTCGTGCCCGACGATCACGTACCCGTTCTTGCCCGCCGCCACGGCAGCGGTCACGACCTGCCCAGCGCCGGTGAACGCGGCGCCGCTGTCGGCCGCCGCCCAGGTCCGCCCGTCGGCCGAGCCGACCACCACAGCGGGCTCGTGCGTGGCGCCCATACCGCCGCCGACAGCCACCCAGCCCGCGCCGCCGTGCGCGACCCCGGTCAGCTGCTCCTCACCCGGCCGCGTCAGCGCCGCCGGCGTGGTGCCAGCCGCGCGCTGCCACACCGAGCCGCCGTCGGCGGACACCCACAGCGCCGGAAAGCCATCCGCGCTGCCAACGGCGACCTGGGTGGCCGCGGACGCGGCGATCGCGTTCACCGCCACCTCGGTGCCCGCGGCGCCGGGAATCGCCTTGACATTGACCTGGGCCGGGCCGCCGTGCGCGCCGATCAGCGTCAGCGCGGGCTGCTGTCCTTGAGCGCCGCCCTGACCGGTGCCGCCCAAGCTGGCGCCGGCGAGCACGGCACGCCCCGCGGAGGTCAGCGCCACGCCGGTGAACCGTACCCCCGCAGTCGTGCCAAACGGATCGGTGCCCGTCCAGGTGACACCGTCCGCGGAGATGAAGGCGATGTCAAGGCCGTGCGCCTGGCCCGTCACCACCGCTCCGGCGGGGCCGCCGCTTACCAGCCCGAGCGTCAGCGGCGCCCCGTCGGCCGTCTTCAGCTGGGCGCTTTGCCGCCAGGTCGCGCCGTCCTGCGAGGTGTACACCGTCGCCCCAGAGGTCCCGGCGACCTGCGCGGGCAGCACGGCGATAAAGCCGCCGCCAAGCGGCGCGAGGCCGCTGATCGTCGCGGCCGCGCCCGGCACGGCGGTCCATGACGTCCCGCCGTCGACCGACCGCCACAGCTGTGAGCTCGTCGTCCCAGTCACCGTCCCGGCCATAACGATCACGCCGCCGTTCGCCGCGACGGCGGTGATGCCGAGCGCCTTCCCAGCGCCGGCCGCGAGATTAAGCCGCGTGCCGCCAAGCCGCTGCCATGTCGTTCCGTTCGCCGACAGCCACACGACCGGGCTGGCCTTCGCCGCGTCCCCACCCGGAATGTTCTGGCCCGCCGCGAGAAATCCTCTGGCTGTCGCGGTTAGCGACGTCACCCTGTCGCCCGCCGATTGCGGGAGGGGAGGCTCGGGGAGCCAGCTCAGTCCGTTCCGACTAATCCAGGCAGCACCGGGGCCGACCGCTACCCAGCCGTGCGGACCTCCTGCCACCAGCGACGGGGCCTGTCCAAGTGGCGCCGTCGCAGCGGCATTCGCCTGCACAGTGCCCACCTTCCAGGTCTGCCCGGCGTCGGCGGAGAAGAAGAAGCGAGCGTGCGCGGTCCGTGCGCCGGCCTGCGAACCCACCGCCACGAGGTCGCTGCCGAACGCCGCGACCTGGCCCAGCTGCCCGCTGGTCCCGCGGCCGGCCAGCGCGGCGGTGTCGGTGAATTCCGCCGACGCGATCCGTGCCGGCGGGAAGCCGGTCGACAGGGTCGACGGCGTGGGACTGGAGATGCCGTTGTTGGCCCCGGCGACGACCACCACCGCGATGCCGACCGCGATGGCGGCGACGATGGGCACCGCCAGACCGGTCACCAGGTTGCGCGACCGCATCGTCTCAAGCAGGGCGGCGCGCATGCGAATTCCGGACCCGGGCTCCGGCCGCCGGTCTTCGGGCTCACGCAGGCGGCGTATCGTGCCGTAACCGCGCTGGCCGTCCAGACTGTCGTCGTCGTCCCACGCGGCGGCACGGCGCGGCCCGGTCGGGCGCTGCGGGCCGGCCGGACGCTGCGGTCCGGTCCGGCGCTCTTGACCGGTTTGGCGCAGTAGTCCGGCCGGGCGCTGCGGGCCGGTCGCCTCACGGCGCGGAACGGTGGCTTCGCGGCGGGGAACGGCGTACTGCCGCGGGCCGGTCGCCTCACGGGGCGGAACGGCGTACTGCCGCGGGCCGGTCGCCTCACGGCGCGGAACGGCGTACTGCCGCGGCCCGGTCGCCTCACGGCGCGGCGCGCCCGTGCCCTGCGGCTGCGGGCCGGTCGGCCAGCGCGGCGCGGACTGCGGCTGCGGGCCGGTCGCCTCACGGCGCGGAACCGCGTACTGCCGCGGGCCCGTCGCCTCACGGCGCGGAACGGCGTACTGCCGCGGCCCGGTCGCCTCGCGGCGCGGCGCGCCCGTGCCCTGCGGCTGCGGGCCGGTCGGCCAGCGCGGCGCGGACTGCGGCTGCGGGCCGGTCGCCTCACGGCGGGGAACGGCGTACTGCTGCGGGCCGGTCGCCTCGCGGCGCGGGGCGCCGGTGCCCTGCGGCTGCGGGCCGGTCGGCCAGCGGGGCGCGGCCTGGGGCTGCGGCCCAGTGGGGGGACGCGGAACAGCCTGCGGCTGCGGACCGGTCAGCCGGTGGGGGGCCGCCTCCGGCATCGGTCCCGTCGGCCGACGAGGTGCGGGCTGTTGCCGCGGGCCGGTGACTTCTCGGCGCGGTACGCCCTGAGGCTGCGGGCCGGTCGCCTCACGGGGCGGTGCGGCCTGCCATAGCGGGCCGCTCGTTCCGGGCACAGGAGCCTGCAGCGGTGGTCTCGAATGCCGTCCGTAGCCTGGCTGCGGCGATGGCTGCTGGGGCTGGCGCCGCTGGCCGGCCACCCTGAAGGGAGCGGGCGGACGAGCGGGACCAGACGTGCGGAACGGACCTGACGGCCAGGGATCGGCGAACTCGGCCGGAGGCGGGACAGGAGTCATCGGACCGCTCGCCGCGACCGTCGGCGTATAGCGGAGCTGACGCCGCTGCAGCCCTTGGGCGCCACGCTGAGCGGACGCGCCGGGCTGTTCGGCACGAACATCGGGCGCGTCCGGCCACGGCGGCCGCTGGCCCGTCGGCGGCGCGGCCCTGAACCCGCCGGAATCGCGCACGGCGTTGAACCCGCCGGAATCGCGCACGGCGTTAAACCCGCCCGAGTCAGGGACCGCCCTGTGTTCACCGGAGTCGCGGACCGCGTCGAACCCGTCGGTACCGCGGAGTCGACGCAAGCGATCGGCGCGCCCGAAGCCGCCGGTGTCCCGTGTCGGCACCGGGGCGTCGAACTCGTAACCAGGGACTTCACCGGGATCTTGCGAACTGGTGAAGGCCCATGACCCGGCACTCGCGGGATTGCGATGTGGCTGGCGGGTGGCCCTGGGATCGCGGTCCTGCGGAGGCCGCGCACGCGAAAATGGGGGACGCTCGCCGTCCCATGCCCCGCGATCGCTGCCCCTTCGCCTGCTACTCACCAGTGTTTACCCGTGCAATCGCTAGGTGCAGGACCGGGCATGCAGCCCAGGTGACCTGTATCCGCTCGCGCCGATCGTACCTGGCTGCAACCCACCTCAAGTGGGAAACACGCCACACATCGGAATACCGTAACCAGTGACCGCCACGACCTGCGTGCGCCCTTCGATGTCCATGATCGCGGGTCAAAAGCGGCCCTCGCAGTCATCCGAACCTGTAAGCACGAAAGTCATAGGTTTCGGCACGTTGCTTACATTGGCCACGCCGGACCAGGGAACCGGCGCTACCTTAAGGCGGAACGGCCGTGTTCTGGCCGCCGGGAAGCCACGGAACTTGCCGCGTCGGGCGGGGGACCTCAGGCAGCACGCGCCACCTTGAGCCACTGGAGTGCCATCCAGAAACCCGCTCACTAGACCGACAGGTAACCTGGAATACCGGGAATCAGTGATCACGTCCAACCTTTCGGAAGAAGGCGATGTCCGCCGTGTCTTCTGAGTCGCCGCGTGCCGCCGCGGATCTCAGCGCGCCATCAGACAACCCCTCCACACCGTCAGCACCACCGGGGCGAGTCTCCGCGCGCGATTCCGCGCAGCCAGCCTCCGCAGTGGCGGGCAGGGCCGACTTCGGTCCCAACGAGTGGCTTGTCGACGAGTTGTACCAGCGCTACCTCGCGGATCCGGCCTCGGTCGACCGGGCCTGGTGGAGCTTTTTCGCCGACTACCGGCCGCGCGGGAACGGGACGGGGCCCCTCCCTGTGCTGACCGATGGCGTCCGGTCGCAAGCGCGGGCGGATACCCCGGTGGCCGCCCCGCCATCGAGCCAGCCGGCGACCCAGGCACCCACCGCGCCAGGCGCGCCCGGCACGCCTGCCGCACCTAGCTCCGCACCCGGCGCCGCGCCGGGCGCCGCACCCAGCGCGCCATCGGGTCAGGCGCCCAGCCAGGCGCCGGGCGCTACGCACGCCGTGCCGCCGCCCGCCGACTCCGAAGTCACCAAGCTCCGCGGCGCCGCCGCCCGCACCGCGCAGAATATGGCGGCCAGCCTCTCGGTCCCCACGGCTACGAGCGTGCGCGCGGTGCCGGCCAAGCTGCTCATCGACAACCGGATTGTCATCAACAACCACCTGCATCGCGGCAAGGGCGGGAAGGTCTCCTTCACCCACCTGATCGGCTACGCCATCGTCCAGGCGGCCAGGCAACTGCCTGAGATGAACGCCGCGTTCGCCGAAGAAGACGGCAAGGCCGTCGTCGCCATGCCGCATCACATCAACCTCGGGCTCGCGATCGACCTCAAAAACAAGGACGGCAGCCGTCAGCTCCTGGTGCCGAACATCAAGAACGCCGACGAGATGGACTTCCGTCAGTTCTGGACGGCGTACGAGGACGTGGTGCGCAAGGCACGCAGCGCGAAGCTGACGGTCGCCGACTTCCAGGGGACGACGATCACGCTCACGAATCCGGGCACGATCGGCACCGAACATTCCGTGCCGCGCCTCATGCCGGGCCAGGGCTGCATCATCGGCGTCGGCGCCATGGAGTACCCGGCCGCCTACCAGGGCGCGAGCGAGGAAACGATGGCCAGGCTGGCGATCAGCAAGACGGTCACGCTCACCTCCACCTACGACCACAGGATCATCCAGGGCGCGCAGTCCGGGGACTTCCTGCGGATCATCCACCAGCTCCTGCTCGGCGAGGGCAGCTTCTACGACGAGATCTTCGCTAGCCTGCGGATCCCGTACGAGCCGGTGCGCTGGGTCAAGGATTTCCCGTACGGCCACGAGGACGACGTCACAAGGAGCGCGCGCGTCCAGGAGCTGATTCACGCCTACCGGGTCCGCGGTCACCTGATGGCCGACACCAACCCCCTGGAGATCGTGCAGCGCAAGCACCCTGACCTGGACATCAACCAGCACGGCCTGACGCTGTGGGACCTGGAGCGCGAGTTCGCCACCGGCGGGTTCGGCCGCAAGCCGCTGATGCGGCTGCGTGAGATCCTCGGGGTCCTGCGAGACTCCTACTGCCGCACGGTCGGCATCGAGTACATGCACATCCAGGACCCCGAAGAGCGCAGGTGGATCCAGGGGTACGTCGAGGTGCCGCACGATCGCCCCGGCCACGACGAGCAGATCCGCATCCTGTCCCGGCTCAACGTGGCCGAGGCGTTCGAGATGTTCCTGCAGACCAAGTTCGTCGGCCAGCGCAGGTTCTCCCTTGAGGGCGCCGAGGCGCTGATCCCGCTGGTGGACGCGGTGATCAGCGAAGCCGCCGAGCAGCAGCTCGACGAGGCCGTGCTCGGCATGGCGCACCGCGGCCGGCTGAACGTGCTCGCGAACATCGTCGGCAAGTCATACGGGCAGATTTTCAAGGAGTTCGAGGGCAACCTCGACCCGAAGTCCACCCAGGGCTCGGGCGACGTCAAGTACCACCTGGGCGCCGAGGGCACGTTCATCTCCGAGACCGGCGCCAAGATCCGCACCGCACTGGTCGCCAACCCGAGCCATCTGGAAGCCGGCGACCCGGTCACTGAGGGCGTCGTGCGCGCCAAGCAGGACGTCCTGGACAAGGGCGAGCCAGGCTTCACCGTGCTGCCCGTGCTGATCCACGGTGACGCGGCCTTCGCCGGCCAGGGCGTCGTCGCGGAGACCCTCAACCTCAGCCAGTTGCGGGGTTACCGGACCGGCGGCACCGTGCACATCGTGGTGAACAACCAGGTCGGCTTCACCACCTCGCCGCAGTACTCACGGTCGAGCGTCTACGCGACCGACGTGGCGCGGATGATCCAGGCCCCGATCTTCCACGTCAACGGTGACGACCCGGAGGCCGTGGTCCGAGTCGGCCGGCTGGCCTTCGCGTACCGGCAGACGTTCCGCAAGGACGTCGTGATCGACATGGTCTGCTACCGCAGGCGCGGGCACAACGAGGCCGACAACCCGAGCTTCACCCAGCCGCTGATGTACGACCTGATCGAGGCGAAGCGCTCGGTGCGCAAGGTCTACACCGAGTCGCTGATCGCCCGTGGCGACATCACGATGGTAGAGGCCGAGGCGGCGCTGCGCGACTACCAGCAGCAGCTGGAGCGGGCGTTCACGGAGACTAAGGAGGCGGCGGAGCGTCCCGCCGAGCCTGGCACCGTGCTGCGGCCAGAACGGACCGAGCGCCCCGTCAACCACACGGCGGTGCCGACAGCCATCAGCCCGGACGCGCTGAAGCAGATCATCGAGACCCAGCTGATCTTGCCTGACGGCTTCACCCCCCACCCGAGGCTCAAGCCGCAGCTTGACCGGCGCGCCACGATGGCCGACGACAACACGATCGACTGGGCAACGGGTGAGCTGCTCGCCTTCGGCGGCCTGCTGCTAGACGGCCGCCCGGTGCGGCTCGTTGGCCAGGACAGCCGCCGCGGCACGTTCGGCCAGCGGCATTCGGTGATCGTGGACAGGTACACCGGCGCCGAGTACACGCCGCTCAAGCGGCTGGACAACGGCCACGCGCGGTTCTTCGTCTACGACTCCCTGCTGTCCGAGTTCGCGGCGATGGGCTTCGAGTACGGCTACTCCGTCGCGAGGCCTGAGGCCCTCGTGCTGTGGGAGGCGCAGTTCGGTGACTTCATGAACGGCGCCCAGACGATCATCGATGAGTACATCAGCTCAGGTGAGCAGAAGTGGGGTCAGCGCTCGAGCGTCGTGCTGCTGCTGCCGCACGGTTACGAAGGCCAGGGCCCTGACCACTCCTCGGCGCGAGTCGAGCGGTTCCTCAGCCTGTGCGCGCAAGACAACATGACGGTCGCGATGCCGTCCACCCCGGCCAGCTACTTCCACCTGCTGCGCTGGCAGGCGCTGTCCGGCATTCACAAGCCGCTGATCGTGTTCACGCCCAAGTCGATGCTCCGGCTGAAGGCCGCCACGTCGGCGATCGCGGACTTCACCAGCGGGTCGTTCGAGCCGCTGGTCGGCGAGCCGGCGAGCTTTGACGGCTCAGCCGTCCGCCGGGTGGTGCTCTGCACAGGCAAGGTCTACTACGACCTAACCGAGCGCCGGGCCGCGGTGAACGGCAGCAGCACCGCGATCGTCAGGTTCGAGCGCCTGTACCCGACCCCGATAGAGGAACTTCGCGCGGAACTGTCCAGGTACCCGGCAGACGCCGAGCTGGTCTGGGTCCAGGAGGAGCCACAGAACATGGGTGCCTGGCCGCGGATGGCGCTGACCCTGCCTCAGCTGCTCGAACGGCGGCTGTCCGTGGTTTCACTGCCCGCGAGTTCGGCGCCCGCGCCGGGCTCTGCGAAAGTGCACGCCGCCTGGCACCGCAACCTCATCGAGACGGCCATCCCGGCGGAGGGCTAGCGATGTACTTCACTGACCAGGGGATCGAGGAACTCGACGACCGCCGCGGCGACGAGCAGGTGACCATGGCCTGGCTCGCGGAGCGGCTGCGCGACTTCGTGGACCTGAACCCGGAGTTCGAGACCGCCGTCGACCGGCTCGCGACATGGCTGGCGCGGCTGGAGACGGACTCGGATGCTGATGTTCACCCCGAGCCGAGCGCTGACCCGGTCGAAGAAGAATAAATACAGAGCCTTTATCCCGAACGGACCGTGCCGCCTGCCTGCGATCCCGGCTCGCGTGCAGGCCAGCGGGCATCCGCCTGGCGGCGGACGTAAACGCGATACATCTTGACTTCTGCCGTACGCGATATATCGTACGAGCAGTGGAGCGTTTCGCCGGGAGGAGCTGTCATGCCGCGCTGGATCGTCGACGAGCCAATGAGCCTTGACTTCGATGAGGTGACCGCGCTGCAGGTCAGGCTCATCGCGGGAACGGTGGCGGTGCTCGCCACCGA
>Ga0126381_100005220_pt1 | contig 14261 bp, 12 predicted proteins | sample PanSoiMetPlot_28_FD_96465 | JGI IMG/M metagenome (GOLD analysis project Ga0126381, IMG submission 96465) | Tropical forest soil microbial communities from Panama - MetaG Plot_28 | ecosystem: Environmental > Terrestrial > Soil > Tropical forest > Bulk soil | place: Panama | collected 2016-02-17
AAGAAGCGATCGACTTTTTAGCCGTCCGGCGTGGCGGGACCTATATCGATTGCACGGTGGGCTTAGGCGGGCACAGTTACGAAATCGCAAAACGCCTCGGCGCACCGGGTCGTTTGATTGGCTTCGATAAGGATCTCGAGGCGCTCGGAAGGGTGCGGGAACGATTCGCAGTGGTGGGCCAGGGGGATTGGCCCAGGGTGGAACTGAGCCACGGCTCCTTTGCGGAACTGGCCAGGCAGCAAGGGCCGGCCACCGGCGAACAGGTTGACGGTATTCTCGCCGACCTTGGCGTGAGCAGCCTGCAATTTTCCGATCCCGCGCGCGGCTTTAGTTTTCAGGCGGAAGGGCCTCTGGATATGCGGATGAACCCGCACTCGGAGCTGACCGCCGCACAAGTGGTAAACCAGTTCGACGAGCGCGAGCTTGCCGATCTGATTTACGAATTCGGTGAGGAAAGGAGGTCGCGGAGAATCGCCAGAGCCATTGTCCGGTCGCGGCCGGTACGATCCACGTTGCAGTTAGCCGAGATCGTCGCCGCCGCGGCCCGGCCAATGAATACCGCAGAAAGGCGAATTCATCCGGCGACCAGAACCTTTCAGGCTCTCCGAATTTTCGTAAATCGCGAACTGGACGACCTGCGGGAGTTGCTCGAACGAGCGCCGGGGTTGCTGAAGGGAGGTGGAAGGCTGGTGATCATCAGCTTCCACTCGCTCGAAGACCGCATCGTGAAGGACGCGATGCGCGAGGGCGCAAGGCGAGGTCAGTACCAAGTGCTGACCAAGAAGCCGGTGGCGCCCGGTGAAGAAGAGATCGCTTCGAACCCGCGGGCCCGCAGCGCAAAATTGCGGGCGGCGGAAAGGGTTTAGAAGTTCAGTTGAAAAGAGTGCCGCAACGCACCAAAGGCAGTTCTGCAGGTAGGAATTCAAGTTCAAGGAAACGCCATGTACACGGGAACACTGATTGACGATCTGATCGCGACGGTCGAACGCGCGGAAACCAGCCCCCGCCTTCACCCGGAGCAGGAAGTCAAACGCGCCTACTGGTATGAGTTCGCGCAGGGCGAACTCGCCAACTGCCAACTGGCCGGGGTGGCTTAAGATGGCCGCCGCGGTCCCGGTCTCCAACCTTGCTCCCCGGCGCCGTCCATGCTGGACGGGGACCCCGGAAGTGTATTTCACCAAGGCGATCGACAACTCGCGCCTGGTGAAAGTGGAAGATCCGCGCCGCGTTCGCGAGATGCGGCACTTCGGCATCGCGCTCGGCTGCCTGTTTCTGTTTGTCATGGCTTACGCCTTCCAGCATTTCAAGGCGATCGAGTATGGATACAAGATTGAGTCGCTGAAAAACCAGCGCCAGAGCCTGGTTGAAATGAATCGTGCCTTGCGCCTCGAAGAGGCTTCGCTCCGGGATCCGGAACGGATCGATCGGCTGGCGCGTGGGCTGGGCCTCGAATCGCCCCAAGCCGGGCAGGTGGTGCGCATGGATACGGCGCTGCCGGAGTCGTCCGGTTCGGTCGTAGCCAGTCTGACGCCGGTTTCGGTGGTTTCGACGAGATAGTTTCTGCTGGCAGGGTCATTCCGAGCGCAGTCGAGCCCGCAGCGACTGCGGATTCGGAAGGTGTCGAATGGGACCCTGCGGCTTGGCTGGGATCGGCGAGAACGGAAGGTTTCTCGCCTACGGTCGAAATGCGAGGTTGAAAAAGCGAAGTAACTTCGGCGGCTAACCGGCCGCCATATTTGTCTGAGGAAATTCCGTGGCCGCCAGCACCGTCCGCAACAGCACGAATCTTCGCCTCTACCTTCTCGCTGGCGTTTTCGTTTTGTGGTGCTGCGGCATCTGCGCCCGCCTGGTGTATCTGCAAATCTTCCGCTACGGCACCTTTGAGCAGCGCGCCCAACATCAGCAACAGCGCACCCAAGAAGTATCCGCAGCCCGAGGAATTATCTTCGACCGCAATGGGCAGGAATTGGCCATGTCCATCAACGTGGAGTCGGTCTTCGCCGTGCCCAGCGAAATGCCGAAGCCGGCGAGCACGATTTCCCTGATCGCGCGAATCACCAGGCAGGACCCGCGCGAGCTGCTGGCCCGCTGCGACGCGGCAAAAACCTTCTGCTGGCTGGCGCGTAAGCCCGACCCGGAAATCTCCGCGCGTATTCGCTCTCTGAACCTGCGCGGCGTTTACTTCCAGAAGGAACCCAAGCGCTACTACCCGAAAAACGAGCTGGCGGCGCAGGTGCTCGGCTATGTCGGCATGGACGACACCGGACTGAGCGGCATCGAGCGCGAGTACGAAGGCCAGCTGCATGGACGTCCCGGAGAGATGATCGTCTCCGTCGACGCCCGCAAGAAGTGGTTGGGCAGCGTAGAGAAGCAGCCGCAGCCAGGACAGAACGTTGTCCTCACCCTGGATGAGAAGATCCAGTACATCGCCGAGCGCGAGCTGGAAACGGCCATGGAGCAGAGCCACGCCATCGCGGGAACGGTGGTGGTAGAAAACCCGCATACCGGCGAAATTCTGGCTCTGGCAAACCGCCCGACCTTCAATCCGAATCTCTCGAAAGAGATTACCCCTGCCAAGCTCAAAGACCATGCCGTCAGCGATGCCTACGAGCCGGGTTCGACGTTCAAGTTGGTGACCATCTCTGCGGCCGTCGATCAAGGCCTCGCCCGCCCCGATGAGCTCATCGATTGCCAGCGGGGATCGATCGTGCTGTTTGGGCATCGAATCCACGACTGGCATGCTTGGGGGGTGATGCCGGTTTCTGAAGTGCTTGCCGAATCGAGCGATGTGGGTGCGATCAAGATTGCGCTGCGCATGGGGGATGCGCGCATGTACAAATACATCCGCACGTTTGGATTTGGGCAGCAGACCGGAATCGAGCTCCCCGGTGAAACCCGGGGAATGACCAAGCCACTCGAGCGATGGTCAAAGATTTCCATTGGCGCTATAGCCATGGGGCAGGAGATCGGCATTTCCCCGCTGCAGCTTGCGCAAATGATCTCGAGCATTGCCGACGATGGCGTGCTGGTCAAACCGCAAATTGTCGCCGGCGAGGTCGCCTCGCGTGACGCGCCCCAGAAGGTTGCCTTTCATCCCGTCGAGGAGCGTCGAGTCCTTTCGACCACCACCGCGGCCCTCATGCGACAGATGATGCAGGGAGTGGTGCTGCACGGCACCGGACGCAAGGCTGCGCTCGAGGGATACAGCGCGGGAGGGAAAACCGGCACGGCCCAGAAATTTGATCCCGCCACCCACAAATATTCCCACACCAAGTACGTCGCATCGTTCGCCGGATTCGCTCCCATCAATGATCCAGAGATCGTTGTCGTCGTCGTCATCGATACGCCGATTGCGGCGACCACAATCCAGCGCGAGGGCGGCTGGGTGGCAGCGCCCGTCTTTCACCGCATAACCCAGCAGGTGCTCGAATACATGCACGCGCCGCATGACCTGGAGATTCCCGCCAATCGTCAGACGCTAGTGGCGGCCAAGATCCCCGAGAAAGATCTCGAAGAAGGATCTCCCGATCATCCAGGAGAAGACCTGGATGTGGCGGAGGCTGCGGATAGCACGGCTCCGGTCTTGTCCATACCCGGCCAGGAAGCGGCAGGCATCCCCGCCCGTCCGGACGGGCGAGACGCTGGTTCCTCTTCGAGGCCGGACACGGTCGTCCCGGCCGCCATCCGCGACAGAATACCGGTGACGGGGTCGACACCGGCTGCGAAGGTTTCTTCACAACCCCCGGCAGAGCCTGACCGTAACTCTCTGCCCGCCAACGACACCGTCGTCCTGGACGTGGAACAGGGCGGGATTGTGGTCCCCTCCTTCGCCGGCAAGTCAGTGCGCTCGGCGATTGAAACCGCGGAGGCCGACGGGCTGGACTTGGACGTCGTGGGTGACGGGGTCGCCCAGGACCAATCCCCCCCTGCAGGATCGAAGGTGACGAACGGCACCCGAATTACGGTGCATTTCGGACGATAGCATTTCTCGACCAGCCGCTCTGTCCGGTTTTTCACGCCGCGTGAGAAAATTGTCTGTGCAGCGGCTGAAAGACTCCCCGCTGCGCTCCTGACAACGCACCTCAATGAATCCGGAGATTCCCGAATGAGCTACACCGCGCACATGGCCCGTCCCCTCTCGGAAGTGGATCCCGACATTGCCGCCGCCATCGACAACGAAACCCGGCGCCAACATGAAGGTTTGGAACTGATCGCTTCGGAAAACTTCGTGAGCGAAGCTGTGCTCGAAGCCATGGGATCGGTCTTCACCAATAAGTATGCCGAGGGCTATCCGGGCAAGCGTTATTACGGCGGCTGCGAGTACGCCGACGTGGTTGAGAATCTCGCGCGCGAGCGCGCCAAGCAGTTGTTCGGAGCCGAGCATGCCAATGTTCAGCCGCATGCCGGATCGCAGGCCAACATGGCAGCTTATTCAGCAGTGATCCAGCCCGGAGACACGGTTCTGGGTTTGAATCTGGCGCACGGCGGACACCTCACCCATGGCCATCATCTGAATTTTTCCGGCAAGACCTACAAGATCGTTCCCTACGGCGTGACCAAGGACACGGAAACCATCGACTACGACGACCTCGAGAAGTTAGCCGAGCGGGAGCGCCCGAAGCTGATTATCGGCGGTGGCAGCGCGTATCCGCGCATCATTGATTTTGCCCGCATGCGGCAGATCGCCGACAAAGTGGGCGCTCTCTATGTGGTTGACATGGCCCACTTCGCCGGGTTGGTGGCGGGCGGGGTGCACCCATCGCCGGTGCCGCACGCACACATCGTCACTTCGACCACGCACAAGACCCTGCGAGGCCCACGCGCGGGCATGATTCTTTCGAAGCAGGAGTTTGCGGCCGCCATCGATAAGACCGTCTTTCCGGGAATGCAAGGCGGACCGCTCGTGCACATCATTGCCGCCAAAGCCGTCTGTTTCCGCGAGGCGCTGCAGCCCGAGTTCGGTGACTACGCCCGCCAGATCGTCGCGAATGCCAAGGTGCTCGCCGAAACCCTCGCCGCCGAAGGCTTCCGCATCATCTCCGGAGGAACCGACACCCACCTCATGCTGGTCGACGTTTTCTCGAAGGGCATGCTGGGCAGCGAAGCGGAAAAGGCTCTGGGCGAGGCAAGAATTACGGTCAACAAGAACGCGATCCCATTCGACACGAATCCCCCGCTGAAGCCAAGCGGCATCCGGATCGGCACGCCCGCGCTCACCACGCGAGGGATGAAAGAGCCGGAAATGCGCCAGATCGGCCGCTGGATCGCGGAGGCGCTGAACCGTCGTAGCGAGCCAGTCGTGCTAGCCCGGATCCGCCGTGAGGTGCTGGAGTTGGCAGACGCGTTCCCGCTCTACGCCGAGCGCAGGGAGCGGGCGCACGCGGGAGTGCAGGCCTAAGGCCGTTTTTTGGGCGCTTCGTCGGTTCACGAGCTGGCGAGCTCTCTCGGACAAGTCGCGGAGCCTGCTCCACGACCGGCCGCGAGCCAACCCGCCGCTCGGGAGCCGTCTCAGTTCACAACCGGTTGTTCACCGCTCGTGGTTATTGGCGTACTCAATCCCCTCTTGTGCCTCTTGAATGGCCTGCTGGACCAGTTGCAACGCCCTGAGCCGGTGGCCGCCTTTGTCCGATGAGGCATCCTGCAGGCTATCTTGGGCGGCGCGCAGGTGCTCGATGGCAGCCTCCATATTGGGCTGGCTGCGCGCAGCGTCCCAGTGGCCGCTCCAGCCGCTTCGGCCCCAATCGCCCCGGCTCCAGCCCGTGAACAGCGCGCCATCGATGATCTGCCCTTCCCGGTACTCGAACATGCGCTCGTCGCCATCGCGCTCGCGCGCATAGATACGCAGGACCTTCACGCGGCCCCGGTCGGGATCCACCCCCATAAGCCGATTGTCCAAGCGGAAACTGCGATCACTGCGGGCAATGTCCCGAAGGCGGTCGGTGACATCGACGTGATGTTCGCCCGTGCCGTACTGGGCGCTGAGGATGCTGTATCTGCCCTGGTCCTGCGCGACGAGAACTCCTGGAACCAACGCCAAGACGATGAGCGAAGCGAGAATAAACGGAATGCGACGCATGGGTCCTCTCCTTTTCTGGTCCGGGGGTACCGGACGGCTTCCCAACCACTTCTTGATCTGAACGAAAGGCGGGCCTCGAACACCGCAATTCTACATACGCTCGATCGGAATGGAAGCAGGTGTTTTCAAACAGGTGTCCGGTCTTACACGAACTCGAGCGAGGTAAGTGCAGGGAGCGACTGCCTATGGTTACAATCACCTTTGTGCGAATTGCGATCGACATCCGCCGGATGAACGAGTTTGGTGTGGGCACTTACACCCGCAATGTCGTCCGGATGCTGGCACGGCTCGACACTGAGAACGAATACTTTCTGCTCGGACACCGGCAAAAGGCCACGGAAATCGGCGCCCTGCCAGAGAATTTCCAATCGTTCCAGGTCCCCTCGTCGGAAACCCCGCGGGGATACTTTGAAGCCCACGCGGTGGTACGGCGGCTCAAGTGTGACCTGGTTCACGTTCCTTATCTGTTCTGGCTTCCGCGACATCTTCCCTGCCCTTACGTGGTTACCGTCCACGACATCCTCGATCACATGTACCGCGCCCATAACGGCTCCGGCTTCACCCGATCGCTGCACTTTCATCTCACCCGGCGGGTACTGAAGAACGCCGCACGAATCTTCGCCGTCTCGCAGTTCACCAAGGGCGAAGTGCAAAAACTGTTCGGAATCGATCCGGGGCGGATCGAGGTCATCTACAACGCCATTGATCCGCGCTTTCTCACCGGCCACGCCACCGACGCCGATCGCCAGCTCCTGGCAGAACGCTATCAGATCACCTACCCATTTCTGCTTTATGCCGGCCGCATCAGCCCGCACAAAAACCTGGTTCGCATCATCGAAGCCTTCTCCGCGCTGAAGGCCGAACTCGCGAAACAGGAGGTTTACCACGATCTGAAGCTGATCATCATCGGGGACGAGCTTTCGAAACATCCCGACCTGCGACGCACCGTGGTCCGGGGCGGGGTGCAGAACGACGTTCGCTTCCTCGGCTTCGTGCCCATTGAAATCTTGCGGATCTTTTATGATGCCGCCAAAGTCTTCGTTTTCCCGTCGCTCTATGAGGGATTCGGATTGCCGCCGCTCGAGGCCATGGCGCATGGCACTCCCGTGCTGACCTCCAATACATCTTCGATCCCAGAGGTCGTGGGCCCGGCCGCGGTTCTGGTCAATCCCGAGAACCTGTTCGAGATGATGCGCGCCCTGCAGCGCATGCTCTTGGATTCGCAACTGCGGGAGAAGTTGCGCCAGGCCAGCTACGAGCAGGTGAAGAAGTTTTCCTGGGAACGGTCCGTGGCGGCGGTGCTCGCGAGCTATCGCGATGTCGCGGTGCGCTAGAATAAGTGGGTTGCCCCCAACGCCCTTCCGGTGGGAATAACGTTAGGCCATCGAGTTCATAACTCTAGAAATGTCGCAAGCCGCTCAAGCCATAACCCGACCGCCCGCGGAAATCATCCGCGAGGCGCCAGTTTCTCAAGCACCGAACGGAATCTGCTACGCGGTTTCCGGCGACATGAGCATATCGGCCGCCGACACCGAACGCATGATCTCCTCGGTCCCGAAAGCGATCGCGGCAGCGCTCGAGCGCAAGGCCTACTACTTCGTCCCTCTGGCGGTGAATCAGGGCGACCAGACGGTCATCGCCGACCGCTATGACGTCGCCTTAAGCGACAACGCCGTCTGCCACCGTAACCTGGAGTTGGGCGGGTCGCAATGCGTGTTCATCTCCACCCGGTTGATGGACGATAAATTCTCCATCGCCTTCGAGTTCTACATCAACGTAGGGCACGCGTTTGTGGAGCGCGCGGGAGTGGCCGAGGATTTTGCGGACTTGGTCTGGAGACAGGCGGACTCGCAAGTGCGGGGTGAGACCTCGCTGGACGCGTGGGAATCGCGCAAACTGGCAACCGGCCATAGCCCGGACGCCGAAAAACACAAGAACGAATACTTCGCCGCGGCATTCTCCGATGCCATTTCCATCTATCTCCTCTCGCTGTTTCTGGATGTCGACTATCAGGATTTGCGCGAACGCGATTATCCCCTGCTCGCTCCCGCCGCGCTGGCGGAGCGTCTTCGCAAAATCGCGGAGTTGTTCCCCGCAAATCCTGGATTTGAGTTTGCCATCTATTACCGGCGCCGGGGCTGAAAAGTACTGGTCCGAGCTCCTACCTGCCTTGCCCGAGGGTTGTGCGGGCGCCGGCCGACGCGCACTCTAGGCTACCCTTCGCGGCCCTCGGCGTAGACGATCGGCGTGATCATTTCTATATGGCTCGTTAACCAGGGTTATCGCACTCTCACGAGGAAGTCCCTGCGTCCCTGGATCAGCTTCGCGAAGAATGCGATCCAAAAGCACAGCGCAATAGCCGCGATGATGATGAATTTGCGGGGTGAAACATCAAAGGACGTGTCCGAGATGATCCGACCGAAAGCGAGTCCGCTCATTATCATAGCCAGCTGCAAGAGCCAGATCGGTCCGGATAACCGACGTTTAATCCGGTCGAGGGTCTTGAGTTCATCCGCAGGAGGAAGCGGCGCCGGCAGAATTGGTATGGTGCCGCCGCTTTCCTTCAGCGATGCGGCCAGCTCCGGGTCTTGGCCTAGAAACTCTTCTACCAGCTTGCGACTGTCCGCGGTCGCGTCCCCGCTTGAGTACAGAACATACAAGTCCGAAATGATGTCCCGCGTTATGTTTTGCATAGAGAGGTCCTTTCCTTGAATTGGGCTTTGAGAACCATGCGTGCACGATGGATACGCACCTTCACGGCAGGCAGGGAGCAGCCTAAAATCCTGCCGATCTGTTCGTAGCTTAGATCTCCATCCAAGGCCAGCAATAAAGCCTCCCGCTGTTCCTCGGGCAGGGTCTGTATGACGCGGAGCGCATTCTGAAGTTTTTGCCTGTCTTGGGCGCTCACTTCGGGGCTGGGCCTGGGATCGTGGCGTTCGGGTAATGCGCCGGTTGCAACCGTCCTCCCCAGTTTGGCCTTGGAATCTCGATACCGATTGCGGGTTATGGCAAAGAGGTACGCTTTTACCGTACCCAGCCTCAGGTCAGTAGGGCTTGAGAGCGCACGCACGAAAGTCTCGGAAGTCAGATCCTCCGCCCAGGTTTGGTTCCCGCATAGGTAAAGAGCGAAACGATGCACATCCGGGGCGTAACGTCGATAAAGTTCCGAGAAGTTCATCGCTTTTTGTACAATACGGCGCACGGGAAAAAAGGTTACAGCAACTGTGACTTTTTCAATTACGAAGCAAGCTGGGACCGAGCAAGGAGGAGGTTTGCCCGAGGACATGCGTGCGAATCGTCCGGCGTTGTAAACTTTCTGGTTTGCTGAAGCCACATTCGCTCGACGGGGGTTCGATGCTGCGCCGCGCTTGTCCTCTTCTAGTTTGGCTCCTCTCGCTGGGTCTGCTCTACGGGCAGACCTCATCCCGGAAGCAACTCACGATCGAGACAATCTTCGCGCCCGGCAGCATCACAGGACGCGCTCCGGAGGCCCTGCACTGGGCGCCGGATCAGAAGTCGTTCTCCTACATCCAGCGAGACGATTCCGGCGAGCACGCACAGCTCTGGTTAGTGAATGCCGCAACCGGAGAGAAAAAAGTCCTGGTCAGCGACGATAAGCTGGCTAAGCTTGCCCCGCCGGTCGAGTCCATCAAGGACGACCGGCAGAAGGACCAGATCACGCGATATCACGTCGCCCCATACTACTGGGCGCCGGATTCCAAGCACCTGCTGTTCACGCCACAAGGGCAGCCCTGGCTTTACGACCTGGAGAGCGGGACGGCCGTGGAGATCAACCCATCGCCTGATCCGGTTCGCGATCCCAAGTTTAGTTCCGACGGCAAGCGCCTGTCCTATGTGCGCGCGCACAACCTATTCGTCCAGACGCTCGATGATCGCTTTCCGAAGCAGCTCACTAAGAGCAGCAACCGATCGGAGGATGGAAAACCGGACTCCAACATTATGAATGGCGAAGTGGACTGGGTGTACGCGGAAGAGCTGTCGGTTCGCAGCAATTATTTCTGGTCGCCGGATAACCGGCAGATCGTATTTCTGCAGATGGACCAGACGCAGGTGCCCACCTATCCCATCGTCGACTGGATGCCGACGCATCCTACCGTGGACCTCGAGAAGTACCCGAAGGCCGGCGATCCGAATCCGGCAGTGCACCTCGGGCTGGTGAGCAGCAGTGGCGGCAAGGTCCAGTGGATTTCGTTAACCGAAGATACCGACATTTACATCCCGCGCTTCGGATGGCTCGATCGCAACACGCTGTGGGCACAGGTCCTCAATCGTCATCAAGACCAGATGGACCTTTACTTCATCGATGCGGGCTCGCGCAAGGCGCGCAAGGTTCTCACCGAGTCGACTCCGGATGCCTGGGTCAACGTGAACGACGACTTCACGATGCTCGAGTCCAAGGGACAGTTTCTGTGGACCAGCTGGCGGGAGGGGCACACGCACATCTATCTCTACAGCTATGACCAGAAATCGCCGCTGGGCGCCGAGGCCAAGCTCGAACGGCAGCTGACCAGCGGGGATTTTGAAGTCCTCGGCATTCAGAGCGTGGACGAGAACAATGGGCTCGTCTACTTCACCTGCAATAAGGACGACCCGCGCCAGCAGCAGATTTATTCGGTGAAGCTGGACGGCTCGGGGCTCAAGCGGGTTTCGAAAGAAGATGGATTTCACGATCCGACTTTTTCCGACAAGGGCGGGGCCTATCTCGATGACTATTCGAATCTACTCACCCCCAACCAATTCAGCATCTGCGACACCCTCGCCAACTGCCATCGCTTTGCCGGATTGAAGGGGTTGGCAGAGTACGGGCTCGAAGCGCCGAAACAGCTTACCTTCCAAGCGCAAGACGGAACCATCCTTTACGGCCAGCTCCTGCTTCCCACGAAGGCGCCGGCGAACGCAAAGGTGCCTGTCATCCTTAATATTTATGGAGGGCCTGCAGCCCAAGTCGTCCTCGACCAGTGGTCGCAATCGGCGGGCTTATTCGCACAAATTCTCTCCAGAGACGGTTTCGCGGTGTTCTCGGTCGATAATCGCGGTACCCCGAGCCGCGGCCGCAAGTTCCAGACCGCGATTCGCCACCAATTTGGCGAGATCGAGCTGCGCGATCAGCTGAGCTCGCTCGATCAGGTTTTCGCGCAATATCCGCAGCTCGATCGCAATCGAGTCGGCATTTGGGGATGGTCAAACGGCGGTTCTATGACCCTCTATGCCCTCACCCACAGCGATCGCTTTCGCGCAGGGGCTTCCGTCGCGCCAGTGACCGACTGGCACAACTACGACACCATCTACACCGAGCGGTATATGGGGCTGCCCGCGGACGATTCGAACGTGTATGGAAATCCCATCACCAAATTCGCGGACAAACTGCATGGCGCGCTTTTCCTTGCGCACGGCACCGAGGACGACAACGTGCATTTCCAGAACAGCATCCAGATGATCGATGCGCTCATCCGCGCGGGAAAACAGTTTCGCTTGATGGCGTATCCCAACAAGACCCATAGCATTGCAGGCCCGGAGTATCGCATTCATCTTTTCCATATGATCGAAGATCACTTTGAGCGGGAGCTGAAGCCGGAAGCTGGTCTTGCTACCACCTCCGAGCCGTCGGGGGGCTCATCGTAATCGGGCCACGAGCAAAGTGGGGATTCCACATCGCGAATGTCTGACGCCAAGAGCCAAGAACCGGAAGCGAGCAGCCGTATTTCGCTCGGTGATTTCGAGCTATCCGCCATTCGAGACGGGATTTACCCTCTCGACGGCGGCGCCTTCTTTGGCGTGGTTCCGAAGTCCCTGTGGTCCAAGAAGGCAGCGGCCGACGAGAACAACCTGGTGCCTGCCGCTCTCAACTCCGTGCTTGTCCGCACTGGAGAAAAGAATCTCCTGATCGAAACCGGCGCCGGCAATAAGCTGCCGGAGAAGATGGTACAAATCTTCGGCCAGCCGGCACAGCTGCTCGAATCGCTCAGCAAGGCGGGCCTGGCACCCGACGACATCGACATTGTCATCAACTCGCACCTGCACTTCGATCACTGCGGCTGGAATACCGTCCGCCGAAACGGAAAGGCGATCGCGACCTTTCCGAAAGCCAAATACTACGTTCAGGATGGCGAATGGAAGCACGCGCATGCAGGGCAGCGCGATGGGGTGAGCTATCTTCATGAGAATTATGATCCGCTGGTGGAGAGCGGACAGATGGAGCTGCTGCGTGGAAACCGGGAAATCGTGCCGGGAATTTCGGTGGAGGTTCTTCCCGGCCATACCCGCGACATGCAGGCCATCCTCATTCAGAGCGCCGGGAAAGCCGCCTGCTATATCTCCGACTTGATCCCGACCAGCGCGCACCTGGACTTGAATTGGGTGATGGCATTCGATCTGTATCCGCTCGAAACCATCGAGAGCCGGAGACGGTATTATTCGCGTGCCCTTCCGGAAGGGTGGCTGACGATGTTTACCCACGATCCGAAGATGCCGTGGGGATATGTGGAACGAAACGACTCGGGAAAGCTGGTGGTACGAACCTAGTACCGATGCCACGCAAAGATTCGTCCTAGAGTTCGTAACGGATTGAAACTGAGAAATCTAAAGTACTAAATCATATTTCTCATGTCGGAATCACACCGGAAATGCTGGTGCCTGGCCAGCGAGGGCGACCGCGGCACACAGCCGGGCTTCGAAGAACTCCTCCACCCGCGACAAAATCTCTGGCGCTGTCTTGGAGTCATAAATGGCCTTGCGCAGGGCGGCGCCTCCCGGAACTCCGTGCGTGAACCACGACGCAAATTGCTTCATCTTCCCTGTCGCGTCGGGTAGCTCTTCCTCGATCAGCATGCGGAAATAGGTGCGGATCATTTCGTAACGATCGGTCTCCGAGGGCTCAGGGTAGGGTTTGGTCGAGCTTTGCTCGACCGGAGAGGTGTGGCCATCCGTTCCGCGATCGTCGGCGTAACTGCGGGCGTTCACGTCCGGGGAGGCGCTTGCGCTCGATTCCAGCCATTGGCTGTATTGCTGAATCTGGCGGAAAATCCAGGGATTCGCGGGAGCGGTGCGGCCGATCATTACGGCATCGCATCCCGTGGCCGCCACCATGGCGCAGGCATCTTCCGGAGTGCGGATATCGCCGTTGCCGATGACCGGAATCTTGACCGCGTCCTTCACCGCTCGAATCCACTCCCAGCGAGCATTGCCGCTGTAGCCCTGCTCGCGGGTGCGGGCATGCAGAGCGACCGCGCAGAGGCCGCAGTCCTCCGCCATCCTCGCCAGCTCGACACAAACAATCTCTTCATCACTCCAGCCGGCGCGAAACTTCACGGTGAAAGGTATGCTCACGGCTCGTCGAACGGCGGTAAAGATTTCTCCGATCCGTGGCAGATCACGCAGCAGGCCTGATCCCCCGTTGCACTTCACGACTTTTTTCGCGGGGCAGCCCAGGTTCAAATCGACGAGGTCAAATCCGAGGTCCTCGACGATGCGCGCCGCATCCGCCATCACTTTCGGATCGCTGCCAAACAGCTGTGCAGAAATCGGATGCTCGTCGTCGTAGAAGTGCAGGTAACGTTTGGCTTTCCGATCCTTAGCGCGGAGCACGCCATCGGCGGAAGTAAATTCCGTCATGATCAGCCCGCAGCCGCCCAGATTCCTGATAAAGCGGCGAAACACCGTATCCGTCACGCCGGCCATGGGCGCCAACACCGTGGCGGGAGAAATCGTGACCGTGCCCATCCGGGCCTGCGCCGGCACCATGGTCGGCGCCACTGGAACCGCGGGGTCAACCGAATTGTCCCAGAACTTCCTCACAGCAGTATTCTACCTGCGCATTTAGCACGGTTTATGCCGAGGCATAGGAGATTCCGACCTGGCACCTTGGTCACCCTCGTGGTTCATGGGCCCACAAAGGGCAAGACCCCGGTCAGTCGACCCCGGCGACTCGAGAGTCCAGCTCGGCCAGCGCCGCCTCGAGCATCTGGCGATGTCGCGGATTCGTGGCCGCCTCCAGTTGATGAAGGATCCGCTTGCGCGACAGTTCAAGAGTAGCCAGCCGGCGCCGGCGCGCAACCTGCTCAGGAGTTAGCGCTTCGGTCTGGCGGGCGGGTTCGGAAGTTGCTTCTTCCTGCTGTTGCTCAACCGACTTACTCTCCCATCCGCGGGCCACACCTCGATTCTACGC
>Ga0126381_100005223_pt1 | contig 14258 bp, 9 predicted proteins | sample PanSoiMetPlot_28_FD_96465 | JGI IMG/M metagenome (GOLD analysis project Ga0126381, IMG submission 96465) | Tropical forest soil microbial communities from Panama - MetaG Plot_28 | ecosystem: Environmental > Terrestrial > Soil > Tropical forest > Bulk soil | place: Panama | collected 2016-02-17
CCAAGCGCGGAGGAACCCGCGCCTCCGGCTTGGGTGAATGCGCTCGAGGACAGTGTCGGACGCAAAGGTAATTTCAAGGGAGGAGTGCTCTCCTACGCAGTCGCCAGGAGTGACCAGATTTCGACGGATGGAATGACGGTCGCGCCTGCTGCTGGAGTGGCCGAAGCCATCAATTTTCAGGCGGCGGAGGCGGGTCAGGTCGCCACGACGGGGGACTTTGTACTGACCTCCTCCGAAGTGAATCCCGTTCTCTCGGAACTGCGCGCTCGCGGAATTGGCGTCACCGCGTTGCACAGCCACATGCTTACCGAACAGCCGCGATTGTTCTTCATGCACTTCTGGGCCGTGGGCGATCCGCAGTCGGTCGGGGCGGGTATCAAGGCAGCTCTAAGCCACGTCTCGGTGAAATAGAAACCTGGGGGCCAACGTCTCCGGCGGCGCATCATGACTATTCCTGGCGTGCTTCGAAGCCTGACGGTGGACGGATGGCTGTTGTTTCTGACGCGATTCTTTCGGTTGTTCGCGTACGGATCGTTGTCGGTGGTTCTCGTCTTCTACCTCGTGAGTCTAGGCCTCACGGAGTCCCAGACAGGCCTACTTCTCAGCCTGACACTCGCGGGCGACGTGGTGGTTTCTCTGTTCCTCACCACACGCGCGGACCGCATCGGACGGCGGCGCATGCTGATCGTGGGGGCCCTTCTGATGGCGGGCGCCGGCCTGGCTTTTGCTGGCACACACAACTTCCTCCTCCTTGTCGTCGCCGGAACAATTGGGGTGATCAGTCCGAGCGGCCACGAAGTGGGGCCCTTCCTCTCGATCGAACAGGCCGCCCTCTCGCACGTGGTGCCTTCCGAAACCAGGACAGAGGTGTTCGCCTGGTACACGCTGGCCGGTTCGGTTGCAACGGCGATCGGCGCGCTTTGCGCCGGAGCCACCACGCAGGTGCTACAGAAAGCGGTGATGTCGACCGTCAACGGCTATCGTGTAGTCGTAGTAGCCTACGCGGCGTTTGCCCTGTTACTGGCGGTTCTCTTTGCCCAGCTGAGTCCGGCTACGGAAGTCCGCGAGGCGCCGAGGGGCGCGACTCGGAATTGGAAAACGTTCCTCGGTGTCGGGCAGTCGCATGGGGTGGTATTAAAGCTCTCGAGCCTTTTTGCGCTTGATTCGTTCGGCGGGGGGTTCGTGGTCCAGAGTTTCGCAGCCTACTGGTTTTATCTGCGATTCGGCGTGAATCCTGCGACCCTCGGTGCTATTTTCTTCTGGGCGAATGTTCTCGCCGGCTTCTCCGCGCTCCTAGCCTCGCGCCTCGCATCCCGCATCGGGCTCGTTCAAACGATGGTCGTCACACACCTTCCTTCAAATATCCTGCTGATTCTGGTTCCGCTGATGCCCACGCTGTCTTTGGCCGTGCTGGTTCTCCTGGTGCGATTCAGTATCAGCCAGATGGACGTTCCCACCAGACAGTCCTACACGATGGCGATCGTGAGTCCGGAGGAGCGTTCCGCGGCCGCGGGCATAACAGGGGTTGCCCGGACGACGGGAGCCGCCATCAGCCCGCTGTTCGCAGGTTTGTTGTTTGCTCGACCGTCCCTGGTCAGCGTCCCCTTTTTCCTCGCCGGAGGGTTGAAGATTGTGTATGACCTGCTGCTCTACCGGGCATTCGCCCGCGTCCATCCGCCGGAGGGCTCTGTTAATGCTATGTTTAGGTCAGCCAGCGGAAAATCAAAGGCTGGGTGAGACGTGAACTATTCCGCACTTTTGCGTTCTGCCTTGGTTGCGTTGCTCCGCAACAAAATGCGGAGCATCCTCACCGTTCTCGGCATCTCGATCGGGATTGCCGCCGTCATTTGCGTTGTCGCTATCGGCAAAGCCGGGCAGGCCCGTGTCGAACAGCACCTCAACAACCTGGGAGACAACTTCGTCTGGATCGAAGCCGGTGGCCGCTCCGTAAACGGCGTTCGCACGGGAACACACGACACCAAGACACTTGTCGAGGCGGATGCCGTCGCCATTAAAAACCAAGTCTCCCTCATCAAAAGTGTCTCTCCGAACGTCGACGATCCCGTGCAGGTCGTCTATGCCAATCAGAACTGGCACACCGTCTATCGCGGCGTGTCGCCAGAATTCTTTGACATCAAACGGTGGTTCGTGGATCAAGGCGCGATCTTTTCCCAAGATGATGTCGACCGTGCCGCCGATGTCTGTGTCGTAGGCCGCACCGTTCGCTATCAGCTGTTCGGTGCCGAAGACGCTTTGGGAAAAGTTATCCGTGTCAACAACCTCCCCTGCAAAGTCATTGCGACGCTCCTTCCGAAAGGGCTTTCGCTGTCCGGCCAGGACCAAGACGATGTCGTCATCCTCCCGTACACCACCGCGCAGAGAAAACTCAAAGGGATTACTTGGCTTGACGACATTCTCTGTTCAGCCGTCTCCCAGGACGCCGTCAAGACCGCCGGTCAGGAGGCCGCTGCCGTTCTAAGGGATCGCCATCACCTCCGCCCGGAGGAGGAGGACGACTTCAACATCCGCAACCCGGAAGACATCATTCAGGCGCAACTCGAAGCCAGCAAAACACTCACCATTCTGCTCATAGCGATCGCTTCGGTCTCCCTTCTAGTGGGCGGTATCGGCATTATGAATGTCATGCTCGTGTCGGTAACGGAGCGTACCCGCGAAATTGGTGTCCGCGTCTCGGTAGGGGCCACCGAAGAGTCCATTCAATTCCAGTTTCTCGGCGAGTCCGTTGCTTTGAGTCTCGTGGGTGGCGCCGCTGGCGTCCTTCTCGGCGTGCTTGGTTCTTATCTTGTCGGCCAGACGCTCAAATGGCCGATCGAACTGTCCGCGGAGGCCGTTCTGATTGCCGCTATTTTCTCGATCGCAGTCGGGGTGTTCTTCGGCTATTACCCGGCACGAAAGGCTTCACTTCTTGATCCCATCGAGGCCCTGCGTTACGAATGATGGAAAGGACGACTCTTTTGCCTAGGGATAGAGAGATCATGAAGTCCAAGCTTAGCTGGATCGTCGTCGCCGCGGTGATTCTGGCTGCGGCACTTTTCGCCTACTTTCGATTCCACGGCGGCTCGCAGATTCAGAATTTCACCGCTAAGGTCGAGCGCGGCCCTATCGAAGATGTGGTGGAAGCGACGGGCACCATCAATCCCATCGTCACCGTACTCGTAGGTTCCCAGGTGTCTGGGACCATAGCCGAGCTTCGTGCCGACTTTAACTCACGCGTCCACAAGGGCGACATCGTCGCCGTCATTGATCCCGCTCTGTTTAAAGGCGCCCTCCTCGAGGCCAAGTCCGACCTCGCCAATTCGAAAGCGAACCTCGCCGCCGCCCGCGCGAACCTCGAGAAACTCAATGCGGCTCTCGTGCAGACGAAAGCGGACTACGACCGCGCCGTTGGCCTCAACAAGGGCGGCGTGCTAAGCCAGCAGCAACTCGACATCGCCAAATCCAACTTCGATTCGGCCAACGCCGCCGTGAACGCCGCGATTGCGAACATCGCGCAGGCCGACGCGCAGGTTCAGCAAAAAGAGGCCGCCGTCAGTGTTGCTCAAACCAATCTCGACTACACCGTCATCCGTTCCCCGATTGACGGCACGGTGGTGGCCCGCAATGTCGATCTGGGCCAGACGGTCGCCGCGTCCTTTTCCGCCCCTACGATCTTCACCATCGCCAAGGACCTGAAGACCATGTGGGTTTACACGAAGACCGACGAGTCCGACGTCGGCAGCATACCTATGGGCAAACCGGTCACATTCAAGGTCGATGCTTTCCCCAAAGAAACGTTTGACGGCGTCGTCAAACAAGTTCGCATGAATCCCACCATGGTGCAGAGCGTCGTCACCTACGACACGATCATTGAATTCTCCAATCCGGACCTCAAGCTTCTGCCGGGCATGACCGCATATGTGACGATCCCGCTTGCCTCGGTCCAGAACGTCCTCAAAATTCCGAACACCACCCTTCGCTATAAGCCGCCATACGCGCCCGACGACATCCTCGCGATTTACAAGCAATACGGCATCGATGGTGCGGAACGCGCTCAGGCTTCTTCCGATACCGTGAATGCGGCTTCGTTGCCAAAATCCGCCACTCCCAACGACTCCCTTGCGCAGCCGCCGGCTCGACCAAAGTCCGACACAGCTGTTGTCTGGAAACTCCGTCCCGACAACTCGATGGAACCCGTCAAGGTTTCGCTGGGGATCACCGATCACGCCTACACCCAAATCACCGGCGTCCTGAAGGGTCAGCTCAACGAAGGCGACGAACTCATCATCCGCTCCACGCTGCCCAAGAACCAGACCCCTGGCACCCTGCGCCGTTAAATCTCATGGCCGCCGATCAACTAGACTCCGTCGCGACGCCACCCGCGTACGCTCCCGTGCTCCGCGTGGTCGATCTTCACAAATACTATGACCTCGGTGCCACTCGTGTTCACGCTCTCCGTGGCGTGACCCTGGAGATTCATGGTGGCGAATTCGTCGCCATCATGGGCGCCTCTGGGAGCGGGAAGTCGACGTTCATGAACCTGCTTGGTTGCCTGGACCGCCCGACTTCCGGCCAATACTTCCTTGAGGGGGTTGACGTCGCGAATTACAACAAGCATGCTCTCGCCCACATTCGGAATCAGAAGATTGGTTTTGTTTTTCAGGGTTTCAATCTGCTCGCGCGCACCACGGCGCTCGAAAACACGGCACTGCCGACTCTGTATTCAAAACTGGACCGATCCGAATCGCAGCAGCGCGCGACCGATGCCCTGGCCAAGGTCGGTCTCGCGGAACGCATGCATCACTACCCGTCGCAAATGTCCGGTGGACAACAGCAGCGAGTCGCCATTGCCAGAGCACTGGTAAACCGTCCGGCCATCCTGCTGGCCGACGAACCGACCGGCAATCTCGACAGCCGAACTTCGGTCGAGATCATGGAGATTCTCCAGGACCTCAATGAGAAGGGCCTGACCATCGTGTTGGTTACCCACGAGCAGGACATCGCGCAATTTGCCAAACGGATTCTGATTTTTCGAGATGGAAAACTTCGCAGTGACCGTCCGGTCACCAACCGGCCCAGGGCAATCGACGTACTGCGGATCTTGCCGACGCTCGAAGACTAGGGTTTGAGGATCCCATCGAGTAAGGGCGGTCGCTTGCGGTCGGGATGCTTGTGCAACCAGTTCGTCTCGGAGCGTTCGAGCAGAAGCTGAAGAAATGGAAGGAATATGATCTGCTCGGCGGAAGGAGTGCATACGCTGCCGAGTTCCAGAATTTCTACAGCTCGAATTTCCGCTGACAACAGGATGGGTGTCACCGACAGGAAGCGGATGAAGGCCATGAAGCTTCAGACCAAGGGTACGCCGGTTGGTTTAGTTGGCCCTCGTGAAGGGCGGGTTGGGTACTAAAACGACTGTTTTCCCACTAGCACACTATCGAATGCCCAAGGCCAAGTCCTGCCTGACATCTTGGCGCCAGATCTCCAAGGAATTAACACGACACTTTAGGAAATTGCTGCTGTGTCGTCCTTTGCCGCTTGTGTGCCGCTCGGCCGGTTCGTTATGGTGTTCCCGAATTCACGACTCCGAACACAATACAAGAGGAGAAGGGACCAATGAAGCATCACCAAGCGTTCCAGGTTCTGGTCTGCCAGATGTTGCTCGCTTCCGTCGCTGTTAGCCTGTCTGCCTGTGGGGGCAACGGGACCACCACGCCCCCGTCAAAGAGCTTGCTCTCCCTCCAGATCACTCCTCAAGGCCAATCCTTCGCGGTGGGGAGCTCCTTGCAGCTGAGCGCGGTCGGAACCTACAGCGACGGGAGCACAGGCGATGTCACCGCTTCGGTGAGCTGGAGTTCTTCGGATACGACGCTGGCAGCCGTTAACGGCTCCGGAAATGTGAGCGCTTTGGACATTGGCAGGCCAAGGATCACGGCAACTTCCGGTTCCGTCAATGGTTCCACACAGCTCATCCTCACTGGCTCGCCGTCAAACAACGTCCCCCGTTTGGCCTTTGTTCCGAACATGGTGGACGGCACGTTATCCGCCTATACCGTCAATTCCTCCACCGGCCAGTTGCGTCACAACAGCTACCAACTCGTTGGACGGGCCCCGGGTTCCGTCCTGGTCGAGCCACGCAACAAGTTCGTGTATGTCGCTAACTCGGAAGACAGCACCATTACAGCTTTTGCAATTGACCAATCCGGCGGCCTGAGCCCCATCACCGGTTCCCCGTTTCGGGATGAAGGAAATCCGCTGGCCCTGGCAGTGGACCCCTCGGGCAGCTATCTTTATTCAGCCAACTCGGGAAGTGGGACGGTCGTCGCTTATTCCATCGACAGATCCACGGGAGTGTTGACTGCTCTGGCCGCCTCTCCCTTTTTAGCCGGGGCCGGGTCGAGCGCGCTGGCCATCGACCCCACCGGACATTTCCTGTTCGTTGCGAATCAAGCGGCCAACAATATTTCCGCGTTCCTGATAGCCGTGGATTCCGGATCTCTGGGCCCGATTGCAGGATCACCTTTTAGCTCGGGCACGTCTCCCTCGGCGGTTGCGGTTGATTCCGCGGGTAAGTTCCTCTTCGTGGCCAATTCAGGTTCCTCAGACGTCTCCGTCTTTTCGATCAGCCCCGACAAGGGAGCGCTTTCGCAAGTGACGGGCTCCCCGTTCCCAACAGGCGCGGGAATGGAGATTTCGGGAATTGCCGTCACGCCTGACGGAAAAACGTTGTATGTGTCCAACTTCGGCTCAAGCAGCATCTCGGCCTTATCGGTGGCCGCCTCCGGTGCGCTCACTCCGGTCACAGGCTCCCCTTTCCCGGTGGATTCCGACCCGCGGGCTTTGCAAGTGGATCCCTCAGGGAAATTTGCCTATGTCCCGGCCCTCACGGCATGTGAGGTAGAAGTCTATTCGATTGCCTCGGACGGCTCTCTCGCCGTGGCAAATCGAATTCGCACCCGCCAGCAGGCCGCTGCCATCGCATTTACTGCTGGAACCACACCAGTAGCCTATGTCCCCAAATTTGCTTACACCGTCGACTCACTCGGCAACAGTCTCTCCCAATACAGTGTCGATCCGGCCAGCGGAGCTCTCACCTCCCTTGGCTCTCCTTCCGCTACCCCCGATCCTCGCTGGTTGGCGGTCAGCCCATCCGGGCAATTCGTTTATGTGGCGAACGAAGCTTCCAACACGGTATCTGCCTATACCGCCGATTCCACAACTGGGCTTCTTACCCCGGCCGGTTCGTTTGCTGCAGGAACGCTTCCGGTCGCCGTGGTTGTCGAACCCTCCGGCCGTTTCGCCTATGCGGCCAACCAGGGCTCGGGAGACATTTCCGAGTATTCCATCAATCAAAGCTCCGGAGCGCTTACTCTGATTTCCACCCTGAAATCGGGTACGACTCAGTTCGCAATTACGGTGGATCCCACGGGCCAATTTCTCTATACGGCCAATCAAAGTTCGCAAAACGTCTCCATGTTCACCATCAATCCGATCACCGGCATTCTGAGCCCCATCGGCGCGGTACCCGCAGGAGCCGCTCCGACGGCGGTCACGATTGATCCGACGGGAAAGTTCGCGTATGTAGCGAATCAGGTCAGGACGGTGTCTATTTATCAGATCGACGCTATCAGCGGTGCTCTAACCTCGATCGGGATTGCTTTGGCAGGGGCAGGCCCCATGTCCCTAGCCGTGGACCCCGCCGGAAGATTTGCCTACGTGGGAGACGTTAGTTCTGACAACTTGGTCTACAGCTTCAGCATTGACGCGAACACGGGGCTCCTGACGAATCAGGGTTCGCTGCCTGCGGGTGGAATTTATCCTTACCCCGTCATTGTTGAACCCGCCGTAAAATTCGCTTATGCCGCCAACGCCGATTCCAACAATATCTCCATTTTTTCCATCAGCTCCGATACAGGCAAATTAACCTTGGCGGGAACTGTCGCTACCCCAACTTCGCCGGGCGCGCTCTTCGTAGTCACAACGATCCAGTAAGTCGACGATAGCGCGCTTCCCGCAGAACTCCGGCGACCTCTGCTTCGCCGACCCCTGAGTCGCGCGGGGAGGCAACGAATTCCTCTATAGGCGATCGGTTCCGATCAGGGGAAGTTTGTCCGAAGGAACTGGGGAGCAAGCCAATTCATGTCCAACGTCAGGGCCTGTGACTTGCCAATGTATTTTTGACTTGCATTGTTCTCAGGACCCATTTACAGTTTGCGCCACTATTGCGTCCCCTCATTTTTTCTCCTTTTCGCGTGGAGGTTTGTCATGACTCGCGCTCTCGCCGCAGGAAGCGTCATTTTGTCTGTGATTCAGCGAATTTTGCCCCGTGGTGGTCGCGCCACCGATTCCGCGGCGCGGGGCACGATGATGCGTCAACAAAGAGTCACCATCATCGCTGGAATCATGGTTTTGTCCGTCTCCTGCTCGGTGCGGGCTCAGGATCAACCGGTAACCTGCGCGGACTGGTTCGCCGTTCAGAGCTGGAGTGGGACGATTACGTATAGCGGTTCTGGGAGTGGCTCCGACAATGCCGGAAATTCGCAAACGATTTCGGAAAGCGCGCAAATTGCGTTCACTACGGCAAAAGGCACAACGCCGTGCGATATAAATGGCAACTTCAGTCCTGGCCTAGTCGGATGGGGATGGAGTGCAGACGGGATCCAGTCCACCTATCGGGTTACCGCGCATGACACTTTCTCAACCATGGTGAATGACGGGCATGGGGGCAAATGCCTTTCGACTATTAACGACGACGTGACCGACGGAACTTCCAGCACGGCCAGCGCGCAAGTGAATATGCGTTTCGACAGCGCCACTTCCGGAACGTATGGCGCCGCGGCATCGCAAGGTGTAGATGGAGTTACAGAATCGATTAGCGGCTGTGGGCATTCCAGCTCGAAGACTGTTAGTTACGGATGGGGGCCTGGATCTATTCCGCCGAACGGGATTCCGCTCCCAAGCGCGATTGGCCCATTGTCTGGCAGTCTGTCGTTCACATCGCAAGGTGGAATAGGCGAACCCGTGCAGTGGACGATTACATGGAGCCTCACACCTAACATCAACTATGACCTCAGGATCACCTCATCACCCGACTATCCGTCCTGGAGGCCAGCGGGCGGCAGGAGTGAAAAGGAACCTTCAGAGGGGCTATTGGGCATGAACGTCGTGGTGGTGGACAAAGACACGGGGGAGCCGACAGTGCAGGTCTCAGTGGATGACTGGAAATTTGAATTGAAGGATGTTTCGCACGAGCCGGGCGTCTCGATGAACTACCCGCCCAAGAAAAACCTGATGACTCCGACGCCGGCCGATCTTGATTTTAAAGATCTCAATGACGGACCCCTCGCGGTCTTTCCCAATATCAAAGTTTCGGATGATGGGTTGACATTGACAGCAACGCCCGATCCATCCACCGACGCGCAAATCGCGGTGTTTATGAATTCGCGTGACTGGGGTGCGTGGGGAACGTTGAACGTCACCATACGACTGGCCGGGCAAACAATAAAGGGTCATTTTGCCGGCGATGACGCGACGGACATTCTACTGCCCAAGCGGCAGCAAGGCTCGCATATTGCGGATTCCTGGAAGACGGAGAAAAACATCCCGTTGGAGACGGCGGACAGCGATGACTCGGAAACCGATCCCGTCGGCGTTCCCGGTTGCACCGGCGATGGGTTGACGCTGTACGAGGAATATCGCGGGTTTATGGAGAACGGGAAGCACATCGAGGGCGATCCGACCAAGAAGGACTTCTTTGTTCAGAACCTGGGTGGCGGCGATTTGAAACCGGGAATCCGGAAGTTTACCGCGATCACCGGATTGAATGTTCACAAAGATCTTTTGAAAGACGAATTAGACGGTCTGCATCCGGACGGAGGGCATGGCGACCGACTGATCAATTTCAACCACGACCAGGGAGCACATGAGGTGGATCAGCACGGAGTGTCGATGAAAGTTTGTCCTGGAATCAATGGGGGCTTAACCGTCTTCACACAGATCGGTGTTCATGGGAAGCCGGGCTTGACAGCCGGCATTTGCATGGAATGGAAAAATCATGGCGACTTCTTCACACCGACATCATTAGGCACCGGAAATACACACGGCGGAGCAATTACCAAGTCCGCCGCAACGACCCAGTACGACGTCGCTGTGGCACACGAATTGGCGCATAGCGTGGGCGTGGATCATCACGGAGAAGACGATCCCGGTGCCACGCGATTTACACTCGTTGGCCCCAGCGACCCGCGGAACACCTCTGGCGCGCCAGCATTTTTGATGGAGGGCCAAACGGGGATCGTGCACCTTTTGCGTGAAGAGACCGGGCAGGATATCGCGCCGCCCATGTGGGCGAAGCTGACCACCGAGACGACGAAAGCCTGCGGCCAGGTCGGGGCCCTTTATGGTGCGGCCCAGTTCAGTTCAATTTGCCAGGCTTTCGTGCAAGGCGCAGTTCCCTTGTTTACCAATCTGGCTTTCTATGTCGGGAAGCCGCAACGACAGCACAGCGGCAACGACTCCTGCATCATGCGGTATTTCTTTGCGAACGCATATCAGGCGACGGGAAGCAACTCTACTTACTACCTGTCCGCATCCGGCACGGAACCTGTGGGCAACGGCTTGTGTCCCACTCCCGCGGGAACGGGCGTCAACGCGCCGAGTCACAAGCCTCAGTCGCGCTACGGCGATGCGGCCCCCAATCGCGGCGGTTGCCAGAAATGGGTGTGCGTAAACGACAAAAACGCACCCATTCCGGATTGAGGAGGCGAGCATGAAAAACTTTTGTTGCCTTCTTGCGATCCTGACATTAGCAACAACTGCCGCAGCGCAGCAAACGCCTCCGCCACCCGCGCCCGACATTTCGCTTTCCGCAAATGGAGGGAGCGACAACCTGTACCAGGGCTGGCCGTTGATTCTTCATGTCACGATCCTGAATACGGAAGGTGACACCGCGGGAGGCACAGGAGCTCTGGTGATCGCCCCGAACAATGCGGCGTGGACAACGGCGATTACCTTCACGATTCAAAACAGCAGCGGCGTCGCAGTGCAATGGCCCCTGGCTTTGGTGGGAACGCCCAGCGATGCAGTGCTGACACTAGACCCGGCCGACTACGTGCAGGCAAGCTGGCAGATGTCTGCGGCGGACGTTTCCGCGCTACCTCCCGACACCTATACGATTACGGCAAATATTCAAGTGAGCCAGTCGAGCAGCTGGAACGGGTCAGCGCAGTCGCCGCCAGTGTCGATCACAGTGGGCCCGGAGCCGACGCTGACTCCCGATCAACAGGCGGAAAAAGTCTTTCAGACAGTGGAGTTTGCGCTGAACGACAATGATCTCGCTACGGCGATCTCCTCCACGCAGCAATTGCGCAACGCACAGCCGGACAATGCCACGGCGGGAGCGGTGGCAGCCAACATTCTGAAAGAGGCTGGTTATCCTTCCCTGGCGTTTCTCGAAGCAAGCGACGCGCTTTCCACTTTTTATCGAGTCAATCCGAATCCGGCAGAGGCTCCTTCAGATTTTCTGCCGGGGTTTCAGGACTTGGTGACGACGATGGCGACGCCGGATACATCGGTTCAGCCGACGTCCACGGTGGAGTCAGGGGCATCGTTGGTATTTAGTCCCAACGCCCAGCCGTTGACGCTGAATGCAACGGTTAGCGCTTCCGGGACGACCGTGGAGGGAGGAACGGTCACTCTCACGATTACCGGAATCGCGGGGACGGCGACTTCGCAGCCGGTAACCGCCGGCAGTGCGAGCACGGTCTTCACCGTGCCCGGCGGGACGCATGTGGGGAGCTATACCATGCAAACCGTGTACGGAGGCACGGCCACGTTTGGCGGCAGCAGTGATTCGACGGCGTCTTTGACCATTACGCCTGCGACGCCGGTCGTTACGTGGAATAAGCCCGCGGACATTCATCTTGGGGTGCCACTTGGCGCCGGACAATTGAATGCCACGGCAAATGTGCCGGGTACGTTTGTGTATACCCCGCCCGCTGGAACTATGCTGCCGGTGGGAAACGGCCAAACGCTGACCGTGAAATTTGTGCCGGGCGATGCACAGGATTACAACACGGCGGGTGCGACCGTGACGGTGAATGTGCTGGCGGTACCGGGGGACCTCAACGGAGACGGTGTGGTGAATTGCGCCGACCTGGCAATCGTGAAGGCGTCGTTTGGGAAGAAGACCGGACAGGCGGGCTTCGATCCGCGCGCGGACGTAAACGGAGATGGAATAGTCAACATTCTCGATCTCTCCACCGTCGCAAGACAGCTACCGGCAGGGAAAACCTGTCCGTGAGCTTTGCCTATCCGAGCTGTTTTGCTGAGGCGTTCCAAACTTCTTACTTGATGGGAAACGCGGAGTGAAATGTAGTTGGCGCTAAACTGCAGAGCACCGAATCTAAACGTCCCGAAGTTGACGTCTTTATTCCTCGGGCATAAGGCTTTGAGGCAATTCTTTGTTATGGGGCGCCTTCGATGCCGGCGCCCGCTTTAGCCAAATCAATTACTTGCCGACAAACCTCACTGCTACCGTCACGGGTCCTAGGTCCGAGGCTGAAGGAGGTCTCTGATGGGCAATCCCGTGTCTCTCAGAGTCAAGTTTTCGTCCGCCTTCTCCAGTAGTGTTCCGTTCAAGGGGCTTGGTTTCCATCTCATTCGTAACTGAAAACTTTGGTTCGACTTAGCAGTTGCTGTCCGAAGAGTTGGCGAACGTGTTGGGCCTTCATCTGGCCCTGATGAACTCGGTTTCACCTTTGGAGGCGTTTCATGCGTACTCTTAAGTCCTGCCGGATCGTCTTATTCTTGCTGCTGAATTTCGTCGGAAGCGTTGGCTTTCCCCAGACTTCAACTACCTCCCTGCAAGGCAGCGTCAGCGATCCGAGCGGCGCGGCAGTTGCCAATGCCATAGTCAGGTTGGTCCATTACGAGTCCAAGGCCGAGCGAACTACAACTACCGACACGCAAGGGGAATACCGCTTCCAATTTTTGCCTCCTGGCGCCTACAGACTCTCGGTGTCCGCGACTGGGTTCAAGAGTCAAGAACAAACCGGCTTGCAGCTTTTGGTGAACACCCCGGCAACCGTGAATGTCCAAATGCAGATCGGCGGAGCGACCGAAACTGTTTCGGTCACTTCAGAGGCGCCAGCGCTAAATCAGGTGGATGCTTCGATTGGCAACTCTTTCGGAGAAAATCAAGTGAAACAGATCCCGATCGAAGGCCGAAACGTTCCTGATTTGTTGACGCTCCAGCCGGGTGTGAGTTACACGGGCAATCGTACCGACATAGACCGAACGCAAGATACGCGCAGCGGTGCAGTGAACGGTGCTCGCAGCGATCAGAGCAACGTAACACTGGATGGCGTGGATGTGAACGATCAGTCGGCTGGCGCTGCTTTTACTTCCGTACTGCCCGTGACGCTCGATTCCGTGCAGGAATTCCGAGTCACCACCAGCAACTATAATGCTGATCAAGGGCAAGGCTCGGGCGCACAGGTCGCGCTAGTCACCAAGAGCGGCACCAACAATTTCCACGGCTCCCTTTATGAATACATGCGGAATACCATCACTAGCGCGAATGATTTCTTCATTAAGCAGGCGGAACTCCAAAGCGGCGAGCCGAATCAACCCTTAAAGCTTATCCGCAACATCTTCGGTGCTTCGCTGGGCGGTCCTATCAGGAAGGACCGGTTGTTTTTCTTCGGAAATTATGAAGGCACACGCCAGAGCGAGCAGCAGAGCGTCGTCCGCACCATTCCCTCCGCCGATTTGTGCAAAGGCTACATCACTTATGACAACAACGATGGAACCGGCACCACCACGCTAAACCCCGATCAAATCAGGGCGCTCGATCCAGCAGGACTCGGAATTAATCCGGCTATTCTCAATGCGGGCCATACAGGCTATTTCGACACCACCTTCTGCACCGGGAAGTTCATTCCCAATGAAATATCGGTAGGAGACCAGCACAATTACGAAGGCTTTCGGTTCCGTGCGCCGGTCAGTCTCGATAACAATGCAGTGATTGTTCGTCTCGACTATGTCCTTACCTCCAGTGGCAAGCACAATTTGTACTGGCGCGGCGCCATGCAGAACCTGACCGATGCCCAGGCGCCCTTCCTGCCAGGAAGCCGTCCCGAACAAACGATTACGGATCACAGCAAGGGATTTGTCGTCGGTTACACGGCTGTCTTAACCAACGCGATTGCCAATACCTTTCGATGGGGCTTTACTCGTCAAAGCACGGGCTTCACAGGCAATAC
>Ga0126381_100005224_pt1 | contig 14258 bp, 6 predicted proteins | sample PanSoiMetPlot_28_FD_96465 | JGI IMG/M metagenome (GOLD analysis project Ga0126381, IMG submission 96465) | Tropical forest soil microbial communities from Panama - MetaG Plot_28 | ecosystem: Environmental > Terrestrial > Soil > Tropical forest > Bulk soil | place: Panama | collected 2016-02-17
ACTTTCACCTCACTACGTTCTCCGGCGACTACAAACCTCTGTACCGAAACGACGGCGATGGTGAATTCAGCGACGTTACCGCCCGAGCTGGCCTCTTGCAGCCGACTGTCCCCTTTCTGGGATGGGGCACCGGGTTTCTCGATTTCGACAACGATGGCTTGTTGGACATTTTCTCGGTAAACGGCCACGTCTACGTACAGGCCGACGCAGCGGACTGGGGAACAACCTGGGCGCAGAGGCCGCTGCTGTTCCGCAACTTGAACGGGCAGCAATTCGAGGAAGTTCCTGCGGCGACAGGATCGGGGCTCGCGGTTATTATTCCGGCGCGTGGCGCAGCGTTCGGTGACCTCTTCAATACCGGAAAAATCGATGTGGTGATCAATAACATCGATCGCGAGCCGACTTTGCTTCGGAATGCGGTGAAAAACCAAAACCACTGGATCACTCTGAAACTGGTCGGCGGCCCGAAGAGCCCGCGCGACGCGATCGGGGCGAAGGTTTTCCTGACCGCGGGGGGAGTTCGCCAGCGTGCGGATATCTTCAGCGGAGGAAGCTATTGCTCCAGTTCGGACCCGCGAGCCCACTTTGGACTCGGATCATCGAACCGGATTGACAAGGTCGAGATCCATTGGCCCAGTGGGTTCATCGAGCAAGTGGCGCCGCCGGAAGTAGACCGTATCATTACGGTGAGGGAAGGCCAGGGAGCGTTGATCGGGTAGCGCGCAGATGAAGGTTTGAATCCTGGGAAACAAACGTTCGAGAGCCGTATAATGGCCGTCGAGCCGAGGTGTTTCTCTTCCGGCAAACACGAATGCATGGGCTATTCCCTCAAGGCGGTTTCTTTCGCCCGCAGCGGCTCTTTCCCGCCCGTTGCTTTATTGCTGCTTTGCTCGTGACGGCCGGAGGCGCGACCGCGCAATCGCCTTCTTCACTGACGTCAGCTCCGTCAGAAGCTTCGAGCAATGGTACAACTGGGTCGGGGCCGGCGGCCTTGTCCCAATCCCCGGACTCGGAGCTCGCAAAGGCAGAATCGCTGCTGGAAAAAGGACAACTGAACGAGGCCGAAGTTGTCATCCGTCAGGACTTGACGATCGTGCCGGATTCCCCTGCTGCACATTTCCTACTTGGCCATATCCTGTACCGGGAGATTCAAACGCAAGCGAAACGAATCGATCCCGACCCGAATGCGGTCTATGCCCCGCCCAGGAAATCTCTGGTTGAGCTGAGTGAAAAAAATGCAAGAGAATCCTTGGCCGAATTCACCGCCGGAGCCCGCTACCGTACGCCTAGCGCGTTTGATTTGAAGATCGTCGCCATGGATTACGTTTTGCTCGGTGATTTTACCGATGCCGATAAGTGGCTGACGAAATCCCTCGAATGGAATCCGGCTGATTCCGACAGCTGGTACCAGCTGGGTCGCACCAAGTACAACGAGAATCGGTTCACCGAGGCCATCGACGCATTCAAGAAGTGCCTGGCGCTCGATGCCATGAACGTCAAAGCTGAGGAGAACCTGGGATTGTCGTACGAGGGACTGGGCCACGGTTCGGAAGCGATCAAAGCCTACCAAACCGCCATCGACTGGCAGGCCAATTCTGCTACCAAAGATGCCGAAGCCTACTTTGCTCTTGGCACCCTACTCTTGGACCAGAGCCGTCCCCAGGACGCGATTCCAGTATTAATTCAGGCGACGCAAATTGCCCCGTCGGCGTCGCAAGGTCACGAATTGCTGGGCCGGGCCTACCTTCAGACCCCGGACCCTGTCAAAGCGCAGGCGGAATTGGAAGAAGCCGTGAAACTCTCACCCGACACCGCTCGCTTGCATTACCTTCTCGGCCAAGCCTACCGAAAACAGGGGCTCACGGCGAAGGCACAAGCCGAATTCGATCGCTGCGCCGCTCTCGAGCTAGTGCATCCGCCGGCTCCTGGTACGAGGTAGCGGTTTACCAGAGGCGTAAGCTCTCCATGCGCGCTTGAAGTTGAGCAGGGGGCGCCCGGCTTTCCTCGAAGCGCGGTCGCTCCCGGTCAGGGCTGTGGGGTGTTGGGTATTTTTGATTTCTGTTCCATTACTTCTTCGGCGCGCTTGGCTTGCGTGGCGCGCGCATTTTGTTCCAGCTTCCCAAAACTAGCCATTTCCGCGTTGGCCTCCGCTGTTCTTCCCAGGCCGCGATAGGCCTGCGCCAGCATGAAGTGGAGACGGGGCTCGCTGGGATCGGCTTTGATCGCCGCTTTCAAATCCGGCACCGCGTCTTCGTACCGATTCAGGCGAATCAGCGCGGTGGCCCGGTCCGCCATGGCCTCGGTCAGATACGGGCAGGTCTCGAGGGCCTGATTGATATCGTCGAGCGCTTCTTCAGGATGTATGTGCTGTTCGAGCAGAATGTCGCCGAGTTTCCATCGCGCGTTGCAGTTACCGGGATCATTGGCCAGTTCCGCTTGAAACTGCTCGGTCGCGTCGGCCCAGTCCTCGAGCTGCCAATACGCGTCGCCGAGTTTGTAGTGCGTGCCAGTCTGGCGCGGAGCCATATCAACTGCCTTTTTGTATTCGACCAGCGCCCCATCGAAATTCTTCATGCTGGCCATGACGTCACCGCGTATCTGGTGAGACAACACAGAATTGGGATTGATCGCGTCAACCTTCGCGAGAGCTGCTTCGGAAAGCTGGATATAGACGTTCCCCAGCGTGTACCAGATCTCCTGGTTGTTGGGCTCGCGTTTCGTCAGTTCCTGCAAGTGCATCGCCGCGGGCACGAAGTCCCGAAGTTTGATCAGATCGTTGGCGAGATAAAATTCTGCGTTGTTGTCCTTGGGATTGGCCCGAACCGCTGCCTCCAACGGCAGTCGCGCTTCCGTATACTCGCCCGCCTCGTATTCCGCGATGCCCAGAAGGACAGTCGCGGAATACATGGAAGCATCCATTTTCAAGCCTTGCTTCAGGATGGCAATGGCTTGGCGGTATTGGTGCTGGCGAAGGTAGAGTGCGCCGAGATTGTTGTAGGCCGGCCCGAGGTGCGGCGCAATCGAGAGAATCGATTTGTATTTGGAGATGGCGCCAGCTATATCGCCGCTTTGTTCGGCTGATTTTGCTCCCGTATAGAGCTCGATGACCCGCGGATCGTTTGCATCTGGCTGGGACTGTGAGTGCGCAGGCAGCAAGGGGAAGAGCGCAATCGAGCTAGCCAGAACGCAGCTCGAGATGACTTTCGCGTAGCGAATCGAATTCGGAGCGGAGGGGAGACAACACCGCATATTTCGTTTTGATTGTACTCTGGGTCGTCCCGATTTCAATCAAGCCAGCTGCACCCGATGAAATCGGCGCCAGACAGCCGAAGTCGCGAGCTTTCGCGAACATCGAAATCAGGTACACTAGCACAAAATGATTCGCTTCGGATAGTTCCATCCCACGACCAGGATGGCGCTCCTCGTCCTTATCGCATGCCAATCTTCGTCATGCCCGTTTGGGAATTGACGAGACAAGCTCCCGGTAACTGCGCAGGTTAATCGAGATCGAGAAACGGAGCATGCGGACATGCCCCGGGTCTGCCCAAATGGCCGAAAAGACGGGCGATTTGCGCGTTTCCAGAAGTCGTCCAATCCGGCAGGATTTTTCCCGTGCGCTCGTCAGAGTCGCGAATGCACGCGCCGGATTTTGCGGGCGCGCAGGAGGTCCCAGCCTATCAGCTACCATCTCGGCCGCCTGCAAGGCCAGCCCCCTGATTCAGGAATGTTCCACATCCCCCGAATGTGACGTTAGTACAAGGAATGTTTAATGTCTCCTATTTCTTTTTGCCGCCGTTCTGTCCATACTCCCATACCTGAAAACCGGATTTATTCTCATTGGCATCAGCAGCTGGAGAGTCGCGTCGTTTCGTAACGCGGCTACCAAGTTTTAGGAGAACACGAAGCTCGTCCTCGGATGGTCTCGCCCTGGGTGCTGGGCATCTTGACTGGCTACGGCGCAGGAGTACCATGCTGGACTTGATGAGCGGTCGAAAAGGCTGGACCGCTGCAGTGCGGATCGGTAGAACCTCTGCTAGAGTGCGGTGCAGCGTACATTGAACTCGCCCTGGAAAAGCGCAATCAAATGCAGCTGTGACAATTGGGAAAGTACTACGTGTCCTGCCGCCCTGTCCCCGGCTTTCACTAAGCAAGGCGCCTGCTCTTCGCACCATCCTGAAACTGATTCAATAATGAGCCGGAGGTCACGGCTGTCTTTGGAGTATGGGGGGACCAATGCACAATTCATCCAATAGCCAAGCCAGGTCGACGACGTTGGTTGATTTCGCATGCGCCAGACTGCTTGCTCCCTGTATCGCGGTGGCGAGCCTTTTGGTTGGCTCCCCGGTCTTGGCCCAGCAACGTACAACCCCTGATTTAAGCAAGGATTCGACGCTGTATGTGGTCGGCTACGCCCATCTCGATACCGAGTGGCGATGGGAGTATCCCCAGGTCATCCGTGAATATCTCCGCAAGACCATGGAGGACAACTTCCAGCTCTTCGACAAGTATCCGCATTACATTTTCAACTTCAGCGGCGCGAACCGCTATCGCTTGATGAAGGAGTATTATCCGGAGGATTTCGCGAAACTCAAAAAATATGTGGACGAAGGCAGATGGTTTCCGGCGGGGTCGTCCATGGAAGAAGGCGATGTCAACACGCCTAGCGCTGAGACGATTATTCGCCAGATCCTGTACGGCAACGGCTGGTTCCAGAAGGAATTCGGTAAGACCAGCGCGGAATACATGCTGCCCGACTGCTTCGGATTTCCTGCTTCGTTGCCGACCATTCTTGCGCACTCCGGCGTGAGGGGCTTCTCGACGCAAAAACTGGTGTGGGGGTCGTCAGCGCCGGGCGGCGGACCTGAATCCATCGAAAGAACACCCGAGGGCACGCCGTTCAACGTGGGGGTGTGGGTTGGGCCGGATGGCGAGAGCGTGCTGGCGGGGCTGAACCCCGGCAGTTACGGCGGAGGTATCGAGAGCGACCTCACGAAACCACTGCCGCCGCTTCCGCCGAACCATGCCCTGGATGAGCTCAGGGAAAAAGTCCATGATCTCCGCGCAAAGCTGGAGGAAGATGACCGCAATAACAAGCTCGATCCCAAAGAACTCGAGCAATATTACGAGCTGCGGCGGCAGCGCGACGGATTCAATCGTGCACAGCAGGAAGACGAACTGAACCACTATCAGCGTGACTGGGCCGCCCGCCTGGAACATAACGGCAAGGTCAGTGGAGTTTTCACGGATTACCACTATTACGGCACCGGGGACATCGGCGGTACGCCCGATGAAGATTCCGTGAAGCGCCTGGAAGCGATCGCCACTCAGGGTACAGCCACTCTTCGGTGGAGCCCAGAGCATCCTCAGGGATGGCAGGGAAAGGTCGGGGACGGGCCGGTGCGCGTGATTTCCGCAACTGCCGATCAGATGTTTCTAGACATTTCTCCCCAACAAGCCAAAGGTCTTCCGCGTTACACGGGAGAGATGGAGCTGACCAATCACTCTGCCGGATCTTTGACGTCGCAGGCCTACCAGAAGCGGTGGCTGCGAAAAGAAGAGTTGCTAGCTGAAGCCGCGGAAGAAGCCTCGGTCGAAGCAGAGTGGCTCGGCACCCGGAAATATCCCCTGGAGAGACTCAATAACGCCTGGACGCTGCAAATGGGCGGACACTTTCACGACATTGCCGCTGGAACTGCAACGCCCAAGGCGTACGAGTTTGCCTGGAATGACGACGCCATCGCGCTGAACCAGTTCGCCGGCGTTCTCACCAGCGCAACCGAGGGTGTTGCCAGTGCGATGAACACCGAGGCGAAGGGCGTCCCGCTGGTCGTGTTCAATCCGCTCAGTATTGCCCGCGAAGACGTTGTCGAAACGGTTCTGGACAACGCAAGTGCGACCGGGGTGCGAGCGATAGGTCCTGACGGCAAGGAAGTCCCCACCCAGATTTCCAATGGCAAAGTTTTGTTTGCGGCAAAGGTGCCGTCGCTTGGCTTTGCCGTTTATGACGTTCAAACCGGCGGTTCAAACTCCGAAGCTGCTCCATCTGACCTGCATGTGACCGAGAACTCACTCGAAAACCAGTACTATCGCGTGAGATTGAATTCTGAGGGCGACGTCTCGAGCATCTTCGACAAGTCTCTGAACCAAGAGCTGCTCGCAGCACCGGTGCGGCTGGCAATCTCCTATGACAACCCCGAGCAATGGCCGGCGTGGAACATGGATTGGGACCAGGAGCAGGCCCCGCCCAAGGCGTACGTCAGCGGTCCCGCTAAAATTCGGATTCTCGAAAAAGGTCCGGTGCGAGTAGCCCTCGAAGTCACACGTCAGACTGCGGGATCAAGGTTTGTCGAGATCATACGCTTGGCGGCCGGAGATGCCGGCAGGCGCGTCGAGTTCGGAAATATCATCGATTGGAACACGAAAGAATCGAATCTGAAGGCGGTATTTCCGCTGACCGTGTCCAATCGTGTAGCGACTTACAACTGGGATATTGGCACGATCCAGCGTCCAACCGCCGAGCCGAAGAAGTTTGAAGTGCCTTCCCATCAGTGGATCGACCTTACTGACATGAGCGGCAGGTTTGGAGTGACGATCCTTACGGATTGCAAGAATGGTTCCGATAAGCCGAGCGACAATTTAATTCGACTAACTCTGATTCGAACTCCCGGGGTGCGCGGCGGATATGCCGATCAGGCCACTCAGGACATTGGCCATCACGAGTTCTTCTTCGGCATCGCGGGTCATAGCGGCGACTGGCGTTCTGCCGAGTCGGACTGGCAAGGGCAACGCCTGAATGATTCTCTGATCGCGTTTCTAACGTCACCTCATCCGGGACCGCTGGGGCGCGAGTTTTCGGAGCTCCAGGTGAGCAATTCGCGCATTCGTGTGCTGGCGCTGAAGAAAGCTGAGCATGGCGATGAAATCGTGCTACGCGCCGTTGAACTCGACGGAAAGCCCCATGCTAACGTCAGATTTTCCTTCGGCGTGCCGATCGCGACCGCTCGCGAAGTGAACGGACAGGAGCAGCCGATTGGGCCGGCGACCGTGACAAATGGCTCTCTGGTGACTTCATTCACAGCCTACCAGCCGCGCACATTTGCGGTTAAGCTGAGCCGATCGACGTCCGGAGCTCGGAGCGTACGATCCCAACCGGTCGAGCTTTCGTATGATCTCGCGACGGCTACCGCCGATGGCGCTCGATCCTCCTCCGGTTTCGACGCACATGGAAATGCGCTGCCCGCGGAAGCGCTTCCGCCGCAAATCACTTTTGGCGATGTGAAATTTCAACTCGCGTCACCGACTGGCCCTAACGCCGTCGTTGCCAAAGGGCAGAGCATCGCTCTCCCGCCAGGCAAGTTCACCCACGTGTACCTGTTGGCGGCCTCGGCGAATGGGGATCAGAAGGCCACGTTCAAAGTAGGTGGCAAGCAGCTTGATCTCAACATTGAGAATTGGGGCGGATTCATCGGGCAGTGGGACGATCGCCGTTGGTCAAAGAGCGGCGCCAATGATGACTACGGCGATATGACCGGGCTCCAGCCCGGCTATATCAAACGTGCGGACTTGGCATGGTATTGCTCCTACCACCACAACTCGGGGGGAGAGAAGGTGCCTTATTCCTATTCGTATCTCTTTGCATACCCGATCGACCTGCCCCCGGGGACTAGAAGCATCCAGCTCCCCGTGAATGACAACATTCGCATCCTCGCCATGTCAGCCAGCGACGAAGGCACAATCGCTCGCCCGGCGCAGCCGCTCTATGACGTGCTCCCGTTTCCGACGAGCGGCGATCCTGATTTTCTTCTTACCAGCTCGTCGCCCAAGTTGACCCTGCTTCAGGGGAGCAATGAAACCCTTCAACTTGCGCTCAGGCCACTGAATGGTTTTGCCGATAGGGTGAGTTTCACTGTGTCGGGACTTCCCGCAGGCGTCTCGGCTAAAGTCAATTCGGGCGGTACCGCGCATGCGAACACTCTGACCCTGACGGCAGATAGTTCCGCGAACGCCGCGCCCTCCACCGTGACCATCTCTGCTCACGGCGGGAGCATCTCGCACTCGACCACCTTCGATCTCACCCTGGTACCAAGGAAGCAAGGCGCCGTGCCGGTTGACCTCTCCTCTCAATACAATGTTCACGCGATTTATAGCGACGGATCGAACTTTCGAAATTCAAGCAGTATGGATGGCGGCGGTTTCGCCTATTCAGGCAATCTGCTGGGGTCGCAGCAGGGGTGGAATGGCGTCGAATTCAAGCTTGGCGCGGCCAATGTTCTCGACGCCGCTACGGGGAGGCAGATTACTCTCCCTGAGGCCAAATTCCGGAGCTTGAACCTGCTCGCAACTGCCGTGGACGGCAGCCAGGTAGATCAAGTTTTTACCATCACCTACGCCGATGGAACTCGCCAAAATGTAAGACAGAGCCTGAGCGACTGGTACGCACCCTCAAACTTCCCGGGAGAGTTCGAGGCTGTAAGGATGCCGTACCGGCTGACCGGCAACGGCCAAAAGGACGAGCGCACGTTTTATCTCTACGCCTATTCGTTCGATCTCGATGCTGACAAAGAGGTACGGAGTATTAGCTTGCCCGATAACGACGCCGCGCTGGTGTTTGCTTTGAGCCTCGAACCATCGCGCTAAATCGGGAATGTGTTCCGCACGAAGGGGGAAGTGCGGCACGCTGCGTTCACTTCGGCCTGCACTCCCAACTCCCGCAGCGCACGACCGACTTGGGTCGGACGATGGGTATCAATGCCCTGCGCTCTTGACGAGTGGATATTTTATCCCTACCATGCCCCGTTCGGATGATTGTGCGATCTGTTCGTCCTTTTTTCGGGAGGATACGAGTGTCTAAAAGGTGGCTCACAGCGCTACTGATTACAGCCAGTCTCTTGGTTTGTTCCTCAGCCCAAGATCGTCGACGTCGACCCGGGGAAGAAGACACCTTCCGGTTTCGCTTTGTCGGCCCGGTGGTAGGAAATCGGATCGCCGCGGTGGCGGGTATTTCTGGAGACCCGACCACTTACTACGCCGGAGCTGCATCGGGAGGAGTCTGGAAATCCACGGACGGCGGCAACGAATGGGAGCCGGTCTTCGATAAGGAACCGGCCGCTGCGATCGGCGCCATCGCCGTCGATCCCTCCGATCACAATGTGGTTTGGGTCGGCACTGGCGAAGCCTGGATGATTCGCGACACTGACGTGATGGGCAACGGCGTCTACCGGTCAACCGACAGCGGCAAGACCTGGACGCGGATGGGTCTCGAGCAAACCGGAAGAATCGCGCGCATTCTGGTCCACCCCACCAATCCGGATGTGGTTTTTGTCTGCGCCCTGGGTCGCGCCACCGGCCCCCAGCAGGAACGCGGCGTGTTCCGCACGACCGATGGGGGACAGCATTGGGATCGCGTGCTTTTTGTTGATGAGAAGACCGGATGTTCCGGTCTGAGCATGGATGCTAACAACTCACGCCTATTATTCGCGGGCATGTGGCAGGTGGAACTGCACACCTGGGGGGAGCTTAGCGGAGGGCCCGGCAGCGGTGTTTATGTTTCCCGCGATGGCGGCACGAAGTGGACACACCTCGAAGCTCACGGCCTGCCCAAGCCGCCGGTCGGAAAGATCGATGTTGCGGTCGCACCGACAGACTCGAGTCGCGTCTACGCGCTGATTCAAACCAAAGATCAGGGTTCGGTCTGGAGGTCGGATGACGGTGGCGAAAACTGGCGGGTGGTGAATTACCAGCGGGCTCTGATTGGGCGTGCCGGCTATTACATTCGCATCGCCGTTTCCCCGGGAAACGAGAATGAAGTGCTGGTCGCAAACAGCAGCTTTCATCGTTCGCTCGATGGCGGCGAAACCTTCCAGGAGGTGTACTGGGGCGGCGACACCCACGACATCTGGATCGATCCCAAAAATCCGGATCGCTTCGTTATCACCGATGATGGCGGAATGCATATCACCACCGTCCATGGCCGCGGATTTCACGATGTCACCCTTCCCATCGGGCAGATGTATCATGTTGCGGTCGATGATCAGGTCCCGTACTACGTCTATAGCAACATGCAGGACGACGGTAACATGCGCGGCCCCAGTCTTTCCCTGGGTGGGTTTCGAGATGATGGGGAGCAGTCCGGATGGGATTACCACATGGGTGGCTGCGAATCCGGATTCACGATCCCGGTGCCGGACAATCCCGATGTGGTCTGGGCCACCTGCTACGGCGATGAAGTGACGCGATGGGATGCGAAGACCAAGCGCGCCCGTTCGGTAAGCCCGTGGATGCACACGCTCGACTCTCCGCCGAACCAAGCCAAGTATCGCTGTCACTGGACTCCGCCGCTGGCCATCGATCCTTTCGATCCCAACACGGTTTATTACGGCTGCCAGGTTATTTTTAAAACCACTGATCAAGGACAAAACTGGACCGTCATCAGCCCCGATCTGTCCACGCAAGATCCAAGCCACGACGTTTCGTCCGGAGGCCTGGTAGGTGATAACCTCGGGCAGTTTTATGCCGAAGTCGTTTTCGCCATTGCCCCGTCGCCGGTAGAGAAAGGTCTGATTTGGGCGGGAACGAATGATGGCCTGGTGTGGAATACAAGCGATGGCGGGGCACACTGGACGAATCTGACCAAGAACATTCCCGGCCTGCCGGCGTGGGCAACAATCACCAGCATTGAACCATCCCACTCCGAGGCGGGAACCGCCTACCTCAGCGGCGACGGCCACCTCGTCGACAACCGCGATCCCTTCCTCTTTAAGACCACTGACTTTGGCCGCTCGTGGAAGCGAATTGACAGCGAATTGCCGCGCCACGAACTCGGCTATGTGCGCAGGATTGCCGAGGACCCCAACTGCCCGGGCCTGTTGTTTGCAGGTACCGGTAACGGACTCTATTATTCACTCGACGATGGCGGCCATTGGACGGCGCTCAATACCGGTCTGCCTCACACCGTGGTTTCCTGGATTGTGGTTCAGAAACAATTCCACGACCTGGTGGTCTCGACCTATGGCCGCGGAATTTACATCCTCGATGACATCACTCCCCTCGAGCAGATGGCCAAAGCCGCGTCCGATGCCCGGGTTCGCCTGTTTGAGCCGCGAGCAACCTACCGATTTACGCGCGGCGGCCACGCCTATCTGAACTATTCCCTCAAAGCGGCTCCGAAGAAAGCCGTCAGCCTCGAGGTCCTCGATGCGCAGGGCAATGTGGTTCGTACATTGAAGAATTTGCCCGCGCGCGCCGGCCTCAATCGCGCGGAATGGGATCTGCATTATGAAGCACCACACCTTGTGGCCTTGCGCACCGTGCCCACGGACAATCCCCATGTCTGGGAAGAGCGGCGGTTTCGTGGCGCCGAATCGCGTCCCGTGACCCATTGGGGAATCGAAGGGGCGGAGCGCGGGCCCCTGGTCGCGCCCGGCGAATACCAGGTCCGCCTCAACGTGGACGGAGAAAGCTTCGCGGCACCCCTGAAAATCGTCAACGATCCGCGCACGCCCGGTAACCACGCCGATATCGAGGCTTCAACCCAGCTCGAATTGCGCATTCGCGACGATATCAGCACGACTTCCGATATGGTGAACCAGATTGAATGGCTGAGAAAGCAGCTGGGCGTGATCGAGCAGATGGTGAAATCGAAAAACCTAGAGGCAAAAGGGGGGGCGGAAGAACCCCAGACCACGGCTGCCGAGAAAGCAGGGAGCAATACCGGAGAGGACCTGCTGAAGCCGGTCAAGGCCATGGACGACAAGTTGCAAAGCATCGAATATCGACTGATCACCCCGGCCGATTCGTTGAGCGACGATAAGTACTATTCGGATGCTTACAAAATCTACTTAAACCTGATTTGGCTGAATGGGGAAGTTGGTACCGGCGCCGGAGATGTGGCCGGCGGCGCGGATTTTCGCCCGACTGAGGCCGACCTCCAGATTTTTGACTTGATCGATCAGCAACTGAAGGCGGTCAAAGCGGATTATTCCGCCCTTCTCGCAAAAGACTTGCCTGCCTTCAATCACTCGCTTGCGGATCGCGGGATCACGCCGATTGTGGGGGCGGCCGAGTCCGGGTCGAAATCCGATTAAAGGTCGAGCGGCCTAGTCCGCTCCATCTTTGGCCGCGCGACCCGACAGAAAATAACGTTCGACGGCGCGAATGAGCGAGTCGCGGTCCAGTTTGGGCTTCCAGCCTTCATAGCGAGCGGCCCAGATGATCTGGTTCACGAGGTCGCGCGGATAGCAGGGCCGCAGCGGCTCTTTGAGTCGTTTCTGCAGCACCTCCATCAATTCATCGATCAGGCCCCGGTCGTAGACCAGCCCGGTTTCATCACAGATGCGGCGGAAAATGTCGCTGAACTGCCGCTCCGAAGCCATTTCCACTTTGATTTTCGTCTGAATTCGCCGCAGGAAAGCGGGATCCATCATTTCACCGGGATCCAAATTGGTTGCGAAAACCACGATCACTTCAAACGGGATCTCGATCTTCTTGCCACCCGCCAGGCTCAGAAAATCAATCCGGCGGTCGAGTGGTACCACCCAGCGGTTCAGCAGATCTTCCGGACGAATACGCTGGCGGCCAAAGTCGTCGATGATCAGCACGCCATTGTTCGCCTTCATCTGCCCGGGAGCGGCATAGAACTTTGTCCCCGGATTGAACTGCAGGTCGAGCATATCGATGGTGAGCTCGCCTCCCACCACGACGGTAGGACGCTGGCAGAAAACCCAACGCGGATCGGCACTGGTTGCGCCAGCGTTTCCGAGCGTCTTATGAATGAGCGGGTCATACACGGTGATGATCTGACCATCCACTTCTACCGCGTAGGGAATCCATACTCCGCCGTCGGCCAAAGCTCGCGGCAATGCTTCCGCAATGCTGGTCTTGCCCGCTCCGGTGGACCCGTGCAGAAAAATCGTGCCCCCGGAATTCAGCGCCGTGCCGAGCTGGGCTAAGATCTGGTCATCCAGAACCAGATGGGCGAACGCTCGCCGCATTTCGGGCGGATGCACTTCCACGTGTCGTACGGTTTGGGCATGCACCTGTTGCACGTAAACTTCGAGTGGCACTGGCGCGGGCCCGGCGTAGTGATTCAGTGACAGAAACTCTGCGGCACGCGCTCGCCCTTGCGACGTGATAGCCACACGGCGAATGTTGCCTACCATCCCGATCACTTCACAGAATTGCTCAGTGCGCAGCCGCCGAAACAGCTCCTCAACGATGCGTGGCTTCAGCTTGGCAATATCTCCCCACTCGTACAACGTGAGCGGACCGGAGAGATAGAGGATCTTCAGCAGCAGTTGTTCGAGGAGGCTCTTTCGCCCACCCAAGTCCTCGATCGTCTCGGGCGCGGCCGGAGGTCCGGGCAGAAATTCAGGTTTGACAGTGGCAGATGGCATGTGCGTGTGGAGCACCAAGAGCTCGGGGCTGGTTTTCGAATTTTCCCTATTGTGTACCTGTGTGCAAGGTCTCTTCCGCGAAAGAAGAATCGATCTTACTTTGCCAGCCGGCTTTGGGGCAACAGATCAATCCAGCCGTTTTGCGAAACGGCCTGTGATTCGCCGACAAACCAAAGATCGTGCGACGCGTGACCTCATTTGGCGAGTGCCTAGATTTCAAGTAGCATTCGGTCGAGCCTGAGGCAGTATGCAATCGAGGAGAGACACATGAACAGGCGCCCGCTGGCGGTCACGGGCATCGCCTGCCTGCTGATAGCTGCCGGCATTTTCGGAGGTGCGATTCACCTCCGAGAGCTCGTCTCCGAGAAGTCCTTTCGCTGGGAAGACCTGTGGGTTCCCCTCCTTGGCTTTCTCCCGGCGGTTTGTGGCGTCTTCCTTCTGCTTGGCCATAACTGGGCACGCTGGCTTGCCGTAGCCTGGATGGCAGTCCACGTGGCCATCAGCTTCTTCGATTCCGTCGGGAAGATTGCCGTTCATGTCGTGTTGCTGGCCCTGATTGCCTACGCTCTGTTCAGGCGTGACGCCACGATCTACTTTCACGACTCCGAGCTTCCGGAATGAGCAAGTCAGGTTGAACTCGAAGGCAACCCGAGCAAACCGAACAACTTCTACAATGCTTGGCGAAGGTCCCGAAAGCTCTTTGTGAAAGGACTTTGCGATGTCATTTCGTCTGGTTTTTGTCGCTGTCGCGATTGCGTTCGCTCTGGTGTTGGCTGCGTTCCTCATCAACCGGGCCCGCCCCAAGGCAGAAACCGAACAAGCCAGCGCGGAATTCGTTCGCGCGACCGGCAAGTGCGCCGAGTGCCA